>Ga0081539_10000148_pt1 | contig 163442 bp, 145 predicted proteins | sample TabmetS4T2R2_FD_71023 | JGI IMG/M metagenome (GOLD analysis project Ga0081539, IMG submission 71023) | Tabebuia heterophylla rhizosphere microbial communities from the University of Puerto Rico - S4T2R2 | ecosystem: Host-associated > Plants > Roots > Rhizosphere ... | reverse complement strand
GGCGCTGCTGGAACGGCGTCGAGAACAGCAGCGGATAGGCGATCACCAGCGCCAGCGCCACCGAGAGCCAGATCGCGCGGCGCATCACATCTTGCCCATCAGGCCCTGCGGCCTGAACCAGAGAAAGCCGAGGAATAGCGCGTAGACCACGACATCCTTGTAGACCGCGCTGATCAGATAGCCCGACAGCGATTCAATGACGCCGATCAGAAGGCCCGCCACCAGGGCGCCTGGCACGCTGCCGAAGCCGCCGAGCGACACCGTGACGAAGGCGACGATGCCGAGCGTCTCGCCGACCGTCGGCACGATGTAGTAGAAGGTCGCGATCAACGCGCCGGCAATCCCCGTGGCGCCCGCCGCGATCGCCCAGGCGATGGCCTGCATGGTGTCAGGCCGGATGCCCATCAGCTGCGCGGCGGTGGCATCCTCCGACACCGCCAGCATCTTCGAGCCAAGTGCCGTGCGCGTCAGCAACAGGTGCAGCGCAAGCGTCACCAGAAGCGCCACCACCCCGGCCAGGAGCCGCGAGGCCTCAATGCGGATGCCAAAGAGATCGATAGTGCCGCCGACCAGATTGTTGGGAAGCGTGTTGAAATTGGCGCCGAAATACCAGAACACGGAATAGCGCAGCAGCAGCGCGAGCCCAAAGGTACCGAGGATCTGCGCCAGCATCGGGCCCTTCATGATGTCGCGGATCAGCGCGAAGTAGACGATGACGCCGAGGGTGGCGAGCAGCAGCATGGCGAGCGGCGCGCCGATCAGCGGCCCTCCCCCCATCAGCGTGTAGACCACGAAGGCGACGTACATGCCGAGCATGACGAAATCGCCATGCGCGAAGTTGACGACGTTCATCATGCCCCAGACCAGCGTGAGGCCCGAGGAGAACAGTGCGTAGACCGCACCCAGCAGCAGGCCGCCGACAATCACCTGAACGAGGACGAAGGACATAACGCTGTGTTTTCCCGTTCAGACAATGGTCGCGGAACACGGTATGGATGGCAATGGGAAAAGGGCGGGAGATGACTCCCGCCCCTCAAGAAAATCACCAGCCTTTGTAGGGCATCACCGGCGGCTTCTCCGCGGTTGCCTTCGGCCAGACCGACACATAGTTCTGGCCGTCCTGCAGCTGGATGATGAAGCCGGAGGCCAGTGTGTTCTGGCCCTTGTCGTCGAACTTGACGCCCTTGTAGCCGAGCACCAGCTGGTCGGGCTTCAGATCAGTCGCCTTCAGCGCCGCCTGGATTTTTGCGGGATCGGTGGAGCCGGCGCGGTTGATTGCTTCCATCAGCACAAGGAAGCCGGTCATCTGGCGGCCGGCCGTGTCGTCCATCTCGTCGCCGCTCTTTTCCTTGTACATCTTGGCAATGATGGCGGTAGGCGAGCCGGGCTTGCCGACGCTCCATGACGAGCGATTGAAGGCGCCTTGCGAGATATTGCCGACGGCTTTCAGGAACGACGGATCGGAATAGCCGGCGTCGTCGGCGAGCAGCATCGGCGGCTTGTAGTCCTGCGCCTGCATGGTCTTGGCGAACAGAATCGCGTCCGATGTGTAGGTGATCATGATCACGACGTCGGGCTTCTTCTCCTTCATCTGCAGCACCTGGCTCTGTACGTCGGTGGCGTTGGCGGGATAGGCAACGTCGATGATGTTGGCGATGCCCTTGGCCTTGAACGCGGCCGAGATGGTGTTGGCGACCGAGGTGCCGTATTCGGTGTTATCATGCACCAGCGCGACGCTGTCGGCCTTGGCGCCGGCCGCCTTCATGTCGGTGAGAAAGTCAAAATAGTCGCGCGCGAAATCGCTCGCGATCGGCGTGGTGCGGAAGAACCATTTGAAGCCGCGCTCGGTGAGACCCGCGGCGACCGACTCGCCGTTGACAAAGGGAATGCCGTATTTCTCGGCAATCGCGCTCGTGGTCAGCGTGACGCCGGACTGGTAGGCGCCGGTGATCGCGACCACCTTGTCTTCGGTGATCAGGCGAAGTGCCTGGTTCTGGCCGGCAGCGGGGCTGCCTTGATTGTCGGCGTACACGACCTCGACCTTGGCGCCGCCGAGTCCGGTAAGGCCTGCGCCCTTGGCCAGCGGGAAATCGCCGAGCTCGGGATGGTCGTTGTTGATGATGTCGACGGCAACTTCGAGCGCCGCCTTGGCATGATTGCCGGCGCTGGCGGCATTGCCGCTAAAGGGAAAGATCGCGCCGATCTTGACGGTCTGCTGCGCGACCGCCCCGCCCGTCAGCGCAAGCGACATTGCGGCGGCCGACAGCAGCCCGAGCATATGCTTGAATTTCATGCGAAGGTCTCCAGGGTTAGCCCGCGGCCCGCGGGCTTTCTCGCAAAGCCTGCCATGCAATATCACAGCGGCGTCCGTTTCTTCTTTTTAGTAGCGCGAGCATTGCATGCCCGCGAAAGACCGGCAAGTTGCGGCGCGGCGAGCCGATCTCAGTCATTGGTCGCGCAACGTGCATGTTGCTGTTTCGGCGGGCAGCCGCGCGCGATGTCGGCTGGATGCGAAGCGGCGGGCCAACGCGCATGCGCGCCGCATCTGTCGTCCGTGCGCAGATCGATGGATCGAATGGCACCGCCGTGGCGGGCAGCGCCAGAAAGCCGCCCTTCCCGGCGGCGCGGACGCGCAAAAATCCCGTCGCTTCCGCGCTTGCCAAGGGCGGGATCAAGCGAGTAGAACGCTGCCACCAGCGGGCAGTGATTTTGTCCTGTTCCCGCCGTATGCGATTTACTCGGATGGCCGAATAAGCTATTGATTACGCAGGGTAATCCATTGGGGAATGGTGTAACGGTAGCACAACAGACTCTGACTCTGTTTGTCTTGGTTCGAATCCAGGTTCCCCAGCCAGCTTGAAAGCCAGCATCAGCCCGCATAGCCTTTCCGCGAAAATCCATCAGTGCGTCGGCTCGTTCGGTCGACCACGGAAAGTCGTGTGCCTCCGGCAGTGCCAGCGGTTCGTGCCATCGATATCGACGAACTCTGGCGCGTTGCCGCGCGAAAGGTTCGCGCCTCGGCGAACCCGCCGAACGATGTCTATGTCGACGGGTTGCGCTGCCTGGCGTCAGCGCTGGAGACTGCCGGGCGCTATGACGAGCCTGCGCTGCGTCTGCTGCAGCGCGAGCTGTTCGTCCGCATCCTTGCCGACCTCAGCATGTCAAGGGATGTCGCGGCCCACCCGGAAATTAAGGAGGTGCCGGTCAGGCGTCCGCTGCTGATCACCGGGTTCGGCCGGACCGGCAGCACGCTGCTGCATAATCTGATGGCGCTCGATCCTCACGCCCGCGCGCCGCTGCTGTGGGAGTTATGGAGCCCCTCACCTCCGCCGCATCCCGACACTGCGGCTTCCGATCCGCGCATCGAAAGCGCGCAGCGGCGGCTCGACGTATTCACGGCCGCTGATCCGCAAATCCGCATCATTCATCCGATGCAGGCCCGTGCGCCTGACGAGTGCCACTGGATGATGCGGCACTCCGCGCTGCTGCCGATGCTCTATCAGGCGCCGGAATACTGGCAATGGCTGAAGCAGCTCGGCGATGGCGACCTCAGGGAGCTCTATTCGCATTACCGGCTGCAGATCCAGCATCTGCAGCTGTGGATCCGGCGCGATTTCTGGGCGAGCAAATCCACCACCCATCTGCACTTCATGCCGGTGCTGTTCGACATCTTTCCCGACGCCAACATCGTCAGGCTGCATCGCGATCCCTGCATTGCCGTGCCATCCCTATGCAGCCTGATGGCCGGCTATCGCCGGCTGTTCGCGCCCCGGGTCGACCTTGCCGAAGTCGGCGCCACCCTGCTCGACATGTTCGTCGACAACATGAACCGGTCGATGGCGGCACCGGCACACAAGGCCGGTCAGATCACCGACATCCGCTTTGAAGATCTGGTCGCAGACCCGATCGCGGCGGTACGCGCCATCTACCTGCGTTTCGGCTATCGATACGGCGCGGAATTCGAACAGCAGATGGCTCGCTATCTCGAGCGCGAGCGAACCGCCGCGCGGCCGCGGCACGCCTATGCGCTCGAGCAGTTTGGCCTCACATCGAGCGACGTAAACCATCGCTGCGCGGGTTACCTGAAATGGCTGGAGACGCGCAGCCGCGGATTCGCCGGCGCGGCCTGACGAACCCTTTGGCCGGCCTCCTCAAGCGCCCGTAGGTTCAGCTGCCGTGCGCCGGCTCATTCTTCAGCGGATGGTGGTCGTCGGGATAGCGGCTCTTGATCAGCACGGTGATGCCGCCACGCGAGGTTCGCGTGTCCGGCGCCTGCCAGATCGAAAGCTCAAAATCGTACCCGGGCGCCCAGGCGAACGTGATGTAGGTCGGCGGCTTGGTGCTCAAGGCGTTGTAGATGACGGCGCGGATCGCCTCCTGCATGGGCATCGGTATCAGTCCCAGATACTTCTTCCATTCGCCGTGCAACGCAAACTTCTCATCCACGACGACACCCTGCGCCAGGGTCTGGCCTTGAGCGAAGGCTTCCTTGCGCGGCACCAACCTGTCAATATTTTCCCTTGAAAAAGCGATGTTGAGCGAACCAAGCGCCGTCTGAAGATGGGGCATCCACAACCTCCGCTAGAATGACTACGTCATATTCAACGTGGCTAAGAGTGACACCTCTCCGCAAGAGGCGCAACTGCCATTATTCGTTCCGGGCCTTTGCAGGTAACACATCTCGTGTAGGCGTCACATTTTCGTTGAACCGCTCGGTGATCTCATCGAGCAGCGTCGAATACAGCATCGCGCCCGTCGTCTCCAGCAAGCTTCGCGCGCGCGCCAGTTCGGAGCGCGCGAGCTCGACCCTGCCCGCCTGCCGCAGCGCATCGGCCAGCACGAGACGTCCGAGACACTCCGGCACGCGCGCCGCCCGCGCCACCGCCACCTCGATGGCCTCCTCGGCGACGAGCTGCGCAGCCTCCAATTCATTGTTGAGCCGACGCGCGTTGGCGAGGTCGGCCAGTATCCGTGCCTCGTTCTCCAACCCCGCCTTGCGCATTCTCGCGACGGACAAGGCCGTGTCGAGGCTGTCGACGGCAGCGGCAAACCGGCCGGCAACCATATGCGAAACCCCGAGACAGGCAAGCGCATTGACGAGGATGTAAGGGCTGCTGCTTTCGTTCGCCATCGCCATCGCGCGCTCGGCGTGAAAGTCGGCCAGCGTCCTGTCCTCGGTCGCCCACGCCAGGTCGACATAGGCAACACTGACGAGATGAAGCGTAATGTCACTGGAATCGATATCGGTCTGCAGCATGCGATCGAGATAGGGCCTGGCGTCGTCGAAACGACCGAGCTGGACCAGGACCTGCCCGCGCATCGCGGTCAGCCAGCGTCCGACGTCGAAGCTGAAAAGCTGACGATCGAACTCGCTGATCGCATCGGCTCGCCCGGCGGCCTCGATGTTTGCCTGCAGCGCCTCATCGAGTCGCCCGGACAGCCGGATCGCCTGCGACAGCAACGCGGTCATCATCGCCTCGGCACTGCGGTCGTGCATTTCCGTGGCTAGCGCAAGCGCCTCGCGCGTCCGCGCGACGTAATCATCCGCCGATCCGCTCACGGCAAGGGCACGGCCATAGACTGCGTGGATCCAGGCATTGGCCCGCGCGTTGCCGGCCGCCAGCGCCAATTGCCTTGCTTCGTCGAACCAGCGCCGCGCTTCCTCGGCCGGGACGCCCTCGCGCCAGGCAAACGTCAGCACCTGGATGCAGCACTGCATGCGCAGATAGCCGACGGACTCCGACAGCGGCTGGCTCTCCAGCAACTGATGGACCTTCTGCCAGCTTCGGAGTGCCTGGCTCGAATCGTGGGTACCGATCCACAGGGCGGCGCGGATGTGCGCCTGAGCGGATTCCATCGGCTGGCCGGCTTCCTCGAGATGGTAGGCGAGCAGGCTGGCGCGCTCCGCCTTCCGGTCCGTGAAATGCTGTTTCATGATCCGCGCCACGTCGGCGTGGATGCCGCGGCGACGGTCGCGCAGCAACACGCGATAGCAGACCTCCTGGACGAGCGGATGCGAGAAGGCGTGAACGCCGGGGTCGAGCGCCAGCTCGCGCAGCAATTCCGCACGGCGCAACCGGGCAAGCGCATCGGTCAGTTCGGCCGATGGCAACGCGGTCACGGCCTCGAGAATATTGAGAGGCACCTCGCGGCCGATCACGGCCGCATATTGCAGCACCCGGCGCGCCGGTTCATCGAGGTGATCGATCCGGGCGGCCAGCAGGGAATCGATCGTCGGCGGCAAGGGGATGGCTCCGATGCCTCCTGCGAGCCGGTAATTGCCGCGCTCGCCCTCAAAATCACCGCGCTCCACCAGGCAACGGACCAGCTCCTCGAGAAAAAACGGGTTGCCCTGGGCGCGCTGCGCGATGTTCCGCGCAACCAGCGCAAGCGAGGGGTGGGACCCGAGGAGCTCGCCCAGCAGTCCCTCGGTCTCCTCAGGCGCCAGCGGCGACAGATTGATCTGCCGATAATGACTGCGCTGCATCCATGGCGCGCTGTAGCCATACCGGAAATTGAACAGGAGCATGGTCTTGGTGCCGATGATGGCATCGGCCATCACGTCGATGAATTCCTCGCTCGCCGCATCGATCCAGTGCAGGTCCTCGATCAGGATCAGAGCCGGCCGCACCTGCGGCCCGGAGCGCACGAACAGGCGCAACAGCTCGACGAGCCGCTTCTTGCGCATCGCGGGATCGGGTTGCGTCGCGGATTGGGCCGGGTCGACAAGGCCGAGAAAGTCGAACAACAGCGGAAGCGTTTCGCCGTTTGCGCCGAGGGCCGACATGACGGTGGCCACCCTCTCCCGCGCCTCGGCGGCCTGCATGGTGGGCTTGATGCCCAGGTAGTCGCGGGCCAGTTCCAGGATGGGTTGATAAGGCGTCGCATGGCCATGCGCCGTCACGCGGGCCTCATAGACCCGGTAACCGCGGTTGCGGCAACGCTCGGCGAATTCGAAACAGAGCCGGCTCTTTCCCGATCCGGCCTCACCGACGACGCTGACGGCATGGGGTTCTCCGGCCGCCGCGCTGGCGAGCTCGGCCTCGAGAAAATAGAGATGTGCATCGCGGCCAATGAACGGACTGAGCGCTGTCTGGCTGCGGAAAATCACGCTGGCCGGCGCATGATGCAGTCGCTCCAGCCTGAAAACCTCGACCGGCTCGGACACACCGCGAACCGGCCGGAATCCAAGCGAAGTGACTTCCACGAAGTTGCGCGCAGCCGCGGCCGTCTCAGCGGTCAGCAGGATTTCCCCCGGCGTCGCCATCTGTTCCATCCGCGCCGCCAGGTGGGCCGCTGAGCCGGTCACATCGTAGGTGTGATAAAGGCTGTTGACGACCGCCTGCAGGATGACTTCGCCGCTGTGCATTCCGACCCGGATCTTCAGATCGAGATCGCCGAGTTCGGCCACGGAGGCCTGGATGGCCAGGGCTGCGGCACAAGCGCGCACCGCGTGATCCTCGCGCGGCACCGGCGCGCCAAACAGCGCCATCACACCGTCGCCCTGCACCTTGTTGACGATGCCGTCATAGCGCTCGACGCCGCGCCGCATGGCGTCGATGGCCGGTTGTATCCGGCGCATCGCGTCTTCGGGATCGGCATACTGGATCAGGCCCGTCGAATTGCTGATATCGGCGAAGAAGACCGTGAGCTGCTTGCGTTCGCCGCCGGTGACGCTCAGCGCCCGCAACATTTCTTCCGCCGGCCGGCGTGAGGCAACGTTGAGCGGCGTGCTGCATTTGCCGCAGAACCGGCTGATGGGTCCGTTGATATGCCCGCACGCTGCACACACGATTTGCAGCGGCTTTCCGCAAGTCTCGCAGAATGCATTCGTCGCACTGTTGTCGCTATTGCAGTATCGGCAAAGCATACGCGAGACCTGGGACGCCCTCTGTTCCGCCAACAGGATATAGCGGGACAATGGATGTTTCTATGGTCAAGCCACGCCTGCCTCCCCTGCAGCGACAGCTTGCCGTTTGATAAACGGAATCATCATCAGTCGTGGCTGCAGGACAAGCTGGGCGTCAAATCCCGTGATGGCGCCGTCCCCGCCCCTGGAATACTCGACCAGCACGGGGAAGTCGCCTCCGAAGGCCGATACCGTGAACAGGAATGTGGTATCGCCGAATTGCCCCAGCGGCCAGGTCGACCCGTAATAACTGATGAAAAGATCGTCCGCTTTCCGGCTCACCACGAAATCGCCATAGCCGGGATTGCTGAACATCCCTGTGTAGTCCCGGCTTGCGGCCGGCGCCAGTGCCGGAGCTGCGGCAAAGGTGGCAAGGGCCGGAGCAATCGCCCCGGCCTTCGCGGCGACCTTGTCCACCGGGGTCAGAGGGGGCGCCGGCCGCACAATGGGCAGGCTCAGGGCTCCGTGGCGGATGCAGGCGGGAAGCTTGAGCTGACCCGACAGCTTGTCATGCAGGAGATGATCGTAAATGTCGGTTGCGACCTTGTCGGGCCAGGTGTCGAGCAGCGCAGCGGTGCAGTGCTGGTTGGTGAGCACGACCACGCCCAGCCCGAGGTCCGGCATGAACGAGACATAGGCCGAACCGCCCTGCGGGTCGCCGGTATGGAAGATCAACCTGTCGTCGGCGAGATCGATCGGCGTCGTGATTTTCCCGATATTCCACCCAAGTCCGTACATGGTGCCGTCGCCTGGATCGGTGAGAGGCTCGTAGGTGCGCGCCAGCGCGTCCCGGCCAATTACGACCTTTCCGTTTCCCGTCATCCCCCTTTGCAGGAACAGCTCGACCCACTTCGCCATGTCGAGCGCGGTCGAGTTGATTTCGGCTGCGGGACCGATGTTGGTAAAGTCCTTCAGGTCGAGTGGCTCCTCGCCCTTGTAGCCCAAAGCATGGTTCGGATTGTTCTCGAGCTGGGCAAACGAGAGATTCGTTTCCGCCATTCCGAGCGGCTGGAGAATGTGTGCCTTGATGATCTCCTCGTAACTCAGGCCGGACGTGATCTCGAGCAGATGGCCCGCGACCATGTACATCAGGTTGTTGTAGATGTACTCGGTCCGGAAGGGTGCTGCGGACTGCAGATAGCGCAAGCGGTAGAACAGCTCCGCCCGCGTGAACGGCCCGAGGTACCAGAGGCTGTTGTGCGGCGCGAGGCCGGTATGCTGACAGAGAATGTCGATCAGCGTCGCCTCGCGCGAAGCGACCGGGTCTTCCATTTTGAAGGAAGGGACGATTTGACAAATCGGCGTGTCGAGCGAAATCGTGCCGTTCCCGGCGAGGATCGACAGGGCCACGCTGGTGAAGGCCTTGGTGGCCGAACCGATCGGAAACAAGGTGTTGGCGTCGACGAGGTCCCTCGTCTGGCGATCGCGGAAGCCGAATCCGCCGGCATAGGCGAGCCGGCCGTACCTCAGGACCGCGACGGCAACGCCGGTGTCCGCAACCGGCTGATGCGCCAGGATGGCATCTTTGACGATGCGCTCGAAATCCAGTCCGAGCGTGGAGGTGTGAATATTCATTGGCTCACTCTCGAATTGTGAAAAACACAGGGGAACAATTTCCAGTATGGTTCCTACAGCATAGCAAACTTCACGGGCAAAGCCTTGGGCCCACCGACAAAAATCGACGCCAGCCGGCGCGGCACCCCGTAAACCTCGATCCACGTTAGCCGGCCCAGCAATTCCTCGAAAAAGACCTGCATTTCCAGTCTCGCCAGGTGCTGGCCAAGGCAGATATGGGCCCCATAGCCGAAGGCCAGGTTGCGTCCCCGGTCCCGGTCGGCGCGGAACCGGTCCGGGGCGTCGAAGGCCTGCTCATCACGGTTTCCCGACAGATAGCACAGCATCAGCCAGTCGCCCTTGGCGATCCGCTGCCCGTTCAGCACGACATCCTCCGTGGCGGTGCGCATGACGTGCTGGGCCGGCGTGGTCCAGCGCACCGCCTCCTCCACCAGACGCGGCACAAGCCCGAGGTCCGATTTGACCTTGCGGAATTCACCGGGGTTTTCGCACATCGCCCACACCGCGCCCGCTATCGCGGAGGCTGCGGTATGGTGGCCGGCGGTTATGATGACCATCAGGTAGCTGACGGCCTCGAAGCGGTCGATCGGCCGTCCCTCGATCTCGGCGTTGGCGATCACGCTGACGAGATCATCGCGCGGAGAGCGGCGCGCCCGTTCGAGCAGCGGGGCAAAGTAGCGATCAAAGCCCATGACGGCATCCTGCAGCCGCCTGGCGTGCCGGGCCGGATCGCGGCTGGCGCGGCCGTCGCGCGATGGCGCCTCGTCCTGGCTGCGGAACAGCTCCTGAATGAGAGCGAGCAGATGTCCCTCGTCCGCTTCCGGCAATTCAAGCATCGCCATCACGACCCGTAGCGGATAGATCTGCGCGACCTCACGCACGAAGTCGCAACCTGCAGCCCATCCGGCCATGCCATCGACCAGACCGCGGGCAATCGTGCGGATGCGATTTTCGAGAACAGCGACGCCCTGCCGCGCAAACCATCGCTGCGTGATCTGGCGGTAGCGGGGATGGTCCGGCGCATCCATCTGCAGCAGCGTCCGCATCAGATGCGGGCTGCCGCCGGTCAGGCGGCGCGCCAGCGCATCGGCGGCCCTTGGCACCAGCGTGCTGGCGCGGTTCCCATTGCGGAAGAGGTCGTGCCGTCGGCTCACCTCGACGATATCGGCATAGGTGGTGACGGCCCAGAATGGATCGAAGCCGTAGGCCTCGATCAGACCAAGCGGATGGTGCTCGCGCAGCCAGCGGAAGCCGGCCAACAATTCCTTCTGCGTCGCATAGGCCCTGGGGGAAACCAGCAGGGCAGCGATCTCGGCCGGGATTGCACCGGGTTCAGGCACGAACGAGCTGCATGCCGGACCAGCCGGCAATCCGGATACGCTCAACAATTCGTTAGCATTTCCGCTCAAATTGTCCGCCCTCACCGATCCGACCGGCATTCCTGCGCCCAGCTTTGCCGGTGCCCACGAAGGAAGCAAGCCGCAAAAGCCTACAGGCCTCCTCACCCGATCGATTGATGGCTACTTCACACACGCAGCTTCACATTCCCGCGACTTGATTTGTCCGGGTTTTGCCGCTCTTCGGTAAACCCAAACTTGCCCCTGAGGCCCTGCCGGGGCGCTCCTGTCAGCCTGTGACCCATCTCACAGAGAAAGCTTGCGAATATCATACGCTTAGGTAGGTTCGAGGCGCGATCCAGGGGGTTTGAGGGGCCATGCCGCGCGCAGTTCGCACGATTGTCTTTTTGTTGCTGCTGGCGGGCACATGCGTGAGCGCGGGCCAGGCTTCGGCCGAAAAGCGGGTCGCGCTGGTGATCGGCAACTCGGCCTATGACAAGGTCGCCCGGCTCGGCAATCCCGCCAATGACGCCGCCCTGATGGCCGAGACCTTCAAGTCAGCCGGCTTTGACAGCGTCGAGCTGCGCCGCGACCTCAAGGTCGGCGACATGCGGCGCGCCCTGCGCGACTTCCTGGACAAAGCGCGCGAGGCCGATGTCGCCGTGGTCTATTATGCCGGGCATGGCATCGAGGTCGACGGCACGAACTATTTGATTCCGGTGGATGCCGTCCTGGAACGCGATGCGGATATCTACGATGAGGCATTGTCGCTTGATCGGGTCCTCGTCTCCGTCGAACCGGCCAAGCAGCTGCGGCTGGTGATCCTGGATGCCTGCCGGGATAATCCGTTCACGAGATCAATGAAGCGCACAATTGCCTCCCGCGCCATCGGTCGCGGCCTCGCCAAGATCGAGCCGACCAATCCGAACACGTTGATCGCGTTTGCCTCCAAGGCCGGCTCGACCGCCTCAGACGGCGACGGCAACAACAGCCCGTTTGCAACGGCGCTGGCCAGGCATGTCACCAAGCCCGGCGTCGATCTCCGCAAGGCCTTTGGTTATGTGCGCGATGATGTCTTGAAATCCACCGGCAACCGGCAGGAGCCATATGTCTACGGCTCGCTGGGCGGCGACGACTTCCCGCTGGTCCCGGCGAAACCCGTGGCGACAGGCCCGCAGGCCGATCCGCAAACGGCCGTGCGGCGCGACTATGAACTCGCGCTGCAACTTGGCACGCGCGACGGGTGGGAAGCGTTCCTCTCGCAATATCCGGACGGGTTCTACGCCAACCTGGCGAAGGGGCAGTTGAAGAAGATTGCGGCTGAGGATGCGCGCACGGCGGCGACGGAAAAGGCGAGGCTTGCGGAGCAGGAGAAGGCTCGCCTCGCCGCAGAAGGTGCAAGGCAGGCCGAGCTTGCCAAGGCGGCGGCCGCAGCCAAGGCCGCGGAGGAAGCCCGTATTGCGGCTGAGAGGACCAAGCAGATCGAGCAGGAGAAGACCGCCGCTGCGGAGAAAGCCCGGTTAGCAGAGCAGGAGAAGGCCCGCCTTGCGGCTGAGAAAGCCAGGCAGGCGGTACAGGAGAAGATTGCTGCCGCCGAGAAGCCCGCTGCGGAGAAGGAACAGCTCGCCGCCCTGACGCCGCCGGCTGAAAAGTCAGAGCAGCCCACCGTCGATCTCCCCCGCACGCTACAGTCCGAACTGCGACGCGTCGGCTGCAATACCGGCGCGGTGGATGGCAACTGGAGCTCCGCATCGCAGAAGGCGCTCGACCTATTTAACAAGCACGCGGGCATGAAGCTCGAAGTGAAGGCCGCGAGTGCGGATGCGCTCGACGCTGTGAAGAGCAAGACCGGGCGCATCTGTCCGCTGATCTGCGAGACGGGCTACCGAGCCGACGGCGAGCGTTGCGTGAAGATCACCTGTCGCGCGGGATATGAACTGAACGACGAGGGGACCTGCGAGAAGATCGAGGTCAAGAAGCCGACGGCGAAGCGTGAGGAGCCGAAACCGAAGCGCGAACCCTCCGAGCGCGCAAAGGCGGATGCGGCGCCAGCCAAGCCGCAAGCATCGGGGCAAATTGTTTGTGGACAAGGGGGTTGCCGACCCGTCAAACCAGGCTGCCGACTTGGAAATAAGGGAAATTGGGTGGGAGCTGGCAGCTTCAATACTGGAATCAACGAAGTTTGTGACTGACGGTGCTTGCCGACGGTAGCGCTGCGCTAGCCTCTCGCCGCCCGGATCGCCGCCCATACCCGCGCCGGCGTCGCCGGCATGTCGAGATGTGTCACACCCAGCGGCGCCAGCGCATTCATCACTGCATTCATCACCGTCGCGGGCGAAGCGATGGCGCCGGCCTGGCCGCTGCCCTTGACGCCGAAGCGGTTGGCGCGGCTCGGGAAATCTTGCGTCAGCGCGCCTTCGAAGGCGGGAATGTTATCCGCGCGCGGCAATGCGTAGTCCATCAGCGAGCCTGACATGACCTGGCCCGTGTCGGCATCGTACAGCGCCTGTTCCAGCAGCGCCTGGCCGATGCCCTGCACCACGCCGCCATGGACCTGGCTCAGCGTCAGGCGGGGATCGAGCAGGCGGCCGAAATCGTCAAAAATGACGTAGCGGTCGAGCGTCACCTCGCCGGTGTCAGGGTCGATCTCGACTTCGGCGACGTGGCAACCATTGGGAAAGGTATACTGGTCGCAAAGGTGCGTGGCCCTGGACGCAAGGCCCGGGGCAATGTCGTCGCCTTCGGCCTCGTATGAAGCGCGCGCGACCTCGTCGAGGCCGATCTCCTGTCCGGTCGCGGCCACCCGCAGCATGCCGGCCTCGTAGCTGACGGAATCGAAGTCGGCCTGCAGCAGGCGCGCGGCGAGCTTGCGCGCATTCGCGATCAGGCCTTCGGCGGCCATCAGGACGGCGGTACTGCCCTGATGCATCGAGCGCGCGCCGCCATGGCCGCCGCCGCTGTCGAGATCGTCGGTATCGCCCTGGCGGAACGCGAACAGCTCGACCGGCAGGCCGAGCGCATCGGCCGCGATCTGGGCGTAGGTCGTCTCGTGGCCCTGGCCATTGGAATGCGTGCCGACGCTGATGTAGATGTGGTCGTCCTCGCCGACCTCGAGTTTTGCGACCTCGTTGGGCTGACCGCGCGCGGTTTCGAGAAAGCAGGCGTAACCAAGCCCGCGGAGCTTGCCGGCCTTGCGCGACTGGCGCTGACGCGCCTTGAATCCGTCGGCCGCCTTGACCGCGAGATCGATCGCGTGAGCAAAACTGCCCTGCTCGATCGCAAGCCCCATCGCGGAGCGATGCGGAAAGCGGCGCACGATGTTCTTGCGCCGCAGTTTCAGCGCATCCATGCCGAGCTTTTGGGCCGCAATGTCGATGCAGCGCTCGATCAGATAATTCGCCTCGGGCTTGCCGGCGCCGCGATAGGCATCGATCGGCGTGGTGTTGGTGAAGACACCCCTGGTCTGGAAGGCGATCAGCGGGATGTCGTAGACGCCGCCCATCGCGCTGCCCATCGCCATGGTCGGCACCACCGGCTGCACGGTCGAGACATAGGCGCCCATATCGGCCAGGACATGCGCTTCGAGCGCCAGGAACTTGCCGTCCGCATCGAGAGCAAGGCGGGCTCGGACCAGACTGTCGCGGCCGTGCACGGAGCCCAAAAATTCCTCGTTGCGCTCGCCGATCCATTGCACCGGCCGCTTCAAGCGCCGCGCCGCCCACAGCACCAGCACCCATTCCGGATAAAGCACGTTCTTCATCCCGAAACCGCCGCCGACATCGGGAATGCTGACGCGGAGTTTTTCGCGCGGAATGCGGAATACGGAAGCGGCAAGCAGGTCGCGGATGGCGTGCGCGCCGGCGGCCGACGCCGTCAGGTGCAGCCGATCGGTTTGCGCATCGTACTCGCCGAGCGCGCCGCGCGTCTCCAGCGAGGCGGCGACCACGCGGTTGTTGACCAGCTCGCACTCGACGACATGGGCGGCGTTGCGGATCGCGGCCTCCACCAGCCACATCTCGCCGCGGTCGTAGATGAAGGCGACGTTGCCGGCGGCTTCCGGCCAGATCACGGGGCTGTTCGGCAGAACGGCGTCTGTCATCGCGATGACCGGCGTGAGCGGCTCGTAGGCGACGATGACAGCTTCTGCCGCGTCGCGTGCGTGCTCGGTGCTGTCAGCGACCACGAACGCGACGGGCTCACCGACATAGCGAACGACGTCGCGCGCCAGCGCATGGCAGGGCGGGACGATCAGCGGCTTTGCCATCGCGATGCCGGTCGCCGCGCACGGCAAGGGACCGATATCATCCGCCGCGAGATCCACGCCGGTGAGAACCGCGGCGACGCCGGGCAATTTGCGCGCGGCAGCGACATCGATGCTGCTGATGCGCGCATGCGCATGCGGCGAGCGGACGACGACGCCATGCAGCATACCGGCCGCGACGAGATCGGCGACATAGCGCCCGCGCCCGCGCACAAAGCGCTCGTCCTCAAGGCGATTGAGACTTTGGCCCAGCAACGGCTTGGTCATGCCAGTTGTATCGGACAGGAGGCGCAGAAAAGCTAGCCCTGCTGGTCCGGGGCGCGCAATCAGCCAGACTTACGCCGCGTCTTATCGGCGTCTTCCGGTGGCCACACCTTCTTGTCCACCACGTATTGGATGTCCTGCGGCTTGACCAGCTTGCCGCGCTCATCGACCAGCGCGACCCTCAGTCTCTGGCCGTTGGCGCGCGATCGCAAACCAAAATGCGGCTCGCCCTCGGCCAACCATCGGTCGCCCCATTCGGTCATGGCGAAGAACGGCAGACCGAGCTGGCGGCCCATTTTCGTCAACGGATATTCGATCCGCGCGCGCTGCCCCTCCTCGCGATACTCGCGCCGCTCCATGATCCCGGCATCGAAGAGCGCCGCCAGCCGCGCGCTCAGCACGCTGCGGGGCACGTCGAGCTCGGCCTGGAAGTCATCGAACCGCCGCACGCCGTACATCGCCGAGCGCAGGATCAGCAGCGTCCAGCGGTCGCCGATCAGCTCAAAGCTGCGCGCCAGATTGCAGTCGCGGGGTTTTACCGGCGAACGGCGGATCGCGGGAGAATCGGTCATGGGCGGCCATCTTCTGAGTTGCTTTTCTGGATTTAGCTTGTATAAGGCCGGGTTCATAATATGGACTTAAATTGGGGTGGTGCAATGGCCGATAGGGCAATGGCCGACCCGGGCGCAGGCAGCGTGCCCGCTCGCAGCATGAAGGTGGACGATCCGCTGGAGGACTTTGCGCGGCGCGACATCACGCTCAACGGCGTGGCCAAACGCGTCTATGTCGCGGGCTACGGCCCTGCCGTGATCGTGATGACGGAGATGCCGGGCATCAGCCCGCAAGTCGCGCGCTTTGCCCGCTGGGTGCGCGACGCCGGCTTTGCCGTCTACATGCCTTCCCTGTTCGGCCGCGATGGCGCGGTGCCGCAAGCCGAGGAAGGCATGGCCGTCTTCCAGCGTGCCTGCATGAGCGCGGAATTCCGCGCCATGGCCGCCAATGAATCGAGCCCGGTGACGCAGTGGCTGCGCGCGCTGGCGCGGCTCGCGCATGGCGAATGCGGCGGCCCCGGCGTCGGCGCCATCGGCATGTGCTTTACCGGCAATTTCGCGCTGACCATGATGCTGGAGCCTTCGATGCTGGCGCCGGTGCTGTCGCAGCCATCGCTGCCGCTGCGCGAGCCGTCCGGCCTCGAGATCGCGCCGGAGGAGCTCGCCGCGGTGCGCGCGCGGCTCGATCGCGACGACCTCGCCGTGCTCGCCTATCGTTTCAGGGGCGACAAGATCTGCCGCGCCGAGCGCTTCGCCGCCTATGCCGCCGCGCTCGGCCATCGCTTCATCGGCCGCGAGCTGCCGGATGAAGCCGCGGGCCACGACGTATCGCCGTTCTTCGCCCGCCACGTCCCCTACCCGCACAGCGTGGTCACCCAGCATCTGATCGACGAAGCGGGCCAGCCGACGGTGGCGGCACGCGACGAGATACTGGCGTTTTTTAGGACGCGGCTCTCGCCCGACACCGGAGCGGCCTGAACGGAAGGGCTCGGCCGGGCCGCTCTAGTTGCATGCACCGGGTTGAGACAGCGCTTCGCGCAGGAATGCGACGCGTCGGAGTATGATCAGGCTTTGTTCGGTCGGGCTGTCGCGGTCGCGCGCCGACAATACGCGCAACGCCTCGGTCAATGTCGAACGAAGCTCGTCGTCTGCTCCAGTGATCCAATCTATGCTTTGGACCATTCTCTTGCCGAGGTCGCGAGGATCGGCTTTATTGCCTTCATCATCGCGCCATGCCTCCACGAGCAGACGAAACGGGTCCGGCCAAGCGGCGAGCAGTGTCTCGTCCGCGCCGACCGGCACCGGCAAGTTGATCAACTCGCGAATCGCAAAACCGATCTCCTTGGCCGGATAGGCGTTCAACACGGCGTCGAACAAGTCGGATTGATTGGACCAGCCCGCGCGAGTTGCCGCCACGATCGGCGAGCGAGCGATGCGACAGACAAGAGAAAGTCCGCGGCGCACGACTTCAGGCTTGATCGAACTACCTTCGCGCGCGATCAAGCCTGCGATCAGGTGTTGCAGCAGGCGCAGCTTCCTGTCGAGATAGGGGGGGTCCACCAGTTCCAGCTGCCGCACCGGTGACGACTCGATGAGGTCGTCCAGGATGTCGGCAAGCATCCTGAAATCATCCTCGTAGCAGTTGCGATCGAAAACGGCATCAAATACCGACCAGCCGGCATCGTCAGTCAACCTGACGATGTCGTCTCCGCCGGTCCCTTCTCCGGTCGCAAATCTCAGATCCTCCGGCGCACCGGCCCGCAAGACAAGTCCGATCGACTGCTTGCGCTGCGTTGGCGCCAGCAAGCGGGCAGCAACCAGCGCAAGACGATTTGGGCCCCAGGAATGACTGGTGGCCACACCGACTGTCTCGGAAAGAACAACGAAGGTCGATGCCGGGTCGGCCAGAACGTGCCGAAGCGGCGGTCGAAAGGCTGGCGGGTCGGTCGGCTTGCCGGCCAGACGATACTGGAGGGTCGCTGCATCCAGGTCGCGAACCAGACGGTCGACTTCCCGGCGCGGATCACACCGATTTGTCTCGAGCTCATCGAGCCGCTCGTGCAATTCGATAATCACGTCCTCCAACGAGAGATATCTCTGGTACGGCGTGACGATTGGGCCGAGCACCTCCTTGTTGGCTTCCAGCAAATCGGCATACAGATAGAACGCCCAAGCCTCCCTGGACGCCTCGGCAACGCCGCGCCGCCGCGCACTGCCGAGTGAACGCAGCCTTGCGACAGTGCCGGAAATTTCCGCAAACGACTCCCTTATCCAGCCGATCTCACGCAGGATCGCGGCACGCCGAAGGTTGCTCGCCGCGTCGTGCGGCTGGTCGGGCCACAGCGACAGCAAGGCGTTTATGACCTGGATCTGCAAGTGGGTAAGCGCCGCCGCCAGCGCACCTCGTACGGCGACTTCCCGTCCAGGACCTTCGCCCCCGGCAAGCCACAGGACGTCTCTCAACAATCGAGCCGTGGCCACGTCGTCCTGCAAGCGACATTCCCGTTCCACGACCTCAATCAGCGGCAGCAGGGCCAACACTGCATCGTGAACCTCCGACCTTCCATTGATGAACGTCCTGCGGCCGGCTTCCATGACGCGCCGGGCTCGCGCCGCTTCGTCCTCGTGTTCGTCCGTCCCGACAAGCTGGGCAATTCGCTGCGCAAGGCCGCCTTCGCGCTGCGTCTTCGCGCCGCTTCTCGACAGAAGATCGTCCAATCCTTCGAGCAGTATGCTCTTCAGGTTCGCAAAAAGGTCCTTCGACGGTCGCGCCAAGGCAATTCTCAACGCCTCCGCCACCACCAACCCCGTCCTCTCTCTCTCCGTCAGGCGATCGGGCCTCGTCCGGGCAAATTCGGCGCCGTCTTCAATCAGCTTGCTCAGCACACCCCGCTCAATTGACTTGTCGAATGAGAGTGCAAGCGCTTCGTCCAGCGCAAGCAGAAGGTCTGCCCGATTTCGCGCCGGAGCCACCAGCCACTGCGGATAGGCATCCAGGCGCAGGCGCCAGTCCTTGTAATTCTTCGCTGGTCTGCTCGACGGGTCGTCGTCCGAAGGCTTGCGACGACTGATCGGCCAATCCAGATTGACCCTCAGGCTCCGCAACCGATTGTGGATCTCGGCAAGAAATCTCTCGACCAGTTCATTGGCGGATAGATTCTGCCATTCCCGCTTCTGTGAGATATCGATCTGGTTGATGAGCCGCCCCGCCATCAAGTTGACGTCGATCGGATCGGTGGGACGCAACGTAACGAGGTAGATCGGCTGGATGTTACTTCCGAGGTGATCGCGCACCCACCCGTGCCACGCCCGAAAATTCGGATCGGCGCCTGAAAAGCCGAATAGAACCATCACGTTTTCCATCAGGCTTTGCTGCACCAAGGAAACAAACGGAGCGAATCTTTTCGGATAGGTGCGAAAGTCCTCCTCGGTAAAAATAAGCCGGCTGCCCGAGCGCGCACAGCCGTGCAATTTGACAATTCTCGGCGCAGTCGTCGACGCAATCTGTTCGACGGTCACGACGGAATCATAGGAGCGGTCGTACGTATCGACCGCGCGCTCCAGCAGCGAATCCCAGTTCGTAGTGAAGATGTCCGCCCACGGCAATCTCACCAGAAGCTGATGCGCCAGGCCGGGGGCATAGTCGTCGTCCGGCACGGCGGTTTCGAGCGCGGCGCGCAGCCGAGCGGAGCCCTTTTGCGCTTCGAACTTGTCGCCGAGCGCCATCATGCCGGAAGCGCCTGCCGCATCCTCGTAAAGATTGCGTCGACGTTCCCCGAGCTGGCAGCCGGCAGGGCGTGGATCGGGACAGGGTCCAAATCTCGAACATTGCGGGCATGGCGGCAGAAGCTCGTCTATCAGCGGGCGGACGATATCGCGCCAAAGCGGAAACTTGCGGTGAATCTCCGCTCGGGGCTGAGCGTTGCGGCTAAAGCCAGCCCCAATCATTGCCGTCGCGCGCCCATTGCCTCGACCATCGCGGGAGGCCAGCGCCAACGCTATTGTCTCGATGGAACTCTCCACGTCCATGGCAGAACCAACTGAGCCTCCCCGGTCAACTATTGACACAATTTGACCAACTAGACAATCATCGCGGGTAGCATTGATCATACTCGCGCTGTTAACGTATTCGTCTATTGGCTACTTGGTCATCAGCTTATTGAGTAATCGTCTTGTCTGACGTCTCGAAGGAACGCGTTGAAGCGATGCGGCAAGAGCTGAGCGACCTGTCTCGGCTTAACGCAGCGATGTTCCGACAGATCTTCGCCAGCGACCCAGTGAGCAAGCGCATCTTCGCTGCGCGTTACGACACGACGGATCCGCAGGCTGACGATTGCCAGACGGAGCGCGGCTGGGATCTTCGCATCGAAGGCGACTTCTTTCTCGTGAAGCGGGTTGGCGGGTTCATTTACGTCATTGTCGGCGATGCGACGGGACATCATGCGTACGCAGGGGGCTTGAAGGTCTTCGTGGCCGCAGCACTGAAAAGCATTTTTGATCGTTTCCTGGAGACGCGCCCGCCAAGCGCCACGCTGGTGCTGAAGAAGCTCAGCCAGTTCTTCATCAAGGTAGGCGAAGCCGCGCTTCTGGAAGACAGCAAGCGGCCGCTCGAGCATGGCGTGGAGGCAGCGGTCATTCGAATTGACCAGGCCACGCGTTCGGTCAAATACGCCAGCGCGGGATTGCCGGTGTTTGCGCTTCGCTCCAACGGAGCAACCAAATATGCGGAATTCAGCGACGGCAACGGAATTACGTTTCCTGCAGATTCCCGGCATCCCGGCGTCTCCAAATCCTTGGAAGGCACCATCGACGTGCGGGATGTCCGCTTCCTTGCCGTTGCGACCGACGGATTTCGCAGCCTGAAGCGCCGCCCCGTTCAGAAGGTCAAAACGAGGACGGAGAGTTTTGGCGAGACCAGGCTGCGAGACTCGCTGATATCCGGAGTTCAGAAATCCGAGCGAGGTGAGCTTGCCGGGGGCATCCTGGCGGCGACGGTTGCGTCGGTTCTTGTTGAAAGCGCTAAGCAATTCAGGAAAGGTTTTATGATACCGGAGGAGGCCGACGATGATCGGCTGATCGTCGTCGTCGATCTGGATGAAGTATGGAGGTGGTATCGCCAAAATGGCCGTGACTAAGTCGACCGGCTCACCACCGTCGTTAGGGACTTGTTGAGCCGAATCGACCAGAGATCGCTTGGAGGGAGCCAAGCCGCCATTGGGTCATGGTATGGAAGCGGCATCTCGGGTATCAATTCCCGGGGAATCTGTGTTGCAGAGAATGCGTCCAGGAGGACTCGTACGGACGCCCACGCAGAGGGTTGAATGACAATTCACCACAACCTGATCCGCAGCCGTGCCGCCGAATACAACGTCGAAAAAGTGCTCGATCCTGACCGCAACGTGGTGGTCTCCGCCGAGCGGCAAGATCTCATCGACGGCGAGCAGCTGAACGTTGTGCTGGATCGCGTCGAGGCGAGTTTGCGGAGACTGCAAGCCAGCGATCGGGCGGTCCATGCGACCAAAGACATCATCATGGAACTCGCCTGCAATACCCTAATGCATGGCACAGGAAAGCAGCCAAACTCGGAGTTGTTGGTCGTAAGCGTCTATTATGGTCCGATCATAGCGGTCTGGCTGTTCGGACAGGGACGCAAGAGCCAAATCGATCGGTTGAAGAACATTATCAAAGCGATCTACAATATCGCGAAGCCGCCAAAGCACCGCGCAGCCCTTTTGAAGCGCCGCAACAGGGACCTGTTGCGGAACAGTACATTACCCGCAAGCAAGAGCCACGGGGGCGGAGCTGGCATGCTGACCATTGCTGCCTTGTCGAGTGATCGGCTTCGGCTTGTACTGAGCGAACGCGATAGTGAATCCTTCCTGTTGCTTTCGACCATCTAGGATTCAGAAGGCATGAAGCAGGAACCGAGAGCGCAGATACCCGGCATAGATTTGACTTTTCCGGACGGCAAGACCGGTTGGATTTGGGGAATTTCCGGCGTTGATGATCTGCGCGGCGCGACATTCGAAAAAGCCGGTCTGTATTTGCGGGACCGCGCAAAGCGGGAAGGCGCATTCAATTGGACAATCGTTCTTGAGCTCGATCACATCGGCTCGCCGGCGTTCAGATCTCTGCTCAATATGATGTCCGTATTGAATCAGCTCGTGATCGAGAAACCCGACCGAAGAGCAATTGCGATCGAATGGGTCATCAAATCCGGCGATGACAGCATGGTGAGTATGGCGAACGAAATGATCGGCCATTTCAAGAAGCAGAAGGGCAAGCGGCTGGAGATCAAGATCGTGGATCGCGGCAGAGCACGCCCTAGCCGCACCTGATCCAATACGCCGCGCTACCGCGCATTGGCCGGCGCATGCACATACCAGAGATCGGCGCGCCAGTGCGCGACGATGGCGAGCGTCGCTGCGAGCCCCGCGGCCGCATAGAGCGTGCCGGTGGCGGCAAAGCCGATCTGCTCGATCAGACTGCCGGCCGCGAGCAAGCCGAGCGGCAGGCCGTAGATCACCATCATGCGCACGCCCATCACGCGGCCGCGAAAATGCTCGCTGGCGGCGCGCATCAGGATGACCGCGACCGAGATCATGGAAAGGCTCTGGCAAAAGCCGGTCAGCAGCAGACAGACGATCGCCGTCGGCACCGTCTGCATCTGCACGAACACCAGGAGCGCCGCGTACCATGCCACGGTGGCGGCAATCATCAGCCGGGCGACGCGAACGCCGCCGATCATGCTGAGCGCAAGCGAGCCCGCCAGCGAGCCGATGGCAAAGCTCGCCGAGAGATAGCCGAGCCCGGTCTGGTTGGTGCCGTAGATCGTCTTCGCGACGTAGGGCAGCAGTCCGTTCGAGAGCGGATAGGCGGTGAGGTTGACCAGGAAGGCAACCCACATCGCCGCCTGCATCCGCGGCGTGGTCCAGACATAGGCGACGCCTTCCTTGAGGTCGCGCAGCGGCGAAGCGCGCAGCACGTCGCCGGCCACCTCGGCGGCCGGATGCGGCTTCTTCGGCGCGTTCACGCACAGCGTGAGCAGCATGGCCGTCACATAGAGGGCGACGATCGAAACATAGGCCGGGCCCATGCCGAGCGAGGCGAACAGCCCTGCCCCGGAGAGCGCACCGGCGATGCGCGCGGTGTCCATCGTGGTCCTGGAGACGCTGATCGCGCCGATCAAGAGATCATGCGGCATGATGGTCGCCACCAGCGCACCGCGCACGCCGAGGTCGGACGGCCGCACCAGTCCCATCAGGATCGCGATGATGAAGACGTAAAGCGGGGTCAGCGTGCCGGTAAACGCCAGCGTCATCAGGGTTGCCGCCAGCAAGGCGTAAGCGGCGCGCATCATCGCCAGCAAGTCGCGATGGCCGATGCGGTCGCCGACCACGCCGAACATCGGCGCGATCAACGTACCGACGAAGCCGAACGAGGCGTACACGGTGAGCAGCAGCACCGATCCGGTCTCGACCAGAATGTACCAACCGAGGATGATCTGCTCCATCTCGAACGCCCACGAGGTGAGCAGATCGGCCGGCCACTGGAAGCGGTAATTCCGGATGCGGAACGGGGCGAGCGCGGAAGGCCGCGCGCTTTCGCTCAAAGCTCGATGCCGCGGATCATCGCGTTCCACCCTGCCCGGTTTCTTGTTGGCCGGAAAAGCAAATTCCCAGCGGCGAAATCAATTCGCGAAAAATTATCGTTCGCCACCGTGCCGTGTCAATTGTATGGGCATGCGCAGGCTTCGCACGTGAATTGCGCTTACGACGTGGCCGGCAGGCCGTGCAGCAACTGGCTGCGATATTGCCCCGGCGACAGATTGAACCAGCGCCGGCAGGCGCGAAAAAAACTGCTCTGGTCGGAGAAGCCGAGCAGATAGGCGGCCTGGCCGAGCGACAAATGCAGCCGGCCGAGATACTGATCGGCAAGCTCGCGGCGGGTGTCGTCGAGCAGCTGCAGGAAGGAGGTTTCTTCCTCCTCCAGCCGCCGCTGCAGCGTCCGCTCGCTCATGTGCAATTCGCCCGCAACCTCGTCGCGCTTCGGCTCGCCATCGGGAAGTTTCTTGATGATGGCCTCGCGCACGCGGTAGCTGACCTGCTTCTGGTCGAAATGCCTGAGGTATTCGCCGGCGAAGCGCTCATGCATTTCGGCGAGCTGCGGATTGAACGTGGGTAGCGCGGTTCTCATGTCCTCGCGTGAGAACAAGAGGCTGTTGCGCGTGGTGTCGAACAGCACCTTGCCCTTGAAGACCCTTTGGTAGGGCGAAAGGTCCGCCGGCCCGGGAAAGGCCAGCTCCGCCTCCAGCGGAGCGATATCGATGCGGCTGATCCAGCGTACGAAGCTGAGCACGGTGACATAGATGAACTCGATGCGCTGCCGCGGGATCGGCCGATCGCCGCCGAACAGCACGAAGGTCAGGCGGTGGCCGCCGGGCTCCTCTCGCATGGTCATGGTAAAGCAGTCGCTGAGGATCAGCATGTAGCGCATCAGCCGCTCGAAGGCGCCGCGCAGGTCCGCGCAGGTCATCATGGTGTAGCCGACGACGTCGAAATTGGCGGGGCGCACCACCTCATGCTGCGCCACCGACAGCGCCGGGTTGCGCGACTTCGCTACCGCGAGCTCCCAGAGGTGGCTGATCTTCTCGGTCGCCAGCCGCGCGCTCGGCTTGTCCAGCGCTGCAGCATCGATTTTGGCGGCGGCAAATAGCTCCGCGACATCAAGGCCCTCGGCCGCGAACATCTCGGCAATGCCCTTGACCCAAACGGCGGACGTGGTCCGTTTGCTCATCCTTCCTCCCTCATTGGCGTTGCCCGGCAACTAGATTGGCTCCGGCGGTCACTGACACGCCACCGCCCTCCGCGCTAACCAACGGCCTGGAATATGGCACGAATTAGCGGACCTCGCCACCGAGCCAGGCCGCGGCTTAATGGAGGATAAGGCTGTGACACGGAAACACTGGCTCGCCAGCTATGGCTGCAACATTCCCGCAGAGATCAACGCGGACGCCTACGGCTCCGTGCTGGAACTGCTCGAAGGCGCGATGAAGCGCTACGCCGCAAAGCCGGCGTTTCGCTGCTTCGGCCAAACGTTAACCTATGCCGATATCGACCGGCTGTCGCGCGACTTCGCAAGCTACCTGCAAGCCGAGGCCGGCATCCGCAAGGGCGACCGGGTAGCGGTAATGCTGCCGAACCTGCCGGCGTTTCCGATCGCGATGCTCGGCATCATGCGCGCCGGCGCGATCCAGGTGAACGTTAACCCGCTCTATACGCCGCGCGAGCTGCAGCACCAGCTTACCGATTCCGGCGCCACCGCCATCGTGGTCTTCAACGGCGTCTCGGCAACGCTCGCCGAGATCATCGCCGATAGCGGCGTAGCCCACGTCATCAACGTCGCGCTCGGCGACGGCACGGCTGCCGCACTGGCGAGCCCGCCGGTGGATGCGAGGCTCACGCAAGCGGTCGCGCTGCCCGATTGCCTGGCGCAGGGCGCAGCCCTCCCGCTTGAGCCGGTCAAGCTCGGCGGCGACGATCTCCTGTTCCTGCAATATACCGGCGGCACCACCGGCCTGTCGAAGGGCGCGGCGCTGTCGCATCGCAATCTCGTCGCCAACACCGAGCAGTTCAAGGCGTTCACCCCGGGTGCGTTGCGGCCCGGCGAGGAGGTCATCGTCACCGCGCTGCCGCTCTACCACATCTTCGCGCTGATGGTGAATTTCATCACTTACTTCTCGGTCGGCGCGGAGAACTGGCTGGTGCCCAACGCGCGCGACCTGCATAGCCTGATCGGCACGCTGAAGGCCTCGCGCTGCACGGTGTTCACCGGCGTCAACACGCTGTTCGGCGGATTGCTGGCGCACCCTGATATCGGCGAGGTGGATTTCTCGCGCCTGCGCGTCGCCATCGGCGGCGGCGCGGCGGTGCTGCCGGTGACCTCGGCAAAATGGAAGGCGGTGACGGGCAAAGACATTCTGGAAGGCTACGGCCTGTCCGAGACTTCGCCGGTCCTCACCCTCAACCCGATAACGATCGATGGCTTCTCCGGCACGGTGGGTCTGCCTTTCCCCTCCACCGACATCAAGCTCATCGATGACGACGGCAATGTCGCAAAGCTCGGCGAAGCCGGCGAGATCTGCGCCAGGGGACCGCAGGTCATGCGCGGCTACTGGGAGAAGCCGGAAGCCAATGCCGCGGCCTTCACCGCGGATGGCTATTTCCGCACCGGCGACGTCGGCGTGTTCGACGAGCGCGGTTTCCTGAAAATCGTCGATCGCAAGAAGGACATGATCATCGTCTCCGGCTTCAACGTCTATCCGAATGAGGTCGAGGCGGTCGCCGCCGGATGCGCCGGCGTGCTGGAATGCGCCTGCGTCGGCCGGCCGGACGACAAGACCGGCGAAGCGATCCGGCTGTTCGTGTCGAAGACACCGGGCGCTGCTCTCACCGAGGCGGAGTTGATCGCGCACTGCCGGCGCGAGCTCACCGCCTACAAGGTGCCGAAGGAAGTGCGCTTCATCGACGCGATGCCAAAATCCAACGTCGGCAAGATCCTGCGCAAGGATCTGCGCGGGCTGGCTTGAGGAGGATGCCATGGCCGAAGCTTCCACCCTGCCCGCCTACAGCATGACGACCGCGGCTGCTTATGTCGGCCGCGAGCTCGGCGTGTCCGACTGGGCGCTGGTCGACCAGGCGCGCATCGACACGTTCGGTGCCTGCACCGGCGACCGGCAATGGATCCACGTCGACGTCGAGCGGGCGCGGCGCGAGAGCCCGTTCGGTGGCCCGATTGCGCACGGCTATCTCTGCCTGTCGCTGCTGGCGGCGATGCTGATCGAGATCGGCATCATTCCACAGGACGCCGCGGCGGGGCTGAACTACGGGCTCGACAAAGTGCGCTTCCTTAGTCCCGTGAAGTCGGGCGCGCGCGTTCGTGCGCGGGCGACGCTCGCCTCCGCGCAAGCCCAGGATGGCGGTCGTCTGCTGCTCAAGGTCGAGTGCAAGCTCGAGATCGAGGGCGAGGAAAAACCTGCACTGATCGCCGAGACGCTGTGCATGCTGATCGGCAGACCGCGCGCGACGCAATAACTTGAGGGACGAGGAACCGCTCATGGCATACGAGACCGCAACTTCCGACAGCGAACTTGGCGCCCAGGCCGTCGACAACACGCTGGCAGCAAACCCGCTGATCGGCGTCCGCCCGGAGGACATCGTCGAATCCGCGAGCATGCTGTTTCAGCGGATCATGGCCAATCCCGGCCTCGCCGCGACCCAGTATGCCGCGTTCCTCGGCGAGCTCGGACGGATTGCCAACGGCAGCTCGCAGCTCGCGCCCGACGCCAAGGACAAGCGTTTTGCCGATTCCGCCTGGAAGGACTCGGCCGCCTACCGCGCGCTGGCGCAGAACTATCTGGCCTGGAGCGGCGCGCTCAATCGCTTCGTCGATCAGGCCGAGATGGAGGATCGCGATCGCCTGCGCGCCCGCTTCATCGTCTCGCTGTTCGTCGACGCCTTCGCGCCGACCAACACCATCCACGGCAATCCCGCCGCACTGAAGAAGCTCGTCGATACCGGCGGCGCCAGCCTGCGCCAGGGCATGGAGAATTTTGCCCGCGACCTCACCAGCAATGGCGGACTGCCCGCGCAGGTCGACGGCCGGAAATTCGCCGTCGGCGAGAATCTCGCGACCACGCCCGGCGCCGTCGTCTATCGCAGCCCGGTCATGGAGCTGATCCAGTATCGGCCGCTGGGCGACCAGGTCTATGGCCGACCGCTGCTGATCGCCCCGCCGCAAATCAACAAGTTCTACGTCTTCGACCTCACGCCGGAGAAAAGCATCATCCGTTTCGCGCTCGCCGGCGACCTGCAGACCTTTGCCATCAGCTGGAAGAACCCGGGCGCGTCCGAAAGCCATTTCGGCCTCGACACCTATGTCGCGGCGATCGAAGAGGCGGTCGACATCATCAGGGAAATCACCGGCAGCGAGGACGTCAATATCTGGGGTTCTTGCTCCGGTGGCATCACCATGTCGGCCTTCCTCGCCAACCTCGCCGCGCGCGGCGAGCGCAAGGTGCACAGCGCCACCGTCGCGGTGTGCGTGCTCGACACCGAGGCGACGCAGGACACCACCGCCGGGATCTTCGTCACACCGGAATCGATCGCGGCGGCCAAGCACGCCTCCCGCCTCAAGGGCGTGGTCGAGGGCAAGGAACTAGCGCGGATGTTCGCCTGGATGCGGCCGAACGACCTGATCTGGAATTATTGGGTCAACAACTACCTGCTCGGCAACGACCCGCCCGCCTTCGACATCCTCTACTGGAACAACGACACCACCCACCTGCCCGCGCAGCTGCATGCCGATTTCCTCGGCCTGATCCACACCAACCCCTACGTCAATCCGGGGCGGCTCAATGTGCGCGGCCATCCGCTCGACATGCGGCAGGTCGATATCGACAGCTACGTCGTGGCCGGGACGACCGACCACATCACGCCGTGGCAGGGTTGCTATGAGACGGCGAAGCTTTATGGGAAGCACTCTACCTTCGTGCTGTCCAACAGCGGCCACATCCAGAGCCTGCTCAATCCGCCCAATAACCCGAAGGCGTTCTTCTGGACTGCCAAGGCCGAGGCCGACGATCCCGAAGCCTGGCAGAAGCAGGCGGAGCGGCGCCAGGGAAGCTGGTGGCCACACTGGCTCGAATGGATCACCGCGCGCTCGGGCGAGCGAAAGCCGGCGCCCGCTACGCTCGGCACCGCCAATATGCCGCCGCTCGACGCCGCACCCGGCCGTTACGTCATGGAGAAGTAAGTGCAGATCAGTTTGCGCGACGTCGGCGGACAGACGCTGCGGGTCGGTATCCGGCAAGGCGACGCGGCGCGGCCGCTGCTGCTCTTCAACGGCATCGGCGCCAACATCGAGCTGATCGAGCCCTTTCTCGACGCATTGAGGGGGCCGGAGGCGATCGTGTTCGACATGCCCGGCGTCGGCGGCTCGCCGGCGCCGCGGTTGCCCTACCGCCCCTCGACGCTGGCACGCCTCACCGCACGCCTGCTCGACCAGCTCGGCCATGCCGAGGTCGACGTGCTCGGCGTGTCCTGGGGCGGCGCGCTCGCGCAGCAGTTCGCCTTCCAGCAGGCCAAGCGCTGCCGCCGTCTGGTGCTCGCTGCAACCTCGCCCGGACACCTCATGGTGCCCGGAAGGCTCAATGTCCTGCTCAAGATGGCGACGCCGCGGCGCTACAGGGATCCCGGGTACATGCGCAAGATCGCGGGCGACATCTATGGCGGCGCCTTGCGCAACGCCCCCGAGAAGCTGCGCGATCATTTGAGTCATGTCCGCTGGTCAAGCAGCTACGGCTATTATTTGCAGCTCGCCGCCGGCTTCGGCTGGAGCAGCCTGCCCTGGCTGCCGTTCCTGCGCCAGCCGACATTGGTCATGGCCGGCACGGACGATCCGATCGTGCCTGTCATCAACGGCCGCATCCTCGCCAAACTGATCCCGGACTCGCAGTTCGTCACCATCGATGACGGCCACCTGTTCCTGCTGACCAGCGCGCAGCATTCGGCCGGCGTCATCGCGAAATTCCTGAACCACGACGTTTGCTCATAGCCGCCTGGATGTCCGCTTTCGGGACCACTGACAGGCCGAGGCGGGGAGTCGCGCTACCCCCCTACACGCGCAAGCGCGCCCTGCCCGTTCACAGTTCCGACCAATGCTGCAGCAGCTTGTGATAATGGCCCAGGAACCCCGAGACGGACGGGTGGTCGGGATGTGTTGCCGCCAGCGAATAGATAACTTGGCCCAGGTCGTAGAGCATCGACCGCCGCGTGTCATCGCGGATCATGCTCTGTATCCAGAAAAAAGACGACGTGCGGGTCCCCCGCGTGACCGGTGTCACCTCGTGCAGGCTCGTGGCGGTGTAGAGGATGGCATGTCCCGCCGGGAGTTTAATGGCCTGGTGGCCATACGTGTCCAGCACACGCAACTCGCCCCCATCGTATTCCTCGGGTTCAGAGAAGAACACAGTCATCGAGAGATCCGCGCGCAGGCGCAGCCCCCCGGACCCGGCGATGTCCATAATGGCGTTGTCAATATGCGCCCCGTAGTGCTCACCCCCTTCGTACCGGTTGAACTTCGGCGGCATCACCTTCAGCGGCTGCGCGGCATTCATAAAGGTCTCGTTGCTGCTCAGCGCGTTCAGAATCATCTGCCCGATTTCGCGTCCAATGGGATAGCTCTGGTCGATTTGCCGGTTCCGCTTCACTTTTTTCGCCATAACACCAGCCGTCGCCGCCCCGTCGGCCCAGTTCACGGTGTCGAGCTTTTCCCGCGCGTACTTAACCTGTTGCGGCGTAAGAAGGTTGGGAATCGGAACGAGCATGGCAAAAGGAAACCCAAAACGCGGAATGCGGAGGGCACAGCTTAGCCGTTCCGGAGTCATGGCGTCAACGCGGAGGGAAACAGCAACCAGGCCGCCAGGACGCGACGCCGGTTCGAGTGCTGACGTTGGCCGACGAAACGATCGAAGAATATATCGTCGCGCAAAGGGCTCTTGCCCCCCGGCGTAGGTGCGGAGTTTAGGCGGCGGATGCCGCCTTGCCGCGCACGCCCGGTATCAGGCGAGCGATCTCGGCGGCGGATACCGGCGGGCTGAACAGATAGCCCTGCATCTCGGTGCAGCCGAGCTCGCGCAGCAGCTCGCGCTGCCATTCCTGCTCGACGCCTTCGGCCGTCGTCGTCATGTTGCTGGCTTTCGCAATGTTGACCACGGCCTGAATGATGGCGCTGGAAGCGCCCTCGTCGCCGATGTTTTTCACGAAGGAGCGGTCGATCTTGATCTTGTCGAAGGGGAAGCGATGCAGGTAGCTCAGCGATGAATAGCCGGTGCCGAAATCGTCGAGCGCGATCTTTACCCCGAGCCCGCGCAGCTGGTGCAGTGTCGCCAGCGCCGCCTCGTCGTCGCGCATCAGCACGGCTTCGGTAATCTCGAGCTCGAGCCGTGACGGCGCGACGTTGGATGCCGCCAGCGCGGCGGCGACGTTGAGCGCCAGCGTCTGGCTGCGGAACTGGACCGGCGAGACGTTGACGGCGATGCGGACATGCTCTGGCCATTTCGCCGCTTCCCGGCAGGCCGCCTCCAGCACGAACTGGCCGAGCTCGTTGATCAGACCGGTGTCTTCAGCCACGGGGATGAAATCCGCCGGGCTGATGCTGCCGCGCTGCGGATGGCGCCAGCGCAACAGCGCCTCGCATCCGTTGATGCTGCTATCGCCGAGATCGACCACCGGCTGGTAATAGACCTCGAACCCGCCGGCGGCGATGGCGTGGCGCAATTCCAGCTCCAGCATGCGCCGTGCCTTGGCGCGCGCATCCATGCCGGGCTCGAAGAAGCGTGAGGTGCGGCGGCCGTCGCCCTTGGCGCCATAGAGCGCGAGGTCGGCATTCTTCAGGAGCTGATCGAGATGATGGCCGTCACCGGGGGCGATTGCGATGCCGATGCTGGCGTCGGTGGTGATGAGGTGGCCGGCGCATTCAAAGGGCTCGCGGATCGCGCTGTAGATCGCTTCGACCAGCCGTTCGGTTTCGGCCCGCGCACGCACCGGATTCTGGATGACGGCGAATTCGTCGCCGCCGAGCCGCGCGGCGATGTCGGCCTCGTCGAGGCAACTGCGCAGGCGCCTGGCGACGCCCTTGAGCAGCTCGTCACCGACGGGATGGCCGAGCGCGTCGTTGACGCTCTTGAACTCGTCGATGTCGATATAGAGCACGGCGAGCTGCGCGCCCGGCTTCAATTCCTTGAGCGCCCGCTCCAGCTCCTCGCGGAACATGACGCGGTTCGGCAGGTCGGTAAGGGCATCATAATGAGCAAGGTGCGCGATCTTCTCCTCGGCGCGCTTGCGCGGGGTGATGTCCTCGATGGTCGCGACCCAGCCGCCCGACGGCAGCGGCTTGTTGACGATCTCGATGGCGCGGCCGCCCGGCGCCTCCGTGATCTGGCGCGTCGCCTTGCCGAGCCTGACATTGCGGATGATGGCGCTGCAGAACGCCTCGACATCGCCGTCGAACGATCCGGTCTCGGCGCGGTGCTCGATCAGCCGCTGCATGGTGCAGCCCTGCTTGGCGATCTCAGCCGACAGGCCGAACATGTCGAGATAGGGCCGGTTGCAGACGACAATCCGGGCGGATGCGTCATACAGCACGAGGCCCTGAGGGATATTGTCCACGGCCGTTCGCAGATGGCGCCGCTCTGCGGCAAGCGTACGATGAAACCATTGATGGCGCCGCAGCAGCAGCGCGACCGTCACAGCCAGAATGGCGACCGCCGCCAGCAGCACGCCTTCGCGCAGGGACATGGTAGTCAATGCCATGCCGGCCGCAATGCTGGCGGCAAGCACAGCGCCGCCGAGCCCGAGCCATTTCAGCATCGCCCCGCTGTCGGCAGGATCGACGTCGCCGGCAGGCGAAGCCGCCCCGCCGCGCAAAAACCGACCCAAGCTGTGAATGCCGAACCTGCTCATGCCTCCCCCTGATCCCTGCATCGTTGCCCGATACAAGTGGAAGTGGCGTTAGGACTTGCGGTTAGCGGCGGGTTAAAGGTTTCAGGCAAGTTAACATCACGCGTCCGCACCGCACGAAAGTTCCAACGCTATTTGTCGCGCGGCCGGCGTCGGCCAATAGTGAACAGGCCGTTAAAGCTCGTGCGGGCTCGCAAGACGCACGGCGAAGTCCAGCGTTTTGCAGGCGGAATCGGCAAGGCGGCGAAGGCGCGCCGGTTGCGGTGGCAAGGGACGGCGCGTTGAGAAACCCGGAACTCCGCGCGCCTTAACAATTTGTCCAGTCCGCATCCGGATAATGCCGAGGACACCATTCTGGAAGTAATCGGGTTTATCGCTGTGACATCCTTTGGACGTGTGATCTCCGTGCGCGGTTCGCTGGCCCGGGTGGGGCTACTGGCGGCTACCAACATGCCCGTTTCGGAAGTGCGCGCGACGGTCGGCCGCTTCGTGAGTATCCGCTGCGCAAGCTCGGTCATCGTGGCCATGATCACGGAGGTCACCTGCGAGAACCTGTCGAACACCGACGACGACTTCATTGCCATCGCATCGGTCGACCTGCTTGGCGAAATCCTCAATCCGAACGACAAGCCGAAGTTTCAGCGCGGCGTCACCCATTATCCGACCATCGGCGACTCGGTCGAACTGATCTCCAGCCAGGAGCTGCGCACGATCTACGCGCCGTCGGGATCCGACCAGATCAACGTCGGCACGCTGCAGCAGGACCGCTCGGTGGTCGCCTATGTGGACGTCGAGGAGATGCTGTCCAAGCACTTTGCCATTCTCGGCTCCACCGGCGTCGGCAAGTCGACCGGCGTGTCGCTGCTGCTCAACGAAATCCTCAAAGCGCGCCCGAACCTGCGCCTGTTCCTGCTCGACGTGCACAACGAATATGGCCGCTGTTTCGGCGACAAGGCGCTGGTGCTCAACCCGCGCAACCTGAAACTGCCGTTCTGGCTGTTCAACTTCGAGGAAATCGTCGACGTGCTGTTCGCCGGCCGGCCCGGCGTGCCCGAAGAGCTCGACATCCTCGCCGAGGTGATTCCGCTGGCGAAGGGCATCTACACCCAATACCAGAATGCCGACCGCATCGGACTGAAGCGCATCGATCCAAAGCAGATCGGCTACACCGTCGACACGCCGGTGCCGTACCGGCTGCAGGATCTGGTCTCGCTGATCGACGAGCGCATGGGCAAGCTGGAGAACCGCTCCTCGCGCATCATCTATCACAAGCTGATCTCCCGCATCGACACGGTGAAGAACGATCCGCGCTACGCCTTCATGTTCGACAACGCCAACGTCGGCGGCGACACCATGGCGGAAGTGATCAGCCATCTGTTCCGCCTGCCGGCCAATGGCCGGCCGATGACGGTGATGCAGCTTGCCGGCTTCCCGGTGGAAGTCGTGGACAGCGTGGTGTCGGTGCTTTGCCGCATGGCGTTCGACTTTGGTCTTTGGAGCGATGGCGTTTCGCCACTGCTGTTCATCTGCGAGGAAGCGCACCGCTACGCCTCGGCCGACCGCAATATCGGTTTCGGTCCGACCCGCAAGGCGATCTCGCGCATCGCCAAGGAAGGCCGCAAATACGGCGTCTTCCTGGGCCTGGTGACCCAACGCCCGGCGGAACTCGACGCCACCATCATCTCCCAGTGCAACACGCTGTTCTCGATGCGCCTTGCCAACGACCGCGACCAGTCGCTGCTGCGCTCTGCAGTGTCGGATGCGGCAGCAAACCTGCTGTCCTTTGTGCCGTCGCTCGGCACCCGCGAAGTGCTGGCCTTCGGCGAAGGCGTGGCGCTGCCGACGCGGTTGCGCTTCAAGGAAGTGCCGCCGCATCAACTGCCGCGCGCCGAGACGACGATCGCATCTGTCCCGTCGGTCGCGGCCGGCCACGATACGCATTTCGTCAGCGCCGTGTTGGAGCGCTGGCGCGGCGCCACATCCAGCCGCGACAATCGCGACTCGTTTGCCGATTCCAGCCTCGGCCCCCCGCAACGGTTCGAGCCTCGGCCCGAGCCGCGCTATGAACCGCGTCCCGCCGAGCCGCGCGCGCCCGAGCCGCGCACGGTGGAAGCGCCGATGCTGCAGCCTTCACTCGGCCTCGACCCCGACCGTTTTTCGCTGCTGAAGAAGCCGCTGCGCTAAAACCTTGCGCCGCCCGTGCGTTCGATTAAGGTCCCGGCCAAACCGAGCCGAGACTTTTTTCATGACCCAACCGACCACGAACCGCTTTCCGACGCCGCCGCTGGACAAGCTCCCGGATGACATCCGCGCCCGCATCCTGGCGGTGCAGGAGAAATCCGGCTTCGTGCCCAACGTGCTCTTGACGCTGGCCTATCGTCCCGACGAATTCCGCGCCTTCTTCGCCTATCACGACGCGCTGATGGAGAAGGATGGTGGTCTCTCCAAGGCCGAGCGCGAGATGATCGTGGTGGCGACCTCGGCCGCCAACCAGTGCCAGTATTGCGTGATCGCGCATGGCGCGATCCTGCGCATCCGCGCCAAGAATGCGCAAATCGCCGACCAGATCGCGACCAACTACCGCAAGGCCGACATCACGCCGCGTCAGCGCGCGATGCTGGATTTCGCCATGAAGGTGAGCCGCGCGGCGGAAGAGGTTTCCGAGAGCGACTTTGCGGCACTCACAGCGCACGGTTTCTCCAACGACGACGTCTGGGACATCGCTGGGATCTCGGCCTTCTTCGGGATGTCCAATCGCCTCGCCAACGTCACCGCGATGCGGCCGAACGACGAGTTTTATCTAATGGGCCGGCTGCCGAAGAGCGCGTAGCGGAGCGCATAATCGGCACTAGCCGTCCGACGCCGGCCCGCACCAGCCGGGCAGATAGATCGCCTCGTGGCTCTTCGCCAGCTCCAGTCCCTTTTCGATGGCCTTGGCGAAATTGTCCTCCACCGACTTGCGCGACAACCGGCGGCGCAAAAAGTCCGCCCACAAAAATTCGCTGAACGGCGTGGTGTCCTTGGCGAATGCGCCGGCGCGGCGCAGCTCGCCGGCGAGGCTGCGGAACGGATCGTCCTTCAGATCCGCGACCGACTTTGGAATGTCCTTGAAGTGCCGGCGCTCGCCCTTTGAATCGTAAGGGTAGACCCAGCGCTTGTTGTCCATCACGCCCCAGAAGTCATCGCGATCGACCATCGAGAGGTCGCCGATCACGGTGACCAGGATGTCCTTGACGTCCTCATCGTGCAGCGCGCGCGCCAGATGGTGATGGTCGACCACGTAATGGCGCTCGTCGGGGCCGAGCACGACGGGGATCATGTGCTTGCCGAGCAGCTCGGCGCGCTTCTTCTCTGACTTGTGCTCGCGCCAGCGCTTGCGCTTCTCCTTCACCTCGCGCATCCCCACCGTCATCTGGGTCGGTCGCAGGGACAGGATTGGGATGGGCTGGACGTACGGTTCGCGGACATTCGCCATGGCAAAAACTCCCCGTTGGCGCTGGGATCGCGGGGCTCGGGTTCCATTATGACATGGCGGCCCAGGCTGCAAAATGCCCGCTCGCGTTGACCGCCGCTTCCAGGCAGGCCCTCGATCACGTTGATGTCACGCGAACATTTGCTGTGAGCCGCGCGCCACCCATGCTAGAAGAAGCGCGGGAGACGTCTTCGGACCCAGCAACAGTGAAAACCCAGCGGCCCATCAGCTCGGATGACGACCATCGCGTCGTCAAGTTCCGGCCGCGTACCTCGGCACAGCCGCCCGGCCGCGCGCCGCAGAGCGCACCGCACGAGGCAAACGACCTCTCGCGCTATCAACGCAAGCCGGAAGAACCGGACGATTTCCGCCCCCGCATGCTGGCCAACCTCGCCGCCTTTGCCTTCACCGTCGCACTGACGGCGATCGGCATCTGGCTTGCGATGAGCATTGCGGAATTGCGCAAAAACCAGGATTGCGTGCTGATGGGGCGGCGCGATTGCGCCCAGATTTCCTCGATCCCGCGCGGCTGATTTTCGTCGCGCCGGGGGTCGGGTTTGCGGCCAATTGCCCCGAAACGGGCCCGGCCAAGCTCCATTGAACTCAGGCCCCCGCTCCGTTATACGGGCACTCGACTCCGGATCAGGGAAAGTGGGCATTCCGGGGCGACGGACCTCTACGTCCCCCAACATCACCGGAATTACCCCCAGTATATCAAAGGCTTAATGATGTCCTCAACATTCGAGCAGATCGCCAACATTATCGCTGAGACCTGCGACATTCCGCGCGACACGATCAAGCCGGAGAGCCACGCCATCGACGATCTCGGGATCGACAGCCTCGACTTCCTCGACATCGCCTTTGCCATCGACAAGGCGTTCGGAATCAAGATGCCGCTGGAAAAGTGGACCCAGGAGGTCAACGACGGCAAGGCCACCACTGAACAGTATTTCGTGCTGAAAAACCTCGCCGACCGCATCGACGAACTGGTCGCGGCCAAGAACGCGGGCGCCGGCACGGCCAGCTAATCGCCTGCCATGAATCTCGACTATTTCCAGCTGATCGATCGCATCGTCGACCTCAATCTCGAGGCTCGGACGATCACGGTCGAGGCCCAGGTTCCCGAGAAGCACACCATCTTCGAGGGGCATTTCCCCGGCTTTCCGATCATGCCCGGTGTGCTGCTCACCGAAGCGATGGCGCAGAGCTGCGGCTGGCTGATCCTCGGCGTGCTCAAGTTCGAGCGCATGCCTTTTCTTGCCATCGTGAAGGAAGCCAAGATGCGCGGATTCGTCAGCCCCGGTCAGGTGCTGACGATCGATGCCAAGCTCGAACACGAGGGCTCCGGCTTTGCCGTCGCCAAGGCCAAGGGCCGCATCGGCAAGGACTTGAAGTGCAGCGCCGAGATCACCTTCGGCCTGGCCCCCTTCCCCGATCCCGCCTTCCGCGTGCACATGGATGCGATGGCCCACAAGATCGGCTTCCCGCTGCAGGCGGTCGCGCAATGACCAAGCCGAAGGAAGTCTGGATCACCGGCATCGGCATCCTGTCGTCGCTGGGCGAAGGGCTACATGCGCATTGGGAGGCGCTGAACGCCAAGCGCGTCAGTGTCGATGAGGCCCGTTTTGCACCCTACATCGTGCATCCGCTGGCGCCGGTCTCGTTCGACGCGCAGATCCCGAAAAAGGGCGACCAGCGCCAGATGGAGACCTGGCAGCGCATCGGCGTCTATGCCGCCGGCCTTGCGCTCGACTCCGCCGGCGTCAAGGGCAATACGGAAATCCTGTCGCGGATGGACATGATCGTCGCGGCCGGCGGCGGCGAGCGCGACATTGCGGTCGACCTTGCGATCCTCAATGCGGACGCCAGGGGCAATTCGCCTCCAGCCTTCCTCAATGAGAAGCTCATGAATGATCTGCGCCCGACGCTGTTTCTGGCGCAGCTCTCCAACCTGCTCGCCGGCAACATTGCGATCGTGCACGGCGTCTGCGGCACCTCGCGCACCTTCATGGGCGAGGAGGCCGCCTCGATCGACGCGGCGCGGATTGCGCTCGCCCGCATCGAGAGCGGTGAGAGCGACATCGCGCTGGTCGGCGCCGCCCACAATGGCGAGCGGCCGGAGCTGCTGATCCTGTACGAACTCGGCGACTTCAACCTGAAGGGCAAATATGTGCCGCTGTGGGCGCGCGACAAGGCGCATGGCGGCTTCGCGCTCGGCTCGGCCAGCGTGTTCCTGGTGCTGGAATCCCGCGAGCATGCCGAGGCGCGCGGCGCCAAGCCCTACGCCAGGCTGAGCAAGGTGGTTTCCGATCTCGCCCGGCGCAGGCAGGCCGGCGCGATCACGAAGTCGCTGCAAGCGCTGTGGCCGAAACTCGGAATGTTGGGCGATAGCGGCAGCCTCATCACCGGCGCGACCGGCGCCGAACCGGTGACTTCGGAGGAAAAGGCGTTTTTCCAGCAACACCCGGGCTATGCCGTGCGCTCCACCGGAACGGTCTTCGGCCACATGCTGGAAACCCAGTTCCCGCTTGGGCTCGCGCTCGCCGCGCTATCGATCTCGCGCGGTGCGCTGTTCCCGCCCAACGATCCCACCGGTTTCGAGGTTGAAAAGGCCGGCGCGCCGGACCAGATTGTCGTCGAGGGCGCCGGCCATTGGCAGGGCGAGGGCCTCGCCCTGGTCGAGGCGGTCAAGTAATCACGCGCGATCCGCTACTGGCGGAGTTTGCGCCAAAGGTTGACGGGGGACACATGTCAGCACCACGCGATAAACTGGGTCGGCCGATCGTCGTCGTCACCGGCATGGGCGTCGTCACCTCGCTTGGCGCGAGCAAGAAGGACAATTGGGACAAGCTGACCGCGGGCGAATCCGGCATCCGCACTGTGACGCGCTTTCCGATCGACGGACTGAAGACCACGATGGCCGGGACGGTCGATTTCGTCACCGCCGATTCATCCGCCGCCCTCACCGAGCACATCGCTCACCTGGCCACCGAAGAAGCCCTCGCGCAGGCCGGCATCGGCGCCAAGGGCGATTTTCCGGGCCCGCTGTTCCTGGCGGTGGCGCCGGTCGAGGTGGAATGGCCGCAGCGCTTCGAAGTCGCGCGCGCGGTCGGCCAACCGGAGTTTGGCTATCCGGAGATCCTGCGCGTCAGCGGCGGCGGCCGGTTCGCCAATTACCACCATCGCTTCATGTTCGGCTCGATTGCCGGCAACCTCGCCGCAACCTACGGCACCAAGGGCTCGCCAATCTCGCTGTCCACGGCCTGCGCTTCGGGCGCGACCGCGATCCAGCTCGGCGTCGAGGCGATCCGCCGCGGCGAGACCGACGCGGCACTCTGCGTCGCCACCGACGCCTCGGTGAATCCGGAAGCGATGGTGCGCTTCTCGCTCTTGTCGGCACTGTCGACGCAGAACGATCCCCCGCAGGCGGCCTCAAAGCCGTTCTCGAAGAATCGCGACGGCTTTGTCATGGCCGAAGGCGCCGGCACGCTGGTGCTGGAAAGCTACGATGCGGCGGTCGCCCGCGGCGCCAAAATCCTCGGCGTCGTCGCCGGTTGCGGGGAACTCACCGATTCCTTCCACCGCACCCGCTCCGCACCCGACGGCAAGCCCGCGATCGGCTGCGTGCTCAAGACGCTGGCCGATGCCGGCATGGCGCCGGAGCAGATCGACCACATCAATGCCCACGGCACCTCGACGCCGGAAAACGACAAGATGGAATATCTTGCCACCAACGTCGTGTTCGGCGAGCACACCTCGAAAATTCCGGTGACGTCGAACAAGTCGGCCGTCGGCCACACCATCTCGGCCGCAGGCGCAGTCGAAGCCATCTTCTCGCTGCTGACGCTGCAGCATCAGCGCATTCCGCCGACGCTCAACTATGAGAATCCCGACCCGGCGATCCCGTTCGACGTGGTCGGCAACAAGTCGCGCGACGCCCGCGTCACCGCGGTGATGTCCAACTCGTTCGGTTTCGGCGGGCAGAATGCCTCGCTGATCCTGACGCGGGAGCCGGCGTAAGCATTCCGCCGCAACCTCGCGATGAACCGCCTCCTTCTCCGCCTCAAGGCGCAGCTCCGTGACGCCCTCAAGCCGGTCGGCGACGCCGCGACCGGCGGCCTCACGATCGCGCTGTTGCGCACCACGCGCATGTTCGATCCGGACAAGACGGCGAATTTCTTCGGCCGCGCGACGCAGTTCATCGGCCGCCGCCTGCGCGAGGACCGTATCGGCCGCGAGAATTTGCGGGCCGCCTTCCCGGAAAAATCGCCGCAGGAGATCGAGAAGATACTCGCCGGCGTCTGGGACAATCTCGGCCGCATCGGCGCCGAGTTCGCCCATCTCGACCACATCTGGGACTACGACGCCGATCATCCGGAGAAGCCGAGCCGGATCGAGTTCAGCGAACGCTCCAAGGAATTGTTCAATCTGCTGCGCGACGACGGCAAGCCGGCGATTTTCTTCGCAAGCCATCTCGGCAATTGGGAACTGCCGGCACTTGGCGCCGTCGCGCATGGGCTGGATGCGGCGATCCTGTTCCGCAGGCCGAACAGCGAGGCGGCCGACCGCGCCATCGAACGCATCCGCGCCGTGAAGATGGGTACGCTGATCCCGGCCGGCCGCGATGCCCCTTTCAAGCTCGGCCAGGCACTGCAGAGCGGCCAGCATGTCGCAATGCTGGTCGACCAGTGGTTCGGCAACGGCGTCGAAGTCACCTTCTTCGGCCGCAAGACCAAGGCCAACCCGACGCTGGCGCGCCTGGTGCGCCAGGTCGAATGCCCGATCCACGGCGTGCGCATCATCCGCCTGCCCAACCACCGCTTTCGCGCCGAACTGTCCGAGGAAGTAAAGCCGGTGCGCGACGCTTCCGGCCAGATCGACATCCAGGGCACCATGCAGGCCGTCACCGACGTGGTCGAAGGCTGGGTGCGCGAGTATCCGGACCAGTGGCTGTGGCTGCACCGAAGATGGCGGTAGCTGTCAGCTAGTTGCCGCCTGTGGCGATCGGTGACACCCTGCAGCGGAATATGCTGCAGACGCACTTCCTGGAATGCCTCTGATGACGGACGCTCATTCGCAACGCCGGTTGGGGATCGTCCTCATCATTGCGGCGGCGGTGGCCTGGAGCACGGCGCCGTTCTTCACTCGCCTGCTTTGGTATGATTCTTGGACCATCCTGTTCTGGCGCGGGGTGTTCGCCTCTGGCTTGATCACGGTCTTCCTGGCGGTGACGGAAGGGCGCGCCGGCTTGCGCAATCTCGTCGCGATGGACCGCAGCGGCTGGATGGTCGCCTGGCTCTCGACCTTGGCAATGGTCGCCTTCATCCCTGCCCTGCAGCTGACCAATGTTGCGAATGTGGCCGTGATCGTCGCAATCCAGCCGTTCATTGCCGCGGGCCTGGCCTGGCTCTGGTTTCGCGAGGCCTCGCGATGGCGCACCTTGCTCGCAAGCCTGGTCGCCTTCATCGGCGTAGTCGTCACGGTCAGCCAATCAGCAGCCAGCTCCGACCTGCGCGGCATTGGGCTCGCCTGCCTGATGGTATTTTCCTTCTCGCTGATGACGGTCGCGGTCCGGCGCTATCAGCAGAAATCCATGGTCGCGGCGGCTGCGATGTCGAACTTCCTCGGCAGCCTGGTCAGCCTGGCCTTCGCGCAGGGCATCACCAGCGTCACTACCCACGATATCGGCATATTCGCGATGTTCGGCGGCCTGCAGGTTGCGATGGGCCTGACGCTGTTCGTGCTCGGCTCGCGCTACCTGCCGTCGGGCGAGGCGTCGCTGATCGCGACGCTGGAGACGCCGCTGATGGTGTTCTGGATCTGGGTCGGCTTTGCCGAAGTGCCGGCGCCGCAGGCGCTGATCGGCGGCGCGCTGGTGATCGGCGCTGTCGTCGCCGACATCCTCGGTGACAACCGCGAGCGGGCGCGCTCGCGCCAGCGCGTCACCGCCCCGTCTTGACCCTGGTCCAGAGCCGGTTGATGATCCGCTGCGTCGCGGCATCATGGGTGTTGATGACGAACAGCTTTTGCAGCGTCGCCTCGTCCGGATAGATGTTCTTGTCGTTGAGAATCTTCGGATCGATCAGCTTCTGGCTCGCCAGATTGCCGTTGGCATAGGACAGGAAGTCGGAATTCTTCGCCGCGATCTCCGGACGGTAGAGGTAGTTGATCAGCTCGTAGGCCTCAGCGACATTCTTGGCGTCCGCGGGAATCGCGAGATTGTCAAAAAACATCTGCGCGCCCTCTTTCGGAATGGTGTAGCCGATCTCGATGCCGTTCTTGGCTTCCACCGCTCGCGCCCGCGCCTGCATGATGTCGCCGGACCAGCCGACCACGAAACAGATTTCGCCTGACGCCAGCGCGCCCAGATACTCGGACGAATGGAACTTGCGCACATAGGGCCTGATCTTGCTGATGAGCTCGGCACCCTTTTCCAGATCGGCAGGCTTGGTGGAGTTCGGATCGATGCCGAGATAGCTCATGGCCGCCGGGAGGATGTCGTCGGCGGAATCCAGCATATGGATGCCACACTCCTTGAACTTGGCCAGGTTCTCCGGCTTGAACACCATGTCCCAGCTGTCGATCTTCGCGCCGGGGCCGAGGATTTTCTCGGCCATCTTCACATTGTAGCCGATGCCGGTCGTGCCCCACATATAGTTGGCGCCGAATTTGTTGCCGGGATCGTAGCTCTCGAGCTGCTTCGTCACGAAGGGCCATGTGTTGGCGAGATTTGGCAGCTTCGACTTGTCGAGAGGCAAAAACACCTTGGCCATGATCTGGCGCTGCAGGAAGTAGCCGGTAGGCACGACGACGTCGTAGCCCGACTTGCCCGCGAGCAGCCGCGTCTCCAGCGTCTCATTGGCGTCGAACGTGTCGTAGACAACCTTGATGCCGGTTTCCTTGGTAAAATCCTCGAGGACTCCCGGCGCCATATAGTTGGACCAGTTGTAGAAGTTGACGACGCGCTCCTGCGCGCTTGCCGGCGCGAGCGAGAGCGCCAGCACGGCCGCAGCTACAAAACCGGTCCTCATCATCGTCATCCCCTCCGCCGATGCACCGCATCGGCCAGGCGCTCCAGCGCCGTATCGAGCGTGGCGTCCTTCTTGGCAAAGCAGAAGCGCACCACCGACGTCACCGCGTCCTGCTCGTAGAACGCCGACACCGGGATCGCCGCCACCTTGTAGTCGTTGACGATGCGCCGGCAAAACGCCTCGTCGGTCTCGTTCAGTCCCAGCGGCGAAAGATCCACAGTGAGGAAGTAGGTGCCCTGCGACTTCAGCACGGGAAAGCCGATGCTCTCCAGTCCCTTGGTCAGCCGGTCCCTGCTCCGCGCCAGATCCTTGCGCATGTCGTAAAAATACGCGTCCGGCTTGTTAAGGCCATAGGCCACCGCTGCCTGAAGATTAGGCGCCGTGGTGAAGGTCAGGAACTGGTGCACCTTGGAGGCCACGCGCAGCAGCGGCGGCGCGGCGCAGACGAAGCCGATCTTCCAGCCGGTGAGGGAGAAAATCTTGCCGGCGCTGCCGACCTTGATGGTGCGGTCGCGCATGCCCGGAATCGTGATCAGCGGGATGTGCTCGCGGCCGTCGAACACGACGTGCTCCCACACCTCGTCGCAGATGGCGATGCTGTCGAACTCCTGGCAGAAGCGCGCCAGCAGCTCGAGGTCTTCGCGCGGATAGACCACGGCGGCCGGGTTGAGCGGGTTGTTGAACAGCACCGCCTTGGTCTTCGGATTGAAGGCGTTTTTCAGCATCTCCTCGGTCAGCCGCCAATGCGGCGGCTCGAGCCGCAGCAGGCGGGGAATGCCGCCCGCCTGGCGGATGATCGGCAGATAGGAATCGTAGACCGGCTGGAAACAGATCACCTCGTCGCCGGGTTCGACCACGGCAAGGATCGAGGCGGTCAGCGCCTCCGTGCCGCCGGAGGTCACCATCACCTCGGTCATGGGATCGAGCTTGAGCCCGTGCCAGTGCCTGTAATGCGCCGATATCGCTTGGCGCAGCTCCGGGATGCCCATCATCGACGGGTACTGGTTATAGCCGTTCAGCGAAGCATCGGCCGCCGCCTGGCGGATGTCCTCAGGCCCGGGATCGTCGGGAAAGCCCTGCCCGAGATTGATGGCGTTGTTGTCGCGCGCGAGCTGCGACATCGCCTCGAAAATGGTGACGGGAAGGTCGCCAAAAATCCTGTTCAGGGAAGGCATTTTTGGCTCAGCCGCCAACCTTGGTCGGCAGGCCTGCAGCCTTCCACCCCAAAATGCCCCCTGCGAGATGCTTGTCGTAGGCAAGCCCCGCGGCCTGCGCCGCGAGCGACGCCGTCACCGAGCGCTTGCCGGAGCGGCAGGCGAACACGACCTGCTTGCCTTGCGGATCGGGAATTGAGGCCGGGTCGAAGGTCGAGAGCGGAACGACCACGCCGCCCGGATAGGCTTCAGCGGCGACCTCGTTGGGCTCGCGGACATCGACCAGGAGATAGCGCCCCTTCTCCATGCCCTCAGACACTTCCTGCGGTGTCAAATCCTGCACCTGATGCTCGGCCACGCGACGTCCTCCCAAAGCCTGTTCGAGGGCGCGCCCCGCCCCCTTGAATTCGGCGGCCAAAGTCGCCCCTCGCGCGGGGAAAATCAAGCACTGCAAATGGCTTAAAGCGAGCCTCAATCTAGATCGTTACCTGCGTCCCGACCTCGACCACCCGCCCCGTGGGGATCTGAAAGTAATCGGTCGCATCATTGGCCGTGCGGCTCAGTCCGATGAACAGGTGGTCCTGCCAGCGCGGCATGCCGGAATGCGCCGCCGGCTTCAGCGCGCGGCGCGACAGGAAGAACGAGGTCGACATGATGTCGAACTGCCAGCCGAGTTTTCGCGCGATCGCCAGCGCCTTCGGCACGTTGGGCGACTCCATGAATCCGAACTTCAGCGTCACCTTGGAGAAGGTCGCACTGATCTCTTCGAGCCGCACCCGCTCGGATTCCTCGATCCGCGGCGTCGGCACCGTCTCGATGGTCAGGATGACATTCTTCTCGTGCAGCACCTTGTAGTGCTTCAGGCTGTGCATCAGCGCGGTCGGCGCGCTCTGGGGGTCGCTGGTCAGGAATACGGCCGTGCCGGGCACCCGCTGCGGCGGCCGTTTCTCCAGCATCGCCACGAGATCACCCAGCGGGAATTCCAGCTTGCGCGACTTCTCGAACAACAGCCGGCTGCCGCGCCGCCAGGTGTACATCAGCAGCATTATGACCGAACCCAGCGCCAGCGGCATCCAGCCGCCTTCGAACACCTTGAGCAGGTTCGCCGAAAGGAAGGTCAGGTCGAGCGCCAGCAGCGGCGCGATGATCGCGATGGCGGTGGCCATCGACCAGCGCCATACCTTCCAGATCACCACAAAGGCCATCATGGCCGTCACCACCATCGTGCCGGTGACGGCGATACCGTAGGCCGAGGCGAGCGCGCTGGACGAGCGAAAAAGCCCGACCAACAGCAGCACGCCGACCAGCAGCAGCGTATTGACCTTCGGCATGTAGATCTGCCCGATCAAATCCGAGGTATGGCGGATTTCAAAGCGCGGCAGCAGCCCGAGCTGGATCGCCTGCTGCGTGATCGAATAGGCGCCCGTGATGACGGCCTGGCTCGCGATCACGGTTGCCGCCGTCGCCAGCGCGATCATGGGCAGCAGAGCCCAGTCCGGATAGAGCAGGAAGAACGGGTTCTCAATCGCCTTCGGGTCCGCAAGCACGAGCGCACCCTGACCGAGATAGTTGATCGCCAATGCCGGCAGCGCCACGCCGAGCCATGCGGCGCGGATCGGCCCCTTGCCGAAATGGCCAAGGTCGGCATAGAGCGCCTCGGCGCCGGTGACCACAAGGAAGACCGCGCCCAGCGTCACAAACCCGATCACCCCGTGGGTCAGCAGAAAGCTGAGGCCCTGGAGCGGATTGAAGGCCAGCAGCACGGTTGGATTTCGCACGATCTGCGGTATGCCCGCGCCGGCGATGGCAATGAACCAAAGCAGCGTGATCGGGCCGAAGAATGCGGCTACCTTCGCCGTGCCGCGCGATTGCACGGCGAACAGGGTAACGAGGATCAGCGCGGTTATCGGAACGACATAGGGATCGAATGCGGGCGTGGCCAGTTTCAGGCCCTCGATCGCCGACAGTACCGAGAGGGCCGGAGTGATGATGGCGTCGCCATAGAACAAGGCTCCGCTGATGATGCCAAGCAGCATCAGGATAGCGCTGCCACCGACCGCGCGATTGGCGAGTGCCATCAGCGCGAGCGTGCCGCCCTCGCCGTTGTTGTCGGCGCGCAGCAGGATCACGACGTATTTGACCGTCACCACGAGGATCAGCGCCCAGATGATCAGTGACAGGATGCCGAGCACGATGGTTTCGCTCGCCGGATTGTTCGCGCCCACCGCCGCCACCACCGACTCGCGCAGCGCGTAGAGCGGGCTGGTGCCGATATCGCCGTAGACGACGCCGATGGCCCCGAGCGTCAGCGCGGCAAAGCTCGCCGGCGGGTGCGTTGCTGCATGTCCGTTGGCCGCGGGCGTTTCCGCCGCGGTGGCCGTGGTCTCGGATGTCATGAAAGGCGCCTCGATTGTTCACTGCACAATAAGCAGAGCCGCAGCCCTATACGCCCGCGCCCGGCGCATGGGTTAGGCCGGATTCAGGTTCCAGTCATGCAAAAACGCATATTTTTATGCGGCTTTTATACGCAGAATCCGCCAGTGAGGTCAGATGGTTACCTGAGTACCCACCTCCACCACGCGTCCCGTGGGAATCTGGAAGTAGTCCGTCGCATCGTTGGCCGACCGGCTCATGGCAATGAACAAGTGGTCCTGCCATTGCGGCATGCCGGATTGCGCCGATGGTTTCAGCGAGCGCCGCGACACGAAGAATGACGTCGCCATGATGTCGAACTGCCAGCCGAGCTTTCGCGCGATCACCAGCGCCTTCGGCACGTTCGGCGATTCCATGAAGCCGAAGCGCAGGCGCACGGTGGCGAACTTGTCGCTGATCTGTTCCATCCTGACCCGCTCGGCGAGGTCGACCCGCGGCGTCTGCGCGGTCTCGATGGTCAGGATGACGTTGTGCTCGTGCAGCACCTTGTTGTGCTTGAGATTGTGCAACAGCGCCGTCGGCACGAAGGCGGGATCGCTGGTGAGGAACACCGCGGTGCCCTTGACGATATGCGGCGGCCGCTTCTCCAGGCTCTTGATGAGGTCGGTGAGCGGCACCTCGATCCGGCGCGTCTTGGCAACCAGGATGGCGGCGCCCCGCCGCCAGGTCCAGATCATGACCGCCACCACGGCGCCGAACAGCAGCGGCACCCAAGCACCCTCGAACAGTTTCAGGAGATTGGCGGCGAAGAAGGTGCTGTCGACGACAACGAATGGCACGATCAGCGCCGCGGCGGCGGCGGCGCGGAAGTTCCACAATTTCCAGATCACCACAAATCCCATGATGCCGTCGCAAACCATGGTGGTGGAAACAGCGATGCCGTAGGCCGAGGCAAGCCCGCTCGAGGTGCGGAACAGCAGCACCAGCAGCAGCACGCCGATCAGGAGCAGCCGGTTGACGCGCGGCAGGAAGATTTGCCCGGCATGGGTTTCGGAGGTGAAGCGGACCTCGAAGCGCGGCAGAAGTCCAAGCTGCACGGCCTGGCGGACCAGAGAGAACGCGCCGGTGATCACCGCCTGGCTCGCGATCACAGTCGCAGCGGTCGCCAGCGCCACCAGCGGCAGCAGCAGCACTTCCGGCGCCATGCGGTAGAACGAATTCTCGATCGCGCTGGGATTGGCCAGCACCAGCGCGCCCTGCCCGAAATAGTTGATCAGGAGCGCCGGCAGCACGAAGAAAATCCAGGCCGATTGGATCGGCTTGCGGCCGAAATGGCCGAGGTCGGCGTACAGCGCCTCGCCGCCGGTGACCGCCAGGAACACCGCGCCCAGCGTGACGAGGCCGATCGTGCCATGCGTCAGCAGGAATTCGATTCCGTAGATCGGATTGATGGCGGCCAGCACCGACGGATCGTCGCTGATGTGCCAGAGACCCAACACGGTCAGCACGGCGAACCACACCACCATGACCGGGCCGAAGGCGGACGCGACCCGCGCGGTGCCGCTCGACTGCACCGAGAACAGCACGACCAGGATGAACACGGTGAGCGGAACCACGTAATGCTCGAAGGCGGGCGTGGCGAGTTTCAAGCCTTCCACCGCGGACAGCACCGAGATCGCCGGCGTGATCATGGAATCGCCGATGAACATGGACGCGCCCAGCACGCCCAGCGCCATCAGCACCCAGCTGCGGCGGCCGAGGGCGCGCTGGCCGAGCGCCATCAGCGACAGCGTGCCGCCCTCGCCGTTGTTGTCGGCGCGCAAAAGCAGCAGCACATATTTGGCGGTAACGACGGTGAGCAGCGCCCACAAGATCAGCGAGAGCACGCCGAGCACAATGGCGCGCGTCACCGGCTGGCCGTGACCAGCGGCGCCCGCGACGGCTTCGCGGAAGGCATAGAGGGGCGAGGTGCCGATATCGCCGAACACGACGCCGATGCTGCCAAGCGTCAGCGCCCAAAAACCCGAGCTAGCCGTTCCCTCATGGGCCTCGGTGGATGTGACGCTTGCAGTCATGACGGTTGGGGAACGCTTGATCCGATGTTTCGATCCGGCCGCGGCGAACAGACAATAGCACTGCTAGTCGCGCGGGGATGCGACATAAAGCGACTTCGCCGCGCCGCGCAACTGGTATTATCGTAGGCCCGGAAAGTTACGGCTTGAGGTCGGGCGGCAGCGGCGGATCCTCGCGCATCAACGTAATCGTCACGCGGCGGTTGGCCGGCAGCGTGGGGTCGTCGGGAAACAGCGGCTGGGTATCTGCCTTGCCGGAAACCGAGAAGATGTGCGAGGCCGGCAGCCCCTCGCGCTCCAGGATCTGGCGCACCGCGTTGGCGCGGTCGGCGGAAAGATCGAAGGCGCCATAATCGCCGCGCGACGGCACCAAGCCGGCCGAGGTGTGGCCAGTGATGGAGAGCCGCAATGGAGTTGCCCGGAGCGGCCCGGCAAGCTTCTGGATCAGCCGGCGCGTGCGGTCGAATGGCACTTTCGAGCCGTCGGGAAACATCGAGCGGCCATCCTGGTCGACGATTTCCAGGTTAAGGCCCTGCTTGGTCTCCTCGAACATGATGTGCTTGGACATTTCGGTCAGTTCCGGCATGTCCTGCAGCGCCTGGCGCAGCGAGGCGGAGGCCAGCGCGAATTCGCGGTCGATCTTCAGCTTGGCGCCGTGGGTGCGCTGGCGCTGTTTCTCGTCCGGGGTCGGCGTGTTGGAGGATTCTTCCGGCGGAATGTGGTCGGTGTTCTTCAGCTTGGGCCGCGTCGGCAAGCCGTCGGATTCGATGATGCCGGAATAGCGCGACTCGGTCTGCACGCCGAACGCCTCGCGCATGGAGCCGGCGACGATCTTCAGCTTCTGCTGGTCCTGGTTGGAGAATGCGACGAGCATCACGAAGAAGCTCATCATCAGCCCCATCAGGTCGGCGAAGGTCACAAACCAGCCGTGACCTCCGCCATGTGCATCGCCGCGCTTCTTCTTGGCCATTGGCTGTTTTCCGGATCGCCTCTACCCGCCCGATCAGGCCGGCACCGGCTCGCCTTCCTCCTGGCGGTGCTTTTCCGGCAGGTAGGCCAGCAGCATTTCCCGGACCAGCGCCGGGCTCTTGGAGTCGCGGATCATCAGGATGCCGTCGATGATCAGCGTCCGGTTGGTTTCCTCGTCGAGCAGCTTGCCATGCAGCTTATCGGCAATCGGCAGGCAGAACAGGTTGGCGACCAGCGCGCCGTACAGCGTCGCGAGCAGCGCGGTCGCCATGAACGGACCGAGTTTTGACGGGTCGGTCATGTTGGCGAACATCTGCACCATGCCGATCAAGGTGCCGATCATGCCGAAGGCAGGCGCACAGTCGCCGACGGCGCGATAGATCTTGCTGCCCTCGTCGAGATGCATCAGGAAATTGTCGCGGTCGCGCTCGAGATTGTCGCGGATGAACTCGAGATCGTAGCCGTCGGCGACGTAGCGGATGCCCTTGGCGAGGAACGGCTCGTCGGTCTCGACCTTTTCCAGGCCCACCGGGCCCTGCTTGCGGGCGATCTCGGCGATGCGGGCGAGTTCGTCAACGAGGTCGCGCGCCGACAGGCGGCTCATGGTGAATGCGTATTTCATGCCGAGCGGTATGCCGTGCAGCATCGCGCCGAGCGGAAAGCGGATCATGGTGGCTGCGATCGATCCGCCGAAGATGATGATGATCGCATGATCGCTGACGAAGATGTGGAGCTCACCTCCGAGAAGCATCATCACGGCGATGACGATGGTGCCGAACACGAGCCCAGCGCTCGTCATGATATCCATGGGAGACTCCAACGCGTACGCAACCAGCCGCCTGTCCTGGACGGCGCGCCGCCCGATCTGAGCCGCACGGGTCGACCCTATGGCCTCGCCATTAAAGACGCGTAAAGGTTAAGCGCTTTCGCCGCGCATCGGCCGCGCAAATGCCGCAGCAAAGGCTGCGGTCTCAACCATCTGCTAACCATAATCGTGACGCGCGGCCGCTACGCCAGGCCGGTGAGCTTCAGACTCAGCGCCTTCAGCTTTGCGCGGGCCTGTGCGTCGTAAGCCTGCGGGTTGGCCTTCATCTCGTTCATGCCGTTGAAGAACAGCCCGCTCCTATCAGCGACGTCATCGCCGCTGACCAGATGCAGGATCGCCGCCCCGCCCTGCTGCACGGTCGACATCGGCGTGATGCCGCCGGCGCGCACCATGGTGGTGTTCATGTAGGTCGCCGGATGCAGCGAATTGACGGTGACGCCGCTGTCCTTGAGTTCCGCAGCGAGATCGACGGTGAACATGATCTGCGACAGCTTGCTCTGCGCATACGCCCGCGAGCCGCTGTAGTTCTTGGTGATCATGACGTCGTCGAAGTCGATCGGATGCTGGCCGAGCGAAGCGACATTGACGATGCGCGACGGTGCGCTGGCTTTCAGCCGCGGCAGCAGCAGATGCGCGAGCAGGAAACCGGCGAGATAGTTCACGGCAAAGCGCAGCTCGTGCCCGTCGCGGCTGACCTGCCGCTGCGGCCCCTCGTTCTGCGAGCCGATGCCGGCATTGCTGACGAAAACATCGAGCCGGTCGTGCTCGGCCAGCACGCGCTCGGCGAGTTTTCGCGTTTCCGCCAGCGACGACAGGTCGGCCTGATAGAATGGCGGCGCCGCGCCGCCGGCGCGCTTGATGTCCTCGATCACGCCGTTGGCCCGCGCCGCGTCGCGGCCGTGAATCAGCACCTTGGCGCCCTGCGCGGCAAGCTGGGTCGCGACATAGCGGCCGACGCCGTCGGTCGAGCCGGTGATGAAGACGGTCTTGCCCTTCATGTTCATCGCGAAACGCCTGTCACTGTGCCTGTGCGCCGATGCCGGCCGACTTGATGATCGGCCACCACTTTTCGATTTCGGCCTTCTGGAACGCGGCCAGTCCCTCCGGCGTCTGCTGTGCGCGCGGCGCGACATCGAGTCCTAGATCGGAGAAGCGCTTTTGCAGCGCTGGATCGGCTAGCGCCTCGACCGTTGCAGCATTGAGTTTGGCAATCACATCCTTCGGCGTGCCCTTTGGCGCCCAGAAGCCGAACCAGCCGGACATGTAGAGCCCCTTCACGCCGGACTCATCGGATGTCGGAATATCCGGCATCGAGGCCGAGCGCTGCGGCGAGAGATTGGCCAGCGCCTTGATCTTGCCGGCACGGATCTGCGGCAGCGCGACGGCGCCCTGCACCACCAGCAGATCGACCACGCCGGCAATGAGGTCGGTCATCGCCGGGCCCGCGCCGCGATAGGGGATGAACTGCACCTTCTGCCCGGTGAGATTCTCGAACAGCACGCCGGTGACATTGGCCGCCGCGTTCTGGTTGACGAAATTGATCTTGCCGGGATTTGCCTTCATCCACGCCACCAGCTCCCGCAGCGTCTTGGCCGGCAGATCGTTCTTGGCGACCATCAGCTGGGGGTTGTTGGAAACCAGCGCGATCGGCTCAAAATCCTTCTCGAGGTCGTAGTCGAGCTTGTAGATGATGCTGCCGACATGGGTGTCCCATTGGCCGATGTCGAAGGTGTAGCCGTCGGGCACCGAACGGGCGAGACGGCCGACGCCGATGCTGCCGCCAGCGCCGCCGACATTCTCGATCACGATCGGCTGGCCGAGCGTCTCGCGCATCTTTTCCGCCATGATGCGCGCCGCCGCATCGGTCGATCCGCCCGGCGGGAACGGCACGATCAAAGTGAGCGGGCGGGAGGGAAAGGTCTGGGCTTGTGCCAGCGCACTGCAACCGATCATCAGCAGCAGCGCGGCAACGAGTTTTCTCATCACTCCCTCCCCAATGCATGCGCGCTTTCCGCGCTTAGTGAATCTCGGCGGAGCGCTTCAGCGCTTCTTTCAGCTTCTCCAGCGAAAAATCCTTGGCTCGCGCGATCTCGAGGATCGGCGTCTCGCGGCGGCCGCAGAGCTCGCAGGCGTCGGGCAGTTTGGCCGCCACATCATAGGGAATGACGATCGCGCCGTGCTGGTCGGCATGGATCAGATCGTCCGACTTCACCGTCATGCCGGCAACGCGCACCTCGCCGCCGAAATTTTCCGCATGCACCCAGGCGTGCGACGGGCCGATCGAGCCGGCCAGCGCCTGGAAACCCGGCGCCCATTGCGGGATGTCGCGGATCGAGCCGTCGGTGATGACGCCGAGGCAGCCGAGCGCCTTGTGCACGTTGCTCTGCACCTCGCCCCAGAACGCGCCATAGCCGACATCGGCGCCGTCGATGTCCTGGATCACGGTGATGCGCGGGCCGAATCCGGTGCCGACATATTCGTAATAGGCAATGCGGCGCCTTGCCTGCTCGTCCGCGGGCAGACCCGACTTGAGCACCGAGCGGATGGTCACCGTGCGGGCGTAGCCGACCATCGGCGGCAGGCCCGGGAACGGGCAGACCAGCGGTTTTGTGGTGTAGCCGATCAGCCGCCGCTCCGGGGCCACGATCTCCATCGCGTTGCAGATGGTCGGCGTATCGTAGCGGCCCAGCGCTTCAAGGACGGATGCGGGCGGGGCGGACTGGGTCACGGCGTTTCTCTCCTGATCTGGCCGGCGTTGGTCGCGGGCTCGGTGCGGCCATGGTCATAGCCGAGATCGGGGATGAACCCAACTCGGCCGGCAATCATGGCTGCTATCTTGGGCTGTCTCTTTCATTCCACCGTCATTCCGGGGCGATGCGCAGCATCGAACCCGGAATCTCGAGATTCCGGGTTCACGCTTCGCGTGCCCAGAAGGACTTGTGTAAATCTAATGCAATCGCTCCGGACGCTCGTCGGGCGGCGTGTCGGAGACCGGCGCGGTGAAGGTCTGGGTTGGCTCCCCGGTGCTCGCTTCGGCTGCAGGCGCGCCCTGCGCGGCCGCGGCGCGCTGGTGGTCCTTGTACGACTTCCAGCCCAAGGGCAGGCTTGCCAAATACAGCACCGTGCCGATCGAAAGGATGTACCAGGGATAGCCGATCAGAAGTGCGACGAAGAAGATCACCGACACGAATACCGGCAGCACCATTTCCGGCGGCACCCGCATGCGCACGGTCTTGCCGGAAAACACCGGCAGCCGCGATACCATCAGGAAGGCGATCAAAAGCGTATAGGCCGCGGTCAGCGTCGCCGGCGGCTTTGCCACGCCGAGGAAGGCAAGATAGAGCGGCAGCAGCGCGGTGACCGCGCCGGCCGGTGCGGGCACGCCGGTGAAATAATTGGCGGCATAGGCCGGCTTGTTGGGATCATCGATGGTGGCGTTGAAGCGCGCCAGCCGCAAGCCCCCGGAGATCGCAAACACCATGGCGGCGATCCAGCCGCCATTGTTCAGCTCATGCAGCTGCCAGAAGTAAAGGATCAGGCCGGGCGCGACGCCGAAATTGACGAAGTCGGCGAGCGAGTCGAGCTCGGCGCCGAACTTCGACTGGCCCTTGATCAGGCGCGCGACGCGGCCGTCGATGCCGTCGAGCACGGCGGCGAACACGATCGCGGCGACCGCCCACTCCACCTTGCCTTCGGTCGAAAGCCGGATCGCGGTCAGGCCAGCGCAGATCGCCAGCAGCGTGATGACGTTCGGCACCAGCATGCGCACCGGAATCGGGCGAAAGCGGCGGCGGCGGCCTTCAGCGGTTTTGTAATCGAACGGCACCATTCCTCAAATATAGCAAGCGCGCGGGTTCTCCGCCATCGGTGCAAGCCGCGGCAAAATCCGCCATTACGGATGGTTAATTGGCGCGATAGGTGCGCCCGGCGTCGACAGCGCGGAAATCCGCCAAAACCGTCTCGCCGGCAATCGCCGTCTGGCCCTCCGAGACCAGCGGCTTGATACCGTCGGGCAGGTAGATGTCGAGCCGCGAGCCGAAACGGATCAGCCCGAACCGCTCGCCTGCGCCGATCGTCTGCCCTTCCTTGGCAAAGCAGACGATACGCCGCGCCACCAGGCCTGCGATCTGCACCACGCCGATGCGGCCCTGTGGCGTGCCGATGACAAGCGAATTGCGCTCATTGTCCTCGCTCGCCTTGTCGAGCTCGGCATTGATGAAGGCGCCGGGCCGATAGACGATGCGCTCGATGCGGCCCGCTGCGGGGCTGCGGTTCACATGGCAGTTGAACACGCTCATGAAGACGGAGATCCGCGTCAGCGGCTTATCGCCGAGCCCGAGCTCGGCGGGGGGAAGCACCTGGGTGATCATGGAGACGCGGCCGTCGGCCGGCGACACCACGATGCCCTCGCGCACCGGCGTCACCCGCACGGGATCGCGGAAAAACAGCGCGCACCAGATGGTCAGCACGGTGCCGATCCAGCCGAGCGGCGTCCAGATCCAGAACAGGATGAGGCTCGCCAGCGCAAAGCCGCCGATGAACGGATAGCCTTCAGGATGGATCGGCGGGATTTGCGCGCGGATGGAATTGCTGATGGACATCGGTTCTCACTGTGATGGGCCGCTCGCACGTTCCGTGTAAGCGGTCTGCAGTCTATTCCGCGGCCGTCGCCAGCGGATCCTCGATCGGCGGCGGCGCGCGGTTGGGCGCTTCGTGGTCGTCGTCGATCGTGGCGAGCTTTTCGCGCGCTTCTTCCGCCTCGCGCTGCCGGTTCCACATACTGGCATAAAGTCCGCCGGAAGCCAAAAGCTCGCCATGGGTTCCGCGCTCGGCGATCTTGCCCTGGTCGAGCACGATGATCTCGTCGGCGGCAACGATGGTGGAGAGCCGATGCGCGATCACGAGCGAGGTGCGGTTCTGCGACACGCGCTCCAGTGCGCCCTGGATTTCATGCTCGGTGTGGCTGTCGAGCGCCGAGGTCGCCTCATCCAGCACCAGGATCGGCGGCGCCTTCAGCACCGTGCGCGCAATCGCCACACGCTGCTTCTCGCCGCCGGACAGTTTCAGGCCGCGCTCGCCAACCTGGGTCTCGTAGCCTTTCGGCGAGGCCTTGATGAAGGCGTCGATCTGCGCCAGCCGCGCCGCCTCCTCAACCTCGGCATCGCTGGCGTCCCAGCGGCCGTAACGGATATTGTAGCGGATGGTGTCGTTGAACAGCACGGTGTCCTGCGGCACCATGCCGATCGCCGCGCGCAGCGAGTCTTGCGTGACCGCCTTGATGTCCTGGCCGTCGATCAGGATCTTGCCGCTGGAGACATCATAAAGCCGGAACAAGAGCCGCGAGATCGTCGACTTACCCGCCCCGGACGGCCCGACGATCGCGACCGTCTTGCCGGCCGGCACCTCGAAGCTCAGGCCTTTGAGGATCGGACGGTCCGACTCATAGGCGAAGCGGACGTCCTCGAAGCGCACATGGCCTGACGTCACCACCAGCGGCCTGGCATCAGGCATATCCTTGATCTCGGGATCGCGCTCCAGCACGCCGAACATCTTTTCGATGTCGATGATCGCCTGCTTGATCTCGCGATAGACCATGCCCATGAAGTTGAGGGGCACATAGAGCTGGATCATCATGGCATTGATCAGCACGAAATCGCCGACGGTGTGGGTGCCGTTGCGGATGCCGAACGCGCACATGATCATGGTCGCGGTCAGGCCCGCGGTGAAGATCACCGCCTGACCGGCGTTGAGGATGGCGAGCGAGGTGTAGGTGCGCACGCTCGCCTCCTCGTAGCGCTCCATCGAACGGTCGTAGCGCGCGGCCTCGCGCGCCTCCGCGCCGAAATATTTCACCGTCTCGTAGTTGAGCAGCGAGTCGATCGCCTTGGTGTTCGCTTCGGTGTCGGAATCGTTCATCTTCCGGCGGATCTCGATCCGCCACTCGGTCGCGATATAGGTGTAGTACATGTAGACACCGACCATCGTCGCGATGGCCAGCACGTAGCGCCAGTCGAACTGCCACAGCAGCACCGCAAGCAGCAGCCCGACCTCGACCACGGTCGGGATCAGCTGCAGGATCACCATGCGCACGATCACCTCGATGCCGACCCGGCCGCGCTCGAGGATGCGGGTCAGCCCGCCGGTCTTGCGCTCGAGATGGAAGCGCAGCGACAGCTCGTGCATGTGGACGAAGGTGATGTAGGCGAGCTTGCGCACCGCATGCATGGCGACGCGGGCGAAGATGCCGTCACGCCATTGCGTGAGCAGTGCCATCAGCACGCGGACGCCGCCATAGCCCAGCGTCATCAGCAAGGGTGACGCGATCAGCCACAGCATCCAGTTGGAGGCTTCCACCGGCGCGGTGTTGGCGCCAGTCAGCGCATCGATCGCCCACTTGAAGGTGAAGGGCACCGACAGCGTGGCGAGCTTGGCGATGAGCAGCAGCACCATCGACCAGACCACGCGCATCTTCAGGTCGGCGCGGTCATGCGGCCAGATGTAGGGCCATAGATGCACCAGCGTTCCGATCAGCGTCGCCTTCTCGGGCGAGGTTGCGGTCAGCGGCGGCTCGTGTGCGTTGGCCTGGGCGTCGATTTGGGCGTCAGCGTCAGCCATCAATCAGCGCCCGCCAGTCTTGTTCATCTCGTTGCATCGTGTCCGTCATATAAAGGCTTTGTGCGCGGCGTACAGCCTTTTGCAGGTAAATTCTTTCGCGATTCCGGGGATTTGCGGGGACATTCTCTTCGTTAAGCGAATCCGGTAACTTGACGCTCTCACGTTGCAGTGCCACATGCGCCATATGAACAAAATCAAGACTGTTTGTGTCTATTGCGGCTCCGGCCCGGGCACAAACCCCCGCTTCGTCGAGGCCGCCCAGGCGTTCGGCAAGATCCTCGCAGAAAACAAGGTCCGACTGGTCTATGGCGGCGGCTCCGTCGGCCTGATGGGCGCGATCGCGAAATCCGCCCTCGAGCACGGCGGCAACGTCACCGGCATCATCCCCGACTTCCTGCGCGCGCGCGAGAACGCGCTGACGAGCGTGCAGGAGATGGTCGTCACGCCCGACATGCACGAGCGCAAGCGGCTGATGTTCGAGCGCTCGGACGCCTTCGTGGCCCTGCCCGGCGGCGTCGGCACGCTGGAGGAGCTGGTGGAGATGCTGACCTGGCAGCAGCTCGGCCGCCACGCCAAGCCGATCCTGCTCGCCGATATCGACGGCTTCTGGGAGCCGCTGCTCGATCTGTTGGCGCATATGCGCAAGGCGCAGTTCATCCGGCCCAATCTCGAGGTCGATGTGCTGAAGGCCGAACGCGTCGAGGACATTTTGCCCCGCCTCAACGCCGCCGCCTCGCGCAAGCCAGAGGGCGCCAAGGCCATGGTGCCCGAAGTGGCGCGAAGGATGTGAGCTGTCGTCCCTGCGAACGCAGGGACCCATAACCACAGGGTCATGTTGACAGAACAAGCTGGTGCTCCAGCCATCGCATAATTGTACCCTGTGGTTATGGGTCCCGAGTCGCGCTACGCTTGCCCGGGACGACAGCGAGTGTTCTCACGGCGCGATTTCGCCTGAGCTTTGCTAATTCGTTTGCTCCCTCTTGAGCAGAGGGCGCAGGGAAGGCCGGGCGCCGGCGGCACCCGCAAGCACCGTGTGCAATGGGTAGTAAAGAACGCACACGGATTTGACAGGTACAGCCAGGACATCCCGGCCTTCCCCGCGCAATGGTTTGACGGCTTATACGCGCTCTCCCCGGGGAAGCGGCCTTTCTTGCCCCCGTTGCCGGCGGGACTTACCGCCAGCGTAGCGCCAGGATCGCGGCGCCAGGACCACACGATTTCGCCGTACGCTGCGACGTTTCGTCGGGTGCAAGACCACCTGACGCCGCAAGCGTCCATCGCAACCCGCACCACGTTCCGTGACGATCGCGAAACGCCCCTCCGTGGACGGGATGGCTGAATTAATACCGCAAATCAGAATTCCGGTAAAGCGAAATATTTTTATTTTTGGGGCTTGACAGCTTCGCGGGTGATTTGCCCGTCGTGCCGAATTTGCCACACTCTCCCCGTCATTCCGGGGCGCCGCGCAGCGGCGAGCCCGGAAATCCATAACCACAGGCGGTATTGGTTCAAAGCAAGGCGTCCAGCAATCTTCGGACCTGCGACCGTCACGGCGTATGGATTCCGGGCTCGCGCCTTCGGCGCCCCGGAATGACGAATGGAGAGAGTGCGCCCGGCGAGTGTGGAACACAAAATCCCCCATGAACACATGTTCATGAGCGTGGCGAAATGGTCATCGAAGTTCCGTGGAATGGCCTTACAAGGCTCCCTATGTCCTGTGCGACAGGAGTAGTTCCATGAAGCAATCCCAGCAGTTCCTGAACAATGCGGAAAACTGCGCCGAGCTTGCCGAGCGCGCCAAAGATGAGCCGACCTACAAGCGCTACAAGCTGATGGAGGCCGGCTGGCTCGCGATGGCGAAGGAGCAGGACTGGCTCGACGGCGTGACGCCGCCGCACAAGATTGCGTCGTGAGGTTTTCCGTCATTGCGAGGAGCGAAGCGACGAAGCAATCCAGCTTTTTGCTGCGGCAAAACTGGATTGCTTCGCTTCGCTCGCAATGACGTGGAGACGTTTTGGCCCGCCCCTACGCCGGCGCGCCTGATTTCACCAGCTTGTAGACCACCGAATCCATCAGCGCCTGGAACGAGGCGTCGATGATGTTGGGCGAGACGCCCACCGTGGTCCAGCTGTCGCCGTTCTCGTCCTCGCTCTCGATCAGCACGCGCGTGACTGCCTCGGTGCCGCCATTGAGGATACGCACGCGGTAGTCGATCAGCTTCAGCCGCTCGATATATTTCTGGTACTTGCCTAGGTCTTTGCGCAGCGCAAGGTCGAGCGCGTTGACGGGGCCGTTCCCTTCAGCAGCGGAGATCAGCCGCTCGCCGGCGACGTCGACCTTCACCACGGCCATCGCCACCGTGACGCGCTGACCATTGGCGTTGTAGCGCTGCTCGACATTGACGTCGAACTGCTCGACTTTGAAATACTCGGGCACCCGGCCCAGCACGCGGCGCGCCAGCAGCTGAAACGAGGCATCGGCGGATTCGTAGGCGTAGCCTGCGGCCTCCTTCTCTTTCATCTCCTCGACAAGGCGCGTCAATTTCGGATCGCTCTTCTCAAAGGGAATGCCGGCGCGTTCCAGCTCGGCGATGACGTTGGAGCGGCCGGCCTGGTCGGACACCAGCACCTTGCGGTGGTTGCCGACGGATTCCGGCGCGACATGCTCATAGGTCTGCGGATCCTTCAGCACGGCGGAGGCATGGATGCCGGTCTTGGTGACGAAGGCGCTCTCACCGACGTAAGGCGCGTGGCGGTCCGGCGCGCGGTTAAGCATGTTGTCGAGCGTGCGCGACACTTTCAGCAGGTTACCCATCTGCTCGGCCGAAACGCCGATGTCGAAGCGATCGGCGAATTCCTTCTTCAGCCGCAGCGTCGGGATCAACGAACAGAGATTGGCGTTGCCGCAGCGCTCGCCGAGACCGTTGAGCGTGCCCTGGATCTGCCGCGCGCCGGCGCGCACCGCGGCGAGCGAGTTCGCCACCGCCTGCTCGGTATCGTTATGGGCGTGAATGCCGACATGGCTGCCGGGGATGTGCTTTGTCACCTGGCCCACGATGGTCTCGACCTCGTGCGGCATGGTGCCGCCATTGGTGTCGCACAGCACCACCCAGTGCGCGCCGGAGTCATACGCAGCCTTCGCGCAGGCCAGCGCGAAACCGGCGTCCTCCTTGAAACCGTCGAAGAAGTGCTCGCAGTCGACCATCACCTCGCGACCGGCGGCTTTTGCGGCCTTCACGCTGTCGCGGATGGAGGCGAGATTCTCATCGTTGGTGGTCTCCAGCGCCACCCGCACCTGATAGGCGGAGGATTTTGCGACAAAGCAGATCGCGTCCGCTTTTGCCTCGATCAGGGCGACGAGGCCGGGGTCGTTGGAGGCCGAGCGGCCGGGCCGGCGCGTCATGCCGAAGGCGGTGAAGCGCGCGTGCTTCATCGCAGGTTTTGCCGCGAAGAATTCGGTGTCGGTCGGGTTGGCGCCGGGATAGCCGCCCTCGACATAGTCGATGCCGAGATCGTCCAGCATCTGGGCGATCACCTGCTTGTCCTGCAGCGTGAAGTCGACGCCGTTGGTCTGTGCGCCGTCGCGCAGCGTCGTATCGAAGAGATAGAGGCGTTCGCGGCTCATGATGGCGCTCCTGCCGAAGGCGCAAGCTGCTTCTGCATCGTGGTGTTGGCGAGCCATTCGCCATGACGGGGCACGGAATTGCGCTGCTGCGCGACGTAGCCGCGCTTCTTGAAGAAATCGAGCGCGGTGTCGCTGGCGTCGACCGTGAGCGATTTGACGCCGCGGGCGCCCGCAAGTTTTTCCAGCGCATCGACCAGCATGGCGCCGACGCCCTGCCCCGCCACGGAAGGATGCACATAGAGCATGTCGATGGTATCGGCGCCTTTCAGCGAAGCGAATCCGACCGGGGAATTTTGCAAGGTCGCGATCAGCGTCAGCTCGCCCGCAAGCTTCTTGCCGAAGGAATCCTCGTCCTCGGCGACGGCCGCCCAGGCCTCCTGCTGCGCCTCGTTGTAATCGTCGCCGGTCAACTCTTGAATCGCAGCCACGAAGATTTGCGCCAGCATCGCCGTGTCCGATGCAAGGTACGGCCTCAACGCAGGTTTGGGCAACGACTGACCCATCGCTCAAAACGCTCCGAACAATTTCAGGACCAGCACCACGGCGGCGATGATCACCGCCCATTTGATGAAGATGTAATAGCGCCAATGTTTCGGGAAAGGCGTCTCCGGCTCGTCCATTATGCCATCTCCCATGTCGTCACCGGCTTGCCGTCGGCATCCTTGCCATCCTTCAGAACGACGCCCATCGCGGCGAGCTCGTCGCGGATGCGATCGGACTCCTTGAAGTCTTTCCGGGCACGCGCGGCCGCGCGGTCCGAGATCAGGCCTTCCACCCGCGCCGGATCGATCCCGCTCGCCTCTTGCTTGCGGCCTTTCCATTCGGCGGCGCTTTGCGCGAGGAAGCCGAGCAGGCGCAAGGTCGCGGCGAAATCGGCGCGCGCCTTTTCGCTCGTATTCGCTTCGTGACGCAATGCATGCAGTGCCGCCAGCATCTGCGGGGTGTTGAGATCGTCGGACAGCGCTTCGACCGCAGACGGCGCAGGCGTGCCCCCGGTGGTATCGGCCGCGACGGCATACCAATCGTCCAACGTCCTGGCGCTTTCCTCCGCGTTCTTCAGCGTCCAGTCGAGCGGCGAGCGATAATGCGTCTTCAGCATGGTCAGGCGTAGCACCTCGCCCGGCCAGTCGGCCAGGAGATCGCGGATGGTGAAGAAGTTGCCGAGCGACTTCGACATCTTCTCGCTTTCGACCTGCAGAAAGCCGTTGTGCATCCAGAAATTCGCCATGCCGTCGGCATGGAAGGCGCAAGCTGTCTGCGCGAGCTCGTTCTCATGGTGCGGAAACACCAGATCGATGCCGCCGCCATGGATGTCAAAACGCTCGCCGAGATGCTTCCACGCCATGGCGGAGCATTCGATGTGCCAGCCGGGACGCCCCTCGACGGCGATGCCCGCCGGCGACGGCCATGAGGGCTCGCCGGGCTTCGACGGCTTCCACAGCACGAAATCGGTGACGTCGCGCTTGTAGGGCGCGACGTCGACGCGGGCGCCGGCGATCATCTCGTCGAGCGAGCGTTTTGCCAGCGCGCCGTAACGCGGCAGCACGGCGTTCGCCGCGTTCATCGCCGACGGCGAGAACAGCACGTGGTCTTCGGCGACATAGGCGAAGTTGCCCGCGACGAGTTTTTCGATGATCGCGCGCATCTCCGGAATGTGCTCGGTGGCGCGCGGCTGCACCGTCGGGGCCAAGCAGCCGAGCGCGGTGACGTCGTCCTGATACTGCTGCCAGGTCTCTTCCGTGACCTTGCGGATCGCCTCGTTCAGCGGCAGACCGGGATAATCGCGCGCGGCGCGCGCGTTGATCTTGTCGTCGACGTCGGTGATGTTGCGGACATAGGTGACGTGTTCAGCGCCATAGTGATGGCGCAGCACGCGGAACAAGAGATCGAACACGATCGCGGCGCGGCCGTTGCCGATATGCGCGAAATCATAGACCGTCGGTCCGCAGGCATACATGCGGACGTTATTCGCATCGAGCGGCTCGAAAAGCCGCTTCTCTTTGGTCAAGGTATCGTAGAAGCGCAACTGCATGGGAATCCGTCCGGTGGCGGCCGGGCGTCCAACAATCTCGATGTGAGATTTGAGAAAAGACGGCCTCAGCCAGCGAATCGCTAGCTAATAATCTCGCGGCAAATGGCGCAGATATCGAGGTGGCCGTTCATGGCGGCTACCTTTGGGCCAGCCGGGGCGCTCCGTCAAGGCCGAAATGTCCCCGTTTGGCCGCTTTTCGCCGCCACACGGCCGGCGCGCCAGTGTCCGTGGTTAATCATTCTTAATCATTGCCGGTTATCTGACGCAGGGCCTCCTCGTTCGATCGGTGCGTCATGCGATTCTCCACGGCCGTTCTCGCCGGCACGTTCGCCCTCGTCACCTCTGCGGCGCTGGGCGACACCCGCGTCTTCATCATCGAAAATCAGGCCGACGGCTACGGCGTCGACCAGTGTCTGGCTAGGGGCGAGAAATGCGGCGCGCCGGCCGCGCGCGCTTACTGCCAGTCGCGGGATTTCGCCCAGGCGGTTTCCTACCGCCGCGTCGATCCCGACGAGATCACGGGTTCGGTTCCCAAAAATGTGAGCGCCCATTGCGGCCATTCCGGCTGCAATGAATACGTCGCCATCACCTGCCAGCGCTGAAACCGGCCATTTCCGGCGGTAATTCGACGCCCTCGCCTTATCTGCGCCGCCAAAACGACGTGACGCTGCCCACGGAAGCGGCTAGGACTCTTGGGCCGCGCCGTGATTTGCGTCGGCCGCGCGCCGGGCCGAAAGAGGCCGCCCGCGAAATCGTCTCTAATGGCCGGATATGTTGCAAACGCTGACCAATCCCCTCGCCCGGTGGTTCCTTGCCTGCGCTCTCGCAGCACCTCTCGCACTCCCCCGTGATGGCTTTGCGCAAGCGAACGACAGGGTGAACGACAGCTTTGGCCAGATGCCGCCCGGCGCGGCGGCGCCGCCGCAGGCCGGCCAGCCGGCCCCTCCTCCCGGCAACCCGATCTGCCAGCGGCTTGAGATGCAGCTAGCCACTATCGACCGCGGCTCAGGCTCGGGCGATCCGGCCAAGGATGAGCAGATCCGCCGCTACCAGGACGCGCAGATGCGTCAGCAGGGCGAGCTCGACCGCGTCACCCAGCAGGCCAAGCGCATGGGCTGCGAGTCCAGTGGCTTCTTCTCGCTGTTCAACCAGAACTCCGCGCAATGCGGTCCAGTCAACAGCCAGATCCAGCGGATGCGCGGCAATCTCGACCAGATCAACACCAGCCTCGAACAGCTGCGCAGCGGCGGGCTTGGCGGCGCCGACCGCGAGAACCAGCGGCGCTCGGTCATCACGGCGCTGGCGCAGAACAACTGCGGCCCGCAATATGCGGCGGCCGCGCGCGAACAGGGCCAGAGCGGCGGCTTCCTCGGCGGTCTCTTCAACAACAACAATGCCACGCCGATCCCGGGCGGCGATCTCGGCTCGATGTCCGGCACCTATCGCACGGTGTGCGTGCGCACCTGCGACGGCGGTTATTTCCCGGTCTCGTTCGCCACCGTGCAGGCGCGCTTCCCCGATGATGAGAAGACCTGCAAGGCGCTGTGCCCGGCGACCGAAGCCAACCTCTATGCCTATCCCAATCCCGGCGGGGACATGAACCAGGCCGTCTCGACCACGGGCCAGCCCTATACGGCGCTGCCGACCGCGTTCAAGTTCCGCGCCTCGCACGATCCGGCCTGCTCCTGCAAGGCGGCGGGGCAGACCTGGTCTGACGCGCTGAAGGCGGTCGACGACAAGGCCCAGCTCGAACAGCAGGGCGACATCATCGTCACCGAGGAAAGCGCCAAGAAGATGCAGCAGCAGAAGATGCAGGCGGCCAAAGGCCCGCAGCCGGCGGCCGGCAAGAAAGGCCAGCCTGCGGCCGCCGCCGCCGGCACGCCGCCTGCCGCTCCGGCCGAAAGCACGCCGCCCGCGGGCGGCAAGGACAAGCCGATCCGCTCGGTCGGCCCGACGTTCATTCCGAACAACAATACGACGACGCGCTGATTTAGCCGCCGCAGGCTCTGCGCAAACCGGCATCAAGTGGCCAGCACCAGTTCGCTGTTGCGCAGGGGCTGCCGGTCCGATTGCTGCAAATAGTCGTGCACGACCTTGCCGAGGCCGAGCGTCAGGTCGGCGAGAATGTGCGTGGCCGATACGATCTCGATCACCGGCAGGTCGGCGACGGGAGCCAGCGCGTGAGGCGACAGCTGAAGCGCTGCCGGCCCGGTCCACGCGCCCTTTATCCTGACATCTTCCAGGTGGTATTCGACCAGCTCGCAGATGCGCGGACTGCCGTCGACATGCGGAATGATTTTGAGGAGAAAGTTCGGCGCTCCAAGCGAGGCCTTGACGTGCGCCAGATCGGCATCCCGATGCTTGTAACCCATCGTGCCGGTGGCGACCCGAAGCGGGCCGTAATCCAGCGTTCCCACCAGCGTGTCGATCTCGGTCCGTAGCGTCGGCTGCGCGAGCTTTTTCGGAAAGCCCCAGAGCTCGCGGCCGCCGGCGATCGGCCCGTCATCATTGAGGAACATGCAGTGGGTGTAATTACCCCTGCGGCCGCGGAACGAAACCGGGATGACCTGGCCGCTCTCGGTATAATCGCCAAAACCGTTGGAATCGGGCATGCGGATGAATTCGTATTTCACCAGCGCCTCGCGCTGGTCGAGTTCGAGCGGCTCCGGCACCACGGCGCGAAGCTTCGCCGGATCGGTGCGGTAGGTGATGATCAGGTATTCGCGGTTGACGAACCGATACGGTCCAGGCGGATAGGACGGGCTCGTCAGCGGCATCGCGAACGCCTGCTCCAGTATTTCCTTCTCGCGCATTTTCAAATCCTCTTCGCGTTGGCTTTGATCAGTTGATTGCTCATTCGCGGCCGTCGCGTTCGAGATCGAACGTGTAGACGCCGTCGAGGCTGGTGGGGCGCGCAAGGACCTCGGGGTGGCGCAGCGTGCGGACCGCGTCGTGATAGCCGGCGCGCCAATGATCCTGCATCGATTGGCGGGAAAACTCGTAGTCCTTCGAGTGGCCCTCGTAGTTCTGTGCGTGGTAGATCAGGTGAATGATGTTGTAGACCTTATCGCTTGCGACCGACTTCAGGATCTTCAAGTCGTCGTTCTCTTCAAGCTTGGCGGGAAGCCTGCGCAGAAGCGCAGCAATCGCACGCTGCACCCGGTGCACGTTCTTGAACTGGGCGGTGCTTGCGCGCGTGCGGCTGGAAAATTGAATTTCCTTGTGACGGGTGGCGACGTCCGCAAGATTGCGCGGCAGCGCGCCCTGCGAGCTCCAGAGGTCGACCTGAAAGGCCAGCGTGTCCTGGCGGCGCGGGTTGCTCTCGATCACCCATTGCAGCGGCGTGTTGGAGACGAGGCCGCCGTCCCAATACTGCTCGCCGTCGATATCGACGGCCGGAAAGCCCGGCGGCAGCGCGCCGCTGGCCATGACGTGCTCGGGTGCGATCTTGTGCGTGGTGGTGTCGAAATAGACGAAGTTGCCGGTCCTGACATTGACCGCGCCCGCGCTGAAGCGCGTCATCCCGGCATTGAGGCGATCAAAATCCACCAGGCGTTCCAGCGTGTGCTTGAGATGCTTGGTATCGTAGAAGCTTGTCGCCGCAATCGTCCCTCCGGGCTGCAGCCACGGCATCATGGCCCGCGCGGAGAAGAATCCCGTTGCGCCAAACACCGCAGCCAGGCTCGCGCTCATTTGGTTGAGCAGGTTGCGTGCGTCATCGCTTGGAACGAAATCAACGAACGGATTGCCTGACCAGTCCCAGGGCGCGCTTGACGTCACCTGCATCCAGAATTCGCGCAAGCGATCGACACGGGAATTGGGCGGATTGCCGGCGATGATGGCGGCGTTGATCGCGCCAATCGAGATGCCGGCGATCCAGTTGGGATGGATGTCGGCCTCCGCCAGCGCCTCGTATACGCCGCCCTGATATGCCCCCAGCGCACCGCCGCCCTGCAAGAGCAAGGCGACGCATTCGAACGGCAACTGTCGTTTCGCCGTCGCAAGAGACGGTTGAAGCTGAAAATTCATTCTCTGTCCTTGGCTTTCTGCTTTCGATCCATCCTCAGGCCGCCTCCGCTCGACAGCTCTGCATGCCGCGCAAAGAGGCTTGACTTCCTGGTCCGGATAACTAAACTAAACCGTATAGTTTATATAGCTCGCTGTCAAGGCGATGGCTCGCGGCGTCCGCTCAGCTTTTCGTGAGCGCTGCGATCTTGGCCCGTCGCTCTTGCGCAGAACTGCAATCAGGATCGAGGAGATCACACGATGGACCTGTTCTACATTCCCGCCCTTGCATCGTTTTCGGGATCGGCATCCGGAACGCTGGCGTCGATTGTCACCGGCTGGGTGACCCAGCGCCGGAGAGACCGCTTCCGTCACGGACTGCGGGACACATCCAAGCGCGAGGAACTCTACAAGGACTTCATCGAGGAAGCATCGCGGCTGTATGCCGATGCGCTGGTGAACGACAAGTCAGAGGTTTCGAAGCTGGTCGACCTCTACGCGCTCATCGCGCGGATGAAGATCCTTTCGAGCGACGCCGTGATCGAAGCGGCCGAGAAGGCGGGCCGCCTGATTCTTGAGACCTATCTGTCGCCGAATCGGAAATTCGTCGATCTGCCCGAGCTGATCAACGAGATGGATCCGCTGCGCGATTTCAGCGAGGCCTGCCGCCGCGAACTGCAATCCTCGCACGCGCACTGAGGCTCTCCGATCATGCCACTGCTGCAATATTTTGGCTGGGTGGGGAGCTTTCTGGTCGCGGCGCTTCTTGCCGCAACCTGGTACCTCCCCGCGCTGCCTGCGCCACCGACTGACGTTCCGCTCGACCAGAAGATCCACATTCGAATCCATACCGACCACAAATGGCCCGAACGCGTCGTTCTGGACACCAGGTCACCTCCGAACGTTGCCGGCGAAGCGAAAACTGCAATCGCCGACGGCGCAACTCCGGCCGAAACGGCGCGCCGGCCCTCCGACGCGTTCGCGGAAATGGCGCCCGTCGCAGCCAGGCCGTGTTTTCGACCGCCCTGCCCGCTTGTTCGGGCTCCGCAGCGCAACGACACGCCACGTGAGAAAGGCAGGCCAGTTCAAAACGGCCCGCGCGTGTTGTTGGCGTCGCCTGGAGGTTCTACTTCCCCCAATCCGTTTCACAGGCCGCGAGGAAAAAGCTGACCCGTTCGCGCACGAACGCCGGCAACTCGCTGCGCAGCTCCTTCGCGCCCTCTCCCATCAAGGCCCGCATCAGCATGGGAAGCAGAATGAGATCCATGAAGATTTGCGCGGTGGCGATGCTTCGTCTCGGGCCGAACGGCCCCTTGCCGCGCGAAAGAGGATCGGTGGCATGGCTTAAGACATGGGATACGGCAGCCGCGGCGCGATCCCGCCCGTGTTCGTGGACCTGGCGGCTCAATGCCGGAAACCTGTCCGCTTCCGCGATTGTGGCGCGCGTGATGCCGATGGTCTCGTCGATGAATCGCTCGACCACCTCGGTACCCAGGCTCGTGAGCTTGTCCTGCACCGAACGCCCTTTCGGCGCAAAGCCTCCAAAATCTGTCAATCCTTCGACGACACGGGCCACCACCGCCTCGAACAAGGCCTCCTTGTCCTCGAAGTGCGCGTAAATGGTCGGCTTGCTGGCCGGCGCCGCCTCGGCGATCTCGTCGAGGCTTGCGCTTTGATAGCCCCGTTTGAGGAAAACCCGCTGGGCCGCATCGAGGATTCGCGTTTTCACGTCCCCCGCCAGATCCTTGGGCGGCCGTCCGGGACGCGGTCGCTTCAAATCGTGTTCCTTTGTCGCCATCAGATCCACCCTGCATTCACGATGCTGCGAGCGCCCGCGCTCGCTGACTACATCGGCTTGACACGTTGCTCATCAAAGTGCAAGTAAAATAAACTATACGGTATAGTTTAGATGAATCAGGAGATCCCGGTGCGCCATCCTGCCCCCCATCCGCCAGTCCTGCAGGAGCGAACCCTGCTGGATGAGCTGAACCATCGCATCAAAAGCGAGTTCGCCTCGGTCATCAACCTCGTCTCTTTCCAGGCGATCTGGACCGACAATATCGAGGCCAAGGAGGAGCTCAGCAGCATCGTTGACCTGCTCCACCAGCATGTCGAGGTCCACAACATCCTGACCATGCCCGACCGCGACGGCCTCGCCGACGCCGGCGAGCAGCTTCGCAAGCTGGGCCTGGCCATGACTCGCTCGAAGCTGGAGCGGATGAACATCCGCCTCGTGCTTTCGGCCGAGACCTTGCCGCTGGAGTCGCAACGCTGCTGGCGGCTCGCACTCGCCATGTACGAGCTGATGGCCAATGCCGCCCGCCATGCCCGCTTCGACGGCCGCGACGGCGAAATCAAGGTCAGGCTGATGCGCACGGGTTCATGGGTGAGTTGTCGTGTCACCGACAACGGATCCGGTGTCGGACGAATCAAGCTTGGCCGCGGCCTGCGCATCGTCAACGAGCTGGTCCAGAGCCTGGGCGGCCGGATCGACTACACATTCGGAACGACGTTGACGTCGTTCGCACTCGATTTTCCTCTGACCCAAAGCGAGCGGCGGGCCAACAAGGTGGTCGCCGCCCGCCGGCCCAGAACCGGTCGTCGGCCAAGGACGACGCTTCCGGTGCCCGCCCTGCCAGCCGCCGGCAAGCGGGCAAATCCCTCTTCCCTCCAGCCACACCATTAGATCGAAGGAACACGTCATGTCGCGAACTACTCTTCCGACCCTGTATGCGAGCGTGATGCTCTGCGCCGCACTGGCCGCGCCGACCGCCGCGCTTGCCCAGTTCTTGCCTCCCCCGGGTCCGCCGGCAGCTCTCGCTGGTCCTCCTCCGGGCTTGGGCGCTGGCCCGCTTCCGGGTCCGGGCGCGGGCGGTCCGCCGCTGGGCGGTCCTGCGGGTGGACCTGTCGCAGGCCTACCGCCCCGTGGCCTCGCTGGCGCACCTCCGCGCGATGTCGCGGGCGGTGCGGCTCATTTCTCTCGCCTCGATGGCGTCGGCGGACTGCGCGGTCCCGACCGCGGCGGTCAGGTCAATTTCCGTGGTGTCGAGGGTCGGGCCGCGGCCTACAGCGCCAGCGGCTACACCCACAATAGTTACGGCAGTTACGGCGGCAGCCATGGCTATGGCCATGGTTATCGGTACTGGCCCTATGCGGCAGCCGCGGCTTACGCCTATGGCAGATCCTCGGCCTCCTCTGACGACGGCTGCTACTACGTCTCTTCATACACGCGATACGGCAACAGGCGCGTTCTGGTCTGCGATAGGGACTGATTGAGGCGGACGTCCTTTGGCGCCCCGGTCCTGCACCGGGGCGCTCTTGTTTTGCCCCTTCGCCGATCAGGGCCGTTTTTGGGCTTGACTGCCCAGGAAATAAACTATACGGTTTAGTTTAATTAAGGAGCCTGTCGTGACCCGTTCCATTCCCCACCCGCCCGCAGCGGCTATTCCAAGCCCCCTTAGTGCCGCCCTCGCGCTCGTCCTCGTGGCGACGACCCTGGGCGGCTGCAACGACCGCTCTGCCGCGCCTGTCGAGCGTGCCGCGCTGGTACACACCGCGCTCGTACAGCCCCGGCACGGACAGACCGCCGTGACGCTGACCGGTGAGGTCCAGGCCCGCTTCAGCGCCGACCTCTCCTTTCGTGTGGGCGGGCGCGTGCTCGCCCGCTTTGTTGATGTCGGCGCCCATGTCAATGCCGGTGACCTGCTTGCCCGCCTCGATCCCGCCGAGCAGCAGGCCGATTTCGAAGCCGCAGCTGCAGGCCTCGCCGCCGCAGAGGCGCAGCTGCGCGTGGCGCAGGCGACCTTCGAGCGTCAAAGCTCGCTGATATCGAGCGGCTTCACCACCCGCATCACTTACGATCAGGCGCGGGAACAATTGCGAACCGCACAAAGTACGCTGGAGTCGGCCAAGGCGGAGCTTGGAAGAGCCCGCGAGGCGCTGGATGATACCGAACTGCGCGCCCGCGCCGCCGGCGTGATCACCGCGCGAAGCCTTGAGCTCGGGCAAGTCGTGCAGGCGGCTCAATCGGTCTTCACATTGGCGCAAGACGGCGAACGCGATGCGGTCTTCGACGTGCCGGAATCGATGTTCTTTGGCGATGTGGAGCGCGGCCGCGTGTCGTTGGCGCTCGTCTCGGACGCTGCCGTCACCGCCACAGGAAATGTCAGAGAGACCTCGCCTGCCGTCGATCCCAAGAGCTCCACGCTGCGCGTGAAGGTCAGCATACAAGATCCGCCCGCGGCCATGACTCTCGGAAGCGCCATCGCGGGGAGTGCGGCAACGAAGTCCGCCGCCGAGATCACGCTGCCCTGGACCGCACTCACCGCAGTGGGCTCAAAGCCTGCCGTCTGGGTCGTCGACCACAAAACAAAAACTGCCTCGCTGAAGCCCGTGATCGTCGGCGCCTACGAAGCCCGAGCGGTGCTGATCAAGGAAGGACTTGAGGCCGGAGACCGCGTCGTTGTCGACGGCGGCAAGCTGCTGAGCTCAGGCCAACCTGTCACCTATGTCGAGGACCGCTCATGAAAACGCATGCCCTTGTCGTCGCAAGCACTCTCGTTTCGGCGCTGACTTTGGCCGGATGCAAGCAGGAAATGAAAGCTCCGGAGCCGGTCCGGCCCGTGCTGTCGACGGTCCTGCAACCGGTCATGTCCGGTGGTGCGGCAGCCGTCGGAACCGTCCAGCCTCGTTACGAGAGCAATCTCGGTTTTCGCGTGCTGGGCCGGCTGATCGCGCGTCCCGTCAATGTCGGAGATCTCGTGGCCGAGGGGCAGACGATTGCGGCGATCGACCCGACTGCGCTCGCCCTCGCCGTGCGCTCGGCAAGGGCGGATCTGTCGAAAGCCGAAGCGGTGCTTGAAAACGCGGTCGGGACGGAGGACCGCAAGCGAATCCTGATCAAGACCGACGCCACCTCGAAGCAGACGCTCGACGATGCGGAGCAGGTTCGCGCCGGCGCCCAGGCGTCGGCCGCCCGTGCCCGAGCGAACCTGACCAAGGCCACCGAGCAGCTGGGTTATGCCGAGGTGAAGGCCGATTTCGCCGGCGTCGTCACGGCCGTGAGCGCCGAGGTGGGACAAGTGGTGTCACCGGGTCAGAGTGTCGTCACGGTGGCGCGACCGGACATCCGGGAGGCGGTAGTCGATATCGGTGCGGACTTCCCGGTGCCCTTGAGCGTCGGCTTGCCATTCACGGTCAGTCTGCAGCTGCTTCCTGCTGTTCAGGTCCACGGCCAAATTCGCGAGATTGCACCGCAAGCCGATCAAGCGACGCGCATGCGCCGCGTTCGCATTGCTCTCGATGATCCGCCCGAAAGCTTCCGTCTCGGAAGCACCGTAACGGCAAGATTGAGCGGCGGCGCCGGCCCGATACTTCGTGTACCGGCGTCAGCCATCCTCAAGAAGGATGCCGAGACTTTCGTCTGGGTCATCGACGCTGCTGCAAGCACGGTTTCGCTGCAGCAGGTCGTCGGCGGCGAAGACGGGGAAGGCCTGCGGGTCACCAGCGGTCTTACCGCGGGCACGCGCATCGTGACCGCCGGAATTCACAACCTCAAACAAGGACAACAGGTCCGCATCGAACAGGACGCCACGCCATGAAAAGCTTCAACCTTTCCGACTGGGCCCTCGGGCATCGTTCGCTGGTCTGGTACTTCATGATCGCCTTCATGGCGGCGGGCCTTTTCGCCTATTTGCAGCTGGGGCGGCAGGAAGATCCCGATTTCACCATCAAGACCATGGTGATCGCCGCACAATGGCCGGGCGCCTCTCCTGAAGAGGTGACGCGCGAGCTGACCGACCGCATCGAGAAGAAGCTCGAGGAGCTGGAATCGCTCGACTACACCAAGAGCGTCACCGTTGCCGGCCAGACCACCGTGTTCGTCTATCTGCGCGACACGACGAAGGCCGCCGATGTCGCGCCGACCTGGGCGCGCGTGCGCAACATGATCGCGGACGTCAAGCCGGAATTTCCCCAAGGGGTGATCGGACCGTTCTTCAACGACCGCTTCGGCGACGTCTTCGGCAACATCTACGCCTTCACCAGCGACGGGCTGACACAACGCCAGTTGCGCGACCGCGTCGAGGACATCCGCGCCAAAGTCCTGACCGTGCCCAATGTCGGCAAGGTCGATATCCTCGGTGCGCAGGACGAGAAGATCTTTCTGGAATTTTCAACCCGCAAGGTCGCGGCCCTCGGGCTCGACAACCGTTCCATCGTCTCGGCGCTGCAGGCGCAAAACGCCGTCGCACCCTCCGGCGTCTTCGAAGAGGGACCGGAGCGCATCAGCGTTCGGGTCAGCGGTCAATTCACGTCGGAAGAAAGTCTGACGGCGATCAATCTGCGGATCAACAACCGGTTTTTTCCGCTGAGCGATGTGGCAACCATCCCGCGCGGCTATGCCGATCCGCCCACGACCCTGATCCGCTTCAACGGTGAGCCTGCCATCGCCCTCGCGATCGGGATGAAGTCCGGCGCCAACCTGTTGAAGTTCGGCGAAGCGCTGAAAGAGGAGATGTCCAAAATTCTGGCCGAGCAGCCGATCGGCCTCGGGGTACATCTCGTCGCCGACCAACCGGTCGTGGTCGAGCACGCCGTCTCCGGGTTCACGGAAGCGCTGTTCGAAGCCGTGATCATCGTGCTCGGCATCAGCTTCCTAAGCCTCGGCCTTCGCGCGGGTCTCGTTGTTGCGATTGCCATTCCCCTGGTTCTGGCGATCACGTTCGTGGTGATGGCCTATGCCGGTATCTCGCTGCAGCGCATCTCGCTCGGCGCGCTGATCATCGCGCTCGGCCTTCTGGTGGATGACGCCATGATCGCCGTTGAAATGATGGTGGCGCGACTGGAAGCCGGCGACCCCCTGCAGAAGGCGGCAACGCATGTCTACACCTCCACCGCCTTCCCCATGCTGACCGGCACGCTGGTCACGGTCGCGGGCTTCATCCCGATTGGGCTGAACACCAGCAACGCTGGCGAATTTACCTACACCTTGTTCGTGGTCATCGCGGTCTCGCTGCTGGTGTCGTGGATCGTCGCGGTGCTGTTCACGCCCCTGCTCGGCGTCACCATCCTGCCTGCCAAAATGAAGGGCCATCATGAGTCCAAGGGACGGCTCGGCCGCGCGTTCTCGCACATGCTGCTCGTCTGCATGCGTCATCGCTGGATCACGGTTGGGGTGACCGTCGCGGCCTTCGCGTTTGCCCTGTTCGGCATGAAATTCGTGCAGCAGCAATTCTTTCCGTCGTCGGACCGTGCCGAGCTGATCATCGACTGGAACCTCCCCCAGAACGCCTCGATATCAGAGACCAATGCGCAAATCGCGCGCTTCGAGCGCGAGCAACTGCAGGGCAACCCCGCCCTCGATCATTGGTCGACCTATGTAGGGACCGGCGCTCCGCGATTTGTGCTGTCGTTTGACGTCCAGACGCCAAATACCTGGTTCGGCCAGATGGTCGTCGTCACCAAAGGCGGCATTGCCGCGCGCGATCGCGTCAAGGTGCAATTCGAAACCTACCTGAAGAAGACGTTTCCCGGCACGGATACGTTCGTCAAACTGCTCGAGGTCGGCCCGCCGGTTGGGCGTCCCGTGCAGTATCGGCTGAGCGGCCCCGATATCGCCAAGGTCAGGGAACTCTCCCAGAAGCTCGCCGGCATCGTGCGCGCCAATCCGCATCTCGATCATGTCGTGTTCGACTGGATGGAGCCTGCGCGCGTCGTCAAGGTCGATGTGCTGCAGGACAAGGCGCGCCAGCTCGGAGTGAGCTCGGAGGACATCGCGACGACGTTGAACGGCGTGCTCGCCGGCTCCTCGATCACCCAGGTACGCGACAGCATTTATCTCGTGAACGTGATGGGCCGCGCAACCGCGCCGGAGCGTGCGTCGATCGATACGCTGCGCGACCTGCAATTGACCGGCCTCGGCGGTCAATCAGTCCCGCTCGGCGCCGTGGCCACCCTGCGCTACGAAATCGAGCAGCCGACAATCTGGCGGCGGTCGCGGATTCCCACGATCACGCTCAAGGCAAGCGTGCTCGACAGCGTACAGCCCAAGACGATCGTGGATCAGCTCGCGCCGAAGGTCGAGGAGTTCACGAAGGCGCTGCCGGCGGGCTATTCCGTTGCGATCGGAGGTTCGGTCGAGGAAAGCGCCAAGAGCCAAGCGCCGATCGCGGCGGTCGTTCCGCTGATGCTTTTCATCATGGCGACGATCCTGATGATTCAGCTGCAGAGCTTTCACCGGCTGTTCCTGGTGTTTGCGGTCGCACCGCTCGCCCTGATCGGCGTCGTCATGGCGCTGCTTCCGAGCGGAGCGCCGCTCGGCTTCGTCGCCATCCTCGGCGTGCTGGCGCTGATCGGCATTCTGATCCGCAACTCGGTGATCCTCATCGTGCAGATCGAAGATTTGCGGAAAGAGAGCCGGCCCGCATGGGAGGCGGTGGTCGAGGCAACCGAGCATCGCATGCGGCCGATTATGCTCACTGCGGCAGCCGCGAGCCTCGCGCTGATCCCGATCGCGCGCGAGATCTTCTGGGGTCCGATGGCCTACGCGATGATGGGCGGCATCATCGTCGGCACCGTGCTGACGCTGTTGTTCCTGCCGGCGCTCTATGTCGCCTGGTTCCGTATCAAGGAGCCGGCGCCCGCGGCGGACGACAGCCACGAACATCCGATCGCGCCGGAAATACAAGCCGATCAGTCCATTGCTGATCCGCCCCATCATGGCGCAACGGCAAAAGCATAGGAGTCACCATGAAAGAAGTTTTCAGTTTCTTCGCGTTCGGCATCACAGCGGTATGCTTCGTAGCGTTCTTTGCCGTGTTGAAGCCGAACTCCATCAGTGTCGCGCGAGGGCCGATGGGTCCCGAGTATTGCAGCGCGGAACCGTCACCCAGGCCCGTGTGCCGTCCGCGCGTCTTTGCCGCAGGGCCATGGGCCGTTGCCACGCAGCGATGGTGACAATCGTATCCGAAGATCTAGCCGTCGAACGCTTCCGCCGAGACCTTGCCGGCGCGCGACACCAGCGTGTCGTCGGGTTTTGGCAGCGGCTTGCCGCTGTCGCGGAAACGGTTGGTGATGGGATAGCGGCGGTCGCGGCCAAAGTTCTTTTCCGTGACCTTCACGCCGGGCGCGGCCTGCCTTCGCTTGTATTCGGCGATGTTGAGCAGGCGGTCGACGCGGGCGACGACGTCCCTGTCGAAGCCGGCGGCGACGATCTCGGCGAGCGGCATTTCGCGCTCGACGAGGCGCTCGAGGATGCCGTCAAGCACATCGTAGGGCGGCAGCGAATCCTGGTCGGTCTGGTTCTCGCGCAATTCCGCCGTCGGGGGGCGGGTGATGATGTTGACAGGGATCACCTCGCCCGATGGCCCCAGGGCAAAATCCGGCTTCCATGAATTGCGCAAGGAAGACAGGCGGAAGACTTCGGTCTTGTAGATGTCCTTGATCGGGTTGAAGCCGCCGTTCATGTCGCCGTAGAGCGTGGCGTAGCCGACCGACATTTCCGACTTGTTGCCGGTGGTGACCACCATGGCGCCGGTCTTGTTGGAGATCGCCATCAACAGCGTGCCGCGCGTGCGGGCCTGCAGATTTTCTTCCGTGATGTCGCGCGCAAGGCCCGCAAACGGCACGGAGAGGATTTTCTCAAAGCCGTTGACGGCGTCCGCGATCGGCAGCACCTCGTAGCTTATACCGAGCGCCCTGGACAGTTTCGCCGCATCGTCCCGCGAAACCTGGGCAGTGTATTTGAACGGCAGCATGATGCCGCGCACCTTGTCGGCGCCGAGCGCGTCCACCGCGATCGCCGCGCACAGCGCCGAATCGATGCCGCCGGAGACGCCGAGCAGCACGCCGGGGAACCCGTTCTTGCGGACGTAGTCGCGCAAGCCGAGCACGCAAGCGGCGTAATCGCCCTTGTCGCCTTCGAGCAAGGACGTCACCGGGCCAGAGCAGCGCCAGCCGCTGGCGTCCTTGCGCCAGACCAGCGTCGTGATGTCTTCCTGGAAGGCCGGCTGCTGCGCGGCCACGGACAGATCGGCATTCAGCGCGAAGGACGCGCCGTCGAACACCAGTTCGTCCTGCCCGCCGACCTGGTTGAGATAGACCAGCGGCAGCCCGCTCTCGGTGACGCGGGCGACGGCGACCGAAAGGCGGATATCGTTCTTGTCGCGCGCATAGGGCGAGCCGTTCGGCACCACCAGAATTTCCGCGCCGGTTTCCGCAAGGCATTCGACGACGTTCTCGTATTCCTCGGACTCCTCCAGCCAGATGTCTTCGCAAATCGGCACGCCGACGCGCACGCCCTTCACCGTCACCGGCCCCGCGGCGGGCCCGCGCGCGAACAGGCGCTTCTCGTCGAACACGCCGTAATTCGGCAGGTTCGCCTTGTAACGAAGTGCTGCGATGCGGCCGCCGTCGAGCAGCGCGCAGGCGTTATAGAGTTTCTCGTCCTCGACCCAGGGCGTGCCGATCAGCACGGCCGGGCCGCCGTCGGCGGTCTCGCGCGCCAGCGCCTCGACGGCCTCACGGCAGGCGGCCTGGAACGCGGGTTTCAGCACGAGATCTTCCGGCGGATAGCCGGTGATGAACAATTCGGGCAGCAAAAGCAGATCGGCGCCGTCCGCCTTCGCCTGGTCGCGCGCGGCGCGGGCTTTCGCGGCATTGCCGGTCACATCGCCCACGGTCGGGTTGAGCTGGGCCAGCGTGATCCTGAATTCGGCGGTCCTGGTCATGATGCGATGTTGCCCCGCACAAGAGCCGTCTGCAAACGGCTGTTTTTAGATCACGCCCATGCGTTCAGCGATGGCAAACAGCCAGAAGATGAAGGCCATGAGCAGCGCGACGCCGACGGCGGCCGAGCCCATGTCCTTGACCCGGCCGATCTGCGGGTCGTGGTCGGTGGTCAGGCGATCGGCGAGCTTTTCAATGGCAGTATTGAGGATTTCGACCACCAGCACCGTCACCACGGCCGCGACCAGTTCGACCCGGCGCATCACGGTAGCGCCGACCAGCCAGGCCAGCGGGATCGAGATCGCCAGCGCAACCAGCTCCTCGCGGACGGCCTGCTCCGATCGGATCGCGAACGCGAGCCCGTTACGGGTGTTGACCGTCGCTCGCCACAGCCGCAGCAAATCACAGCCCCGCTGCGGCCGGCATCGGCGCGGCCCTGCCCGCGCGCTCCTGTTTCAGGAGCTCGGCGATCAGGAAGGCCATGTCGATGGACTGTTCGGCATTGAGGCGCGGGTCGCAGACCGTGTGGTAGCGGTCGCTGAGATCCTCATGGGTGATGGCGCGCGCGCCGCCGATACACTCGGTGACGTCCTGCCCGGTCATTTCCAGATGGACGCCGCCGGCATGGGTGCCTTCCGCGGCGTGCACGCTGAAGAAGGTCTTCACCTCGGACAGGATGCGGTCGAACGGCCGCGTCTTGTAGCCGGTGCTGGAGGTAATCGTGTTGCCGTGCATGGGATCGCACGACCACACAACGCTGCGGCCCTCGCGCTGGATGGCGCGGACCATGCCGGGCAGGTGCTCGCCGGCCTTCTCGTTGCCGAAGCGCGTGATCAGCGTCAGCCGGCCCGGCTCGTTGTCGGGATTGAGCACGTCCACCAGTTTCAAGAGCTCGTCCGGCTTCAGCGACGGGCCGCATTTCAGGCCGATCGGGTTCTTGATGCCGCGGAAATATTCGACATGGGCGTGATCGAGCTGGCGGGTGCGATCGCCGATCCAGATCATGTGGCCGGAGGTCGCGTACCAGTCGCCGGTGGTGGAATCGACGCGGGTGAAGGCCTGCTCGTAGCCGAGCAGGAGCGCCTCGTGGCTGGTGTAGAAGTCGGTGGCGCGCAGCTCCGGGTGGGCTTCGAGATCAAGGCCGCAGGCGCGCATGAAATTGAGCGCCTCGGAGATGCGGTCCGCGAGTTCCTTGTAGCGGCGGGACTGCGGCGAGTCCTTCAGGAAGCCGAGCATCCACTGGTGCACGCTGGCGAGGTTGGCGTAGCCGCCGGTCGCAAACGCGCGCAGCAGGTTCAAGGTCGCCGCCGACTGGCGGTAGGCCATCAGCTGGCGCTGCGGATCGGGCGTGCGCGCGGCTTCCGTAAACGCGATGTCGTTGATGATGTCGCCGCGGTAGCTCGGCAGCTCCTTGCCATCGACCTTTTCCGTCGGCGAGGAGCGCGGCTTGGCAAACTGGCCGGCGATGCGGCCGACCTTCACCACCGGCAGCGCGCCGGCATAGGTCAAGACCACCGCCATCTGCAGGAAGACGCGGAAGAAGTCGCGGATGTTGTTGGCGCCGTGCTCGGCAAAGCTCTCGGCGCAGTCGCCGCCCTGCAGCAGGAAGGCCTCGCCCCTGGCGACGCGGCCGAGCGCCTTCTTCAGGTTGCGGGCTTCGCCGGCAAAGACCAGCGGCGGAAAGGTCGCAAGCTGCGCTTCGACGTCGGCCAGCGCCCCGGCGTCGGGATAATTTGGCATCTGCAGCACCGGCTTGCCGCGCCAGCTTTCCGGCGTCCACCGCTCGGCCATGATCGTTAACTCCTGAGCAAAAACCGCTACTTATGGGCGGTTGCGAGGGCCGGTTTATACACAGGCCGACAAAACTCTGCCACAAGGATTTCCACTTGTCAGGTCAAACCCTTGCGGCAAAAGCTGAATTCGCATTTGTTAAAGCGGCTTGAGAAGTTGCGGGGGAAGTAGCGGTGGCTGAGGCTGCGTTTGACGATGTCTATGCGGACGACATCATCGTGCCGGCGGCCGACCGTTATCCGCTGGGGGCGACGCTGTTCCTGCCCCGCACCGGCAAGCGCAGCCATGCCGTGCTGATCAATTCGGCCACCGCCGTGCCGCGAAAACTCTATGGCGGCTTTGCCAGCTACCTCGCCCATTGCGGCTGCGCGGTGCTCACCTATGACTACCGCGGCACCGGCGATTCCAGGCAGAAGGCCGTGACCGGCTACAACCAGCCGCGCTCGCTGATCGGCTTCAAGGCCTCGATGGCCGACTGGGCCGCCAAGGACATCGCCTCGTCAGTGCAATGGATGCGCGAGCGCTACGGCAACATGCCGCTCGTCTATGTCGGGCACTCCTTCGGCGGCCAGGCACTGGGCCTCTTGCGCAACAACATGGAAATCTCGCGCGCGCTCTTCATCGCCGCCCAAGCCGGCTACTGGAAGCTGATGGCCTCGCCCGAGCGCTACCGCGTCTATGCCATGCTGAATTTCCTCGGCGTGCCCCTGACAAAGATGTTCGGCTACATGCCGGGCTGGGCCGGCCTCGGCATGGATCTGCCGAAGGACGCCTTCCTGCAATGGGCGGGCTGGGTGATGAACGAGCGCTATCTGTTCGGCGACTCCACGCTTGATACCCGCGAGAACTTTCACAACTACAAGGGCCCGCTGCGCGCGCTCTGCTTCACCGACGATCCCTGGGCGACACGCACCGCCGTCGAACTGCTCTGCTCCGGATTCACCGCGACCAAACCCGACATCGTCAGCATCATGCCGGCGGACGCCGGCGTGAAGAAGATCGGCCATATGGGCTTCTTCCGCCCCGAACACCGCGATACGCTGTGGCGGGGCGCGGCGGAATGGCTGCAGGCGGAGTAGCAGGCGCCCTTCGAAAACGCAGCAAGATCTCACGGTCGCGCGACAGCTTCCATGACTTCCTTGGGACGCCGCTTGATTGCCAGCAGATAGGCCGCTGCCGGCGCATCCGGCATGCGCCGTCCCTGTTCCCAGTTTTTCAGTGTCGGAAGCGGAATCCGATATGCCGCCGCAAAATGATGCTGCGACATTCGGAGCGAAAGACGGATGGCCTTTACGTCGGGCAACTCGACCTTCGACACGCGCAGCCCACGTACCCTCTTGCCGGCAGCATGTCTTGCTGCCTGTTGCATGCTCTCGATCAAGTCCTTGCCAAACTTTCCCATGGCTTGTTCCTTGCTACGCGCCCTGCCTAACTCTTCAAGATTGCAGCCAGTTTTCGAACGGTTCTTTTTTCTTCCGCCGTAAAGTTCTCCTGCCGCGCTTTCGCATAGACCATCAGCCAAATAGAGTGGACAGCTCGTCGCTGTGATAGAAGTAGATCACGCGCGTGCCGCCGCGCTTGCCGCTCCCCGACCTGACCCATCGGATTTTTCTCACGCCCCCGGTTTCGGGGATCACGTCTCCTTCCTTGGGCTTCCGCGCGATGAAATCAATAAAGGCTTCCCGCTCGGCCTCGTTCCAGACGTCGAGAACCTGAAGATGGAAAAGAGGTGTCTCTCCACCACGGTGATGAGTCGGCGCGCCACTTTCGATATATACGCCATTGGCGCCCACAATTCCAGGGAAAAGGGACGCCATTGGCGTACTGGGGGAAATCGATCATCTCGCGGCTTCTTTCGCCCGACCACCGCGATACGCGGTGGCGGGGTGCTGCGGAGTGGCTGCAGGCGGAGCAGTAAGGAAGGCCGTTACCGAGCCTTCTCCAACGACCCGCCCCCGTTCGACCGCAAAGCTGCCCGCGTGTTCTTGTAGGACCCTCGGCTCATGTTCGCACACCCCGGACGTTCCAGGCAGGAACATTCCGAGGGTTCCATCCTTGTCATCTGGAAGTCCTTGTCATCTGGAAGGATGGCGAACGCAAATTCCCTGGAGACTAGGCGTGCAGCGGACTCTGAAAATCGCCTCGTATGTGCTCGCTTTCGTGTATTTCCTGGTGGATGCGCTATTTGTCAGCGTGGCCAGGCCGATTTCGAGATGGCTGGCCCATCATCTCCGGCTGGAAAGGCTGCGGGCCTGGATTCGGTCGCTGCCGCCCTATCCGTCGCTGGCGCTATTCTCGGTGCCGGTCATCATCCTCGAACCCGTCAAGCCTATTGCAGCCTATCTCGCCGCCACCGGCCAATTGCTCGCAGCAGCTGCGACATTCATCATCGGCGAGTTGCTGAAGCTCGTGCTCATCGAGCGATTGTTTGCGCTCACGCGCGACAAGCTGATGAAGATCCCTGCTTTCGCCTGGGCATATGCTTGTTACAAGCAGGCCATCGGCTGGCTGAAATCAACCGCGGCCTGGCAGTCCATCATCGCTTTGAAGCGCTCGATCGCCGAACAGGCCAGGGCATGGCGGGCACGCGCGTACCAGCATTGGGCCATTCAGCGCGGCCGCTGATCGCGCCATGGGAACAGCGCCCTCCCCGCCTCCGAGTCTCCTTCTAATTTTCGTCTGGCGACGCCGGCAACGTCGGTGTTGATGCCGGCCACGTCGGCGCAGGTAGCCTCTTCTCCGCAGATTTCCGTGCGCTCTCACCGAGATGGATGGTCAAGAACAACAGCCCTCCCGCGATCAGGACCAGACCCAGCCAGGCCCTTATCCCGATCGCCCGGCGCGACCTATTCCCTCGCAGCCATGACCAAATGGTCATTTGCCGCTGCTCCAGCCAATTTGAGCTGCTTTCTGACGGTGGCGGCCGAGTTGCCAACCTTGTCAACGGCGGCCTGCAGCTCTTCCCGCGTTACCTTGAGCGCGTGTGTCCAGTATTTGACCTCGTGAGCCCGGTGCATGTTGATCTTCGAGCGATCAGGCCGCTCACGCTTCGTTCGGCTGTCCATGCGCTCCTCCTGAAGGCACAACACGCCCGCGAGCTCGGGGTTCCTCTCCTCCGGATTTGAGATAGTGACGCGCACGGCCGGTCCCGCAGGCGTGGCCTGACGCTGGCAATACCGTGTTGACCCATCGCGTTACTAAGCATAGTATTGTTAGGTATAAATGGAGGGAGCGAGCGATGAAGGCGAGCGACACACGATCTGTTTCCCGGCGCGCATTGGTCCTGGGCTACGGCGGCGGGGCCGCCGTCGTTGCGGCGGGGTTTGCCGAATTGACGCCGGCCGCCGTGGCCGCGGAGGAGCCGCATGCGGCCCATAACCGGCTGCTGGACCGCTATCTCGCGGCGGTGAACGCGCACGATACCAGCACATTTCCGGACATTTTCACCGAAGCCTATATCCAGCACTCCGGACGCAGTCCGTCCGGGCTGCAGGCCCAGATCGCCAATTTTCAGCGGATTTTCGAGAACTGGCCCGATTTCCAGTCACGCTTCGAGGATCGCATTTTCGGCGCGGACAAGATCGTTGTGCGCACGACGTTCAGCGCAACCCACGGCCGAACCGTGCTGGGCTTTGCGCCGACCGGCAAGCGTGTGAGCTGGAGCGCGATCGACATCTGGCGCGTGGAGAACGGCAAGCTTGCCGAGCACTGGGATATCGTGGATGTTGCCAGCCTGCAGAAGCAACTTCGTGGCGACTGACCGGGCGATCTGCATGGAAGGCGAAATGCTCAAGGGGCATCTGGACATGATCGTCCTTGCCGCCCTCTCCTCCGGCCCGGCTCACGGCTATGCGGTGATCGAGGAGATCCGCCGCCGCACCGGCAAGGCTTTCGATCTTCCGGAGGGCACAATCTATCCGGCGCTGCACCGGCTGCAGCAGCAGGGATTGCTCTCAAGCCGCTGGGAAACATCCGACTCCGGAAGGCGGCGGCGGGTATATACCCTGACCCGGAGTGGGACACGCGCGCTGACGGATCGGCGCGCCGTGTGGCACCAATTCTCGGATGCGATTCACGCGCTGCTCGACGTCAAGCCATCGAAGAAACCGGCATGATCGCGGCCTATCTGAAAGAGCTTGCGGATGCGCTGGCGTTTGATCCGGCGCTCGCCTCACGCGTCGTGACCGAGGCGAGAGACCATCTGGCTGAGGCTGCCGCCGAAGCCAACATTGACGATCGGGAAGAAGCAGAGCGCCGCGCCGTCGCCCGGTTCGGCGATCCGCGCGAGCTGGCGGCCCAGTTTGCGGCCATTTCGCTGGCGCGGCAAGCCCGACGTCTCGGCGTCGTCATTGTCCTGGCCATCGTCACCGTCCTGGCGATGATGAAGGCACGGGTGGCATGGTATGCCCTTGTCCAGTGGACGATGGCAGAAGATGCCCACGCGGTCGCGGGCATCGTCCTCGCCATCAATCGATATGCATTCTGGATCGCGGTCGCCATCGGAATCGGCGCCCTGCTCCATACGGGATGGCGGAGCGCGCCCGCGCGGGTTCACCCCCAATACCGGATCCACCTGCGCCGCACCGGTCTGCTGTTTTCGGGCGCGGCGGCAGCCCTTGCCGTATCTGTCATTGGCGATCTCATTCTGACGGCGCTTCGGGTCGGAATAGAGCTTTCTGCAGCGTCGATCATTCCGCTCGCCTCCATGTCGATCGAGATCGGATGCATCATCACGGTCATACTCATGATCGCAAGTGCCTCGCGCCTGATGGCGCGGACGGCTGCCTGGTTGTGAATCCGATTCCTGCAGCCTCTCTCCGACGCGCAGCCGCCGGCGCCAACTAGCGCTTCCATGCCAGCATCGAAGTTCGTTATGATGCGGGTCAATCGGTCCCGGCAGGCACTGTTTGCCTGCGCGATGGACTTGCAAAGCCAGGGAGTAGGCCCACCATGCAACGCCGTGAATTCCTCAAGGGCAGCGCCGTGGCCGGCGCGACCACGCTGGTGGCAGCGCCCGCGATCGCGCAATCTTCGCCCGAGATCAAGTGGCGGCTGACCTCGAGCTTCCCGAAATCGCTCGACACGATTTTCGGCACGGCGCAGACCTTTGCGAAATATGTGCTTGAGGCCACCGACGGCAAGTTTCAGATCCAGACCTTTGCGGCCAGCGAAATCGTGCCCGGACTGCAGGCGCTCGATGCCGTGACCTCGGCGACCGTCGAGGTGGCGCAGACGCCGCTTTATTTCTACATCGGCAAGGAGCCGGCGCTGGCCTATGCGACGGGCGTGCCCTTCGGCATGAACCACCGTCACCAGGAATCCTGGTGGGCATTCGGCGGCGGCGCCGACCTCGTCAACGAGGCGCTGAAGCCGTTCAAGGCGCATGCGATCTTGTGCGGCAATTCCGGCACGCAGATGGGCGGCTGGTTCCGCAAGGAGATCAAGACGGTCGACGATCTGAAGGGCCTCAAATTCCGCATCGCCGGCATGGGCGGCCACGTGCTGGCGAGGCTCGGCGTCGTGCCGCAGCAGATCGCCGGCGGCGATGTCTATCCGGCGCTCGAGAAGGGGACAATCGACGCCGCCGAATTCGTTGGTCCTTATGACGACGAGAAGCTCGGCTTCTACAAGGCGGCGAAGTACTACTACTTCCCCGGCTGGTGGGAAGGCGGCGCCATGCTGCACATGGCCATCAACGACGAGAAGTGGAATGCGCTGCCCAAGCAATACCAGCTGATCCTCAACCAGGCAGGCTCAGCGGCAGGCGCGTGGATGCTCGAGAAGTATGACAGCGTCAATCCCGCCGCGCTGAAGCGGCTAGTCGCGGGAGGAGCGGAGCTGCGCGCGTTCCCGCAGCCCGTCATGGAGGCCTGCTACAACGCCACGCAGGACTATCTGAATGAGGTTGCCGGCAAGAGTCCGCTGTTCAAGAAGACCAAGGAGAGCCACGACGCCTACATGAAAGAAGTGCTCTTCTACACGCAGATCGCCGAAAACTATTACGACAACTATCTGCTCGGCAAAATGCGCAAGAGCTGAGCGAGCAGCCTGAAAGCGTCGAACAAGAGAACAAGGCCGGCGCCGCGCGTGCGGCACCCCGGCCATGGCAACAGGGAGGACTTCATGAACAAGACCGCCGAGCTTGTCGCCACCGCGAGCGTTGCGGTTGCCGCGCTGACCGGCACCGCGAGCGCGCAGAATTCGTCTGACATCGATGCCAGCCTGCGCGGCGCGGTCGAGCGCAAGGATATTCCCGGCGTGGTGGCGCTGATCACCGATCGCGAGCGCGTGCTTTATCAGGGGACGTTCGGCGTGGCTGACGTGGCGACCGGACGGCCGCTTGCCGGCGATGCGATCTTTCGCATCGCCTCGATGACCAAGCCGGTGACCTCGGTTGCCTTGATGCAGCTCGTCGAGCAGGGCCGCATCGGTCTCGACGACCCCGCGTCAAAATATCTGCCGGAGCTGACGGAATTGAAGGTGTTTGAATCCTTCGATGCGGCGACCGGCGCTTACAAGGTTCGTCCGGCCTCGCGGCCGGCGACCGTCAGGCATTTCCTGACGCACACGTCGGGACTGGCCTACCCCTTCACCAGCGAAATCTGGCGCGATTTCAAGCCGCGCGCCGGCGAAACCTATCCGTTCGGAGGACCGCTGCTGTTCGATCCCGGCGAGCGCTGGCACTACAGCACCAGCACCGATGTCTGTGGCAAGCTGGTCGAGGCGGTATCGGGGCAAAAGCTCGAGGACTATTTTCGCGAGCACATCTTCATCCCCCTGAAGATGAACGACACCTCTTACAACGTGCCGGAAGCCAAGGCGCCGCGCCTCGTCGCGCAACAACAGCGCTCGGGCGAGCACATGGATGGCGTCATCGTGCTGCAACAGCCGCAGCTTGGTCTCGCCATCGCCTCCCCCATCGGCGGCGGTGGCCTCGCCTCCACCGCCGAGGACTACGGGCGCTTCATGCGCATGTGGCTCAACGGCGGCGAGCTCGAGGGCGCGCGCGTCCTCAAGGCAGAAACGGTGGCGCTGATGGGCCAGAACCATATCGGCGCGGTCTCGGTGCCGGCGCTGAAGAGCGCAATGCCGCGCAGCGCCGACTTCACCTTCATCGCCGACAACCGAGACAAATGGGGGCTCGGCTTCCTGATCACCGCCGACCAGATTCCCGGCAAGCGGTCGCCCGGCAGCCTGAGCTGGGGCGGCATCAACAACACCTTCTTCTGGATCGATCCGGCGCGCGGCATCGGCGGCGTGATCATGATGCAGTATCTGCCGTTCGCCGACGCCAAGGCGCTCGCCGCTTACGACGCCTTCGAGCGCGGCGCCTATCAGCTGGTGAACGCGGGGCGGTAGAGCTTTCGCAACCACCGTACGGCCCCCGCACGCGCACCGCCAGGCCATAAAGACCTGCGGTGCGCGGAACTTATACACGGGCGACACAATTAGAGCTTCGACGCGCCCGGGCACGGCACCGTGAGCGCCTGACGCCGACGCAAATGTGGTCCAGGCCCCCGTATCCCGGCGATCATCCAGGGGGGAAACACATGTCGGACACCATCGCAATCACGCCGAACATGGCTGATGTCGCAGCCGACCGCAGGCGCCGAATCTTCGCCATTGTCGGCTCGTCTTCGGGCAACCTCGTCGAGTGGTACGATTTCTACTGCTACGCCTTTTTCGCCCTCTACTTTGCGCCCGCCTTCTTCCCGCATGGCGACTCGACCATTCAGCTGCTGCAGACCGCCGGCATCTTCGCCGTAGGCTTTTTCATGCGGCCGATCGGCGGCTGGCTGTTCGGCCGCATCGCCGACCGCGTCGGCCGGCGCACCTCGATGATCATCTCGGTGCTGGTGATGTGCGGCGGCTCGCTGATGATCGGCATCCTGCCGACCCATGCGACGGCAGGCGCGGCGGCGCCGGTGCTGCTGTTGATCGCCCGCATGATCCAGGGCCTGTCGGTCGGCGGCGAATATGGCACGAGCGCTACCTATATGAGCGAGGTGGCGATCAAGGGCAGGCGCGGCTTCTTCGCCTCGTTCCAGTACGTGACGTTGATCGGCGGCCAGTTGCTGGCGTCGCTGGTGCTCGTGGGTCTGCAGGCCGTCCTGACCGGCGAGGAACTTACGGCGTGGGGCTGGCGCATCCCGTTCTTTATCGGGGCCGCGCTTGCCCTGGTGGCACTTTACCTGCGGCGCTCGCTGGCCGAGACCAGGGAAGGCCATGAGAAGGAGGCCGGCACGTTCGGCGAACTGGCAAAGCATTGGCGCGCCTTCTGCGTCGTGCTCGCCTACACCGCCGGCGGGAGTCTCAGCTTCTACACCTTCACCACCTACATGCAGAAATATCTCGTCAACACCGCCGGCATGCCGAAGACCACAGCCTCGGAGGTGATGACCTGGGTGCTGCTGGTCTACATGCTGATCCAGCCGCTGTTCGGCGCGCTCTCCGACAAGATCGGCCGCAAGGCCAACATGATCCTCTACAGCGGCATCGGCATGGTGATGACGGTGCCGCTGATGTCGTATCTCGGCGTCAACAAGGATCCCTGGCTCGCCTTCGCCCTGATTACGCTCGCGCTCGCCGTGATCTCGTTCTACACGGGCATCAGCGGCATCGTGAAGGCTGAACTGTTCCCGACCAACGTCCGCGCGCTCGGCGTTGGCCTCGCTTACGCGCTCGCCAACGCCACCTTCGGCGGCACCGCCGAATTCGTGGCGCTGTGGTTCAAGGACGCCGGCATGGAGAGCACGTTCTTCTGGTACGTAACGGTCATGCTTGCGATTGCCTTCGCAGCCTCGCTGATCATGCCGAACCCGAGGGTGCACGGCTATCTCGACGGCGCCGGCACGGTCGAGGAGGCGCTGGGCAAGAAGTAGACGCAATCACCATTTCTCGACCCAGGGCCGCAGCACCACTTCGTACGCCCATGTCGAGCGGTGCTGGCGGTGCAGATGCAGATAGGTTTCGGCGATGTGGTCCGGATCGGCCATGTTGTCGTCGACCGTCGTGCCCGCCAGCCGGTGGGCGCGGCTGCCGTCTTCCTGGGTCCAGCCGATCGCAGCGTCGATCGGCACGTTGGCGACGTGGATGCCCTGCGGCATCAGCTCGCGCGCCATGCTCTGCGCGAGGCCGGACTTGGCATGGCATGACATGGCGAATGCGCCGCTCAGAGGAAAGCCTTTGATCCCCGCGCTGGCGTTGGTGAAGATGATCGTTCCCCGCCCGCCGTTGCCGTCGGGCTCATTGCCGAGCATGAGCCTGGCTGCCTGCTGCCCCACCAGAAACGCGCTGAACGCGGCATTGCGGATGGTCTGGAACGCCAAGGTCGGGTCGGCTTCGACAATGGTCTTGCGCAAAATACCGGGCACGCGGCCATCGATATTGTGCACGACAAGCCGCGGCGTCCCGAAATCGCGAACGACATTTGCGAACAACTGCTCGACCGCTGCCGGCTCGCTGGCATCGCAGGCATATCTGATCACACCGTGCTTGTTCTCGAGCGTTTCCAGCACCGGCTTGTCGGGATTCCTGGCCGCGACCGCAACGCGCATGCCGTTGTCCGCGAACAGCCTGGCGCAGCTGGAGCTGATGCCGGGCCCGCCGCCGACAATAAGTGCAATGTCCTGGACGGCAGGTGCCCTGCCGCGTTCGCCGGATTGAGCCATGTGCCTTGCCCTGATGATGATCGCAACTATTGTATTAGATGATGATCGTCATTATACGATCAAGACCCTCCGAAGGAGATCGCAATGGCAGAACCGGTCTGCGTCGTAAGCGGGGTGGGCCCCGGAACCGGGACGGCGCTGGTCCGCCGCTTCGCCGCGGGCGGCTACCGCGTCGCCATGCTGGCGCGGAATGCCGAGCGGCTGGCGCACCTTGCGCAGCAGGTGCCGGCGGCAAAGGCCTACGTCTGCGACGTGTCGGATCAATCCCAGGTCGATGCGGCGATGGACCGGATCGAGCGCGAGCTGGGCGCGCCGGATGTATTGATCCACAATGCCGTCGGCGGCGGCTGGGGCACCTTCATGGAAATCGACCCGGCGATGCTCAACCGCAATTTCCAGATCAACACCATGGGCCTGCTGTATCTGGCGCGCCGCGTGGCGCCGGCGATGGTCACGGCCGGCCGCGGCGCCATCATCGTCACCGGCAACACCTCGGCGCAGCGCGGCCGCGCCAATTTCGCCGGCTTCGCGCCGACCAAGGCGGCGCAGCGCATTCTGGCCGAGGCGATGGCGCGCGACCTCGGGCCGAAAGGCGTGCATGTGGCCTATATCGTCATCGATGCCGTGATCGACGTGCCCTGGGCGCGCGAGCGCTTCAAGAACAAGCCCGACGACTTCTTCATCGCGCCCGCTGATATCGCCGACGAAGCCTGGCATCTGACAGGCCAGCCCCGCTCGGCATGGTCGTTCAATGTCGAGATCAGGCCGTTCGGCGAAACCTGGTAGCGCGACGGCTCAGCCGCTTTCGCCGACGACCCTGAGGTCGATCCGGCCGATCAGCTCCGAACGAAGCGCCTCCGCGGCGCTGATGGCGGCCGTCGTTTGCCGCAGCGTGCTGACATTCGATCCGAGCGATACGATGCCGCCCAGCACGGCGGCCATCGAGCCGATCGCGACGACCTGATTGGACCCCAGCAGGCCGAACATCATCACGAGCAGCACCGCGGCGCCGCCGGCGATCGCCGCCTTGGACGCGAAAATGATCTTCCTGCAGCGCTCGGCAACCTCGGCGAGATGCTCGAGCCGGGCTTCGATCGTCGAGATCTCGTTGCGGGGATCGTTTTCGTCGCTGAGGTCAACTTCGTCCATCAAGACTCCCGCGCCGCGTTGACTGGCCGTCCGAACGCGGCCCTACTCTGCCGCCTGCCGTACATGGCGCGCGGTCGGCGTGTGCATGGTCACGAGCTCTTCCGCCGCAGTCGGGTGCAGCGCCATCGTGGCGTCGAAGTCGGCCTTGGTGGCCTTCATCTTTACGGCAATCGCAACGGCCTGGATGATCTCGGCGGCGCTATCGCCGACGATGTGACAGCCGAGCACGCGGTCGGTGGTGCCGTCGACCACGAGCTTCATCAGCACGCGGGTGTCGCGGCCCGACATCGTCGCCTTGATCGGCCTGAAGTCGGCCTTGTAGATGTCGACATGGCTGTATTTTGCGCGCGCGTCGGCCTCAGAGAGGCCGACCGTGCCGACTTCCGGCTGCGAGAACACCGCGGTCGGGATGTTCGCATGGTCGACCTCGACCGGCCGCTTGCCGAACACGGTGTCGGCGAAGGCATGACCCTCGCGGATCGCGACTGGCGTTAGATTAACGCGATGGGTGACGTCGCCAATGGCATAGATATGCGGCACCGAGGTTTTGGACCACTCGTCGGTGGCAATGCCGCCGTTCCTGGGATTGATGGCGACGCCGGCCTTCTCGAGGCCAAGATTGGCGACGTTGGGATGGCGGCCGATCGCGAACATCACCTGATCGGAGGCAAGGCTCGATCCGCTCGACAGATGGGTGGTGAATTCCTTGCCATGCTTCTCGATCCTGTCGATGGTGCAGCCGGTGATGACGTTGATGCCGCGGTTCTCGATCTCCTTGCGCAGATGCGTGCGGATGTCGTCATCAAACCCGCGCAAAATGTTTTCGCCGCGGTAGACCAGCGTGACGTCGCTGCCATAGCCCGCGAAGATGCAGGCGAATTCCAGCGCGATGTAGCCGCCGCCCTGCACCACCACGCGCTTGGGCAGATCAGGCAGATGAAACGCCTCGTCGGAGGAGATCACGTGCTCGATGCCGGGAATCTCGGCGCCGTGGTTGGGCCGCCCGCCAGTGGCGATCAGCACATATTTCGCGGTGACCTTCCTGCCGTCGGCGAGACACAGCGTGTGCGGGTCCTCGAACACCGCGCGCGTTTTGACGATCTGCGCGCCCGACTTCTCGACATTGGCAGTGTAGGCCGCCTCCAGCCGCGCGATCTCCTTGTCCTTGTTTTTGATCAGCGTCGGCCAGTCGAACGTCGCCTGGGGGATGGTCCAGCCGAAGCCGGCGGCGTCCTCGATCTCCTGATGGACGTGCGAGCCGAGCACGAACAGCTTTTTCGGCACGCAGCCGCGGATCACGCAGGTGCCGCCCATCCGGTACTCTTCGGCGACCATTACCTTGGCGCCATGGTTGGCGGCGATGCGGGCGGCGCGAACCCCGCCCGAGCCGCCTCCGATGACGAAGAGATCGACGTCGTACTCAGCCATGGGGCCTCGCCCTTCCTGCGCGACGCGCGATCAGATCGGCTTGTTGCGCTTCTTCATTTCCTCGCGGAACGCCTCGTTCACGACACCCGCAAACGCCAGCGCCCACTGGTTCATATAGGACATGCTGAACTGGATGGCGCGCGGCTCGCTCGCCAGCAGTTTCTGGCCGAGCGGCGACTTGTAGAAGGTGACGAGGTCCTTCAGCTCCTGCTCCGAGAACTCGTTGGCGTAGACCTGCGCCATGCCCTCGCCGATCTCCTTCTCGCGGCCGGCGAGATTCTTCGCGACGACCACGGCGACCTCGCCGAGGTCCTTCTGGTAGTTGAGGTTCTGCTGGACCAACGCGTTCTTGGTCTGCTCGACGATGTTGGGCACGGCCGCCTGATACATCGCAGCCGCGTTCTTCATGCCGAGGATCTCCCTGGCCGCCGCGAGCGCTGCGGGCGAGGCCTGCTTGAGCGGCTGCGCGGCGGGTGCCGGTGCGGCGCCCTGCTTCGGCGCCTGCGCCGTGGCGGGAACGCCAGACAGCACCAGGGTGGCCGCAACGCCAACCGCCGACAAGAATCCCGAAAGAGCCTTCATTCCAGTTCTCCTCGATTTCCGGCGTCACCGCCGCTCAACAACACGAATTCCGTTTGCACCGGCCAGGATCACCGTGCTGGCGAGGCCGACAAAAAGTCCGCTCTCGACCACGCCCGGGATCGCGTTCAACAGACCGGCCAGAAGCGGCGCATCCGCGATCCGGCCGAGATGGCCGTCGACGATCCAGTGGCCGCCATCGGTGACAAAAACGTGGCCGTCCTTGCCGGTCCTGAGCACCATTTGCCCGGAAGCGCCGGCCGCAGTAAATGCCCGTTCCAGCGCCCGCTTGGTGGCGCCGAAGCCGAACGGAACCAGCTCTACAGGTAGGGGGAAGCGCCCGAGCGCATCGACCCATTTGCTCTCATCGGCGATCACGATCATGCGATCTGAGGCGGCCGCGACGATCTTCTCGCGCAGCAGCGCCCCGCCCCCGCCCTTGATCAGGTTCAACGCCGGGTCGATTTCATCGGCGCCATCGACGGTCAGGTCGAGCCGGTCGACCTCCTCGAGCGTGGTCAAGGCAATGCCGCACTGCTCGGCTTGGGCGCGGGTCGCCTCCGACGTCGGCACGCCCACGATCTTCATGCCCGCGCGCACCTTCTCGCCCAGCAGATCGACGAAATGCCGCGCCGTCGAGCCGGTGCCAAGCCCAAGCTTCATGCCATCGCGGACATGCTCCAGCGCGTGCGCCGCCGCCTGTCGCTTAAGTGCTTCCATATCCACGTGTGGTGATGCTCCCGAACCCCTGCTCGCGGGGGGATATCTAGCGTCGTTTTCGGCGCAGGAACAGCGCCGAAAGCGGGCTATCCGGCGCAAAAAAGCAGGGTTTTGCAGCCATTTCAGCGCCTCCCCACTTGCAGGAGCGCGCCCGGACCGATAGCGACTGCGCCATGACCTCTCCCCGCATCGTCGTATTCGATCTCGACGGCACGCTGGTCGATACCGCGCCGGACCTGATCAACGCGCTGAACTTCGTGCTCGACCGCGAGGGGCTGCCGCCGGTGCCGCTGGCGTCGGCGCGCACCATGATCGGGGCCGGCGCGCGCAAGCTGATCGAGCGCGGGCTGGAGGTCGAGGGGCGCAACGTGAGCGTCGGTGAACTCGATCGGATGACGCGCGTCTTCATCGACTATTACGCCGCACATATCGCCGACGAGTCGCGTCCGTTCGAAGGGCTGGAGGTGGCGCTCGCCGATCTCAAGGGCCGTGGCTACCGTTTTGCGGTCTGCACCAACAAGCTGGAGTGGCTGTCGAAGCTTCTGATCGAACGGCTGGGTCTGACCGGTCACTTTGCGGCGATCTGCGGCGGCGACACTTTTGGGGTCGCCAAGCCCGATCCGGCCATCCTGCACCAGACCATCGCCCGGGCCGGCGGGGTTTCGTCGGCCGCTGTCATGATCGGCGACTCCGGCACCGACATTGGTGCCGCCCGGCGCGCCGGCATTCCCGTGGTCGGCGTCTCCTTCGGCTACACCGACGTGCCGATCGCGGACCTCAAGCCGGACCGCCTGATCGGGCACATGAAAGAGCTGCCCCATGCGGTCGAAAGCCTTCTGAATTCAAAGCAATAGACCGATTTTTCGGGATTTTCCCTGAGCTTTTCCCGGTTGCGGAACTGAAACCGGCCGGCCCGCCGCCAAAACCGCTGCACGCCAAACCGAAAAAGCCGAAGCCGGCCGCGGCTGCGGCGGCCGCGCCCTTCCCCAATGCGCCACCGCCGCCGTCGCGCTGATCGGTCCGACCAATGGGCCGATCCGTTCCAGCGGATTGTGGGTGCGTTGCAACCTGCCTACATTGTATGCCAAGGGGGCGGCGAGGCACGGCCTCGCAGGACGCGCACAAAACGGCGGAGTGAATGAGCGGATTAGTCAGTTCCGAACAGGCGTTGCTTGCACCGATGGTCGATCCGTTCGGCCGCACCATCCGCTATTTGCGCGTCTCGGTCACCGACCGCTGCGACCTGCGCTGCTTCTATTGCATGTCCGAGGACATGACCTTCCTGCCGAAGGCGGACCTGCTGACGCTGGAAGAGCTCGACCGGCTCTGCTCGGCCTTCATCGCCAAGGGCGTGCGCAAGCTGCGGCTGACCGGCGGCGAGCCGCTGGTCCGCCGCAACGTGATGTCGCTGGTGCGCTCGCTGTCGCGGCATCTGACGTCAGGCGCGCTCGACGAGCTGACGCTGACCACCAACGGCTCGCAGCTTTCGCGCTTTGCGAACGAGCTCGCCGATTGCGGCGTCCGCCGCATCAACGTCTCGCTCGATACGCTGGATGCCGACAAATTCCGCGCCATCACCCGCTGGGGCGAGATCGACAAGGTGCTGGCAGGCATCGAGGCGGCCCGTAGCGCGGGCCTCGCGGTGAAGATCAACGCGGTCGCGCTGAAGAACATGAACGAGGACGAGATCCCCGCGCTGATGCAATGGGCGCACGGCAAGGGCATGGGACTGACGCTGATCGAGGTGATGCCGATGGGCGAGGTCGGCGCCGGCCGCATCGACCAATATGTGCCACTGTCGTTGCTGCGCGCCCGGCTGGCCCAACAGTTCACGCTGACCGATCTCGACGAGAGCACCGGCGGGCCGGCCCGTTACGTGCGCGTCGCCGAGACCAGCGGCAAGCTCGGCTTCATCACGCCGATGACTCACAATTTCTGCGAATCCTGCAACCGCGTGCGCATCACCTGCACCGGCACGCTGCACACCTGCCTCGGCCAGGAAGATGCCTCCGATTTGCGCAAGCCGCTCCGTAGTTCTCCGGATAACGATCTGCTCAGTGCCGCCATCGATCGCGCCATCGGGCAGAAGCCCAAGGGGCACGACTTCATCATCGATCGCCGCCACAACCGCCCGAGCGTCAGCCGCCACATGAGCGTGACCGGCGGCTGAGACGGCGGGCAATCCGTTCAATTCCCCAGTTGACGCGGCGTCGCCGCGCTGAAATGGTGCGCCGGCTTCAAGGCTGCCCGGCCCAAAAGGCCGCTGTATCCTGCGGGTACGAAAGACGGCGGAAGCGAGTTTTGGGGGGAATTTCCTTGCAATCGCACCGGTCGATTAATCGTGGCTTCGCGCGCCGGTGCCTGCGGATGCATCGCCGGCAGCGCATCCGGCGCCGTGGCAAGGGATAGAACGTCATGCGTCCATTGCTGGCGTTGAGCAACGCGATCGACCTTCTCAATCAGAAGCTCGGCAACATCTGCAATTTCCTGATCCTGGCCGCCTGTGTCGTCAGCGCCGCCAACGCCATGGTGCGCTACGCATTCGGTTACAGCTCGAACGCCTGGCTCGAACTGCAATGGTATATGTTTGCCATCGTGATCATGTTCGGCGCTTCCTATACCTTCAAGCGCAACGAGCATGTCCGGGTTGAAATTCTGTATTTGATGCTGTCGGAACGCGGCCAGCTCTGGCTCGACATGATCGGCACGCTGTTCTTCCTGATTCCGGCCTGCCTGCTGCTCGCCTATCTGTCCTGGCCGTTTTTCTATCAGGCCTACGCGGTGGGTGAACTCTCCAGCAATGCCGGCGGCCTGATCCGCTGGCCTATCAAGTTCGTCATCCCCGCCGGCTTCGTCCTCCTCGCGCTGCAAGGCGTCTCCGAGGTCATCAAGCGCATCGCCGCGCTGCAAGGCTATGTCGTGATCGACGCCAAGTACGAGAGGCCGACGCAATGATCACGCTGGAGATGATGCCGCCGCTGATGTTTGGCGGGCTGATCATCAGCATGCTGATCGGCTTCCCGGTGGCGTTCACGCTGGCCGCGCTTGGGCTGTCGTTCGGCTTCCTGTCGATCTATCTCGGCATCTTCGATCTCAACTTCCTGCAGGCGATCCCGGGCCGCATCTTCGGCAGCGTGCTCTCCAACGAACTGCTGCTCGCGATCCCCTTCTTCACCTTCATGGGATCGGTGCTGGAGCGATGCGGGCTTGCCGAAGATATGCTGGACTCGATGGGCCAGCTGTTTGGCCCGGTGCGCGGCGGGCTCGGCTATTCCGTCATCATCGTCGGCTTCATCCTCGGCGCCATCACCGGCACGGTGGCGGCGCAGGTGATCGCCATGGCGCTGATCTCGATGCCGGTGATGATCCGCTACGGCTACAACATCCGTTACATCACCGGCGTGCTGGCGGCCTCTGGCACCATCACCCAGCTGGTGCCGCCCTCGCTGGTGCTGATCGTGCTGGCCGACCAGCTCGGCAAGTCGGTCGGCGACATGTATCTCGGCGCCTGGGGTCCCTCGATCCTGCAGATCGCGCTGTTCGCCGGCTACACCTTCGTGCTCGGCCTGATCAGGCCTGGCCACGTGCCGGCGGTGCCGATCGAGGCCCGCACGCTGACCGGCTGGGCGCTCTGGAAGAAATGCCTGATGGGCATCATCCCCTCGGCGGTGCTGATCTTCGTCGTGCTCGGCACCATGATGCTGGGCCTGGCGACGCCGACCGAAGCCGGCGCCATGGGCGCAATCGGCGCCATCGTGCTGGCCGCGATCCACCACAAGGATCTCTCCAGGCCCGGCCACAGGATGCTGATCATCGGCGTCATCGCCGGCGGGATCGGCGCGATCATCGGCGTCAAGTTTGGCGAAAACCTGTTCTTCAAGCTCGCCTTCGCGGTGGTCTACATCGCGGTGGTCTGGCTCTGCCTCGAGGCCGTGCGCATCCCCGAACTGCGCGACCTGATCAAGCAGGGTTACGAATCGACGATGCGCCTCTCCACCATGGTGGTGTTCATCCTGATCGGCTCGACCTGTTTCTCGGTGGTGTTCCTCGGCGTTTCCGGCGGCGTCTGGCTCGAGCACCATCTGACCTCGCTGCCCGGCGGGGTCTGGGGCTTCCTGATCTTCATCAACATCTTCATCTTCTTCCTGGCATTCTTCCTCGACTTCTTCGAGATCGCCTTCATCATCCTGCCGATGATCGCGCCGGTGGCGCAGAAGCTGCTCGCCCCCGTCGTCGGCTCCGACGCCGCGCTGATCTGGTTCGGCGTGATGATCTGCGTCAACGTGCAGACTTCGTTCCTGCATCCGCCGTTCGGCTTTGCGCTGTTCTACCTGCGCGGCGTGGCGCCGCGCGAGGTGAAGAGCTCCGACATCTACTGGGGCGCGGTGCCCTGGATCGGGCTGCAGCTGCTCATGGTCGCGATCGTCATCGCGTTCCCGCTCTCGGTGACCGCCCTGCTCGACAAGCCCGCGGACGTCGACCTCAGCAAGGTCAAGATCGAGGTGCCGCAGATCGAGCTGCCGCCGCCTCTGTTGGATTTCACACCTAAGCGTTAGATTCCTGACTCCACAACTCCATTCCGCCAGCCGACCATCGCGTGGGGCGGCCGGGCGCCCTGCGGTGCGGGAATGCCGGTCCCGGCGTCAATGTCGGCGTCCCGCGGCGGATATTCCCCTTGAGTATCAACAAACTTCCGATTGACGGGGCGCTTCCCCGCTGGTTTGGTGCAGCTGTCTCAAGCTGCCCGGCTGAAGATCAGCCACTGCCCCGTTCGGCACTCCAAGACAGCAGAGACGCAGGAGGGAGGACTTTTCATTGCAAGCGCTGCTGAACCTCAGTCGTGTGATCGACGCCTTTACGCGGTGGATGGGCAAGCGGCTGGCGTGGCTGATCCTGGTTGCCGTGATCATCGCGACGATCAACGCGATCGTCCGCAAGACGCTCGATATCTCCTCCAACTCCTGGCTCGAGCTGCAGTGGGTGCTGTTCAGCATCGTCTTTCTGCTGTGCTCGCCATGGACCCTGCTCGACAACGAGCACATCCGGATCGACATCGTCAGCAACCTGATGCCCAAGCGCGCGCGCGACATGATCGACGTGATCGGGCACATCTTCTTCCTGGCTCCGCTGTGCGTCGTCATGATCGTTACGGGCGGGCCGTTCTTCTGGCGCTCCTATGAACTCAACGAGCAATCGGGCAATGCGGGCGGGCTTCCGCAGTGGCCCGCCAAGTCACTCGTCATCATCGGATTCACGCTGCTGCTGGTCCAGGCCGTGTCCGAACTGATCAAGCGCATCGCGGTCATGCGCGGACTGATACCGGATCCTCACGCCAGCCAGGTCAGCGCCATCGAAGCCGAAGTGGAACACCTTGTCGAGGCGATCGAAAAACGGTGATCGTTCATCGCGATCGCAGGGGGAGTAAATGACGGCTTTTCTGATCCAGAACATGGCTCCGATCATGTTCGCCTCACTGGTGATCATGCTGCTGCTCGGCTATCCGGCGGCATTTTCGCTTGGCGCGGTCGGGCTGATCTATGCAGTGGTGGGCATCCAGCTCGGCGAATTCAGGCCGGACTTCCTGCAGGCGCTGCCCGAACGCGTCTACGGGGTGATGAACAATGACACCCTGCTGGCGATTCCGTTCTTCACATTCATGGGGCTGGTGCTGGAACGATCCGGCATGGCCGAAGACCTGCTCGACACCATCGGGCAATTGTTCGGCACCATCCGTGGCGGTCTCGCCTATGCCGTGGTGTTCGTCGGCGCCCTGCTCGCGGCGACCACGGGCGTGGTGGCGGCATCCGTGATCTCGATGGGCCTGATCTCGCTGCCGATCATGCTGCGTTACGGCTATGACCGCCGCATGGCTACCGGCGTCATCGCCGCCTCCGGTACCCTCGCCCAGATTATTCCGCCCTCGCTGGTGCTGATCGTGATGGCCGACCAGCTCGGCAAGTCGGTCGGCGACATGTACGAGGGCGCCTTCGTTCCCGGACTGGTGCTCGCGGGCCTTTACGCACTGTACGCGTTCTTCATCACACTGATCTTCCCCAAGGCAGCGCCGGGCCTGCCGGCTGACGCGATTGGCTTTCGCGAGAAAGATGGCAGCCGCGGCCTGTGGTCGCTCGGCGTGCTTTTCCTGGCCAGCGTCGCCTTCGGCTGGCTCATGACCAGGAACTCGGACACGCACGGCGCCGATTACGTCGTGATCAGCATGTTCTTCGGCATCCTGTTCGCGTTCTTCGTCGCCGTGATCAACTGGATCATCGCCAGGTTCACGGGCTTCCGCTTCCTCTCCGCGATGGCACAACAGACCACCTTCGTGATGGTGCCGCCGCTGTTCCTGATCTTCCTGGTGCTGGGCACCATCTTCATCGGCGTTGCGACGCCGACCGAGGGCGGCGCCATGGGCGCGACGGGCGCGCTCATTCTCGGCGCCATGAAGCGCCGCTTGAGCTTCGACCTGATCCGGCAGGCGGTGGAGTCGACCGCCAAGCTGTCGGCCTTCGTGGTCTTCATCCTGGTCGGCGCTCGCGTGTTCTCCCTCACCTTCTACGGCGTCAACGGCCATGTCTGGGTCGAACATCTGCTGACGTCGCTGCCGGGCGGCCAGATCGGCTTCCTGCTGTTCGTCAACGCGTTCGTTTTCGTCCTCGCCTTCTTCCTCGATTTCTTTGAGCTGGCCTTCATCGTCATTCCGCTGCTGGGGCCCGCCGCGGAAAAGCTCGGCATCGACCTGATCTGGTTCGGCGTCATCCTCGGCGTCAACATGCAGACCTCGTTCATGCATCCGCCATTCGGCTTCGCGCTGTTCTACCTGCGCTCGGTCGCGCCGAAGGAATCCTACATCGACCGCCTGACCGGCAAGCGCATGGACCCCGTCACCACGGGCCAGATCTATTGGGGTGCGATACCGTTCGTCGTGATCCAGGTCATCATGGTGGTGCTGGTGATCCTGTTCCCCGCCATGGTCATGCACTACAAGGGCACGGCGTCGACGGTCGATCCAAACTCGGTCAAGATCGAGGTCCCGCAGATCGAGCTGCCGCCGCTGGATTTCGGCCAGCCCAAGAATTGATCGCCTGATGCTGCAAATCGTCGTCGTCACGACCTTCGTCATCGCCTACGCCGCGATTGCGCTGGAGCATCCGATCAAGGTGAACAAGTCGGCGTCGGCATTGGTCGGCGCGGGCCTGCTCTGGACGATATACGCGGCGTGGACCGGCGATCCCGGCCTCGTCGACCGGCAGCTCAACGAATCCGTTTCCGCCACCGCCCAGATCGTCTTCTTCCTGATGGGCGCCATGACGATCGTAGAGGTGATCGACGCGCACAACGGCTTCGAGGTGATCACCTCGCTGATCCGAACGAGGAAGCAAGTCACCCTGATGTGGCTGGTGGGACTGGTGACCTTCTTCCTCAGCGCGATCCTCGACAATCTGACGACTACCATCGTCATGATTTCGCTGATGCGGAAGCTTCTGCAAAATCAGGGCGACCGCCTCTTCTTCGCATCGATGATTGTGATTGCCGCCAATGCGGGCGGAGCCTGGTCGGCGATCGGCGACGTCACCACGACCATGTTGTGGATCGGCGGACAGATCACGCCGATTGCGATCATCAAGGGAGTCTTCCTCGCCTCGTTCATCAACCTTGTGGTGCCGCTGGCCGCCGTAAGCTATTTCTTGCGCGGCAAGGAAGTCGCCGCGGGTGAGTTCAAGAGCGGCCCGCTTCGAACGAGCATTTTCGAGCGCAACCTGATCTTCTATCTCGGCCTTGGTTTCCTGATCCTGGTGCCGGCGTTCAAGGCGGCGACGCATTTGCCGCCGTTCATGGGAATCCTGTTCGGGCTCGGGATTCTCTGGCTGGTCGGTGAATTGATCCATCGACACAAGGAGGAAGACGAGAAGGCGCCGCTGACGCTTGTCAGCGCGCTTAAGCGGATCGACATGACCTCGATCGTCTTCTTCATCGGAATTCTGCTGGCCGTGGCCGCGCTGGAGCGCGCCCAGGTGCTTGAAATGCTGGCCAAGTGGCTGGACGAGAATGTCGGACGCCTGGACGTCATCGTCGTCCTGCTGGGCCTGCTCAGCGCCATCGTGGACAACGTTCCCCTCGTGGCGGCTTCGATGGGAATGTACAGTCTCAACCAGTATCCGCCCGACCATTTCCTCTGGGAGTTTGTCGCCTATTGCGCCGGCACCGGTGGATCGATCCTGATCATTGGTTCGGCATCGGGCGTGGCCGCGATGGGGCTCGAGAGGATCCACTTCTTCTGGTACGTCCGGTATATCAGCGGCCTGGCCCTGCTCGGATATCTCGGCGGTGTCGCCGCCTATATCGTGCAATACCGGTTGCTGCACTGATCAGGGAACGCACGGCGCCGTTCGGCAGGCTTGCGGCCATCGGCAACGAAAAAATCCCGGAGCATGGCTCCGGGATTTTGCTTTGCTTCCATCCAGTGCAGGACGATCAGCCCTGTGGATTGCGCGCCATGAAGCTGTCGTAGCCGAGCTCGGCCACCTGGAACCACTGGTATCCGTTGCCCGTGAACGAACTCATCGACTCCAGGACCTTCTTGAAGTTGGCGTTGCTCGCCGACGTTTCCGCATACAGCTCCTTTGTCGCTTTGAGGCAAGCCTGCATGATGGGCGGCGAGAATGCGTGCAGCTTGGTGCCGCCAACCAGCAGCTTCTTCAGCGCCGCCGGATTTGCCTGATCGTATCTCGCCATCATCCAATTGTTCGCTGCCTGGCCGGCGAGCTCAATCACGCTCTTGTACGACTTTGGCAGCGCGTTCCACTTCTCCAGGTTGACGAGGCCCATCAGCATCGGGCCGCCTTCCCACCAGCCCGGATAGTAATAATGCGGCGCGACCTTGTTGAAGCCGAGCTTCTCATCGTCGTAGGGCCCCACCCATTCGGCCGCGTCGATCGTGCCCTTTTCGAGCGCCGGGTAGATGTCGCCGCCGGCAAGCTGCTGCGGCACGACACCCAGCTTCTGCATGACGCGCCCGGCGAAGCCGCCGATGCGCATCTTGAGCCCTTTCAAGTCGTCGACCGTGTTGATCTCCTTGCGGAACCAACCGCCCATCTGGCAGCCGGTGTTGCCCGCAAGAAACGAGGTGACGTTGTAGCTCTTGAAGAAGTCGTTCATCAGCTCCCGGCCGCCGCCCAGCATGTACCAGGCCTGGTTCAGGCGCTGGTTCGGACCAAACGGCACGGCCGTGGCGAAGGCAAAAGTCGGATCCTTGCCGAAGTAGTAGTAGGACGCGGTGTGCCCCATCTCGACGGTGCCGGTCTGCACGGCATCGAGCACTTGCAGACCCGGCACGATCTCGCCGCCGGCAAACGGCTGAACCTGGAACTTGTTGTCGGTAGCTTCGGCAACATACTTGGTCAGCAGTTCGGCCGCGCCCCACAGCGTATCGAGCGATTTCGGCCAGCTGGCCGCCATGCGCCACTTCAGTTCCGGCATCGACTGCGCGATCGCCGGTGCGGCCAGCGTGGCAGCGCCGGCGGCGCCAATCCCCGTGACTTTAAGGAAATCTCTTCGTTTCATGTATTGCTTCCCTTGGGTGTTTGTATCTGACGTTTCGTTGTTGCGACGTCATCTCCAGGCAAGGCGGCTAGCCTTGGCGGGACGCTTCGGGCCTTCTTGCGAGGCCGACCAAGCATGGAACATCGCTCCGCCGATTTCCATCCCGCCGCTGGCGCAAGGAACAAAAAAGCCCGGTCCCACAACGGGACCGGGCCTTTTCTTCGACTAAAGAAGCAGATCAGCCGCGGGTGCGCGAGCGGATCATGAAGCTGTCGAAGGTGTATTCGGCGACCTGCCACCAGAGGTACTGGTCGGAGCGGTAGGCCTGCATGGCGTCGATCGACTTCTTGAAGTCGGCGTTCTTGCCCGAAATCTCCGCCCACAGCTCGTTGGTGGCCTTGAGGCAGGCCTCCAGCACTTCGGGGCTGAACGGACGCAGCTGCGTGCCGCCGGCGACCAGACGCTTCAGCGCCGTCGGGTTCTGCATGTCGTAGCGTGCGTTCATCCAGGTGTTGGCGTGCGTGCAGGCGTTGTCGAAGACCGCCTGATAGCTCTTGGGCAGCGCGTTGTACTTCTCCAGATTGGCGAAGGCGTGCACCGTGGGGCCGCCTTCCCAGAAGCCCGGATAGTAATAGAACTTAGCGACCTTGGCGAAACCGAGCTTCTCGTCGTCATACGGACCGACCCACTCGGCCGCGTCGATGGTGCCCTTTTCAAGCGCCGGGTAGATGTCGCCGCCGGCAAGCTGCTGCGGCACGACGCCGACCTTCTGCAGCACCTGGCCGGCAATACCGCCGATGCGAAACTTCAGGCCCGAAAGATCAGCAACGGTCTTGATCTCCTTGCGGAACCAGCCGCCCATCTGGGTGCCGGTGTTGCCACAGGGGAAGCCGATCACGCCGTGCTTCTTGAAGAACTCGTTGCCGAGCTCCATGCCCCCGCCCTGGTACCACCAGGAATTCTGCTGGCGCGCATTGAGGCCGAACGGCACCGAGGAATAAATCGCGAAGGTCGGATCCTTGCCGACATAGTAGTAGGCCACCGTGTGGCACGCCTCGACGGTGCCGTTGGAGGTGGCGTCCAGCGCCTGCAGGCCGGGTGCGAGTTCGCCCGCCGCGAACACCTGGATCTGGAACTTGTTGTCGGTCATTTCGGCGACGTATTTCGAGACCTGCTCGGCACCGCCATAGATGGTATCGAGCGACTTCGGGAAGCTCGAAGTCAGGCGCCATTTGACCTCAGGCGACGACTGCGCAATGGCCGGCGATGCAATGGCCGTTGCGGCAGCACCGACCGCCGAAACCTTCAAAAAATCACGACGCTTCATTCAAGTCTCTCCTTGGTGGGGACATTTCCCGGGATCTCGTCGAGCACCTTATTCGGCGGCCCTGCTGCAGGCGGCCGACGGCGCTCAGTCGGGGGCGCTTTAACACGAAGCCCAACGCGCGCAAACGCGACAAAGGCATGACTGCGCTGATTAAACCAAAGTTGAAGGTCCGCTTCAGGCAGCCGCGATAACGCCCTGAAGCTGCTCGCGGACCTTGGCGCCGATGGCGCGGTAGATCGCGGCGTGCGGCCCATCCGGCTCGCTGTCGACGACCGGCGTGCCGGCATCGGAGGTGGCTCTGATCGACATGTGCAGCGGTATTTCGCCGAGGAAGGGAACCCCGAGCTTTTCGGCCTCGTGGCGCGCTCCGCCATGGCCGAAAATATCCGAGCGCGTGCCGCAATGCGGGCACTGGAAATAGCTCATGTTCTCGACGATCCCGAGCACGGGCACGTTGACCTTCTTGAACATGGCAAGCCCGCGGCGCGCATCGATCAGCGACAGATCCTGCGGCGTCGAGATGATGATGGCGCCCTTCAGCGGCACGTTCTGCGCCAGCGTCAGCTGGGCATCGCCCGTGCCCGGCGGCATGTCGACGACGAGCACATCGAGATTGCCCCAGGCGACGTCGCGCAGCATCTGGGTGATCGCCGACATCACCATCGGCCCGCGCCAGATCATCGCGGTGTCTTCTTCGACGAGGAAGCCGATCGACATGATCGAGAGCCCGAAGCGGGTGATCGGGATCATCTTCTTGTCTGCGTTGAGCTGCGGCTTTTCGCGGATGCCGGTCAGCCGCGGCACCGAGGGGCCGTAGATATCGGCGTCCAGGAGGCCCACGCGCAGGCCCTGGTCGCGAAGCCCGAGCGCGAGGTTGAGCGCGGTGGTGGACTTGCCGACACCTCCCTTCCCCGACGCCACCGCGATGATCGCGGCGATGCCGGCAATCTCTGCCTGCCGCGACATCGGGTTCTGCGCGCCCTGCGGCGGACGGTGCGACGCCGCCGGCGGCACGCCGCCGCCAGGCGCGCGTGCGGGGGCATGGCGATGCGGCTGCGGCACCGGCGGCGGCGTCACCGAGCCGGGCTTGCGCTCGGCGGTAAGCGCGATCATCGCCACCGTCACGCCTGATATGCCGCGCACGGCGGCTTCCGCCTGCGCCCGCACATTCTCCCAGGCGCGGGCTTCCGCGGCATCGACATTGATGGAGAAAAACACCTTGCCGTCGGTGACCGTGATCGCCGACAGCACATTGGCATGGGGCAAGGCTGTGCCGCGCGGCGACATCACCTTGGCAAGGGCATCCAGAACCTGCTGCTGCGTCACGCTCAAAGGCGCATCTCCTGAAGTTGTCCGGAAGCGCCTATAGAGCGGGTCCGCGGAAAATGCTACCGGGCGCCCATGTCTTCTCGTCGCTCGACGGGCGCTGCCGAGCCGCCTTCCTTGGCGGCCTCGTAGTTCAGCTCGATCATGACCCCGTTGGGGTCGTCGACGAAGATCTGCCAGAGGTCGCCGCCCGGCACCTGCCGGGAGTCGAACGCCATGCCCTTCGACTGCAGGCGCTGCTTCATGCCGTCAAAGCCGGTCGAGGCGAAGGCGACGTGATGGACAACGCCGGAATCCGGCTTCTGTGCCTCGTCGGTCTTGGAAATATCGACGAGGTGCACGACGGCCTTGCCTTCGCTGTACATCCACGCGCCGGGGAACGCGAAGTTCGGCCGCGGGCCTTTTTCGAGGCCCAGGATGTCCTCATAGAAGCGGACCGTGTCGGCAAGATTCCGGGTCCGGATGTTGAAATGATCGAGCACGCCAACGCTCACGCCCATGCGAAACACTCCCTTTTTTGTGAAGGCCGTTTTGATCGCCAACCATAGCACAGAACCAGCTGTTCCGACCAAACGAAGCCGTTGCCCTCCCCTGCGCAGGGGGTATGGTGCGGCTCCCTCCAAGAACCGCCCCGGCCATTTCAAGGCCGCTGGGCCAAACTCCCAAGGTAACAACGATGGCGAAAGTCGCTTTTCTCGGTCTCGGCGTGATGGGTTTTCCGATGGCGGGACACCTTGCCAAAAAAGGCGGCCATGAGGTGACGGTCTACAACCGCACCGCGGCGAAGGCCAAGGAATGGGCCGACAAATTCGGAGGCAAGACCGCGGCGACGCCGAAGGCCGCCGCCGAGGGCCAGGATTTCGTGATGTGCTGCGTCGGCAATGACAACGATTTGCGCGCGGTGACGGTTGGTGCTGACGGCGCCTTTGCCGGCATGAAGAAAGGCGCCGTGTTCGTCGACCACACCACCGCATCAGCTGAAGTGGCGCGTGAACTGGACGCCGCAGCCGCCAAGGGTGGCTTCAAATTCGTCGATGCGCCGGTCTCCGGCGGTCAGGCCGGCGCCGAGAACGGCGCACTCACCGTGATGTGCGGCGGCAACGAGGACGCCTACGCTGCGGCCGAGCCGATCATCAATTCGGCCTATGCGCGGATGTGCAGACGCCTTGGCCCTGCCGGCGCGGGCCAACTGACAAAAATGGTCAACCAGATCTGCATCGCCGGCCTCGTCCAGGGCCTCTCTGAGGGACTGCATTTCGCGAAGAAGTCCGGGCTCGACGTCACCGCCGTGGTCGACACCATCTCCAAGGGCGCGGCGCAGTCCTGGCAGATGGACAACCGCTACAAGGCCATGAACGAGGGCAAGTTCGATTTCGGCTTTGCCGTGGAATGGATGCGCAAGGACCTCTCGATCTGCATTGCGGAGGCCCGCCGTAATGGCGCCAACCTGCCGGTCACCGCGCTGGTCGATCAGTTCTATGCCGAAGTCGAGAAGATGGGCGGCAAGCGCTGGGACACGTCGAGCCTGATGGCGCGGCTGGAGCGGTAGGCTTGAGCGCAGTGCCAAAGAGTTAATTTAACTCCGCGTTAACGGATATTTTTAGCTCCTTAAGGCATCGCTTAAACATTTGGGGCCACAGATAGACAATGCAAAAGTCCGCGCGGTTCGCGGACGCAATTGTGTTGTCTGATGAGTAAACCCGCTGAAAAGCCTGAAGTTGTCCAGCTTCCGGCCGATCCTGCTCCCGCTGCGCCGATCAATGCGCGGCGCGCGTCGGCACAGCGGGTCCGCGAGGCGCGCGATCGGTTAACGTCATCGAGCGGAACCCGCCCGGCCTTCGACACCGAACTGCTGCGCCAGTACGCACAAACACGGATATCGGCGTCCTTCGTCGTCATGCTGCTGGTGGTCGCGACCGGTGTGCTGTTCGGCTTCTGGATGCAACCGGTCTCGGCTGCGGCCTGGACCTGCGGCATGCTCTGCATCCACGCCGCGATCATCAGAAGCTGCTCGAAATTCCTCGCCGTGCCGCCGTCGCTGCCGGCGACGCGCAAATGGCGCACCCGCTTCGTGCTGCTCGATCTGCTCTATGGCCTGACCTGGACCGCGATCCTGATCCGCCCCGCTGGCCTGGACGTCGCCTCCAACACGCTGATGATGTTTTTGATGCTGCTGGTGATCGCGGTTTCCAGCATGCTGGCGGCGAGCCTGCCGATTGCAGCACTGGCCGCGACCGCGCCGGTGACGGCGGCGATCGCGCTCAACTTTATCCTGTCGGGCACGCTCGACAATTATGTGCTCGCGGTGCTGGCGCTGGCCGCCGAAGGCTATTTTGCCCTGCTCGCCCACCGCCTGCATTCGACGACGCTGGCGACGCTGGAAGCGCGCGCGGAAAAGGACGCGCTGATCGGCGAGCTTGAGCAGGCCAAAGCCATCTCCGACGAGGCGCGTCACCGCGCCGAATCCGCCAACGTCGCCAAATCGCGCTTCCTCGCCCAGATGAGCCACGAGCTGCGCACGCCGCTCAACGCCATCCTCGGCTTCTCCGAGGTGATGAAGAGCGAAATCTTTGGCGCGCATAGCGTCGCCGTCTACAAGGAATATTCGGCTGATATCCACAATTCCGGCGTCCACCTGCTCAATTTGATCAACGAAATCCTTGACCTCTCGCGCATCGAGGCCGGCCGCTACGAGCTCAACGAGGAAGCGGTGTCGCTGGTGAACGTGGTCGCCGACTGCCATCATCTCTTGAAGCTGCGCGCCTCCAGCCGCGGCATCACCATCCACCAGGTGTTCGAGCACGGCATGCCGAAAATCTGGGGCGACGAGCGCGCCATCCGGCAGATCGTGCTCAACCTGTTGTCCAACTCGATCAAGTTCACCCCGCAGGGCGGCGAAATCTGGCTCAAGGCCGGCTGGACCGCCTCGGGCGGGCAATATCTCAGCGTCAAGGATACCGGCTCCGGCATTCCCGATGACGAAATCCCGATCGTGCTCGCCTCGTTCGGCCAGGGCTCCAACTCGATCAAGTCGGCGGAGCAGGGCGCGGGGCTGGGACTGCCGATCGCAAAGAGCCTGATCGACATGCATGGCGGCACGTTCACGCTGAAATCGAAGGTGCGTATCGGCACCGAGGTGATCATCACCTTCCCGCCGGAGCGCGTGATGTCGGCGCTCGGGCCGATGACCGAGGAAGCCCCGCCGCTGCAGCCGGAGAACGTCAATGTCACTGACGAGAAACGCCGCCCGCGCCACAAGCCGATCATGAGCGCGGGAACCGGGTTGTAGCTGGGGCGCTTGTGCAAGCGCCCGATTCCGTCACATATCGAAGTATGAGCCCAGAAACGCCGTGTACCGCAGTTTGCCAGATCGACCCCAGAACCAATCTCTGCTTCGGCTGCGGACGCACGCTGCCGGAGATCGCGCGCTGGTCAGGCATGGACAGCGCCGAGCGGCGCGCCATCATGGCGCAGCTCGCGGCGCGCATGGCGGACGCGGGTCTTGTGCCGGCCGAGCCGCGCAAGCGGACGGAGTCGCGCTGATATCTGCGGGAGCCGCCGCATGATCCGCATCCTGCTCATCCTCGTCATCCTGGCCGGCACGGCGGGCGCCGTTGTGGCCTACGGCGATCCCGAGCGGCTCTCGCGCGCCGGCGACAGCATCTCGCTCATGCTGCGGCAGAAGAGCCTGTCCGCGCCGCCGCCCGTGCAGATCCCGCGCAGCCAGGGCGGCGAGTTCGCGCTGAAGGCAAAGATCAACGGCGTCCCGGCACCGATGGTGATCGACACCGGCGCTACCTCCGTCGTGCTGACCTGGGAGACGGCAAAGGCGATTGGCGTGCCCGTCGAGATGCTGGAATACAATGTCGATCTGGAAACCGCCGGCGGTCACGCCAAGGCGGCGCGGCTGACGCTGGATCGCCTTTCCGTCGGCAAGCTCACCGAGAAATCAGTGCCGGCGCTGGTGGTGCCGCGCGGGCACATGAAGACCAATCTGCTCGGCATGAGTTTTCTCGACCGGCTGGAAAGCTGGGGTGTGCGCTCCGACAGGCTGATGCTGCACGGCTATCCCGAGCTCTCAAGCCGCAAGTGAAGCCGGCTGCCGCTCGGCTACCTTCGCGATCGCATCGCGCAGCACGTCGATATCCGCCCCGGCCCTGACGCCATGCTCGGCCAGATGCCGGCGGAACGCGCGGGCGCCCGGCACAGCGTGGAACGCGCCGACGAAATGCCGCGTGATGGCGTGCAGCCGCGTGCCGGTGGCGAGTTCGCGCGCGATATAGGGCATCATCGCTTCGAACACATCCTTCATGGATGCATGCGGCGACGCCTCGCCGAACAGCTCAGCATCGACGGCCAGCAGCCGCCACGGCTCCTGATAGGCCGCGCGCCCCAGCATGACGCCGTCGACATGGCGGAGATGCTCCCTCGCCTCCTCGGTGCTGGCGATGCCGCCATTGATGATGACGGGCACATCCGGCAGCGCGGCTTTCAGCCGATAGACGCGGCCGTAATCGAGCGGCGGGATGTCGCGGTTCTCCTTCGGCGACAATCCGCTCAGCCACGCCTTGCGCGCATGCACGATTAGTGCATCAGTGCCGGCCGCGACCACGCCGCGCGCCAGTCGATCGAGCGCTGCTTCCGGATCCTGGTCGTCGATGCCGATGCGGCATTTCACGGTGACGGGAATCCTCACCGCCTGCTTCATCGCGGCGACGCATTCGGCGACCAGCACAGGCTCCGCCATCAGGCAGGCACCGAAGCGGCCGTCCTTCACCCGGTCCGATGGGCAGCCGACATTGAGATTGATCTCGTCATAGCCAAAGTCCTCGCCGATCCGGGCGGCCTGCGCGAGGTCTGCCGGCGAGGAACCACCGAGCTGCAGCGCCACCGGATGCTCGCTCGCGTCGAAGGCAAGCAGCCGCTTGCGGTCGCCATGGATGATGGCGCCCGTCGTCAGCATCTCCGTATAAAGCCGCGCGCGAGCCGTCATGAGGCGGTGGAAGACGCGGCAATGCCGGTCGGTCCAGTCCATCATGGGGGCGACGGAGAAGCGGTGGATATTGGTGCTTTCGCTCTTCATTTCATGCGCTTATAGAGGCTTCGCGACTCTTATTTAAGGTCGAATTTCGCACCTTTAACCCTGATTTTTGGCCCCTAAACTATCCGCTGGACGAGACGATGACTGAGAAACCCGAGGCCCAACTGCGGCCACTGCAGGAAAAGGACGTGGAAGCGGTAGCGGGCTTCGAGCGCGATATCGCCAAGATATCGTTTCCCGACGATCCCATCACCGATCTCGACTTCTACATCAAGAAAGTGCGCCGCCTGATCGACGATAAGGGTGCGGCGACCTTTGTGGCGGAGGCCGGCGGCGAAGTGGTCGGCTGGGCCTATGTCAGCAAGCGGCAGAATTTCATCACCAAGGAATCCTATGCCGACTTCCACTCGATCTTCGTCAGCCCCTCGCAGCGCGGCACCGGCACGGTCGGCAAGCTGTGCGACGCCGTGTTCGAATACTGCCAGAAACAGAAATTCGACCGTGTCGTGTTCCGCACCCGCGCGACCAACGAGCCGATGAAGGCCGTGCTCGCGCGCGTCGGTTTCGTGCCGACGCAGATCTTTTACGAGAAGCATTTTGGCGGCGAAAGCTGACGCCGGGCCGACGGATGGTTACGCCTGGTTCGGCCGGTCCGCGATGCGGCGCGGCACGCGTTGACGGACCACCTCGCCCGCCGGACAGAGCCGCTGCACGATCGCGTCGATCGCAACTTCCGGGTCCATGTCGGGATTGCAGAGCAGCGTGTCGATCAGCAGCAGCCGATGCTCGGGCCAGGTCGTCAGCACGATGTGCGACTCCGCGAGGAACACGGCGATGGTCAGCCCGTGCGGCACATAGCGCACGGTCGATTCGCCGACGACGGTCGCGCCGACCGCCACCGCAGCTGCCATCGCGGCCGCCATCAGCGCGTCGGCGTCTTCGATCGATGCCTCGCAGGCGTAGCAGTCTGCGAGGACCTGGGTCATCAACATCGTGGGGTGCCTGAGGTCTGGAGCCGCGCAATAGGGTTGGCAGCCTTATTATACTATGCTGGGGCAGGCAAATTGGCCGGGCGTGCGCCGCGGTGACGGGGAAGTCGGATTGAAGGACAGGATCCTGAAGGATGTTGCAGAGGCGACCTCGTTGCGCGAGGGCGTGGCCGGCGTCGAGGCGCTGCTGCGCGCCGTGCATCGCAGCGAATCCGGGCGGCTCGCCGACGCCGCGCGCGAAGCGCGGCTGCCGATCCCGATCGCCACCGCCATCCGCCGCGAGCTGGAGAAGCGCGGCATCCTGATGCGCCAGCAGGGCCTCGCCTTCACCGCGGACGGCGAGCAATGGGTGCGCGAGACGCTCGGCTTTGCAGAAACATTATCAATCGACGTGCCGCTGACGCCGCAGGCGCAGCTTGCGCCCGAGCTCGAGCAGGTCGTGCGTGCGATGGAGGCGCATCTTGCCGCCGCGCCGCAGACCGACGTCACCCTCGATCAGGCGCCCTGCACAGCCGAGACGTCGGTGCGGCGCGCGGCGCTGCTCTATCGGTCCGGTGCGCTGGAAGGCCGCCGCATTGCGCTGCTCGGCGATGACGATTCGGTGGCGCTCTCCATCGGCCTGTTCGGACGGCTGCTCGCCGGCAGGCAGCTGCCGCGGCGGCTGGTGGTGTTCGAGATCGACGAGCGGCGCGTCGCATTCCTGGAGAACGCCGCGCGCGAAACCGATCTCGCGCTGGAGATCATCCGCCATGATCTGCGCGAGCCGTTTCCGGCGCACCTCATCGGCAGCTTCGACAGCTTTGAGACCGACCCGCCCTACACCATCGCCGGCGCCTCGCTGTTCGTGCGCCGCGGCGTCGAGTTGCTGGAGCGCGGCCGCGGCTACGGCATGCTCTCATTCGGCCACACCTCGCCGCCCGATCGGATCAAACTGCAGGCGGCGCTGACCTCGATCGGCGTCGCCACGTCAGCGCTCTATCCCGCCTTCAACCGCTATGCCGGCGCCTCGATCCTGGGATCGACGAGCGAGCTGCACGAGCTGGTCGCAACCGGTTCAACTGTCACAAATGAGCCGTGGCAAGGCCCGCTCTATACGGCGGAAGTGAACCCGCGCGTGCGGCTCTATCAATGCACGGAGTGCCGGCGGCGCTGGGAGCTCGGCGCCGGCGATATCCCCGCGACGATCGAAACGCTCAAGGAAAAAGGCTGCCCTGCCTGCGGCAATCATTACTTCCGGCGCACGATCAAGAGCACGTCGCACTAAGTCGGCCCCGCGATTGCGCGGAGTTTTATGACACTTATATGACAAATACCCCCGCTCGCAAAATTTTGTCGTGACTCGCCGCAATTTATGACAGAAATAATACGTCTGAATGTCAGACCGATTAATTTCTGTGGAGCGGCGGAATGAGCCTGTGGCGTGCGCGGCAAAATCCCCTGGCCTGGTGGTGGGCGATGCTGACCCTCGTCAGCGGCGTCAACATCGTGCTGTGGTTCCTTTTGTACCGCGAACTGCATACCCAGCCGATTGGCAGCATGCGGCTCATGCTCCTGCTTTGTGCGGCCTATGTGTTCGGCTGCGCGTTCCGCTCGGTGCTGCCGCGCGCCGACGTGCAGCGGATTTGCCTGTTCGACACCTGGCTGTCGAGCGTGCTGGTCGGCCGGTCGGTGGCGACCGTCGCCGAGGTCTGCTTCGTGGCGCAATGGGCCATCATCCTGCAGCAATTGGGCGCGCTGACTGGTTCGGATGCGGTGTTGACCGTGGCGTGGATCATCGTGCCGCTGATCCTGATCGCCGAATGCTGCTCGTGGTACGCGGTGCTGACCACCAATTTTCTCTATAACGCGATCGAGAATTCGCTGTGGGCGGTTGCGTTCTTCCTGGTCGGCCTCGGCCTTTGCCGGCTGCTGCCGGAATTCCAGGGCCCCGCGCGGGTGGTCCTGATCCTGTCGATTGCAGGAATCGTCGCCTACCTCGCCTTCCTGATGACCATCGACGTTCCGATGTATCTGAGCCGCTGGCGCGCCGGGCTTGCCGACGGCAGCAAGCTGCTCGGCCTGCTCGAGGGTCTGCGCGATGTCAGCACGCGCTGGGTCAGGACGCATGACATCACCCACTGGAAAGGCGAGATCGCGTGGATGTCGCTGTATTTCAGCGGCGCAGTCTGGGCGTCGCTCGCGCTCTGCCTGCTCTACTCGCTCCAGGGCGAGCTGCCGCAATACCGCATCGAAGCGGCGGCGATCGTGGCGCCGGCGCAGCCTGGCAAGGCAGTTGCCGTTGCACCGCCCGCGCGCCGCAGCGATGCGGCGGTCAGGGCGACGACATCGCCCTTCTAGGGTTCAAGCTTTCCCGTAATCGTAGAAGCCGCGGCCGCTCTTGCGGCCGAGACGGCCGGCATCGACCATTTCCTTCAAGAGCGGCGCCGGACGATACTTCGGATCGTTGAAGCCGGTATAAAACACCTCCATCACCGACAGCATGGTGTCCAGCCCGATCAGGTCGGCGAGCGCCAGCGGGCCGATCGGGTGGTTGCAGCCGAGCTTCATGCCGGCGTCGATTTCTTCCGCCGTCGCGATGCCCTCCTGCAGCGCGAACACCGCCTCGTTGATCATCGGGCAGAGGATGCGGTTGACGGCAAAGCCCGGGCTGTTGCGCGCGGTAATCGGCACCTTGCCGACGCGTTTTGCAAACGCTTCCGCTTTCGCGTGGGTGTCGTCGGAAGTCTGCAGCCCGCGGATCAGCTCCAAGAGCGCCATGACCGGCACCGGATTGAAGAAGTGCATGCCGATGAAGCGGTCGGGACGATCGGTTGCAGCCGCCAGTTTCGTGATCGAGATCGACGAGGTGTTGGTGGCGACCAGCGCCTGCGGGCGCAGCGTGGCGCAGAGGTCCTTCAGGATCTTGACCTTGAGTTCCTCGTTTTCGGTCGCTGCCTCGATGACGAGATCGCAATTGGCGAGTTTTGCCTTGTCTGTGGTGGCATCAATCCGCGCCAGCGCAGCCTCGCGGTCGGCGGCGCCCATCTTCTCCTTCTTGACCAGGCGATCGAGGCTGCCGTCGATGGTGGAAAGCCCCCGCTTCACCGCGGCATCGGAGATGTCGACCATGGTCACGCTGAGGCCGGCCGCCGCAGAGACCTGCGCGATACCATTGCCCATGGTGCCGGCGCCGATGATGCCTACTGACTCGATCATGTTCTTTACGTCCCTGTCTCGCGGGCAGTCCACCGCCCGCCGATATCCATGCCGACCTGATATCAGAGCCGGGCGGCGACAGGAACGGCCCGATCGGCCTGCAGCCAGCCCGCAATCCGGGGCCAGGTCGTGGCCAGGGCCCGGCTCCCGAGGAAAAGGCCGAGATGGCTCGAGGGGATGACGGCGCGCTCGATTTGGGCAGCGGGCGTGCTCAGCCGCGAAGCGGTCGCCATCGCCTGCGCGGCCGGGACGATTTCGTCGTCGGCGCCGGCCAGCAGGAAGACGGGGACCCTCACGTTCCAGGGATCAATGGTTCGGCCGAGCGCCACAAATGTGCCGTTCGCAATGCGGTTCTCGCGGTAAATCCAGTGCACCACCTGGAGGTAATAGGTGCCGGGTAAGTCCACGGTCTCGTCATGCCAGCGCACGAAGCGCTCGTGCAGCTCCCGATCGGCGGGAGTTTCCTCCGACAGGCTACGTTGCAGCACCAGCGCGGTGTCGGATGCCTGGCTCCAGAACCGCAGGATATGCGCGCCCTTGACGATGCCTCCGCCGCTTTCGACCAATGCCTCGAATGCCGCCTGCGGCGCGCCGCCCACCAGCCGCACCAGCCCAGACTGCACGGAAACATCCACCGGCGCGCCCGCCAAGACCAGCCGCCGCACCTTTTCCGGAAAGCGTGCGGCATAGACCAGCGAGAGCCATCCGCCCTGGCACAGGCCGATCAGATCGACCGGCGCGCCGATCTCGTCGACGGCGACGTTGAGGTCGGCGAGATATTGGTCGATGGCGAGATAGCGCATCTCGGGCGTCGCGGAACGCCAGTCGGTGAGAAAGATGCGATCATGGCCGCTTTGCTGCAGCCTTTCGACGATGCTGTGGCTAGGTGCAAAGTCGGCGATCAGCGTGCTGTGCAACGCATAAGGGCCGCAGATCAGGACCGGCTGTCCGCCCCGCCGCCGCGAAAAATCGCGCAGCCGCATGGTGGCGAGCTCAAGCGCGGTCTTGTTTGGGGTCGTCCACGCCAACGGCGGCCTGTCCGGGGGAACCTCACGCTTGGCGCCCTGATCGAGCCACCAGAACATCGCATCGGTCGCGAGCTTCATCGCCGCAAGCGGCCACTGCGTCGGGTCGTGCGCCGAAGATGTGCCGCGGCTGTCGTTTGTTGGCTTGCTTGGACCCTCGCTCATGCGAGTCACCATGGGTTGGACGATCGGCAGGCCAATGGCGGCCGCTCTGATCAGTTCCCCCTAGTAACTCCCCAATACATCCTTTTGACTTCCGCCAACAGATAGATCGTTCAATCAGCCGATACTGCATTGCATCAGCCGACGACCCGCACCGGATCGGCGCCGTCCCATTCTGCAGCGACCGCCTTCACCTTCTCGAAGAAGCGGCCCTTGGAGCCGGAAATGTCGGAGATCTCGATCACGGTCCCGGCATGGCCCAGTGTCTCGAAATAGGCAAAACGCCCCTTCTCCCCGCCGATCTGCCCCTCATGGCCGACCTTGAAGCCGGCGGCGAGTGCGCGGTCGTACAGTGCCTGGTAATCGGTGCTCCAGTAGGACATGTGCTGCAAGCCTTCGCCATGCTCGCGCAGGAAATCGAGATACATCGAGGGCGCGTCGTTGCGCTGCTGGATCAATTCGATCTGCAGGTCGCCGGAATTGGCGAGTGCAATGCTCATCTCGACCGGGGAATCGGCGCCGCGATATCTGAACCAGTCGACCTTGACCAAGGGTATGTAGAAGAACGGGCCGACGCGCAGCACCTCGGTCCAGAATTTCATGGCGCAGGCGATGTCGCGGACGACATAGCCGTTCTGGCAGACTTTTCCGAACAACGCGCTCATGCCGCAATTCCTGCTCTCAAAGTCCGCTCAGTCCTGCATCGACCGCGAGCGTCTGCGCGGTGATGTAGACGCTTTCGTCCGACAGGAAGAACAGCACGGCGTAGGCAATCTCCCAGGCGGTCGCCTGCCGGCCGAACGGCGTGCTTGACTTGCCGCGCGACGGCCGGTCCGCACCGGCGGCGCGGCCGTTCGGCGTGTCGACCAGGCCCGGATAGACGAGGTTGGCGCGGATGCCGCGCCGCGCGCCGAGATGGGCGATGTTGCGCATCAGCCCGCCGAGCGCGGCCTTGGAGGAATCGTACACTGCCATCTGCGAGCCCGCCTTCAGCGCGGCGATGGAGGAGATGAACACGATCGATCCGCCATTGTCGAACTTGTCGAGCGCCTCGCGGCAGCAGAACATCGGGCCGCGCACGTTGACGTCATAGATGTAGTTCCATTCCTCGGCGCTGACGCCGTCGAGTCCGATCTTTCCGAACGTGCCGACGTTGAGCACCATGCCGTCGAGACCGCCCATCGCCTGCTGCGCCTCGTCGATCATGCGGGCGACGTCGCTTTCCTTCGTCACATCAGCCTGAATGGCGAAGGCGCGGCCGCCCTCCGCAGTGATGCGCATCACCGTGTGCTCCGCAGCCGTGTGATTGACGTCGGCAACGGCAACATGGGCGCCTTCCCGTCCGCACAGGATGCTCATGGCGCGTCCGTTGCCGGTCGGATCGGTTGCGGCGTCGAAAATGCGCTGGCCGCCGCCGACGATGAGGATGCGCCGGCCTTTCAGCCGCCCCCTGCCCGGCGCCTTGCCGTCGGACTCCGCCGAGTGCGGCCGGACATAGCGCTCCGACTTGATGTCCGCCCCTTCGGCCATCTCATGCGCTCCGCTTCTTGCCGCTGTCGAATACGGCCATGCCGGCGGCCGGATCAAGATCGGTCTGGGTCGCTTCCGTCAGGCGCGCCATCATCATGTAGCAGCCGATGGTGAAAATGGACTCGACGATCTCCTGGTCGCTGAAATGCTTTCGCATGCCGGCGAACACCGTGTCGGGCACGCGGACGTTCTCGACCACCTCGCGGCTGAAGGCGAGCAGCGCGCGCTCCGCCTCGTTGAAGGCGGTGTTGGAATAATCGCCGCCCTCCAGCGCGTCGATCTGCGGCTGGGTCACGCCAACGCCCAGCGCGATCGACACATGCTGGCGCCATTCATATTCGCCGCCCTCGATATGGGCGACCTGCAGGATCAGCAGCTCGCGGTTGACGTGGCTGAGCTTCTGCTTGTGCAGGATGGAATTGGCGAAGCGCATCGCCGGGATCATGTTGGCCTCCGCGTGGGCCATCATGCGGAAGATGTTCAGCTTCACCGTCATGCGGTCGAAGGAGGCGCGGATGTCGCCGGCGGTCGTTTCCGGATCGATCAGGGGCAGTCGGGCCAATGGGGTCTCCCTTGGATTTTCTTGGTCGTTATGATGCGTAGTTTCCTGCTAGTTCGGGGCTCTAATCAAGGAGGATGGTCACGGCCGTGCGGTTCTGCCATGCGCTGGCCCGCTTGAGTCCGCGGCCTCACCCGGGCATAAGAACACCAATTCGACAAAAATCCCGAAACAGCCCAAGGATTTACGATGCCGCCCTATCGCTCCCGCACCACCACCCACGGCCGCAACATGGCGGGCGCCCGCGGCCTCTGGCGCGCGACCGGCATGAAGAACGAGGATTTTGGTAAACCGATCATTGCCGTGGTGAATTCTTTCACCCAGTTCGTGCCGGGGCATGTGCATCTGCAAAATCTCGGGCAGCTGGTGGCACGCGAGATCGAGAAGGCCGGCGGCGTTGCGAAAGAGTTCAACACCATCGCCGTCGACGACGGCATCGCGATGGGCCATGACGGCATGCTCTACAGCCTGCCCTCGCGCGAGCTGATCGCCGACAGCGTCGAATACATGGTCAACGCGCATTGTGCGGATGCCATGGTCTGCATCTCCAACTGCGACAAGATCACGCCAGGCATGCTGATGGCGACGCTGCGCCTCAACGTCCCGACCGTGTTCGTCTCGGGCGGACCGATGGAGTCGGGCAAGATCGTACTGAAGGGCAAGAAGCGCGCGGTCGACCTGATCGACGCCATGGTGGCGGCGGCCGACAGCTCCGTAAGCGATGCCGAAGTCGAGATGGTCGAGCGCTCGGCCTGCCCGACCTGCGGCTCATGCTCGGGCATGTTCACCGCCAATTCCATGAACTGCCTGACCGAGGCGCTGGGGCTCGCGCTGCCCGGCAACGGCTCGGTGCTGGCGACCCACGCCGACCGCAAAAGCCTGTTCGTCGAAGCCGGCCACCTCATCGTCGACCTCGCCCGCCGCCATTACGAGCAGGACGATGCCAGCGTGCTGCCTCGCAGCATCGCGAGCTTCAAGGCGTTCGAGAACGCCATGACGCTCGACATCGCCATGGGCGGCTCGACCAACACCGTGCTGCATCTCCTGGCCGCCGCGCATGAGGGTCAGGTGCCGTTCACCATGAGCGACATCGACCGGCTGTCGCGCAAGGTGCCCGTGCTGTGCAAGGTCGCGCCGTCAGTGCAGGACGTGCACATGGAAGACGTGCACCATGCCGGCGGCATCATGGGCATCCTCGGCGAGCTCGACCGCGCCGGGCTGATCACGACTGATTTGCCGATGGTGCATGCAGCGACGCTGGCGGATGCGCTGGAGCGCTGGGACATCGTGCGCACCTCCAGCGAGAAGGTGCGCAATTTCTACAGGGCCGCGCCCGGCGGCGTGCCGACGCAGGTCGCCTTCAGCCAGGATCGCCGCTTCGACGACGTCGACCTCGACCGCGAAAAGGGCGTGATCCGCAATGCCGCGCACGCCTACTCGAAAGACGGCGGGCTTGCCGTGCTGTTCGGCAATCTTGCCAGGGACGGCTGCATCGTGAAGACGGCCGGCGTCGACGAGAGCATTTTGAAATTTTCCGGCCCCGCCCGCATCTTCGAAAGCCAGGACGCCTCCGTCGAAGCCATTCTCGGCAACAAGGTGAAGGCAGGCGATGTCGTCGTGGTACGCTATGAGGGCCCGCGCGGCGGTCCCGGCATGCAGGAGATGCTCTATCCGACGAGCTATCTGAAATCGAAGGGGCTAGGCAAAGCCTGCGCGCTGATCACCGACGGCCGCTTCTCCGGCGGATCGTCGGGCCTGTCGATCGGACACATCTCACCGGAAGCCGCCGAAGGCGGCTTGATTGGTCTCGTCGAGGAAGGCGACATCATCGAGCTCGATATTCCGGGCCGCAGGATCAATCTCGCGGTGCCGGACGCCGAGCTCGAGCGCCGCCGCGCGGCGATGGTCGCGAAAGGCAAGGCCGCGTGGAAGCCCGCGCCGCGCAAGCGCGCGGTGTCCGCTGCGCTGAAATCCTACGCAGCGTTTGCCAGCAGCGCCGCGCGCGGCGCCGTTCGCATTGTGCCGGAGTGAATTAGAGGATTTGAATCAAGCACCGACCGACGGCAGGCTTGCCGCGGCGATGGCGACGAACTGGGCGAACCGGCGGCCAATGCGGCCAGGGGCGTTTGCCAGCAGTTTGCGTACCTTTGCCATTGCTCAAGTTCCTTGCGGGGCCGGAACAACCGGCCACACCTGGAAAATGAGGTCTCCCGGCTAAGTAGTCGAGATATCAGCGAAAATAGCAATGAGCGCTTCGCCGGACGGTCGTCCGGCAGTAGGTTTATTGCCCTGCTCGGGCGACGAACGAAGCAATCCTTCTCCGCCCAATTCGGCCGGTTCCGGCATTATTTCGGTGTCACCCCAAAGGTTGCCGCGAAGCGTTTTGTGTAATCGGGCCAGACCTCGGGATTGATGACGCGCGGCGGGCGCTTGCCATCGAGCGCGTCGAGCAATTGCTCGGCGGCGATGCGGCCCATATTGATCCGCGCCTCCTTGGTGACGCCCGCGGTGTGCGGGCTCGCCAGCACATTGTCGAACTGCAGCAGCGGATGCTCGGGTGGGGGCGGCTCCTTGTCCCAGACGTCGAGGCCGGCGCCGGCGATGCGCTTCTCCTTCAGCGCGTCGTACAGCGCGCGCTCGTCGTGGATGAAGCCGCGCGCGGTGGTGATGAAGAAGGCGTGCGGCTGCATCAGCGCGAATTGCTTGGCGCCGATCATGCCGCGGCTGCCGGCATCCAGCGGGCAAGAGATCGAGACGAAATCGGAGCGGCGCAGGAGATCGTCGAGCTCGACCTTCTCTCCGCCCCGCGCCGCCATCTCTTCCCTCGTCAGATAGGGATCGTAGGCGATCACCTTCATATGCAGCAGGCCGTTGCAGAGTTCGGCGATGCGGCGGCCGACATTGCCGAGGCCCACAATGCCGATGGTTTTGCCTTTGGCTTCGTTGCCGATCAGCGCATTGCGATTGACGTTACGCTCGCGCCGCAGCGCGCGGTCGGATTCCAGGATGCGCTTTGACAATGTCAGCAGCATGCCGAGCGCGTGCTCGGCGACCGAATTGGCATTGCCGCCGGACTGGTTGACAACGAGCACGCCGGCCGCGGTGCAGGCGGCGACATCCACGGGGTCGAAGCCGGCGCCGTTGGAGGAGACGATCAAGAGGTTCGGCGTGCGCTTGAGAAAATCCTTGTCGACGTGAAAGTGGCGGGCCAGTTCGTCGCGCGCAGCACCGACCTGGTAGGCGTGCGCCGCGCTCAGGATTGGCGTGAACATCTCGGCCGGACTTTCGTTCTCGAGCCGGTCGAGCCGCACGTCGGGACGGGCCTTCATGATTTCGGTGTAGATGTCGTGGGCGAGATATTTGACGTAGAAAATACGCTTGTTGTTGACCGACATTGAACGACTTTCAGTTTGGAAAAATCTCATTCCGACTTGATGCCGGCGGCCTTGATGATCGGGCCCCATTTGTCATAGTCGGCGTGGATCTTGGCATCAAAATCCTTCGGCGAGCTGCCGATCGACGCGGCGCCCAGCTTTGTCAGCCGCTCCTTCACGGTCGGATTATTCAGCGCGTCGACGAAGTCGCGCGAGAGTTTTGCAACGAGATCGGCGGGCATGTTCGCCGGGCCGAGCAGGCCCCACCAGACCTCGGTGTCATAACCGGGCACGGTTTCGCTCATGCTGGCCACGTCGGGCAGGAACGAGGCGCGCTTGGCGGTGGTGACGGCAAGCGCCCTCACCGTCCCTCCAGCGATCTGGCCAACCGATTCCGGGCCGTTATTGAAGGACAGCGGAATTTGTCCGCCGATGAGATCGTTGATCGCAGGCGCGCCGCCCTTGTAGGGCACGGCAACGATATCGACCTTCGCGAGGCTCTTGAGCAGTTCGCCCGCGAGATGCGTCGAGGTGCCGTTGCCGGCGTGGGCAAAGGAAAGGCTGCCGGGCTTGGCTTTGGCCTCCGCGATCACATCAGCGACCGTTTTGAATGGCGAGTCCGCGCGTACCAGCAGGAGGTTTGGCGAAGACGCCAGCAACGAGATCGGGGTGAAATCCTTGAAAGTGTCGTAGGGCAGCGATGGATAGAGAAACGGGTTGGTGGCGTGCCCGCTCGCCACCACGATCAGTGTGTGGCCGTCGGGCGGCGCGGCAGCGAGCGCCTGGGACGCGATGACCCCGCCGGCACCGGGCCGGTTCTCCACGACAACCGGCTGTCCCCATGTCTTTGTAACGACGTCGCCCAGCGTGCGCGCCAGCACGTCGACGGCGCCGCCCGCAGGGTATGGCACCAAGAGGCGCACCGGCTTGGACGGAAAGGACTGCGCACCGGCACCATCGCTAACCACGATGTCGCCGACGGCCACCATGGCGACTGCCGCAACGGCGGCCCGCAACCACATCCTCATCGCTTCCTCCCGGTTTCGCTGCTTATGCTGCAGCCTGTTTCTCACATCGTCGCAGGCGACGCGTTGTCATCATCCCACATTATCGCATGCGCAGATCACATGGCCGCATGTTGACAATCCTGCCGGGCGCGTCAAGTTCGCACCACCCAAGACGACCGCTAACGCAAGATCGTCGTGAGATATGGGAGAAGGTGATGGCGGCCGCGGAGACCGCGCAGAGCTGGCACGAGATCGTGCTGCAGACGCTCAAGCGCAACGACATAAGACTGGTGCCCTATGTGCCGGACCGGGTGCTGACGCCGCTGATCAAGAACCTTCACGCCGACGCTTTCTTCACCATCTTCCCCACCGCGCGCGAGGAAGAGGCGGTCGGCATCATCTCCGGCGCCTGGATGGGCGGCATGCGCGGCGCCATGCTGATGCAGACTTCCGGCTTTGCCACCCTCGCCAATGTGCTGGCCTCCCTCGTCGTTCCCTCGCAGATCCCGCTGATCATGTTCGTCTCCGAGCGCGGCACGCTCGGCGAATTCAATCTCGGGCAATCGCTGGTCTGCCGCACCATGCGCCCGGTACTGGATTCGCTTGCCATGGAGCATCACACCTGCACGCGGCTCGACGAGTTCGAATTCATCGCCGACCGCTCGATCAAGCAGGCCATCACCACGCAGGCGCCGGTGGCGCTGATCCTCTCGCCGCTCCTGACCGGCGGCAAGACGTTCGACAAGTGAGCGCCGCCATGAATACGTCCCCCGCCCGCAACACCAAAGTGATGAACCGCTTCGATCTCACCTCGCGCCTGGTGGCAAAACTGAAGAACGAGGAAGCCGTCGTCGGCGGCATCGGCAATACCAATTTCGATCTCTGGGCGGCCGGCCATCGCCCGCAGAATTTCTACATGCTCGGCAGCATGGGCCTCGCCTTCCCGATCGCGCTCGGCGTGGCGCTGGCGCAGCCGAAGCGACGCGTGATTGCGCTCGAAGGCGACGGCTCGCTGTTGATGCAGCTCGGCTGCCTCTCGACCATTGCGACGCTGGCGCCAAAGAATCTCACCATGGTTGTCATGGACAACGGCATCTACCAGATCACTGGCTCGCAGCCGACGCCGGCTGCGACATCGGCCGATCTCGTCGCCATCGCCCTTGCCAGCGGCCTTGGCCACAGCTCCTGGGCTTCCGATGAAGAGGATTTTGAGCGGCTGATCGAGCAATCCCTCGTCACCGACGGACCGACACTGATCGGTGTCCGCATCGACGACAGGCCGGGCACCAGCACCACCCGCCGCGATCCCGTGCAAATACGGGAGCGTTTCATGCACGGGCTGGGCGTGCGGCAGCCGCTGTGAATTGCCGAAGGAAGCGGCATTAACCAAAGACAGCAGCATTTCGCATCTGCGGAATATTTGCGCCCTATTTGTGTTATTCCCGATCGCATGACGCTCATCCTTCGCCTTATCGCCTGGGGCCTCGCCGCCGCCGTCACTTTTGCGACCCTCGGGCCGCCGCGCTACCGCCCGCATGCCGATCTCGGCCAGAACGGCGAGCACGCGCTTGCCTTTGTTCTCGTGGGTCTCGCCTTCGGGCTCGCCTACCGCCGCAATCGCCTGACCACTACGCTCATCGCAGTCGCGATGACCGGCGCGATCGAACTCTTGCAGTTCTGGGCGCCCGGCCGTCACGCACGGCTGTCGGACTTCATCGTCGATGCGCTGGCCGCCTGTGCGGGCCTCGTCGCGGCCGCCGCGCTGGACTTGGGTCGTCAGCCGCGACCCGCCGCAAACCTCATAGAAAAGTCCCCGCGGAACAGACCCCGCGGGGACCAATCTCGCTGACATCGTGTCCGGTTAGTCGATAACCCGGATCACCTTGCGGGTGCTCGGCTCCACGATCACACGGCGATCATTGACCACGGCGTAGCGATATTCGGCGTGGTTCGGAACGACCCGCAGCTCCACGCTCGGCGGCAACGGCTCGCCGACCACCACGCGCTCATGCACCACGACCGAGCGCTCGCCGCGCGGAATCGAGGTGATCACCGCGTTCGGAATCTCCAATGCCGCACCAACAGTGCCGCCAACGATTGCGCCGACCGGTCCGCCTACGCGCGCGCCCTCTTGCGCGCCCTGCACGGTGGTGGATTGCGCGAACGCCGAGCCCGTCGCGAACAACGACACGGCAATCAGCGAAACAGCAACACGATTCTTCATCCTTGTTCCTCCAGTGGTTGAAGATGAGGTTCAACCGATGGAACTACGAGATTGTTCCCGGTTCCGCACGCACTTCGCGTCGCCAGGGAACCGGGGGCTCACGCAAAAAATCCCCGCGGAGCCAGGCTCCGCGGGGAGTGTGGCGGAACATGGAGTTCCCGCCAGAGGGAGACCTTACGCTTTCGCGACCTCGTGGTTCGCCATCATTTCGAGCGCCCGCACCAGCGCGGAATGATCCCAGGCGCTGCCGCCATGGGCGGCGCAGGACGAGAACATCTGCTGAGCGGTCGCCGTGTTCGGCAGCGATAGTCCAAGACTGCGCGCGCCTTCCAGCGCGAGGTTGAGATCCTTCTGGTGCAGCTCGATACGAAAACCCGGCGCGAAATTGCGCTTGATCATGCGCTCGCCATGCACCTCAAGAATGCGCGAGGAGGCAAAGCCGCCCATCAGCGCCTGCCGCACCAGCGCCGGATCGGCGCCGGCACGCGAGGCGAACAGCAGGGCTTCGCCGACGGCCTGGATGGTCAGCGCCACGATAATCTGGTTGGCGACCTTGGTGGTCTGGCCGTCGCCATTGCCGCCGACCAAAGTGACGTTCTTGCCCATCTTGTCGAAGATCGGCTTCACGGTGTCGAACGCGCGTTGCGGGCCGCCGACCATGATGGTGAGGCTCGCCGCCTTCGCGCCGACCTCGCCGCCCGACACCGGCGCATCGAGATAGTCGGCGCCGAGCGCCTCGATCTTTTTCGCAAACTCTTTCGTCGCCAGCGGCGAGATCGAGCTCATGTCGACGACGATCTTGCCCTTGGAGAGCCCGGCGGCGACGCCCTCGGCGCCGAACAGCACGGCCTCGACATGCGGCGTGTCCGGCACCATGACGATGATCACCTCGGATTGCTGTGCGACTTCCTTGCCCGATTTGCAGGCGACGCCGCCGCCTTCAATCAGCTCCTGCGGCAGCGGCGTGATGTCGTGCAGGAACAGCTTGTGCTGCCCCGCCTGGAGATGGCCAGCCATCGGACGCCCCATGGTGCCGAGGCCGATAAAACCGATTTTCATGATGTCTCTTCCCTAGGTCTCGAAGATCTGTGCGGCATGCCAGCCGAGCCCGTCGACTGTCGTGGTGCGCGGCTTGTACTCGCATCCCACCCAGCCACGATAGCCGATCGCATCGAGATGACGAAACAGGAAAGGATAGTTGATCTCGCCCGTTCCCGGCTCGTTGCGGCCGGGATTGTCGGCAAGCTGGACATGGGCGATGCGCGCGAGGTGTTTCTGCAGCGTGCGCGCGAGGTCGCCCTCCATGATCTGCATGTGGTAGACGTCGTACTGGATGAAGAGATTGTGCGAGCCGACATCGGCGACGATCTGCGCCGCCTGTTCGGTGCGGTTGAGGAAGAAGCCGGGAATGTCGATCGTGTTGATCGGCTCGATCAGGAGCCTGATCCCCTCCTTCGATAGCGCCTCCGCCGCGTAGCGCAGGTTGCCGACCAGCACTTCATTCAGCTCGAACACGTCAGCATCTGACGGCGCGATGCCGGCCAGGCAATTCAGCTGCCTGCAGTCGAGCGCCTTGGCGTAATCGATGGCGCGGTGCACGCCGTCGCGGAATTCCTTGACCCGGTCGGGCAGGATCGCAATGCCGCGCTCGCCCGCCGCCCAGTTGCCGGCCGGCAGATTGTGCAGCACCTGCATCAGATCATGCTGCGTCAGCTGCTCGCGCAGCTCCGCCTTGTCGAAATCGTAGGGGAAGAGATATTCGACGCCACGAAAGCCGGCGGCGCGTGCAGCCGCAAAGCGGTCGATGAACGGCATCTCGCCGAACAGCATGGTGAGATTGGCGGCAAATCTGGGCACAGCGAATTCCCTCGCGTTGGAAGCGGATGATGCAGCGGCCTTACGCCGGCTGCAGCGTCTCGGTACGGCGGGCCGGGGCATCGTCGAGCGGCAGATCGAGGACCTCCTCGAACTCGATGATGTTGTCGATCTCGGTGCCCATGGCGATGTTGGTGACGCGCTCGAGGATGAACTCGACCACGACCGGCACCTGATATTCCTTCATCCACTGCCGCGCGGTGGCGAAGGCCGCCTGCGCCTGGCGCGGATCGGTGATGCGGATCGCCTTGCAGCCCAGTCCCTCCGCGACCGCGACGTGGTCGACACCATAGACGCCAAGCTCCGGCGCGTTGATGTTCTCGAACGAGAGCTGGACGTGATAGTCCATGTCAAAGCCGCGCTGCGCCTGGCGGATCAGGCCGAGATAGGAGTTGTTCACGACGACGTGGATGTAAGGCAGCTTGAACTGGGCGCCGACGGCAAGCTCCTCGATCAGGAACTGGAAGTCGTAATCGCCTGACAGCGCGACGATCTCGCGCTCGGGATCGGCGGCGCGCACGCCGAGCGCGGCCGGCAAGGTCCAGCCCAGCGGGCCCGCCTGCCCGGCATTGATCCAGTTGCGCGGCTTGTAGACGCCGAGGAATTGCGCGCCCGCGATTTGCGACAGGCCAATCACGCTGACAAAGCAAGTGTCGCGGGAAAAAGCTTTTGTCATTTCGGCATAGACGCGCTGCGGCTTGATCGGGATGTCGTCAAAATTGCTCCGGCGCAGCATCGAGAGCTTGCGGTCCTGGCACGACGCGGGCCAGGCCTGCCGCTCCCTGAGCTTGCCCGCCTTGCGCCATTCCTTGGCGACGGTGACGAAGAGTTCGAGCGCCGCCTTCGCGTCGGAGACGATGCCAAGATCGGGATTAAACACGCGGCCGATTTGCGTCGGCTCGATGTCGACATGCACGAATTTGCGGCCCTTCGTATACGTCTCGATCGAGCCGGTGTGGCGGTTGGCCCAGCGATTGCCGATGCCCAGCACGAAATCGGATTGCAGCATCGTGGCGTTGCCATAGCGGTGGCTGGTCTGCAGCCCCACCATGCCCGCCATCAGCACGTGATCGTCGGGGATGGCGCCCCACCCCATCAGCGTCGGCACCACGGGCAGGTTGACGGTCTCGGCGAAGGTGACGAGCAAATCCGATGCATCGGCATTGATGACGCCGCCACCGGCAACGATCAGCGGCCGCTCGGCAGCGTTGAGCATCTCCAGCGCCTTCTCGACCTGCTTGCGCGTGGCGGCGGGCTTGTAGACCGGCAGCGGTTCGTAGGTCGCATCGTCAAACTCGATCTCGGCAAGCTGCACGTCGAGCGGCAGATCGATCAGCACCGGTCCCGGCCGGCCCGAGCGCATGATGTGGAAGGCCTGGCTGAAGACGCGTGGCACCAGGCCGGGCTCGCGCACGGTCACCGCCCATTTCGTCACGGGCTTTGCGATCGACTCGATGTCGATGGCCTGGAAGTCCTCTTTATAGAGCCGCGCCCGCGGCGCTTGGCCGGTAATGCAGAGGATCGGAATGGAATCGGCGATCGCCGAATAAAGCCCGGTGATCATGTCGGTGCCCGCCGGGCCCGACGTGCCTATGCACACCCCGATATTGCCGGCCCTGGCGCGGGTAAAACCCTCCGCCATGTGGGAAGCGCCCTCGACATGACGCGCCAGGATATGGTTGATCGAGCCGCGCGCCTTCAACGCTGAATAGAGCGGATTGATCGCCGCGCCGGGAACGCCGAAGGCGATGGAGACGCCTTCCTTTTCCAGAATGCGCACGGCGGCATCGACAGCTCGCATCTTCGCCATTTCTCGCCTCACCAGATCGTGTTTGATGAAGCGATCATCGCGGCGATGCGATGCGATCTCAACGCGCGCGTTTTTCTTTCCCGCGATGTGGAATAGGCGACAAAAATCCATGAATAATCAGAGAGTTGAATCAGATGCGTCGTGGGAACGGATATCAGGCGGCGATAAATCAAGATATCCTGGAGGTTATCTGGACGCCGGCTCCAAGCCCGGCACGCCGCACGGCGCCATATTCGCCAGCACGAATTCAGTGCGAATGACCTCCATCTGTGGCACAACAAGACGCGCCACGACACTTGTGGGGTGGATCACGCACAATGTTGGGAGCACGACATGGCAACATCCACGCACTCACGCACACTGCTTGCTTCCGCTGCAGCCGCAGCACTCGCAGGCACCGCATTGGCGGCTCTCCTGGCAGGCAACATCGCCACCCACGCCGACGCGGGCTCCGCCGCCGCTGACACGCAGCTTTCACTCGCCAATCCCGATGTTCCGCTCTGTGGGGCGCTTGGCGCAACTAGCCGGCCGAACATGATGCTTCGCCTGGCGCAGACCGAGGTGCCGCGCGCCGAGATGAGCGCTGCCGGCTCCGCGCCTGATTTTGCCAACACCGAGCCGCCGCTGTGGGACGGCCTCGGCTCCATCACTTACAAGATCGCCACCGCCAACGAAAAGGCACAGGCCTATTTCAATCAGGGCCTGCGGCTGGCCTACGCCTTCAATCACGGCGAGGCGCAACGCGCGTTCCGCCAGGCGCAAAAGCTCGATCCCGATTGCGCCATGTGCTTCTGGGGCGAGGCGCTGGTGCTCGGCCCCAACATCAACCTGCCGATGCAGGAGGACGCGGTCGCGCCCGCCTACGCCGCTGCGCAGAAGGCAAAATCGCTTGCCGGCAAGGCGAGCCCGCGCGAGCAGGCGCTGATCAACGCGCTTGCCGTGCGCTACGGCACCGATCCGAAGGCGGCCCGCGCGCCGCTCGACAAAGCCTACGCCACCGAGATGGCGAAGGTTGCATCGCAATTTCCCAAGGACGACGACATTGCCACGCTCTATGCCGAAGCCGTGATGGATCTCAGTCCCTGGGACTATTGGAAGAAGCCGGCAGGCCGCGAACCCAACCCGCAGAGCGCGCCGATCGTGCCGACCCTGGAGCGCGTGCTGGCGCGCAATCCGAACCATCCCGGGGCGATCCATCTCTACATCCACGCCGTCGAGGCTTCGGACCGGCCCAAGCGCGCCGAGCCCTACGCCGACCGGCTGCGCAACGCGATCCCCGGCGCCGGCCACCTCGTGCACATGCCGAGCCATATCTACTACCGCGTCGGCCGCTATCTCGACGCGCTGCAAGACAACAAGGCCGCCGTCAAGGTCGATGAAAAATACCTCGATGACACCAAGGCGCCGATGGGCGTCTACCGGATGGGCTATTATCCGCACAATGTGCATTTCGTGATGGCGTCGGCGCAAATGGCCGGCGACGGCCCGACCGTGATTGCGGCAGCGGAGAAGCTCGGCAAGCTCATTCCTGACGAGGCCGCCAAAGGCATTGCGATGGTGCAGCCGGTCAAGGCGGCGCCGTACTTTGCGCATGCGCAGTTCAGCACCCCCGAAGTAATCCTCGCCCTGCCCGATCCCGGCGACGCCGTCCCCTATGTCAGGGGGCTCTGGCTCTACGCACGCGGCGCGGCGCTCACGGCGAAACAGGACTTCGCGGGCGCAACGGCTGCGGCCGATGCCATCGAGAAGCTGGAGACAACGGCGGATTTCAAGCTGCTGAAGGAGTCCAATGTTCCGGCGCAGGAGGTGCTTCGCATCGCGCGCACGGTAATCATGGCGCGAGTCGCGCAGGGTAAGGGCGACAAGAGCGCTGCCGTCTCACAGTTCGAGAAGGCGGCGGCATTGCAGGATGCCCTGCCCTACACAGAGCCGCCGTATTGGTATTACCCGATCCGGCAGTCCCTGGCGGCAGCCCTGCTGCAGGCCGGCCGCTACGCCGAGGCGAAGCAGCAATTCGAGCTTGCGCTACGCAGGGCGCCGGCCAACGGCTGGTCGTACTATGGGCTCGCGGAGCTGCACAAGGCTCGCGGCGACACCGCAGCGGCGCGCAAGGCCGAGGCCGACCTTGCGAAAACCTGGATCGGTGATCGCAAGCTGCTGCAGATTTCAAATCTGTGATGCGAAAGCGTCGGCGTTTCGCGCCGACGCTTTCTCCAGTTTAAGCTCACTCAGCCCGGCCCCGCGCCTTGCGTTGCCGTGTACACCGCATAGAGCGACTGGCTCGCGGCCATGAACAGGCGGTTGCGCTTGGGGCCGCCGAAGCAGACATTGCCGCACACTTCCGGCAGGCGAATGCGGCCGATCAGCTTGCCGTCAGGGGTCCACACCGTCACGCCACTGTAACCGACGGCGCGGCCGGCATTGCTGGATGCCCAGAGATTGCCGTTGACGTCGCAGCGCAGCCCGTCGGGTCCGCACTTCACGCCGTCAACCACGCAATCGCTGAACCGCTTGAAATTCGACAGCTTGTTGTCGGTGCCGACGTCCGCCACGAAGATCTCGCCCTTGCCGCCCGGACCGGTATCGCCTGGCCCCTTGCCGGTAGAGGCGACGTACAGCTTCTTGTAGTCGGGCGAGAAGCAGAGGCCGTTCGGGTCCGGCACCTGCTCCTCGGTCACGACAAGGTCGATACGTCCTGAGGGATCGATGCGATAGCAATTGGTCGGCAGCTCGCGCTTGCCCGGCACGAAGCCCGCGGGCTGGCCGATCCGCGGGTTGAGCTTGCCGCCGGCATTGCTGGGGCCGCCCGCAACATCCGGCTCGCCTTCATAGAGCTGGCCGCCATAGGGCGGATCGGTGAACCAGTAGCTGCCATCGGGATGAGCGACGACGTCGTTGGGCGAATTGAGTTTCTTGCCGTTGTAGGAATCCGCCAGGACCGTCGCGGTGCCGTCGTGCTCGTAGCGCACCACGCGGCGGGTGAGATGTTCGCAGGAGAGCTGGCGGCCCTGGAAATCGAAGGAATTGCCGTTGGAGTTGTTGGACGGCGTGCGGAAGACGCTGACATGGCCGTCATCCTCCGACCATCGCATCTGCCTGTTGTTGGGGATGTCGCTCCACAGCAGGTATCGCCCCTGTGCGCTCCAGGCCGGACCTTCGGCCCAAAGCAGCCCCGTGTAGAGACGTTTGATCGCCGTGTTGGGCTGGGCGAGGTCGTTGAAGGACAGATCGACCGCGACAATGTCAGGATCCCAGAAGTAAGTGGTCGGCGCGCCGCGCGGGCTGAAATCGCGCGGCGGGTTCGTAATGGTGGATGGCGGCGCCGCCGGGCCTGGCGGAGCCGCCGCAGTGCCTTGGGCCAGCGCATTGCCGGCGCCCGCAACCGTGGCGCCGGCCGCGACGGCCAAGCCCTGAACAAGCGTCCGTCGAGAGATTATTGACTCGGGATCGCGCACGTCGCGTGTCATCTCATCCTCCCAATGCATGGGCCGGCCGGTTGATCCCCGCCAGGCCACCACAAGACTAGTCCGGTCGGCGACCGGTTGCGAGCGGCTACGGGCTCAGCTTGTGACTGAATCGTGCAAGCAAGATGGCATCGACCGTGGCGCGTGGAGACAGATGGGCAACGACCCACTTAATGATCGCAATCATTCCGGGACGTCAGCGGGCTTGGATGCCGCTAATCTTCGCTCGCCTTGAACCGCCCGAGCCCCTTCAGCACGAACGGTGCCACTAATGCGATCAGCGCGATGGCGAGCAGCGTCGCCGAGATCGGACTTTGCACCAGCGTCAGGGGATCGCCGAGGCTGATCTGAAGCGCGCGGCGCAGCTGGCTCTCGGCGATCGGGCCCAGAATGAGGCCGACGACGACGGGCGCGATCGGGAAATCGAACCGGCGCATCAGGAATCCGAGCACGCCGAAGGCCACCAGCATCGACAGCTCGACCACCGAGGGCTTTGCCGCAATGGTGCCCATGGTCGCGAACACCAGAATGCCGGCGTAGAGCCAGGGCTGCGCAATCGCGAGCAACCTCACCCACAGGCCGACCAGCGGCAGGTTGAGGACCAGCAGCATGCCGTTGGCGATGAACAGGCTGGCGATCAGGCCCCACACCAAGTCAGGCCGCTCCGCGAACAATAGCGGTCCCGGGTTGAGGCCGTATTGCTGAAAGCCCGCCAGCATCATCGCCGCGGTCGCCGATGTCGGCAGACCCAGTGTCAGCAAGGGAACCAGCGTGCCGGCGGCGGAGGCGTTGTTGGCGGCTTCAGGTCCCGCCACGCCCTCGATAGCGCCCTTACCGAATTCCTCGGGATGTTTCGTCAGCCGCTTCTCGGTCGAATAGGACAGGAAGGTCGGGATTTCCGCGCCGCCGGCTGGAAGCGCGCCGATCGGAAAGCCGAACATGGTGCCACGCAGCCAAGGTTTCCATGACCGCTTCCAGTCCTGCTTCGTCATCCAGAGCGAGCCGCGCACCGGCTCGAGTTTTTCTTCGCTGTGGTGACGGCGCGAGGCGACATAGAGCGCCTCGCCCACCGCGAACAGGCCGACGGCGAGCGTCGTCACCTCGACGCCATCGAGCAGCTCCGGGATGCCGAAAGCGAGCCGCGCCTGGCCGGTGAGCTTGTCGATGCCGACAAGGCCGAGCGTCAGCCCGATGAACAGGCTGGTCAGCCCGCGGATCGGCGAGTCGCCGAAGGTTGCCGACACCGTAATGAACGCAACGCACATCAGGGCAAAATAGTCCTCGGGCCCGAAGCGCACCGCGACGTCAACCAGCCATGGCGCCAGGAACGCAAGACCAATGGTGGCGATCGTGCCGGCGACAAACGAGCCAATCGCCGAGGTTGCCAGCGCCGGACCGCCGCGGCCGGCCTTGGCCATCTTGTTGCCCTCGAGCGCGGTCGCCATCGAGGCGCTCTCGCCGGGCGTATTGATGAGGATGGCGGTGGTCGAACCGCCATACATGCCGCCATAGTAGATGCCGGCGAACATGATCAGCGAGCCGCCGGGATCGAGCTTGTAGGTCACCGGCAGCAGCAGCGCGACCGTCAGCGCCGGCCCAATGCCGGGCAGCACTCCCACGGCGGTGCCGAGGAACACGCCGATCAGCGCATAGAGCAGGTTCATGGGCTGCAAGGCGACCGCCATGCCATGGGCCAGTTGGGCAAAGGTGTCGATCACAGCAGTCGCTCCAGCGGGCCGGCGGGAAGGCTCAAGGTCAGCAGCCGATCGAAGGCGAGATAGATCAGCGTCCCCATCACAAGCGCGATGGCGAGATCCTTTGCGATCGCCCGTCGCCCGAACGCCGCTGACGTCGCGACGAACAGGGCGGACGTTGCCAGGATGAAGCCGCCGCCGAAACCGATGATGGCGATCAGCAGCGCGAGTCCCGCGAGGATCAGCAGCACCGGCTTGGGATCGGTGCTCTCGCGCGGCGGCAAGTTGCCGCGCAGCGCGTCGATGAGGTTGCCGATCGCAAGAAGGGCAAGGCCCACGGCGACGACCATCGGCATCGCCTCGGGCCCGACGCCATACATCGCCCCGGAAGACAGCCGGCTGGCGTCCCACGCCAGCACGGCGGCCAGCACCGCAAGCGCAAATGCAATGATGAGGCCGGCGCGATCGACGCGCCGCGGAGCCGGACCGCCGGACGCGTCACCCGGCGTCATGACTTCACGAGGCCGACTGATTTCAGCACGTCGGTGACGCGGACAATCTCCTCCTTCAGGAAGTCCGCGAAGGCGTCACCGCCGAGATAGGCATCCTCCCAGCCCTTCTGCTTGAGGATATCCTTCCAGGCGTCGGACTTGACCATCTTCTCCACCGCATCGCTCAGGGTCTTCTTCTGCTCCGCGGTGATGCCGGGAGGCGCCACCACCGAGCGCCAGTTGGCGAGCACCAGATCAATGCCCTGCTCCTTGAAGGTCGGAATGTCGACGCCCGGTATCCGGTTCTCCGAGGTCACGCCGAGCGCGCGCAGCTTGCCGGACTTGATCTGCCCCTCGTATTCGCTGAGCCCCGAAATGCCCGCGGTGACCTTGGCGCCGAGGATCGCCGCCAGCGACTCGCCGCCGCCGGAGAACGGGATGTAGTTGATCTTCTTCGCATCGGCGCCGACGGTGCCGGCGAACAGCGCCGCCATCACATGGTCGACACCGCCGGCCGAGCCGCCGGCAAAGGTGACCTTGGCGATGTCGGCCTTGACCGCTGCGGCGAGATCCTGCGCGGTCTTGATCGGCGAGTTCGCGGGCACGACGATCACCTGGATTTCTTCGGTGAGGCGCGCGATCGGCGTCACCTGATCGAGTGTGACCGGCGACTTGTTCATGGCCAGCGCGCCGACCATGACGAAGCCGTTCACCATCATCTGGTTACCGTCGCCCTTGGCGCCGTTGACGAATTGCGCGATGCCGACGCTGCCGCCGGCGCCCGGAACGTTCGTCACCTGGACGCTGCGCGCGATCTTGGCCGCGACAAGCGCCTGCTGCATGGACCGCGCGGTCTGATCCCATCCGCCGCCGGGCGCCGCCGGCGCCATCAGCTTGAGTTCGAGCTGCTGCGCGAACGCCGCGCTGCCGGTCGCGAGGGTGAGCGCGACGACTGCGCCGAACAGGCGCTTGGGAGATGGGATCATTGGGTTTCCTCCAAAACGGTGCGCGGCCGGCTTCGCTCGCGGCCTGCGTCATTCGACCGCATATCAGCCAAAAAATCAGCTGCTGTCCAGATCGGGAGTCCGCCGGTTCCTCTCAGCGGCTCGGCATCACGCCGCCCAGTGCCAGCGTCAGCTCGGTGGCGACATCGCGCACCATGCGGCCGAGCAGCGGCAGGCGATCATCCGTGACGCGGCTGGTCATGCCGGAGACGGAGATTGCGGCCAGCGGCTCGCCGCAGTCGTTGTAGACCACGGCGGCGATGCAGCGCAGGCCCATGCAAGCCTCCTCGTCATCGACCGCAAAGCCCTGCTGGCGCACTCTCTCGAGCTCGCGGAACAGGTCGCTCGCTCGCACGATGGATTTTTCCGTCAGCCGCGGCATGCCGTGATGCCGGATGATGGCGTTGACATCTTCGTCGGCGTAGGTCGCCAGCACCGCCTTGCCGACGCCGGACGCGACCATTGCCACCCTGCCCCCGACCTTGGTCAGTGAGCGCATGATCTCGCGGCTTTCGGCGCGGATCAGCACGATGATGGATTCGTCGTCGACAACAGCGAGATTGGCGGTCTCGCGGGTCTGGTCGCGCAGCTTGCGCAAGTATGGCATCGCTTGCGCCGTAAAATTGCGGCGGCGGGCGAAGGTGGAGCCGACCGCAAAACTGTGCACCCCGATGTGCCATTTCGCTTCGGTGCGATCGAATTGCACGAAGCGGCGCTTTTCCAGCGTTGCCAGCAGGCGATGCGCGGTGGAAGTGGAAAGACCGGTGCGCACCGCGAGATCGCTCAGGCGATAGCCTTCATCATCCTCGGCCAGTGTCTCGAGGATCGAGAGCGCGCGATCCACCGACTGCACGCCGCCGTCGCGCACGTCGGACTCGTCCGCTTCTCTGGCACTGATAGCCTTGCGCCGCATCACGTCTCGCCTCTTCGCGATCTGCATCCATCAGGAAGTCAGGCCAACGCGCGAAAGCCCGCTTCTCCCTCTCCCCGCTCTTGCGGGGAGAGGGTTGGGTTGAGGGGCTGTCTCCGCAAATTCGATAGATATGAGTGCGCGAAGACTCCCCCTCACCCGGATCGCATCTGCGATGCGATCCGACCTCTCCCCGCGCGCGGGGAGAGGTGAAACAAGCATGCCGCTCGAAAGCGCCGTCATTGCGAGCGACGCGAAGCAATCCAGCTTCCTTACGCGATAAGGAAGCTGGATTGCTTCCGCCTTCGCGCAAGAGCGCTTCGGCGGACTCCCAGCCCGGCGTAGCTTGCGCAGCAAGCGTAGACGGGTCGTCGCTTCGCTCCTCGCAATGACGGCGGGATCCTAGAGCAGGCCCGCGCCGCGCGCCCACTTGTACTTCGCGCCCAGCACTTCGACCGGCAGTTCGGTCGAATAGGCGTAGGCCGGGATGCCGTTCTGGTAGAGATATTCGGCGGCTTCCTCGACCTCGACGTCGCCGGCCAGCGAAGCCACGATCGGCTTCACAAAACCCTTGGCGTCCATCTCCTTCTTCACCTCGACCATGTTGCGGGCGAACACCATCGGCGGCGTGACGATGGTGTGCCAGTAGCCGAGGATCAGCGAATGGATGCGATCGTCGGACAGGCCGAGCTTGACGGTGTTGATGTAGGTGATGGGCGGCTCGCCGCCGGTGATGTCGACGGGGTTGCCGGCCGCACCGAACGGCGGGATGAATTTGCGGAACGCGGCATCGAGATCCGGCGGCATCGCCATCAGCGACAGGCCGTTGTCGACGCAGGAGTCCGACAGCAGCACGCCAGAGCCGCCCGCGCCGGTGATGATCAGCACGTTCTCGCCCTTCGGCGTCGGCAGCACCGGCACGCCGCGGGCGAACTCCAGGAGCTGCCGCAGGCTCCGGGCGCGGATCACGCCGGACTGCTTGAACACGTCCTCGTAGATCCTGTCGTTACCGGCGAGCGCGCCGGTGTGCGAGGACGCAGCTTTCGCGCCGGCCGAGGTGCGGCCGGCCTTGAGCACGACCACCGGCTTCTTCTTGGCGACGCGCTTGGCGGCCTCCGCGAAGGCGCGGCCGTCTTTCAGGTCTTCGCAGTGCTGCGCGATCAGATTGGTGTTCGGGTCCTGCTCGAAGAAGGCGAGCAGATCGTCCTCGTCGATGTCGGACTTGTTGCCCAGTCCAACGATGGCGGAAACGCCCATTTTCGCCGAGCGTGAAAAACCGATGATCGCCATGCCGATGCCGCCCGACTGCGACGACAGCGCCGCGTGGCCCTTGACGTCATAGGCGGTGCAGAACGTGGCGCAGAGATTGGCGGGCGTATAGTAGAAGCCGTAGATGTTCGGCCCCATCAGGCGGATGTCGTATTTCTTGCCGACCTCGACGATCTCGGCCTGCAGCTCCGGCGCGCCGGCCTCGGCAAAGCCCGACGGGATCAGCACCGCGCCCGGGATCTTCTTCTCGCCGCACTCGGTGAGCGCACCCGCGACGAACTTGGCGGGGATCGCGAAGACAGCGACGTCGATCACGCCGGGCACGTCCTTGACGCTCTTGTAGGCCTTGTAGCCCAAAATCTCCTCGGCCTTGGGATGGATCGGCAAAATCTCGCCCTTGTAGCCGCCGTTGATGAGGTTCTTCATCACGGAGTTGCCGATCTTGCCGTCCTCGGCGGACGCGCCGATCACCGCAACCGCCTTCGGCTGCATGATGCGGTTCATCGCCTTGACGATCTCTTCGGTCGGCCGCGGCTTCGGGCGCGGCTTGTAATCGAAGTCGACGACGATGCGCACGTCGGCGGCAATGGCGTCCTTCTTGGTGGCAAACACGGGGTTGAGGTCGAGCTCGACGATCTCGGGGAAATCGGCCACCAGCTGCGAAACTTTCACGATGACGTCGGCCAGCGCGTCGCGGTTGACGGGATCGCCGCCGCGCACGCCCTTGAGCATGTCATGGGCCTGGATGCCGTCGAGCATCGACAGCGCGTCTTCTTTGGTTGCGGGCGCCAGGCGGAAGGTGATGTCCTTCAACACCTCGACCAGCACGCCGCCCAGGCCAAAGGCGACCAGCTTGCCGAACGAGCCGTCGGTGATGGAGCCGACAATGACCTCGGTGCCGCCGGCAAGCATCTGCTGCACCTGCACGCCCTCGATCTTGGCGTCGGCTTTGTACCTCTTCGCGTTTGCCAGGATGGTGTCATAGGTCTTCTGGGCGTCCTCGGCGGTCTTCACGCCGACCACCACGCCGCCGGCCTCGGTCTTGTGGAGAATGTCCGGCGAGACGATCTTCATCACCACCGGGAAACCCACGCCGCTGGCAAGCTTGGCAGCGTCGGCCGCCGACTTCGCCACGCCTTCCTTCGGAACCGGGATGCCATAGGCGTCGCACACCAGCTTGCCCTCAGGCGCCGTCAGACTGGTGCGCTTATCGGCTTTGACGGCATCAAGCACTTTGCGCACGGCGTCTTTGTTCGACATGGGGGCTTCCTCCTGGAGCACTCTGGCGGTGGCTTCCTTGGCATTTGACATCTGGGCTTCCTCCTGGCACGGCATTTTATGGCATTTGGTATACCAGAACGCATCTTGTCAAGCCACCACATCGTGCCAAATCGCGGAAAAAAGTGCCAACTTGACATACTGGTATTTGGTATGCCAAAAACCTCCGTATGTTTCTTCTGGTAAAAGACGTCTCCCACATGGAGGAGACGAATCGTGTCCGAGAGCAAAGCAACCAAGGCGCCGCCCAGCATGGCTGATGCAGACATTGCGATCGTCCGGATTGCGCCAGAGACGAGCTTCAAGAACAAAGCCTATGAGGCCTTGAAGGAAGCCATTCTCAAGATGGATATCTATTCCTCGCCGGAGCCGGTGATGCTGGACGAGCGCGCCCTCTCCGAGCGGCTCGGCGTCAGCCGCACGCCGATCCGCGAGGCCATCGCGATGCTCGAGCAGGACGGCTTTGTGAAGACCGTGCCGCGCCGCGGCATCATCGTGGTCCGCCGCACCAAGAACGAGATCGTCGACATGATCCGCGCCTGGGCGGCGCTGGAGAGCATGGCGGCGCGGCTGATCACCACCACCGCGCGCAAGCGCGACATCACGGCGCTGCGTGACTTCTTCAAGGATTTCGACCTGAAGAACCGCCTGCCGCAGGATCATGTCGAGGAATACTCCAGAGCCAATATCGCCTTCCACCAGGCGCTGATCTCGCTGTCGGAATCGCCGACGCTGATCGATATGACCAACGACATTCTCTTGCACGTGCGCGGCTATCGCCAGCTCACCATCGGCCGGACCGACCGTACCGCGGTCTCGCTGCCCGAGCACCTCGCCATCATCGAGGCGCTGGAAGCGCGCGATACCGAGCTTGCCGAGAAGCGCGCGCGTGACCACACGTTGGGTCTGGCGGCGTATGTCGAGGCGCACGGCCAGGAATTGTTTACGTAGCACCGCAACTTCATGCGAGACGAAAAACTCGTCCGAACCACGATCAGGGAGATCACGCCCATGCTGAACACCGCAGTCAAGTCCGAGGCACCGGGCACCGAGCAAGAGCTGACCGACGGATTCCATCTCGTCATCGACGCGCTCAAGCTCAACGGCATCAGCACCATCTACAATGTGCCGGGCATCCCGATCACGGATTTGGGCCGCATGGCGCAGGCTAGCGGCATTCGCGTCATCTCCTTCCGTCACGAGCAGAACGCAGGCTATGCGGCCGGGATCGCCGGCTTCCTCACCAAGAAGCCGGGCGTGTGCCTCACCGTCTCGGCCCCGGGCTTTCTCAACGGCCTCACTGCGCTGGCCCACGCCACCACCAATTGCTACCCGATGATCCTGATCTCGGGCTCGTCGGAACGCGAGATCGTCGACCTGCAGCAGGGCGACTATGAGGAGATGGACCAGCTCGCGATCGCAAAGCCGCTGTGCAAGGCGGCCTACCGCGTGCTGCACGCCCAGGACATCGGCATTGGTCTGGCGCGCGCCATCCGCGCCTCGGTTTCGGGGCGTCCGGGCGGCGTCTATCTCGACCTGCCGGCAAAGCTGTTCAGCCAGGTGATGAATGCCGATGCCGGCCAGAAATCGCTGGTGAAGGTGATCGACGCGGCGCCTGCGCAGATCCCCGCCCCCGCTTCCATCAAGCGCGCGCTCGATGTGCTGAAAAGTGCAAAACGCCCGCTCATCATCCTCGGCAAGGGCGCAGCCTATGCGCAGGCGGACGAGGAAATCAAAAACTTCGTCGAGAAGAGCGGCGTGCCCTTCTTGCCGATGAGCATGGCCAAGGGCCTCCTCCCCGACACCCATCCGCAATGCGCCGGTGCTGCGCGCTCCACGGTGCTGAAGGACTCCGACGTCGTGATGCTGATCGGCGCGCGGCTCAACTGGCTGCTCTCGCACGGCAAGGGCAAGACCTGGGGCGAAGCGCCGAAGAAGTTCATCCAGGTCGACATCGAGCCGAAGGAAATGGATTCCAACGTCGAGATCGCAGCACCTGTCGTCGGCGATATCGGCTCCTGCGTCTCCGCCCTCGTGCAGGCCTTGGGCGGCGGCTGGACCGCGCCCGCCGACTGGATCAAGACCGTCACGTCGAAGCGCGAAGAGAACGTCGCCAAGATGGCGCCGAAGCTCATGAACAACAAGTCGCCGATGGACTATCACGGCGCGCTCGGCGTGCTGAAGAACGTCATCAAGGATCGTCCCGACGCCATCCTCGTCAACGAAGGCGCCAACACCCTCGACCTCGCCCGCGGCGTCATTGACATGTACAAGCCGCGCAAGCGTCTCGACGTCGGCACCTGGGGCGTGATGGGCATCGGCATGGGCCAGGCGATCGCCGCTGCGCTCGAGACCGGCAACCCCGTGCTCGCGGTCGAAGGCGACAGCGCGTTCGGCTTCTCCGGCATGGAGATCGAGACCATCTGCCGTTACAATCTTCCGATCTGCGTCGTCATCTTCAACAATGACGGCATCTATCGCGGCACCGACGTCAACAACACCAATTCGGACCCCGCGACGACCGTGTTCGTCAAGGGCGCGCGTTACGACAAGATGATGGAGGCCTTTGGCGGCGTCGGCGTCAACGCCACCTCGCCGGACGAGCTGAAGCGCGCCGTCAACGAAGCGATGGATTCCGGCAAGCCGACGCTGATCAACGCGGTGATCGATCCGGCGGCGGGCTCGGAGAGCGGCCGCATCGGCAACCTCAATCCGCAAAGCGTTCTGAAGAAAAAGTAAGCCAGTCCCTGAAACCATATTCCCTGCGTTGCAGGGGCAGACAGAGTTACGGAGCAAAGACGATGACCAAGGCGCTCAAGGGCGTTCGTATCCTCGATTTCACCCACGTCCAGTCGGGACCGACCTGCACGCAGCTGCTGGCTTGGTTCGGCGCCGATGTGATCAAGGTGGAGCGCCCCGGCGTCGGCGACATCACGCGCGGCCAATTGCAGGACATCCCCAACGTGGACAGCCTGTATTTCACCATGCTGAACCACAACAAGCGCTCGATCACGCTCGACACCAAGAACCCCAAGGGCAAGGAAGTCCTCACGGCGCTGATCAAGAGCTGCGACGTGCTGGTGGAGAATTTCGGCCCCGGCGTGCTCGACCGCATGGGCTTTCCCTGGGAGAAGATCCAAAGCATCAACCCGAAGATGATCGTGGCCTCGATCAAGGGCTTTGGCCCGGGCCCGTACGAGGACTGCAAAGTCTATGAGAACGTCGCCCAGTGCACCGGGGGTGCTGCCTCCACCACCGGCTTCCGCGACGGCTTGCCGCTGGTGACCGGCGCGCAGATCGGCGACAGCGGCACCGGCCTGCATCTGGCGCTCGGCATCGTCACCGCGCTCTATCAGCGCACCATGACCGGCAAGGGCCAGAAGGTCACTGCCGCGATGCAGGACGGCGTGCTCAACCTGGCGCGCGTGAAACTGCGCGACCAGCAGCGCCTCGCCCATGGCCCGCTCAAGGAATACAGCCAGTACGGCGAAGGCATCCCGTTCGGCGATGCCGTGCCGCGCGCCGGCAACGACTCCGGCGGCGGCCAGCCGGGCCGCATCCTCAAGTGCAAGGGCTGGGAGACCGACCCCAACGCCTACATCTACTTCATTACGCAGGCGCCGGTGTGGGAGAAGATCTGCGACGTCATCGGCGAACCAGGTTGGAAGACGCACCCGGACTACGCCAAGCCGGCGGCGCGCCTGCCGCGGCTGAACGAAATCTTCGCCCGCATCGAGCAGTGGACGATGACCAAGACAAAATTCGAGGCGATGGAGATCCTCAACAAGGACGACATCCCCTGCGGCCCGATCCTGTCGATGAAGGAACTGATCGAGGACCAGTCGCTGCGCGCCACCGGCACCGTGGTCGAGGTCGACCACCCGACCCGCGGCAAGTATTTCTCGGTCGGCAACCCGATCAAGCTGTCGGACTCCCCGAGCGAGGTCACCCGCTCGCCGCTGCTCGGCGAGCACACCGACGAGATCCTGCGCCAGGTGCTCGGCTTCAGCGATCACCAGGTCGCCGAAATCCACGACTCCGGCGCCCTCGATCCGCCGCGCAAGCAGGCTGCGGAGTAAAACCGCGAAAACAACCCCATGCACAGTACAAAAGGCCGCCGAAACCGGCGGCCTTTTCGCTTTCTTTGAGCCCCGCCGGCCGATTGGAAAATCCTAATAGGGCAACCCAGCTGCCCTAGATATTGCGTTGCAGTATTCAAATTGCTGCTATGCAAACAATTGCATTGCTGCTGGTATCTGGTATACATAGATTGGTCCCAGACAACGAGACGGCCACCGGCCGTACTCCACGAAAGGGAACCAACATGGCCAAGTCCGCCGCGATCACCTACGCCCCCACCGGCTCGCTGTTCGCCCGCCTCATGACCGCGATCGACCGTGCGCTGAGCGCCTCCGCCCGCATCGCAGTGCGCAACGGCGACCAGCCGCGCTTCGGGCTCTAAGCCCGGTAATTACAAGGTTTCCGGCGCTGCACGCGACTGCGACCGATTGTCATACCCCTGTAATACTTTCGAAGAATGGCCCCGGATTCCGGGGCCATTTCTGTATGCACTCTAGCCGATTAGCCCTAATATCGCGCAACATCCGCGACAAATCGGACGGGCCTGCGCAAGAACCGAATAATCGCTTGCCTTCTGGTATAACACATACCAATATGTCGCATCGGTAACGCTGGGACTGGACACCCTCAACAGAAGCGTGCCCTCGGGAGGAGCTATGACGGATATGGTTCAGGAGGCTACGGCGCCCACCGCCGCACGGGTCAGCGATACCTATCGCTGGACGCAGCTGGTTATTGGCGTCGCGGCGATGGTGATGATCGCCAACTATCAATATGGCTGGACGTTCTTCGTCCCAGACATCCAGAAGACCTTCGGATGGGATCGCGCTTCGATCCAGTGGGCATTCACCCTCTTCGTCCTATTTGAAACCTGGCTCGTGCCGGTCGAGGGCTGGTTCGTCGACAAATACGGCCCGCGCATTGTCGTGCTGCTCGGCGGCATCCTCTGCGCCATCGGCTGGGTCATCAACGCCTACGCCACCACGCTCTCCGGCTACTATCTCGGCATGATCATCGCCGGCATCGGCGCCGGCGGCGTCTACGGCACCTGCGTCGGCAACGCGCTGAAATGGTTCCCCGACAAGCGCGGTCTTGCCGCTGGCCTCACCGCCGCCGGCTTCGGCGCAGGCTCTGCGCTGACGGTGGCCCCGATCCAGGCGATGATCAAGGACTCGGGCTTTCAGACCACCTTCCTCTATTTCGGTCTCGGCCAGGGCATCATCATCGTGATCCTCGCCTTCCTGCTGTTCTCGCCGAAGCCGGGTCAGGTGCCCGCCGCGATTCAGACCGCCAACATCATCCAGACCCGCCGCAACTATGCCCCGACCGAAGTGATCCGCCAGCCGATCTTCTGGCTGATGTACTTCATGTTCGTGATCGTCGGCGCCGGCGGCCTGATGGTCACCGCCAATCTCAAGCCGATCGGCGTGGACTGGAAGGTCGACGCCATCCCGGTGACCTTGATCGGCATGACCATGACCGCGGTGACGTTCGCGGCCACCATCGACCGCATCCTCAACGGCCTCACCCGCCCGTTCTTCGGCTGGATCTCCGACATGATCGGCCGCGAGAACACGATGTTTATCGCCTTCGGCATGGAAGGCGTCGGCATCTGGGCGCTCTACGTCTGGGGCCACGATCCGATCTGGTTCGTGCTGCTATCCGGCTTCGTGTTCTTCGCCTGGGGTGAGATCTACTCGCTCTTCCCCTCGACCTGCACGGATACGTTCGGCGCAAAGTTCGCCACCACCAATGCCGGCCTGCTCTACACCGCCAAGGGCACCGCGGCCCTGCTGGTGCCGCTCGGCAACTACATCCAGCAGACGTCCGGAAGCTGGGACAAAGTGTTCTGGGTCGCGGCCGGCGCCAACATCCTGGCCTCGCTGCTGGCAATCGTGGTGCTGAAGCCCTGGCGCAAGCAGGTCATCGCGGCGCAGTCGCCGTCAGCCTGACCGCGCTCAACTCTCCCTCGACGCGTCCACCCTTCCGGGTGGGCGCATTTTCTTTTTGGAAAGCTGGCATACCAGATCATGCGAACGACGATGAGCATCGCAGGCCCCTCGGCGGGAACGCCGGTTCGCTTTGACAAAAAATAGTCAATATTACTGACACTTAAAATATCCGCTTGCAGTCGATTTCGACGCGATACCGCCTTGACATTTGGCATTATGTATACCAGCATGGCCGCATAAACCTAGCCATGGAGGTTGCAATGCAAGTCGGAGATATCCTGCGCAAGAAAGCCGCCCGTGTTGCAACGGTCCGGATGAACGAGACCGTCGCCATCGCAGCGCGACTGATGCGTTCGGGCAATATCAGCGCGCTTGTCGTCAAGGACGTCGTGCGCACCGAAGGCAACACCGCGGTCGGCATGTTCACCGAGCGCGACGTTGTCCGCGCCGTCGCCGAGCATGGCGCCGCCGGCGTCAACATGAAGGTCTCGCAGCTGATCTCGGTGCAGCAGCTCGTCTCCTGCACCTCCACCGACACGCTCGAGCATGCACGCCACCTGATGAACAAGCACCACATCCGCCACCTGCCGGTGATCGACAATTACAGCCTGATCGGCGTCATCAGCATCCGCGATATCTCGACCGCGTTCGACGAGGCGGCGTCGGCGGCGAATCCCGAAACTCCCCTTGCGGCACAGGCGCAACGCGTAGCCTGACCAGTTAACTGAACCCAGCACTATCGCGCGCCGGCCGTGAGGCCGGCGGTCGGCGACGCGCGTCTGACGTGCCGGAAATATCAATCATCGCTGTTCGAGGGGTCACATGAAAATTTGCATTTACGGCGCCGGCGCAATCGGCGGTTACCTCGGTGTCCAGCTCGCACGCGTGGGTGTCGACGTCAGCCTGGTGGCGCGCGGCGCGCACCTGGCGGCGATGAAGCAGAACGGGCTGAAACTTCTGATCGGCGACCAGGAGCACGTCGTCCATCCGCGCTGCACCGACAAGCCGGCCGAGCTCGGCGTGCAGGATTTCGTCATCATCTGCCTGAAGGCGCATTCCATCACCGGCGTGCTCGAGCAGATGCAGCCGTTGCTCGGACCGCACACCCGTGTCGTCACCGCCGTCAACGGCATCCCCTACTGGTACTTCTACAAGCACGGCGGCGCGCTCGAGGGCGCGACGCTGGAGAGCATCGATCCCGGCGGCCGGCAGTGGCGCGGGCTCGGCCCCGAGCGCGCCATCGGCTGCATCGTCTACCCCGCAACCGAGATCGAGGCGCCCGGCGTGATCCGCCATGTCTATGGCGACCGTTTTCCGCTCGGCGAGCCTTCCGGCGAGACCACCGCCGACGTGCAGCGGCTCTCCGAAATCTTCACCAGGGCCGGCATGCAGGCCCCCGTGCTCGACCGCATCCGCGACGAGATTTGGCTAAAGCTGTGGGGCAATGTCTGTTTCAACCCGATCAGCGCGCTGACCCACGGCACGCTCGACGTGATCTGCAGCGATCCCGGCACCCGCGCGCTGTCCAAGGCGATCATGCTCGAGAGCCAGGCGATCGCCGAAAGCTTCGGCGTCAAATTCCGCGTCGATGTCGAGCGCCGCATCGAGGGCGCGCGCAAGGTCGGCGCGCACAAGACCTCGATGCTGCAGGACCTCGAGCGCAGCCGGCCGATGGAGATCGATCCGCTGGTCACCGTGGTCCAGGAGATGGGCCGCCTGACCAAGATTCCGACACCGGCGCTCGATGCCGTGCTGGCGCTGGTCGCCCAGCGCGCGGCGATTGCCGGGCTCTATGAGGCAAGCCTGCGGCCTGCGGAAATCAAGACCGCCGCCTTCGCATGACCGCGTGGCTCCGCTTCCGCCATGATGGCGCGATCCGCTTCGGCACCCTGGCGGCCGATGGGATCGCCGTCCATGACGGTGACATGTTCAGCGCGGCGAGGCCCACGGGGCGCGTCGTGGCGCTCGACGATGTCGAATTGCTGGCGCCGACCGAGCCCAGCAAGATCGTCGCGCTCTGGAACAATTTTCACGCGCTGGCCGCCAAGCTCAACCAGCCGGAGCCGCCCGAGCCGCTCTACCTGCTGAAGGCCACGACCTCGGTCGCCGCCCCCGGCGCCGTGATCCGCCGCCCGGCCGCGTATAGCGGCAAGACCACCTATGAGGGCGAGCTCGGCATCGTCATCGGCAAGACCTGCACGGCGATCTCTCCCGAAGAGGCCGACGACTTCATCTTCGGCTACACCTGCGTCAACGACATCACCGCCAACGACATCCTCGGCCGCGACCCGACCTTCCCGCAATGGGCGCGCTCGAAAGGCATCGATGGCTACGGCCCGTTCGGTCCCGTGATCGTCGCCGGCGTCGATCCCGCAAAACTCGTGGTGCGCACGATCTTGAACGGCGTGGAACGCCAGAACTATCCCATCGCCGATATGATCTTCAGCGCACAAAAGCTCGTCAGTGAAATCTCGCACGACATGACGTTGCTGCCCGGCGACCTCATCGCTTGCGGCACCTCGGTCGGCGTCGGCGTCATGAAGGAGCCCGTCAACACAGTCACCGTCGCGATCGACGGGATTGGCGAATTGACCAACGAATTCCGGCAGTAGATCGGGCGCTTCCGTTCGATCAAACGAGCTTGAATACCGTCCTCAAGAACGACTTGACGGCCAGAGTCGCCGCTTCCGTTGCAACCGGATCGTGGCCGACATGGGTGCCGTGTGCGACACAAGCATCCCGGTAGCTGAACGGCCGTTTGGTCGCGAGATTGATGAGAACGCCCCCCGGTTCCTCCTGAATTCTGCAGTTGCGCACACTCTGAAAGGCCGGCCGAAGCTCTGCAGGCTGCGGGCCGAGGGGATTGTCGAAAGCATGCGAAGCGCTTGGATACTCGGTCAATTCCACATCGTGACCCGCTGCCTTCAGCCGTTCGACGTATCCTTTGCAAGCCGAAACTGGATTGTAATCGTCGAGCGCGCCACTAAAGATTCGTATCGGCCTTCTCTCAATATCGGTGTCGCCGATATAGCTTGTCATACAATCGGGGTAGAACGGCAGATACGCTGCGAATTCCACTCCCGACTTATTCCACGTCTGTTGGAACCTTTTGAGGCCGGCATACAGCGTGGCCTGCGCGCCGCGTGAGAAGCCCATCAGCGCGATCCGCTGCGGATCGACGCGCGGGTGGGCGGCAATAGCCTCGAGCGCGCGGTAGATGTCGAGAATGAAATTGAGACGACCAAGCAAGGCTTGATTGCTATTGACCTCTTCGAAGCCGCGCCCGGTGAAGCCGTCGATGGCAAATGTCGAAATGCCCGCCACGTTAAGCTGTCGCGACCAATACTCGATGTTTGGGCCAAAGCCGCCAGAGCCATGTTGCAGCATAACCACCGGTAAACGGCCAGGCCCTTGGGCAACGCGAAACTGACCGGCTATCGTCGTTGGCTTGCCATTGCTGTCTCCGGTGAGGAATTGCTGATCGGTAAGGGTCAATGTCTGGATCGGCAGCAGTTCGGTTCGTCCGGCAAAATCCCTGGTTCCAACCGCTGCTGTCTGAGCAGGCGCTGAGGTGCCGACCGCAGCGACTTGGCTGATCCCCGTCATGGCTTCCTCCTTAGCCGCTCAGGCACGGCCACTCCCTGAATTGCGGGAGCTCCAGTATAGCCGCAATCCCGAGATCACCCCTAACCGGCTATGCTGCGGACACGCCAAAACACGTTGCGGACAGGCCAAAATCGACAGTCGCCCGTGAAATTTGCCATCCTGCGGAAACAGGAAGCGCCGCTTTTGCATGATGGCAATGCCTTGGCCTCCGGTGCCTCCGGTGGACATTTGCAGGGCGTGACGGCATCCTGATCCCCGAAATTTCAAAACAACGCGCGCAAGCAGCGCGAGGGAAACAAACAGAGGGCAGGCAATGTTCAAGACGCGCTTTACCGAAACGTTCGGCATCGAGCACCCGATCGTGCAGGGCGGCATGCAATGGGTCGGACGCGCCGAACTGGTCGCGGCCGTCGCGAACGCCGGCGCGCTTGGCATGATCACCGCGCTGACCCAGCCGACGCCGGAAGATCTGACCAAAGAAATCGCGCGCTGCCGCGACCTGACCGACAAGCCGTTCGGCGTGAACCTGACCATCCTGCCGGCGATCAAGCCGCCCCCCTACGCCGAATACCGCCAGGCCATCATCGAGGCTGGCATCAAGATCGTGGAAACCGCCGGCAACAAGCCGCAGGAGCATGTCGACGAATTCAGGAAACACGGCATCAAGGTGCTGCACAAATGCACCAGCGTCCGCCACGCCCTCTCCGCCGAGCGCATGGGCGTCGACGGCATCTCGATCGACGGCTTTGAATGCGCCGGCCATCCCGGCGAAGACGACACGCCCGGCCTGATCCTGATCCCCGCTGCCGCCGACAAGGTGAAGATCCCGATGATCGCTTCGGGCGGCTTTGGCGATGCGCGCGGCCTTGTCGCCGCGCTCGCGCTTGGCGCCGACGGCATCAACATGGGCACGCGCTTCATGTGCACCAAGGAGAGCCCGATCCACCAGCTCGTCAAGGAGCGCATCGTTGCGAACGACGAGCGCGAGACCGAGCTGATCTTCCGCACCATGCGCAACACCTCGCGCGTCGCCAAGAACGCCATCTCCACCAAGGTGGTGGCGATGGAGAAGGAAGGCGCCAAGTTCGAGGACATCCGCGAGCTAGTGGCGGGTGCGCGCGGCAAGATGGTCTATGCCACCGGCGATGCCGATCATGGCATCTGGTCGGCCGGCCAGGTGCAGGGCCTGATCCACGACATCCCGAGCTGCGCCGAGCTCATCTCCCGCATCATGCACGAGGCGGAGGAAATCGTCCGCGGCCGGTTCGGAGGCATGCTCTCCGGCGCGCAGCGCCAGGCCGCCGAATAGCCGGCGCGCACGGCCAACAAGAAGAGGCATCTCATGAAGGCCTATGTGTACGGGGCCAATGGCGCCGCGATATCCGACGTCGCCAAGCCCACACCGAAGGGCGCCGAGGTCCTGGTAAAAGTTCACGCCTGCGGGCTGAACCGCGCCGATCTCGGCATGACAAAGGGCCATGTCCATGGCGCGCGCGGCGGCGTCGGCACCGTGCTCGGCATGGAATGGGCCGGCGAAGTCGCCGAGCTCGGCCCCGAGGCGAAAGGCGTGAAAGTCGGCGACCGCATCATGGGCTCCGGCGCCGCGGCCTTTGCGGAATACACGCTGGCCGATCACGGCCGCCTGTTCCGCGCGCCCTCCAACATGAACTTTGACGAGGCCGCGACGCTACCCGTCGCGCTCGCCACCATGCACAACGCCGTGGTCACCAACGGCGCGCTGCAGCCTGGCCAGAGCGTGCTCATTCAAGGCGCGAGCTCCGGCGTCGGCTTGATGGCGATGCAGATCGCAAAGCTCAAGGGTGCAAAACTCGTGGTCGGCTCCTCCACCGATGCGATGCGCCGCGGCCGGCTGAAGGAGTTCGGCGCCGATCTCGCCATCGATTCCTCCGATCCAGGCTGGGTCGACGAGGTCTTGAAGGCGACCGGCGGCGAAGGTGTCGACCTCATCGTCGATCAGGTCTCGGGCCCCGTCGCCAACCAGAACCTGAAGGCGACCAAGGTCAAGGGCCGCATCGTCAATGTCGGCCGCCTCGGCGGCACCCATGGCGACTTCAACTTCGACCTGCACGCCGCGCGCCGTATCAACTATATCGGCGTCACCTTCCGCACCCGCTCGATCGAGGAGATCCGCGAGATCTTCGACGAAGTCCGCAAGGACATCTGGAGCGCGGTGGAAAGCCGCAAGCTGCAGCTGCCGATCGACAAGGTCTACAAGTTCGCCGATATCGGCGCGGCGTTCGAGCACATGGAAGCCAACAAGCACCTCGGCAAGATCGTGGTGACGCTGTAGGCCCCTCTCGTGTCCCCGGACGCGGTGCAGCATGCAACGCTGCACCGCCGGGCCGGACCTGCCGCAACAGCCCTGTCACATGCCTTCGCTAAGTTGATGCGATGCATGACAAAGTCGCCGCCGGCACCCTGCGGACCGCCGCCTTCGAATGGCGCAGCGCCCGCTTACAGCTTTGCCTGCCCTACCTCCAGGCGCTGGCGATCTATCTGGCGTCCCGCCTGCTCGTCTTCCTCGGGGTCGTCCTTGGCAAGACCTACATTGCGCTTGGCAACGATGACTGGCTCGCCGGCCCGCAATGGTACCACCGGCTGCTGCGCTGGGACTCGGAGTGGTACAAGATCATCGCTTCCGAGGGCTACCGGTATGATGGCGACCCCGGCCTGACCCAGACCGTCGTCTTCTATCCGCTCTATCCCGGCCTCAGCCGCCTTGTCAGCGAGCTGCTCGGAATCAATGTGACCGACGCGATGCTACTGGTTGCCAATCTCGCCGGTGCCGCCGCCATTCTGCTGCTATTCAAGCTGGTCCGCGAAAGCTTTGGCGAGCGCACCGCGCTCGCGACGGTGGCGCTGATCTCGTTCTTCCCTGCCTCGATTTTCCTGTCCGCCGGCTACACCGAGCCGCTCGCTTTGCTGCTGATGGTCGCGTTTTTCCTCAGCCTCGCCCGCGAGCGTTTCCTGATGGCCGCCGTCTTCGCAGGTCTTGCGACCGCAACGCGCTCATCCGGCATCGTGCTGCTACCGGTGCTGCTGTGGGAATTGTGGCGCTGCCGTCCGCCGCGCCGTTTCCTGATCGAGGCAGTTCCGCTGGCGATCATCTCCGTCTCGGGACTGCTGCTCTACATCGTCTATCTTGGCGTCGCGTTCGGTCATCCGCTGGCCTTCGCCGACGCCCAGGCGGCCTTCCACCACAACACCACCATGATGGGCCGGCTGTTGTCAGCGCTGACACTGGAGCCGTTCAGCAGGATTGACCTGACCGACATCAGTCCCGCAGGCCTCGACCCCTGGTTCACCGCAATCGCCGTCGCCCTGATCGTGCGCGCCTGGTTTAACGGCATGAGCCGGGCCATGGTCCTGTTTTCGGCCCTGGTGCTGGCGCTGCCCTATCTGACGCTGAGCGGCGGTCCCGCCGGGTTCACCTCGATGGCCCGCTTCAACCTGGTTTCGTTTCCGCTGTTCGTCACCGTGGCGCTCGCTACCGAGCGAAGGCCGTGGGCGGTGACGGCGATCGCAGCGGTCTTCGGCGGCCTGTTGCTGATGTATTCGGCGCTGTTCTCGCAATGGCAGTGGGTCGGCTAGGCGCGCCGGGCGATCTTTTAATCGGAACAGTTCGCAACAAACTGCATCTGCGAGTGAGTTGCGACTTGCTGCGGTGGATGGCTGCTTGATGTTAACCGGCGCCCTGCTAAACCGCCGGCCATGACCGTCACCCACGCCCACGCTGCCCACACCAAGACTTCCGTCGCGGCGATCTCGATTCTAGCCAGCGGCAGCATGGCGCTGGCAAAGCTCGTGGTCGGGATCGCCATCGGCTCGCTGGCGCTGATCTCGGAGGCGCTGCACTCCTCGATCGACCTGGTCGCCACCATCATCACCTGGGCCGTGGTTCGGGTATCGGACCTGCCGGCCGACGACGAGCATCATTACGGCCATGGCAAATTCGAGAGCCTGTCGGCGCTCGGCGTCACTGCGCTGCTCTACATCCTTGCCGGCGGCATCCTGGTCGAGGCCTATAGCCGCCTGCGCGAGGGCACGCCGCCGCCGACCATTTCTGCGATACCCTTCATCATCCTGGTGATCGACATCGCCGTCAATTTCTGGCGCGCCCGCGCCCTGCATCGCGCCGCGCGCGAGACCGGCAGCCAGGCGCTCGCCGCCGATGCGCTGCATTTTGCTTCCGACGTGCTCGGCTCGCTTGCCGTCATCGCCGGGCTCGTTCTGGCCGGCCTCGGCTTCTGGTGGGGCGATGCCGCCGCGGCCATCGCAGTGGCCGTCATGATCGGCTTCCTCGGCCTGAAGATGACGCGCGCTACCGTGGAAACGCTGCTCGACCAGGCTCCCAAGGGCATCACCGAGAAGGCGGAAGCGGCGATCCGCGCCGTCCCCGGCGTGCTCGACGTCGAGCGCATGCGCGTACGCATGGTCGGCCCGACCTATTTCATCGACACCATCGCAAAAGTGCCGCGCACCTACCCGATCGACCGCGTCGAGGAGATCAAGCGCACGGCGCAGGCCGCGGTGCGCGATGCGCTTGGCGATGCCGACCTCACCTTCGCCGCCGTTCCTGTGGCGCGCAACAATGAAAGCGTGCGCGAGCGCATCATGGTGATCGCGCGGAATTCGGGCCTTGCCGTGCATCATGTCACGGTGCACGACCTCGGCGAAAAGCTGATCGTCAGCATCGATCTCGAGGTCGACGGCGAGATGCCGCTGCTCGAGGCCCACGACATCGCCCACAATCTCGAGCGAAGCATCCGCGACGAGTTCGGCGAGGACGTCGAGGTCGACACCCATATCGAGCCGCTGGAGCCGGAGCTGCCGCACGGCACCGACGCCGCGCCCGAGCGCGTCGCCGCTATCAAGGCGGCGCTGACGGAATTTTCCGCCCACGGCGCCATCCATGACATCCACAATGTGCGGGTGCGCGACACCGACGCCGGCGAGATCGTCAACTTCCATTGCCGCGCTGCACCCGCGATGAGCGTGATCAAGGTGCATCAGGGCGTCGACGAGATCGAGCGCGCGCTGCGTCGCGCCTTCCCGAGCATCAAGCGCGTCATCAGTCACGCCGAGCCTGCGCGGCTAGAGCGCACTGCTTCAAATCGGGACCGAGCGCCGTAGAATTACGGCGGCGTTCCTGTTTCGGACTCGGATTGTGACGCGGCCGGACTCACACAATCGCGTGGGACAAGATTTATTTCGCGTTAAGGATTCGTTGACTCTCGACAGCCCGCGAAAAACGGATTCAAATCATCATGATTCGGAAGCACTGGGGTTCTTCCGAAAACGGCGTAACAGATAGAACTCGGCGGGGGTCTAAGGCATGGCGCGTGCGCACGCGGCGGATGCGTGCGTCCAATCCGATTCGATCAAGGGATTGGCGCAGTCGATCGCGAAGCCGGCCTACACCAGGCTGCTCACCGCAGAGCCCGCGTTGCGCCGCGCTGTTCCGACCCTGATCATCGCCTTCCTCGTCACCATCTGCCTCGGCTCGTTCGTGCAGGTCATCGACCAAACGCGTCAGAAGCGCGTCACCATGAAGCGCGAAATCGCAGCCCTTGCCGACATCCTCGCCGAGCGGCTCGATCGCCTCACCTCGGTGCGGCAGGAGCGCGCCTCGACCGTCGATCGGCTGCAACACATTTTGCCCGGCCTGATTCCCGCCTGGGGCAGCGCCTCCGGACGTCATGTGATCGTGGTCGGCGCCGACCAGCGCATCCTCGCCCGCGTGCCGGTCGAGGCCGGCCTCGAGCCCGACCGCATCCTCGACGTCATCTCCACCGCGCAGCTGCTCGCCGCGCCTTCCGGCCAGCAAGCCGCCATCACCGACATGATCCTGCCGGGCGGCGGCGGCGCGATGGCCACCCAACGCGTGATCAAGTCGATGCCCGGCCAGATCATCGTCATCCAGGAGAAGAACGAGCCGATCTGGGGCTCCGATGCCGCGCTCTCGGTGACATTGTCGGCCACCACGGGGTTCGTCGTGCTGATCCTCGGCTTCGCGTTCCACTGGCAATCGACCCGCGCCCGCGAGGGTGATCTCATCAATGACGCCGTGCGCGGCCGCATCGACACCGCGCTCAACCGCGGCCGCTGCGGCCTTTGGGACTGGGACCTCTCGCGCGGCCGCATCTTCTGGTCGCAGTCGATGTTCACCATGCTCGGGCTCGACAGCCGCAGCGACCTCCTCACCTTCGGCGAGGTCAACGCGCTGGTGAATTCCGACGACATCGACCTGTTCGAGATCGCCGACCGGCTGATCTCCGGCAACATCGATCATATCGACCAGTCGTTCCGCATGCAGCACGCCGACGGTCACTGGATCTGGCTGCGCGTGCGCTGCGAGCTGTCGCATGCCGCCGCCGATTCCGGCCTGCACCTGATCGGCATCGCCGTCGACATCACCGAGCAGAGGAGCCTCGCCGAGAAGACGGTGGAAGCCGATCTGCGCCTGCGCGACGCCATCGAGACCATCCCGGAAGCCTTCGTGCTGTGGGACGCCGATGATCGCCTCGTGCTCTGCAACTCCCACTTCCAGCGCCTGCACAAGCTGCCGGACTCCGCCGTGGCGCCCGGCACGTCCTACGAGACCGTGATCGAGGTCGGCCGCATGCCGGAAGTGCGCACCCGCCTGCACGGCGCGGCCAACCAGGCCCCGGGCGCCCGCACCTTCGAGGCGCAGCTCGAGGACGGCAGCTGGCTGCACATCAGCGAGCGCCGCACCAAGGATGGCGGCTACGTTTCGGTCGGCACCGACATCACCCGCATCAAGGAGCACGAGCAGAAGCTGGTCGACAACGACCTTCGCCTGCGCGCCACCGTCGCCGATCTGCAGCGCTCGCAGTCGGCGCTGGAGCGCCAGGCGCTCGAGCTTGCCGACCTCGCCCAGAAATATGCCGAAGAGAAGAACCGCGCCGAGGATGCCAACCAGGCCAAGTCAAAATTCCTCGCCAATATGAGCCATGAGCTGCGCACGCCGCTCAACGCCATCATCGGCTTCTCCGAGATCATGGGCAGCGGCATGTTCGGCGCGCTTGGCTCGGACAAGTACCAGGAATACTGCCACGACATCCTCACCTCCGGAAAATACCTGCTCGAAGTCATCAACGACATCCTCGACATGTCGAAGATCGAGGCCGGCCGCATGAAGCTCGACATGGAGCCGCTCGATCTGTCGCGGACGCTGGCCGAGTCGCTGCGCGTCGTGTCCGGCCGCGCCGAGGACAAGCACCTGACGCTGCATGCCGACATCGAAAACACGATCTCCGTCGTCGCCGACCGCCGCGCGGTCAAGCAGATCATCGTCAACCTGCTGTCGAACGCGGTGAAGTTCACCCCCGACGACGGCAAGGTCGAGGTGCGCGGCCGCGTGCTGAAGGACTCCATCGTGCTGACGATCGCCGACACCGGCATCGGCATCGCGCCGGACTCGCTGCGGCGGCTCGGCAAGCCGTTCGAGCAGGTCGAGAGCCAGCTCACCAAGAGCTATCAGGGATCGGGCCTCGGGCTCGCCATCGCCCGCTCGCTCACGGGGCTACACGGCGGCACCATGAAGCTGCGCTCAAAACTCGGCGCCGGCACCGTCGTCCGCGTCACGCTGCCGCTCGACGCCAGCAAAGTGAAGGCGGCGGCGTAGTATCGTCCCGGCGAAGACCGGGACCCATACGCCGCGGCGGAAATTGCCTCGGCGTGATGGTGGCCGGCTTTCCCTCAACAACTACGCCCTGACGTTATGGTCCCGGCCTTCACCGGGACGACACCGAGCTTGTGGCAGCGACGACGCCTCACATCTGCAAGCTCGGCGCCACCTCGCGCGCGACCTGCACCAGCGCGGCGAGCAGCGGCGTCATCGGGTCGCGCTGCGGAATGACGAGGCCGATCGAATAGGTGACGTCGGGATCCACGATCGGGATGCTGCGCACCGTGTCGGCCAGTCCCAGCGTCTCGGCGAGCTTCGCCGGCATCACGCTCGCCCAGCGTCCGGTCTTCACGTGGGTGTAGAGCACGAGCAGCGAGTTCGACGCCAGCGTCGGCTTGGCTTCCGCGCCGACTGAACTCAGGGCACGATCGATGATGCGGCGGTTCTGCATGTCCGGCGTCAGCAGGCAGAGCGGCACCTGCCCCACTTCCTTCCACGTCACCTGCTCGCGATCGCCGAACATCGCGTCGCGCGCGGTCAACAGGCGGTAGCTCTCGTTGTAGAGCGGAATGCTGCGCACGTTGCCGATCGGCTCGTTCTCGATGTAGCTCAGCCCGGCATCGACCTCGAGATTTTCCAGCAAGCCCAAAACATCCGATGACGTGCAGGACTGGATGCGGAAGCGCACATCGGGATGGCGCGCACGGAGCGGCGTCGTCAGTTGCGCCACCATGCCGAGCACGGTCGGGATCGCCGCGATCCTGAGCTCGCCGGAGAGCGAGTGCTTGAGGCTGTTGATCTCCTGGCGCATCGCGCGCGCGTCGCCGACGATGCGGCGCGCCCAGTCCAGCGTGCGCTCGCCCTCCGGCGTGAAGCCCTGGAACCGCGAACCGCGCTGCACCAGCATCACGCCGAGGATTTCCTCGAGCTGCTTGAGGCTGGTGGACATCGTCGGTTGCGTCACGCCGCACGCCTCCGCAGCGCGGCCGAAGTGACGCTCCTTGGCGAGTGCGAGCAGAAGTTCAAGTTTGTCGATCAAGAAAAGGCCCCGGTTCCGATTGATCCGATCACAAATACCACGAGCAGCAATCGTCGAATAAGTGCAAACAGCCCTGAGGCTCGGCCCGACAGTGATTTTGTTCCGCTATCGGCCAATCCCGAACGCAAATCGCATACCCATGGCCTAACCAACCACCGCATTGAACACCCGGCGAACCTCGGCCTGGGTCTCCCGCAGCCGGGCTTCCAGCGCCGAAAAATCAGGGGTGTCGCCTGCCCGGGCCATCACCCGCAGCAGATCCTCGCCTGCCGTCGCCGGGTTGAACTTGCCGCTGACGCAGAGCCTGATGATTTGGGTCAGGTCGTGATAGAGCCGCGCCGCGCCACGCAGCACTTCTGCATCAGGCTGCGCAAGCACGCCGAGCCGCGCGGCATTGTCGAGCACGGCGAGCGTTGAGACATTGAGGATGTCGGGTTTCTCGGCGGCGCAAACGAGCTGCAGGTACTGCGCGATGAAGTCGATGTCGACGATGCCGCCGGCGGCATATTTGAGATTCCAGACGTCGTCCTCGCCCTTTTCCTGGGCGATGGCGCGGCGCATGTCGGCGACGTCGGCGGCGATCGCGGCCGCATCGCGCGGACGGGTCAGCACGGCGCGGATGACGTCCTCGATCTTCCTGCGAAAGTCCGGCGAACCCGAGATCACCCGCGCCCGCGTCAGCGCCATGTGCTCCCAGGTCCAGGCCTCGCGCTCCTGGTAGTCGGCAAAGGAATCGAGCCGCGACGCCAGCGGGCCGGCGCGGCCCGACGGGCGCAGCCGCATGTCGATCTCGTACAGCACGCCGTAATTGGTGCGCGTGGTGAAGGCACTGATCAGCCGCTGAGTGAAGCGGGCGAAATACTGCGCGCCGTGCAGCGAGCGCTCGCCGTCCGACTCCGGCTCTTCATGATCGTAATCATAGAGCAGGATCAGATCGAGGTCGCTTGACGCCGTCATCTCGCGGCTGCCGAGCCGGCCCATGGCGAGGATCGCGGTCTGCTGATCCCTGATCTTGCCGTACTGGCCGGCGAACTGGTCGGTGACGAGGCCGTGCACGGTGTGAACGATGCCCTCGGCGACGTCCGCGAAGGCCGTGCCCGCCTGCTGGGCGGATACCGTGCCGGACAGGATGCGCGTGCCGATCAAAAACAGGCTCTCCTGCCCGAACAGACGCAGGCGGTCGAGAAAATCCTCGTAGGAGTCCGCATCCTGCAGCGTCGCTGCCAGCCGCCCGGAAAGCTCCTTGCGGTCCGGCATCGCGCCGAAGAAGCGCGGGTCGATCAAGCCGTCCATGATCTGCGGCTGGCGCGCCAGCATGTCGCCGAGCCGCGGCGCGGCACCCAGGATCAAGGCCACCAGCGCGACCAGATCGGGGTTCTGGCTCAGCAGCGAGATCAGCCGCCCGCCGCGCTGCAGCGCCTGCAGGAAGCGGTCGAACGCGGTCACCGCGTTGTCCGGCTCCTCGGCATGGGCGAGGCCGTCGATCAGGCCGGGCACGAACTCGACGAAGGCGTTGCGCGTCGCCTCGACCCGCAGCGCGCGATAATCGCCGGTCAGCCATTGCTGCACGGTGATCGCCACCATCGCCGGCTTCTCGAAACCGAGCGCCAGCAGATGATCGAGCAGGCGCTTGTCCTCGGGCCCTGCGGCGTAGTCGATATCGGGCAGCTTCTCCGTGCCGGTCGGATCGCCCTCGAACAGTCGGCTGTAGTGGCCCTGCACGATGTTGAGTTGGCCGACGAGGTCTTTGGCGAAGGCATCGCGGCTTTCATAGCCGAAGAAGTTGGCAAAGCGCTCGACCGCCTCGCGCTGCTCCGGCAGCGTGTGCGTCTGCTCGTCGGCGATCATCTGCAGGCGGTGCTCGACCCGGCGCAAAAACTCGTAGGCCGCCGTCAGCTCGTCGCGGGCCTCGTAGGTGATCCAGTTGCTGTTGGCGAGCTCGTTGAGCGCCAGCAGCGTCGGCCGCACCCGCAATTCCGGATGGCGGCCGCCCGCAATCAGCTGCTGGGTCTGGGCAAAAAACTCGATCTCGCGGATGCCGCCGCGGCCAACCTTGACGTTGTGGCCTTCGACCGAAATCTCGCTCTGGCCGCGATAGGTCTGCATCTGCCGCTTCATGTCGTGGACGTCGGCAAGGGCGGCGAAGTCGAGATGCTTGCGCCAGACGAACGGCGCGATCTCGGCGACCAGCGCTTCGCCGGCGGCAAGATCGCCGGCGCACGGCCGCGCCTTGATCATGGCGGCGCGCTCCCAGGTGCGCCCTTCCCGCTCGTAGTAATGCAGCGCCGCTTCCGTGGAGATCGCCACCTGCGTCGAGGCCGGGTCCGGCCGCAGCCTGAGATCAACGCGGAACACATAGCCCTCGCCGGTGCGCTGCTGCAGGAGCCGCGCCAGCGCTTGCGTGACGCGCACGAAGAACGGCTGCGGCTCGATGTCCGGATCGAGCGAGGTCGCGTTGCGGTCGAAGAACACGATCAGGTCGATGTCGCTGGAATAGTTCAACTCGCCCGCGCCCAGCTTGCCCATCGCGAGCACGATCAGGCCGCAACCCGCTTCGGGATGCTCCGGATCGGTCGCCTTGATGCGGCCGCGTGCCACCTCATGGCGCAACAGGAAGCGCAGCGCCATCTGCACCGACGCGGTGGCAAGGTCGGTCAATGCCGCGGTGACCCGCATCACCGGCCATACCCCGCCGATGTCGCACAGCGCGATCAGCAGCGCCGCCTCCGCCTTCATGCACCGGACCAGATGCGCGACGTCGGTTTCGCCGGCGGCGGACCACACCGCGCGCGCGGTCTGTTCGATCAGGGCGCGGAGATGCGATTCCGGATCGCACGAAAGAATGCGGATCAGCCGCGCTGCGTCGGCGCGCACCAGATCGAACAGATAGGGCGAAAACTCGGCAATGCCGAGCAGTATCTTCTTCGCCTTGCCGTGGTCGAGCAGCGCGTCGAGCGCGGCCGACTGCGTGGGCTCGAGCTCCGCGAGCCAGTCGCCAAGACGTTGTTCGGCTTTTTCGGGTGCGGAGACATGCGGGCCCTCGACGAAGCGAGTGGCGAGTGGATGTCGTTCCGCGTTTCCCGGCGCGGAGGCGTTCATGCCACCTTCTGTGGCACATCCTGCGTTTGCGCTGCAAGCCTCTCGCCGGTGCGCGCGGGCAGCACCAGCGTCGCCACCAGGCCGGGATGCGCATCGCCGAGGCGGAGCTCCCCGCCATGCAAGGTGGCAACCGCATTGGCGAGGCTCAGGCCGAGGCCCGAGCCCGGCTGCGTGCGGCTCGCCTCCAGCCGCACGAAGCGCTCGATGGCGTGCTTGCGGTCGGCTTCGGGAATGCCCGGGCCGTGATCGGTGACGCTGAGCAGCACCTGCTCGCCCTCGCGCCGGGCTTCGATCACGATCTCTCTCGCCGCCTTGATGCCGAGCGGCTGCGCTGATGCCGCCGGCTTGCCGTATTTGATGGCGTTTTCCACCAGATTGGCGAGCGCCTGGCTGATCAATTCGCGATTGCCATGCAGCGGCGTGGCGGCGGCCTTGACCGCCAGCGTCATGCCGTCGTCTTCCGCCAGCGGCTCATAGAGCTCGTAAATGCCGTTGGCGACGTCGGCGGCGTCGAAATCGTCCATGTTGCCGCGCGCCTGGCCGGATTCGGCGCGCGCGATCATCAAGAGCGCATTGAAGGTGCGGATCAGGCCGTCGGATTCCTCGATGGTGCGCTCCAGTGCCGCGCGGTAGTCGGCTTCGCTGCTGGATCGCGCCAGCGCCTCCTCGGCGCGGTTGCGCAGCCGCGTCAGCGGCGTCTTCAGGTCATGGGCGATGTTGTCGGAAACTTCCTTCAGCCCGTTCATCAGCGCCTCGATGCGCTCCAGCATCGCGTTGAGATTGGAGGCGAGACGATCGATCTCGTCGCCGCTCCGTCCCACCGGCAGGCGGCCCGAAAGGTCGCCGGCCATGATGCGCTGGGTGGTGCCGGTCATGGCATCGATCCGCTGCAGCACCCGGCGCGACACGAAGATGCCGCCGCCGATGCCGAGCACGATGACGACCAGCAACGACCATTGCGTTGCCCTGGCGACGATGCCGAACAGCCGCCGCCGCTCCTCCAGGTCGCGCCCGATCAGCAGGCGGAAGCCGTTGCTGAGCTCGGTGACCTTCACCAGCGCGCGGTGGTCGGCATTGTCATTCTCATCGAGCCGGCGGTAGGCGGTTTCCGACCAGCCGGTGGTGGTTATCACGCCCGGCGAAAGCGAACCGACATTGCCGCCGATCGCAACCCCATTGGGCGCGGTGATGAGATAGAGATTGGCGCCCGGCCGCAGCGTCCGGCGGTCGATGGTCCAGGCAAGCCCGCTCAGGCCGCGGCGCAGATAGATTTCGTTGATCTCCGAGGCTTCGGCGTTGACGGTAGCGGTGATCTGCTCGGTGATCAGCCGGCGGGTGTTCCACGCGAAGAAGGCCAGCAGCGACGCCGCGAATAGCGCGAACAGCAGCAGATAGACCAGCGTCAGGCGAAACGCCGTGGTGCGGATCAGTTTGCCGAACGCTCCCACAGCCTACCGGATGCCGTCGCGGATCATGTATCCGGCGCCGCGGATGGTGTGCAGCAGCGGCCGGTCGAATCCCTTGTCGATCTTGGAGCGCAGGCGGGAGATGTGGACGTCGATGACGTTGGTCTGCGGATCGAAGTGATAGTCCCAGACGTTCTCCAGCAGCATGGTGCGCGTCACCACCTGGCCGGCATGCTTCATCAGATATTCGAGCAGGCGGAACTCGCGCGGCTGCAAGGTCAGCTCTTCCTTGCCTCTGATAACGCGATGCGAGAGCCGGTCGAGCTCGAGGTCGCCAACGCGGTAGACGGTCTCCTCCGCAGGCCCGCCATGGCGGCGCGACAGCACCTCGACGCGCGCCAACAGCTCGGCGAAGGAATACGGTTTTGGCAGATAGTCGTCGCCGCCGGCGCGCAGGCCCTTGATGCGGTCGTCGACCTGGCCGAGCGCGGAGAGGATCAGCGCCGGCGTGCGGTTGCCCTTCTCGCGCAACGTGCCGATCAACGACAGGCCGTCGCGCTTGGGCAGCATGCGGTCGACCACCAGCACGTCGTAATCGCCGCTGTCGGCGAGCGCGAGGCCCTCCTCGCCATCGGTGGCGAGATCGGCGACGTGGCCGACCTCGCGGAACGCCTTGACCAGGTAGTCGGCGGATTCGCGGTCGTCTTCGACAATCAGAAGGCGCATGCTGGGATTGGGTGCGGGATTGACCGCGTTGGACACCGGGTTGAGCTCTGTCACCATGGCGTGACTGACCCTCTCATGCAAGGCAGGGAAACGCCCTCTCGACGATGTGAAAAAAGCAGGCGGTGAGGCTGGGGGACCTCACCGCCCTTAGGCCCTTCCGACGGAGGGGGGCGTATTCCACCGGAAGGTAGCCAGAGGGAGCGAGTTCTTCACCCGCTCCCCGGAAAGCGCCGCGGCGGGGGCGACTAATGCCGGCGACACTCTCCATCTCCATAGTTAACCCTTGGCCAGCGGCACTGCCACAAAGCGCGACGAACCGCCGCTCTTTACGCGCATCAGCACGCTGTTCTTGTTTTCGCCGCGCGCGGCCGAGATCGCATCGCGGACATCGTCCGCGCTGGAAACGGCCTTGCCGCCGACTTCGAGGATCACGTCGCCTTCCTTGAAGCCGCGTTCGGCCGCAGCACTGCGCGGATCGACTTCGGTGATGACGACGCCTTCCTTGCCGGCGCCGGCGACGCTGTTGGCGGGCGCAACCGTCATGCCGAGTTTCGGCATTTCGGTGCCGCGGGTGCCGCGGCCCTGGTCCTTGTCAACCTCGGCCTTGGCCTCCACCGTATTCGGCAGCTGGCCGAGCGTCAGGTTGATGACCTTGTCCTGGCCCTTGTGCAGCACGTTGAGCTTCACCGCGCTGCCGGGGGGCAGACCACCGATGGTGCGGGCGAGTTCCTTGGCATCCTTGACCGGCTCGCCGTTGACGGCGGTGATCACGTCACCGGACTCGATGCCGGCCTTGGCCGCCGGGCCGTTGTTCTGCGGTTCCGCAACCAGCGCGCCTTCCGCCTTCTTCATGCCGAGGCTGTCGGCGATATCGGACGTGACCGGCTGGATCTGGACGCCAATCCAGCCGCGGCTGACGGTGCCCTTGTCCTTGAGCTGCGCGATCACGTTCTTCACCGTCGAAGCGGGAATCGAGAACGCGATGCCGACGCTGCCGCCGGACGGCGAGTAGATGGCGGTGTTGACGCCCATCACCTCACCCGACACGTCGAACGCGGGGCCACCGGAGTTGCCCTTGTTCACGGGCGCATCGATCTGGATGAAGTCATCATACGGGCCGTTGCCGATGTCGCGGCCGGAAGCCGAGACGATGCCGGCGGTCACCGTGCCGCCGAGGCCGAAGGGATTGCCGACCGCGAGCACCCAGTCGCCGATCCGCGGCTTGCTGTCGGACAGTTTTGCGAACGCGAAATCGGTACGGCCGGAAACCTTGATCAGCGCCAGATCGGTGCGCGGATCGGTGCCGATCACCTTGGCGGTGTAGGTCTTGCCGTCATCGGTCGTGACCTCGACCTTGTCGGCGCCATCGACCACGTGGTTGTTGGTCACGGCAAAGCCGTCGGGCGAGATGAAGAAGCCCGAGCCCTGGCCGGTCACCGGGCCGCGGCCGCCGCGCGGACCACCCTTGAAGCCCGGAGGCAGGCCGTCGGGACCGCCGAAGCGGCGGAAGAAGCGCTCCATCGGCGAGCCCGGCTGGAACGGCGAATCGTCCTTGTCGGCGCCGTCGTCCTTTGCGGTCTTGTCGCCGATCGCGACCTTCACCGAAATCACCGACGGCTTCACGCGCTCGACAATGTCGGCAAAGCCGATCGGCTGCTGGACCTTGCGCACCTCGTTATTGACCTGCGCGTGGGCGCTCGAGGTGAACAGGTCAACCGGACCCTGCGAGGGACTGAAACCGTAAACGGCGGCGCCGAGGCCGGCGACGACGGAAGCCATCAGCGCGAATTTGCGCAGCGAAAATACCGGGCGCTTCGACACCTGGTACGATGGAAGGGTGGATAGGTCGACGGGGCGTTCAGTCATCCTGGTAAATCTCCAACTGAGTGAAATTCGACGGTGCGGAGGCTTAAGCACCTGACCCAAGCAAACATGGGCATTTCCGCCTTACAGCGCGCTGGCGAGGGAGTTAAATTTTTGTAATGCAGGCGGTTGCGGATGCGGCAGAATAGCGCAGCTGTTTCAACGGCTTAAGGATGAGGCTCACCGGAATCGAGGGACGGGTCGGAAGCCAGCAGCTTTTCCAGCCGGGCCATCTCTTCCGGGGTCAGT
>Ga0081539_10000147_pt1 | contig 164274 bp, 143 predicted proteins | sample TabmetS4T2R2_FD_71023 | JGI IMG/M metagenome (GOLD analysis project Ga0081539, IMG submission 71023) | Tabebuia heterophylla rhizosphere microbial communities from the University of Puerto Rico - S4T2R2 | ecosystem: Host-associated > Plants > Roots > Rhizosphere ... | reverse complement strand
TCTCGTTCCTTTTTTCTTTGCCATTTCAAATGCATACTTTATCAGTTGCAAACTTCCGGGACGGGTAATAAAACGGCGGCTTAATGCCACATCATGTGTAAGCATATGTTCAATGCCGCCATAAGTATCTTCAATATTTTCACGCACAATAGTAATATCAATAGAAATGCCTGCTTTGCTAAACACCGTATCAACACCATGCAACGTTTGAAACACTCTTTTATTTGCATAAGTGTTCCATGTTTTGCGTGCAGTAACGTTTACACTTTTTACACCTTTGCCTTTTGGTGTTTCCATCGGTCCCTTAAATAAAATACCGAGCGTTTCAATAGTTTGTTGCGCCTCGGGAGTCATGCCGTTACTGAAACCTTTATCGAAAACCCATTTGCCCATATCAACAAATTCGTATTCGAGAGGAACTTTCGCAGCTTCAAAAATCTTCAATACTGCGCCCATAATTTCAGGACCAATTCCATCGCCTTTTGCAACTGCAATCTTTGTCATAAAAAATGTTTTTTGCGCATGTTTCTTTTCAGAGACAGTGCTTAATTATACAATGACGCAAAATTAAGCGCTGATATTGAAGGCGGAATTATTGCTAAGAGTTATTTTTTGGAGAATAATTCTTTTAAAATTTTTCTCTCACGTTTAAAGCATCTCTTAAACCGTTTCCCAACAAATTAAATGCAAGTACGAGCAACATAATTGCAATACCCGGTTCTAATGCGAGCATAGGATTATTTGTGATGATGAAATTGTAGTTCTCTTTTATCATCAATCCCCAGCTTGGTTGAGGCGGTTGAACGCCCACGCCAAGAAAACTAAGTCCGGCTTCAATCACTATTGCAGATGCAAAGTTGCTCGCAGCAATTACCATTACAGGACCCAGAATATTCGGTAAAATATGTAACACAATGGTACGGGTGTGCGAAAAACCCAAAGCTCTTGTTGCTTCGATATATTCAAGTTCGCGTACACTTAATACCTGACCACGTACAAGTCTTGCAACATTTACCCACATTGTTAAACCCACTGCAATAAACACCTGCCAAAATCCCTTGCCCAACAATAATGTAACTGCAAACACAAGCAACAATGTGGGTATGCTCCAGATAACATTGATAAGCCACATCACAACATCATCAATCCATCCTTTGAAATATCCGGCAACAGCACCTAAAAAAATTCCAATGGTTAATGATATTACAACTGCAATCAGCCCTACTCCCAAACTTACTCTGGTGCCAACAATGAGGCGGCTTGCGATATCTCTGCCAAACTTATCTGTACCCAATAAAAATTTTTGTTGTATCACCTGTGGCGACGCAAGTTTCAATAATGGATAACTTGCCCTTTCTGCCACACCTTCATCAATAAATTTTTGTGCAATTAAACTATCGCCTTTTACTTTAAAAGAAACAACCGGCACAAAAAAATATTTGTCTTCCTCACCTTTCAACAATCTCTTGAAGAAATTTGAGTTTACAGCAATTGCATTTTCTTTTTTTAACTGTAAAAGTTTTATAGCAAACCCGGGTTTTTGATTAGCGATTTCAGGAATAATTCTATTTGAATAAGGTGAGCTATCGGGCGAAATAAAATATGCAAACACAGCGATCACAATTGTGCCAAGAATTATTACAATACCAAAAACGGCTCCGTTATTTTTTAGAAGACGTTTTAAAAAGGCAGACTTATATTTTGTTTGTTGCGACACGAAGAAAATTGAAAAATTATCGTGTGCTAAAGTATTATAAGTTCTATACTTAACAATTTATGGGGAAACAATAACCGAGTTTAATGCCGCATAAAGTTGATTCAGTACAAGAGTGCGACGCAAGTAAAGTATAATAGTAGTAATGCAGATTAGTCCATAAAAACCCGAAATTGTATAACCATGAGCTTTAAAATAATACACTGAAATTTTATCGTGCTACAACAAGTTTTTCAATTCTGGATTTATTTTGTCCATCACTGATAACATAAAAATATACACCATTTTTCAAACCGCTTGTATTTACAAATACTTTGGATTGAGCAGAATTGATTTTTATTGATTGCATCAACGCACCTCTTGCATCAAATATTTTCAAGCAAAGATTTTTGCTGGTTGGATTGTTTATTGTTTTATAAGTTATATACGCGTATGTATTGCATGGATTAGGAGTGCTTTGAAATAATGCTATCGTTTGGTGTTCTGCTACTGTAGTGTTTTTCAAAACAGACGCAATACTTGTTGTGTAAACAGATTCTTTTGTAAAGCGTGCTGCTGTAAGATTCATATCAACATTCGCTTGTGCAAGAGGAATGATTCTACTTTTTCGCGGCCAAAATCCATCAATGTAATCACCCGATTCCGCTGTAAGTGCAAATATTTTTGTTTTGCTGGTTTGATCGCCATACATCCAGTCATCCGAATCGCCGTTTGCAAGGTAACCCAGAGTTTGATTAACGGTGCCGGTAATAAAACCATTACATCGCGCAAGCCTTGTTGCAGCTTGTCTGTACAATGCAGAGTCTGCAGTAAATGTATTGGCTTTATATCCGTAAGGGAAAATGAGTGCGTTTGCATACGTATGATGATTAAGTGAAAAAAAGAAAGAATGTGTTCTGCAAAAATCACGCACTATTTGTGTTTCAGGTTCGGAAAAGGCAGAAAGTCCGCGATAAGTTTCATCCCATGTATAGGGCGATGAACCTATGTTATCGTAAGCCCATTTGTAACCATAATTTCTGTTGAGATCCACACCATAATTGCCATCGCCATTGTTTCTGCGATTCTTTCGCCATAAACCCCCACCTTGTGGATTTGTAGTTTGATTATAAATGTATCCATCAGGATTCAGGCAGGGGATAAAATACATTTCTGTAGAATCAACAAGACTTTTAACAAACTTATCTTTTGAGTAATTCTCCAACAGATACCACATGTAAAAAATAAGCTGCGATAATGATTCCGGCTCTCTTGCATGATGCAATGCCGTATATAAAATCCTTGGCTCGTTTTCATCAAGATTTGTATGATCAGAAATCTTTACATAATACAAAACTCTCCCTTCGGCAGTTGTGGCGTTAGAAACACGTTTTCGAAAAGTAATAAGATTTGGAAATTTTAATTTCATGCTATCGAGTGTTGCAAGCATCTCTTTGTAAGTATAAAAGCCACCCATACTTCCATACCTGAAATTTGAAGGCGTTACATAAGCAGAGCATGTTAAGGGTTGTTTTTCCGCTGGCTCCGTTTCCGGAGCGTTGTTTCTTGAAACATAATATGCAGATAAATCACTGATAAGAACTTTATATGAATAGCCGCTTTGTTTAATAATTTTGAGCTCGGCCTCTGAAAACTCCGAAATAAACCATGCATCTTTTTTGTATTCTCCATGGTCAAAACCAACACCCGCAGCCGCAAGCCGCTGCAACCCTGCATAGTTTGTGAAAATTTGAACCCGGTAATATTTTACATTTTGTGCGGCAGTATTTATTACAAGAAATAACACCAGATATAGATTAAAGTATAGTTTTTTCATAAGCAGTTTTTGAGGAAGTGAAATAAACGCTGCTCAATTTAACTATTATTCTGCTGCTCCTTTTATTTATTACACTTACGGTGTTACAAGTTCAAATAATTTTCGTGCTTCCAGCCAGTTATTTAAACGCTCATATTTTGTATCGTTCATGTTATGCGGCGATGTAAACATAATAGCACGACCTTCAAAAGGAGCCAGATTAAATTCATGATCATCAATCAGCACATCCGCTTTTAATAAATGTTTGTCACCACAAAAAATTCGCCTGCGCCAGTGAATAAAAGGGAAATGTTCATCAAGCCAATCAAACTTTTCAGGCAGGGAATACTTAAACTCCATTGCTGCGGATGCAACATAAATATCGTGACGATTATACAACTCCTCAATAACTTCTTTACTGTTGAGGATTAAAGGGAGGTCTTTAAAAAATCCTTTTTGATGCGGGTAACTTTTTACAACCACTCTGTGTTCTTCGGGAACAATCTCGCTTAACTTTGTGCCGGTTAGCTGCTCTTTTGTGTAATGAATACCAAAGTCCCTTTCGTACCATTCAAGAAAACGCGCAACGGCATCTGCCATTACATCATCCATGTCAATTAAAATTCTCATTGCTTATCTTTTTTAAAATAAGCATCGAATTTAAAACATGTATTTGGAAGTTTACTATTGGTGAAGGCGTCTATATTTTTTTGAGAAGGCGAACTTAAGTATTTACTATTTACTTTCCTTGCCCGTCCGAGGGGCATACAGGTGTCGCCGCTTTAGACTTCCTGCCTTGATTAGACAAGTTAATCCACGAGCATTTCTTTTATTTTTTCTTTTACTTCTTTTATTTCTTTAGCCGAAAGTTGCGCAATCTTTTTAATTAATCTTTTCTTATCAACTGTTCTTATTTGGTCAAGCATTATTGTTCCCTTTTTGCCTTGCACATTACATAATATTCTTGAAGGATACAGTTTAGTTGTTGAAGTAAGAGGCGCAATCATCACAGTGCCTAAATTATGATTCATTTCATCCGGTGTAATTACAACGCAAGGTCTTGTCTTTTTAACTTCAGTACCGATAGTCGGATCAAGACTTACCCAATATATTTCATATTGATTTACCATTCCCAGTCACTTAAATTTTCGTCTTTAAAAAAATCACTTGCTATAGATTTATCGTCTCCCTCGGCATGCATTTTTTTAAAAGCTTTAGTCCATCCTTTTCTAACATTTCTTCTTTTTGGTTTAATGGATATCGCATCTCCGGTTAATTCAATATCAACTAAATCATTTTCCGCGCCAATAGCATCCAACATTTTCTTTGGGATGATAATCCCTTTCGAATTACCTATTTTCACGAGTTTGGCAGATATTCTTTCCATAAAAACATTTTTTTCAAAAATAGTTAATGTTATAACAAGTTAAAACATTGATGAAATATTTAAAAGTTATTTTAAACTTCATGTATGCTCTTCGAGCCACCCCCAAACACCACCCGCTAAATAATATGCATTCTCAAAACCGGAAGTGGCAAGTATTTCCGCCGCTCCTTGGGATCGCTCTCTTCCATGATTACAAATACACACAATCATATTTGAAGAATGAAATTTTGATAACTGATTCGTTAATTCCTGTACAGGGATATTTTCAGTACCGGGTATATGTTGTCTCGAATATTCTTCAGGTGTACGAATATCAATAAGATGTATTGGAATGTTTTGTATTCTAAACTCTTCGATTTGCTTTTTGGTAATAGCCTGTGGCATGATGTGACAATTTTTAAAGTTTATTATTTCTTATTGCAAATTAAGGCAAGAAATTCTTCAACAACAGTGATCTTGCTGACTCATGGATAAAAAGTACAAGAGTGCGACGCAACGAAAGCATAATAGTAGCAGCGTCGTTTGGTTCATAAAAAAAAATCAAAATATAAAAACACTCCTTATGCCAACTGTAACTGTTTTTCTTTTCCTGTATTTTTGACACTCTCAAAAAAGTACCATTGAAAAATTAATGCCACCATGAGAAATCTGTTAATGTGTTTTTTATTTTTAGACTTATTCATGTTTTCTGCTGCTCAACCTCATCTCGATTCATTATTCGAAAACCCTGCTGTACAAGAAATAAACCGGATGCCCATGCGCGCTGCATACTTTCCTTATGAAACCGTTTCGCTTGCGCAAAAAGGCGATACAGCACATTCAGACAGGTATCTTTCTTTAAATGGTCTGTGGCGATTCTTGTGGGTTGCAAACTATACAAGTCTTCCGAAAAATTTTTATGCGGTTGATTTTCCCGATAAAGACTGGACAAACTTTCCTGTGCCTGCCAACTGGGAATTCAAAGGTTATGGCACGCCTATTTATACAAACATTCCGTACGAGTTTGCAGTGCATAATCCAAACCCGCCCGATATACCAGACACATTGCAGCAATCGGCAGCAGGTTATCGCAAAACATTTTCATTGCCCGTTACATGGCGTGCGATGAAAGTGTATCTGCATCTTGGTGCAGTAAAATCTGCGTTTCGTTTATATGTGAATGGGAAAGAAGTGGGGCTTGGTAAAGACAGCAAGCTGGAAAGTGAATTTGATATTTCACCTTATGTGCATGATGGCAACAATATTATTGCAATGGAAGTGCGTCGCTGGAGCGATGGCAGTTATCTTGAATGTCAGGATATGTGGCGATTGAGCGGCATTACAAGAGATTGTTATTTATATGCACGACCTAAAACACATTTCTACGATTACTTTGTAAAGCCGGGGCTTACGGGAAATTATATGTATGGCGATTTCAATCTTGAAGTGCAGGTATGGAATGAAACAAAAGAAAACCACGAAAACTATTCGGTGCAGGTTCAGTTGTTTGATTATGCGGGGAAAAAAATTTTAGACACAAGCGACAAAACGTATGATCTAAAAATGGCAAACAGCAAAACTGAATTGCATTTTCATGAGGTGATTCGAAACGTAAAACAATGGTCTGCCGAAATTCCCAACCTCTACACTTTGCAATTGCTTTTGCTGGATGATGAAAGCAAAGTTGTTGAAGTGATTAACAAGAAAATTGGTTTCAGAAATATTGAAATAAAAAATGCACAACTGCTGGTGAATGGAAAACCTGTTTATATAAAAGGTGTAAACAGACATGAAACAGATCCGTTTACCAATCAGGTTGTATCGAAAGAAAGAATGCTGATTGATATTCTCGAGATGAAAAAAATGAACATCAATGCTGTGCGATGCTCACATTACCCCGATGATGCATATTGGTACGACCTCTGCGATCAATATGGTTTGTACGTAGTTGATGAAGCAAATATTGAATCGCATGGCATGGGTTATGATCCCGCAAGAACCTTAGCTAATAACACGGAATGGGAACAGGCACATCTCATCCGCCAAAAACGTATGGTGCTGCGCGATAAAAATCATGCGAGTGTTATAATATGGAGCTTAGGAAATGAAGCAGGCAACGGTTGGAATTTTTATCAGGGCTATCATCTTATAAAAAGCATGGATGTATCCCGTCCTGTGCAATACGAAAGAGCAGAACTTAACTGGAATACAGACATATTCTGTCCTATGTATCCTGATCCCGACTATCTTCCGAAATACGATTCATCTCACCCCACACGTCCATTAATTATGTGCGAATATGCACATGCAATGGGCAACAGCGTTGGAAATTTCCAAGACTATTGGAATGAAATTGAAAAGTATCCTTCACTGCAAGGCGGCTTTATTTGGGATTGGGTTGACCAGGGAATGTTGCTCGAAAAAAACGGAAAAAAGATGTGGGGCTATGGCGGTGATTGGGGACCCCCGGGCACACCAAGCGATAATAATTTTATGTGTAACGGTCTTGTCGCGCCCGACAGAGTTTGGAATCCTCATGCGTACGAAGTAAGAAAAGTATATCAATACATTCGTTTCAGTTTAGATTCTACCTCAAAGAAATTGAAGATAAAAAACACATGGTTCTTCAGAGACTTGTCTAATTTTTATCTTGAATGGAAGCTAATGAAAGATGGTCAGCCTGTTCAAACAAAAACAATACAAAACATCAATGCAAGATCCGGTGACAGTATAAGGATTCAAATACCTTATGATATTCCGATGCCTGTTAACAGTGAATATTATTTGCAGGTAACGGCGAAGCTAAAAAAAGATGAAGGTGTTTTAAAAGCCAATACATCGCTGGCTTTCGAAGAGTTTAAATTAACAAGTGCACCGCCATTTGTGTATCAAACTTCTGACCATCCTATTTCAATTGTTGACGGCAATTTCTCCATTCAGCTTAAGAATAAAAACTTCTCATTAAAGTTCAGCAAAGAAGACGGACATATAGAATCTTATGAAGTAAAAGACAAAGAAATATTTCCCGAAGGCGGCCCTCAACTTAGTTTTTGGAGACCGGGAAACGACAACGATTTTGGTGCAGGCTTGCAAAAGAAACTTGCTATGTGGCAGGATACGGCGCTGCACCCGCAATTTGTGAGCATAAAATATACATTGCGAAACGAGGCAGGCTGGGCTTCAGTTACGGTGGAACGAACGCTGCTTAACGGCGATGCTTCATTCATACAAACATTTTATATAGATGGTGGCGGCACATTAAAAGTTGACAACAATTTTCGTGTAAACAAAGGCGATTATCCTATGCTCTTCAAGTTTGGTAATCATATAAAATTACCCACAGATTTTACAAACATTGAATGGTATGGTCGCGGTCCTTGGGAGAATTACTGGGATCGCAAAACCGCTGCTTTTGTCGGCACCTACAGCGGCGCAATTGCAGATCAGTATTATCCTTATGTGCGACCGCAGGAGAGTGGCAACAAAACCGATGTGCGTTGGGCAAAACTTAGCCGGCAGGATGGAAGCGGCATCACCATCATGAGCACTGATACACTGCTAAATATTGAAGCGTTGCCGTATAGTCCCGAGCAGTTGTTTCCCGGTATGGAGAAAGATCAAACACACAGCGAAGAGCTTGCCCCCGATAAATACATTCATCTCGATGTTGATTTACAGCAAATGGGCGTTGGCGGCATCAACAGTTGGGGCGCATTGCCGCTCAAAAAATATCGCCTGCCTTATAAGAGTTATTCGTACAGTTATTTAATTATTCCATTTAATAGGTGAGGTGGTGATGTGAAGTGAAAATCGCAGTCGAATTTTATTTTGTGTTTTGATACCGGCAGCGGTTTTTCATGGCATCGTCCCTTGCGTCGCAATCACTTCATCTGCAAAATATGTGGCATCTGAAGTTTCTGGATTTCAAGTTGAAAATTCTATTGTTGCCTGTTTAATAGAATTCTTTCCACGTGAATTCTATGTTTCCATGGAATAAACATAAATAACATCCCCACTTTCGGGGATATATTTTGCACTAATACGGTTACAAATATGTATGGCGCACACAATGATATTTGCACCTCAAATTATTTGTATGAAAAACATAGTAACCGCGACAATGATATTAAGTGCTGTTTTATTTTTCTCCTGTGAAAAAGATAATGCAACAAACAACGATGATGTTGTTGTAATAAAAGCTACAGGTGATATACAAGCCGATGTAGATGCGTTTAAAAATATGTTGGGACCCCTAAACACAACGCCCGGTGTTACCAGCGGTCATCGTGAAATAAACTGGGATGCTGTTCCCGATAGTCTTCTCAACAAACCATTGCCCGATAATTTCTTTAATCAAACAGGTGAAAATGTTTCTGCTGCTTTGCAAAGAGGCATCACATATACGCCCGGAAATTTTGTAGTAAGCAACAATGCATTTGCTTTTGTAAACAGTGATGCATCTGCACAGTTTTCTGCATTCAGCGGTACCAATACGTTTGCAAATACAACGGTTTCAAGATGGGATGTTTCATTTCAAAAAGCGGGTACAACAGAAAGCGCATCTGTACAAGCTTTCGGGCTTGTGTTTTCTGATGTTGACGAAGATAACTCCACATCAGTTGAATTTTTTGAAGGTGATACAAGTCTTGGAAAATATTTTGTTCCTGCGCATGATGCAACAAGCAGCTTCTCTTTTCTTGGCGTAAAATTTCAAAACACTCATCGCATTACTAAAGTAACGGTGACACACGATGGTTTTCTTGCAGAAGGCACACAAGATGTTTCGGATGGTGGCACTCGAGATTTAATAGTGCTTGATGATTTTATTTATAGTGAACCGGTTGCACAATAACATTTAACTCAAAATTTTTTAAAAGTCAAAGAGACTTTTAGCATATGTGCTGCGAAGTCTGGAGACTTCGCAGAGCCAAATAAAAAAACAAAATGAACACAATCAACAACGACGTAATAGCAGTGCGCCAACTGCATAATGAAGTGCTCTCATCATTCAATGCGCTTGATTTGGAGAAGCTGCTTTCACTGCATACTGATGATATTATTTTGATGGAGCCTAACATGCCAACTATTCAGGGTAAGCAGGAAGTAGTGAAATTTTTTGAGAAGTTTAAGCAACAAAAAATCAGTTTGCAACTTTCTTATAACATCAATGAAATAGAAGTTTTTGGTGACAGAGCTTTTGTACGCGGACAAGTAATAAAAACAACCGTTGAAAAAAATAAGAAACCGGTTACTGATGTTGGAAAGTTTCTTACACTGTCGCAAAAACAAGGTGATGGAACATGGTTAAGAACACATGTAATTGTCAACAGCGATATGGCAATAGAGGAAGCACCGGAGACCTCTTCACGGGTTTCAATATCTATGGGGATAAGAGATAGGCTTTGGAAAAATTGATTACCAATAAGACAAAATGTAGTATTAGCAGTTTCAATAGAATTCATGCAGTACAAGAGTGCGACGCAAGGGACGATGCCATTACAACAAAAGCCGGGATCAAAAAAATTATCTTAGTCATATAAATCATTTCAGTCATTCCACTCAGTGGTTTAAATTTTTTCATTGTGGCGAGTTATGGTTTGAATAGTGCCTGCCTTTTATAAATAAGCGGGCATTATTTTTTTATGTAAAACGCAGGCTGCGTAAATTACAGCGGGAACTACTGCATTTAGTGATGAGAGTATTTGCCATTATCATAGTAATGTTAACCGCAATAGCTGCCTATCCGCAACAGCCCTATCTTTATTTCGACCGCATTACAACAGACAACGGACTTTCGCACAACAAGGTAAATTGTATTTTGCAAGACAACCGTGGGTTTATTTGGATTGGCACCGAAGATGGGCTGAATCGCTACGACGGTCAATACTTTACTGTATTTAGAAATGCACCCAATGATACAACAACTATTTCTGGAAATATAATTACAGACCTGTTCGAAGATGAGAGCGGTGTAATATGGATCGCAACTTCTGACGGCGGCTTAACAAAATATGATTATCACCTGCCGCCAAAAAAGCAGTTTAAACAATTCAAGCATATTGCCGGAGACTCAACAACAATTCCTGTAAACATTATCAATAAAATCGTTGAAGACAGGCGCGGTTATTTGTGGCTTGCAACAGCGGGCTCTTATGTTTTGCGTTTTAATAAAAAAACAGAAGCGTTTGAAATTCCTGTGCGTGAAGGCACGCGTTCGGTTGCCTCACTTGTGATTGATGAACGTGGCATTTTATGGGCAGGCAAAATTGGCGGCAGCTTTTTAAAAATAAATACCAACACACTGGAATATGAAATGGATGAGCGCTATAATGCTTTATACGCAAAGCTGCCTCATGCAACTATAACATCGCTGTATAGAGATGATGAGAATAATATTTGGTTTGGCTCGTGGGATAATGTGTTGTATCGCTACAATGCAAAAACAAAACAAGAAGAAGTATTTCAACAGGATAACACTTCATTTTCTTTTCCTAACGACGAGGCTGAAGATTTTGCACAGGATAAACAAGGCAGATTGTGGATTGCAGGAAGGCATCATGGTTTAACCATTTATGACCGTCAGCAAAAAAAATTTTTTAACTATCGTTATAACCCTGCTCAAGAAGGTTCAATTGCAGACAATCGTGTAAACTGTGTTTATATTGACCGCAGGGGTATGATATGGCTTGGAACCAGCAAAGGCATTAGCGTTTACAATCCTTTGCAACAGCCATTTGTACAAACGTTTTTACCGCATCAAAGTAAAGACGTTGCTATTTATGATTTTTATCAAAATGATAATGGCGATTTATGGGTTGGGACGAGTGAAGGCATTTTTATTCAGAGGGGAGGCAGCGATAGTTTTGAGCTGAAAAAACTTTTTTATAAGGGCGAGCAATTAGCAGCAAGCAAATTTTTTAAAGACATAGATGGAACAACTTATTTAGGAACGCAACTTTCTTTGTTTGTATATAATGCTGAAAAAAACAGTGTATCACTTTTGCCCAACACATCGAACGATTCGGTGATGAAAAAGATAATTGATTCAAGAGTTGTATCAATTATACGAGACACGATTGAAGGTCATCCTGTGCTGCTGGTTTCACCATACGGGCACTATATTACTTATTACGATTTAATTGAAAAGAAATGGGTATCGAGAACAGATTCTGTAAAACAGATTATTACCAAGTTTAATTTAAAAGATAATCTCATCCGGAAATTTTACAGAGCAAGTGATGGACATATTTGGCTTGCAACTGCTAAATACGGTTTGGGTGATTGGCAACAACATTCTCTGCCAAGGGTAAATCATCTTTGCAATAATCCAAAAGAAATTGAAACAATCAGCAATGACAATGTATATGATATATTGGAGGATTTAAAAGGAAATTTGTGGATCAGCACTTACGGCGGAGGATTGAATTATTTTAATACAGCAACGCAAAAATTCACGCACATCAACACATCGGACAATCTGCTCGAAGGTATTCAAACAGATACATACGGCAACGTGTGGGCAGTGGGCAATGGTACTTTGCATAAATACGATCCTCGTGCCAAATCATACACTACCTACAACATGCCCGACCTTGAAAAATCAGGCGGTGTAAAAGGCTATATTTTCAAAGACAATCAAAATAATTTGTATGCAGCTGGTATCAATTATTTTATAAAGTTCAATCCGTTAACAGTAAAAGATGCAAATAATACACCCAAAGTTTATTTCACCGATTTTAAAATCTTCAACACTTCTTATTCTGATCTTCTCGAGAAAAACAACATAGCACTTCGTTATTTTCAAAACTATTTCTCCATTGAATTTTCGGCGCCTTCGTTTACAGGAAGCCCTGTTCAATATTCGTATATGTTGCAAGGAGTTGATAAAGATTGGATAGACGCCGGAAGCCGCAACTATGCCAACTATTCAAACCTGCCCGGTGGTGATTATATTTTTAAAGTAAGAGCAACAAGGAAAAAAGGCAACTGGAGCAATGAAATAACTTCAATTAACATCAACATTATTCCACCGTTTTGGAAAAAATGGTGGTTCTATGTTTTGTGCACTGTTATAGTTGCTTCGGCAATTTATTTGTTTTATCGCTACAGAATAAATGAATTGCTAAAACGGCAGGCGATACGCAACAAGATTGCCCAAGACTTGCATGATAACATGGGGTCAACACTTAGCAGCATTTCTGTTTATAGTCAGGTGGCAAAGATTTATCATCAAGAGGCAAGACAGGAGCAACTGCAGCAAACACTTGAAAAGATTGGACAAACATCCGGCGAAATGATTAATGAAATGAGCGACATTGTTTGGGCAATCAATCCTCGCAACGACCACATGAGCACCATTATTCAAAGAATGGAATCATATGCCCGCCCTTTGTTGCAGGCGAAAAACATTCATTTCAATTTTACCTATGACCCGCAAATTCCTTCATTGAATCTTCAAATGGATAAGCGCAAAAACTTTTATCTCATTTTTAAAGAAGCGGTTAACAACGCATTTAAATATTCAAACTGTAAAGCGCTTAATGTAGATATTCATTTGCATCATCACAAAATTGAATTGATTGTAAGAGATGACGGTAATGGTTTTGATATGGGCAAAATGCAGGCTGCGATTGCAAAATCGCTTTCGGGCAATGGACTAAAGAATATGCAGATGCGTGCTAAGGAAATGAAAGCAACGCTCAACATAGAAAGTGAAGTAAACAAAGGCACTAAGATTTTTCTTGCATTCAATATCCCCTGATTCGGTGAGAAATAATCACAACGACTTTACAGACCTTTACAGAACATTTTATTTTTACGAAAGGTGATAAACAACATGAACAATTTTTTACAAACTAATTTTATTCCGTCTTTAAACGACCACAAAAGGGAGGCAACTATGAGTTTACGAATAGCCATATTTGATGACAACAAAAACATTCGCGAAAGCATTACGTTATTGTTGCAAACAGAACCATCTTTTGAAGTGGTAGGTTCTTTTAGTCATGTACTCGATTGTGTTGAAGATACAATTGAATGCCGTCCCGATGTAGTGCTTATGGATATTGAAATGCCGGGCATGACAGGCATTGAAGCTGTTTATCAGTTAAAGAAAGAATTCCCTCAAGTACAGATATTGATGCAAACTGTGTTTGAAGATGATGACCGTGTTTTTGATTCGATATGCGCAGGCGCATCCGGTTACATTTTAAAAAATCATCTCAACACACGCCTCGTTGATGCGATAAAAGAATTGCAATTCGGCGGCTCGCCCATGAGCCCATCCATTGCACGCAAAGTGCTTAACAAATTGCAGCAAACACCAAATATAAAGCGGGAAGAAGCACCCGACTATCAACTCACACCAAGAGAAAAAGAAGTACTCGGCTGCATTGTAAATGGGTTAAGCTATAAAATGATTGGCGCCGAACTCAATATCAGTTACGAAACCGTGCGCAGCCATGTGAAGAAAATTTATGAAAAGCTGCATGTGGCTTCACTAACCGAAGCAGTGGCAAAAGCAATTAATCAGAAAATAGTGTAGAGGTTTTTTGTACTTAGCTGCCTTGCTACTATGAGGCTTTTGTTGTGTCACTCCCTTGTACGTTCTGCTCATTATTCAGCAATTACTCTATCGTTATATTACACCAGCCCACTTGATGTAAAGGCAAAGGAAGAAGGGCTTGAGTATTCTCGCAGGCAATCTGTCAAAGTCAATTCATTTCCATGGATTGTATCTATAGCTATTAGCATTAATTAAGCCTTTCGCGCTTATCATATCGAATTAAAACCGGATAACAAAAGTTTAGAACTGCACAACAAAAGTTGCACCGGCACCAGGTTTGCTTGTTACGTTGATGTTTCCGCCCAATGCTTCAAGCTGGTTTTTAGTCATGAATAATCCAATGCCTCTTGCATCAGAATTCTTGTGAAAGGTTTGATACATACCAAACATTTTGTGCCTGTATTTTTCCAAATCAATTCCTCGTCCGTTATCAGTTACCTGCAAGAAATTTTTATTGTCTTTTGCGAAAGACTTTATAACGATGTGGGGATTGCGTTCCGGATGTCGGTACTTAATTGCGTTCGACATAAGGTTGAGCATAATGCTTTCGAGATAAGCTGGAATATATTCTACCGTTTCCAGTTCTGAAAAATCTGTTTCAATAGTTGTGTTTGTTTCGTTAATGGTAGGCATCAGTACATACTTTGTTTTATCGAATATTTCGGTAAAACGCAGACTTACCTTTGATTCCTGTATCTCCATTTGAATCTTAGCAACATCATTCAAATGCTCAACTGTTTCATTAAGCCCTGATGAAATTTTGCGCAGATGGGTCATTAAACTTTGTTTCTCTTCGGGATCATCGCTCTCTTCAATCATTGTAAGAATTGTTCCTATATTTCCTGCATGGGTTCTTAGATTATGTGAAACAATATGTGCATAGTTATTCAATCTTTGATTCTGCGAATTGATAATGTTCATTGACTTCTGAAGCTCCAGTTCTTTCCTTTTCATTTCATCAATATCCTGCACTGTTCCACGAAGCATCACAACTTTACCTGCATCATCAACAATAGGTTTACCAATTGCACGAATCCATTTTTTTCTGCCTGCCGCTGTAAGCACCATTATTTCGAAATCGTATTCTTTTTGTTGACTGATGCACTCTTCAACTGCCTTCATAAGGACTTCGCGTGACTCTTCTGGATAAAGGCTTTGCACCAACTCATAAGTAGGAACAACATCGGGCGATACTTCATGCACTTTATAAACCTCTCTCGTCCACGTAACGGCTAAAGTAGAGAGGTCAAATTCCCATCCACCCACTTTAGCCATGTTGCCGGTTTCAGAAAGAAGAAATTCGTTTCGCGTTAACTCTGCCTGATATTTTTTAAGAATGCTTGTTTTGGTTTCTTGATCGGTTATATCCTGTGCCAATCCTCCCAAACCTATTATATTGTTATTCTCATCTCTTAAAACAATACCGGTTAAATGCAGCCATCTTCTTTTGCCTGTAAAGGTCGTAAACTGGGTGGTTACTTCATAAGAAGAGTCACCTGATTCAATGCATTTGTAATAAGGCTCCATTATGGCATTAAAATCTGATGCCGTATGAAACTGACGAAGATTTTCTAAAGACGGAACAAAATCATACGGCAATTCATGAATATCGTACATGCCTTTACTCCAAAATGCCTCATGAGAATCTGAATAGATTTCCCAAATTCCAAGTTTACACCATTTGCTTACTTCATCCATTAATTGATTTTGCTTTTCAAGCTCGAGGCGGAACTGTTTGCGCTCATGTTTGTCAATAATAGCACCAACCATTCTAACTGCTTTGCCGTTTTCATCAACCTTTACTCTGCCTGATGATTCATACCAGCGATAACTTCCATCCTTGGTTTTCATTCTTACTTCTATCTTGAATGGAATCTTATTTTTCAAGTGTTCTTTCATTGCATCTATTGCTTGTTGTCTGTCTTCCGGGTGCAATAAAATGTTGTGAAAAGTATTGTATGTTGAGGTTATTTCTCCACGCTTGTAACCAAGCAAATCATAATATTTGTCACTCCACCATTGCTCACCTGTTACAATATTCCAATCCCAAATACCCGCGTTGATACTATCGGTAAGTAAGCTATATCGTTCATTTTCGAGAGCAAGCTCATTTTCTTTTTTCAGCAGTTGGGTAACATCAACAATACAGCCCGCCATTGAAGAAGCATTTCCATCACTACTCCATTCCGTAATTTTTCCTTTGCACAACATGTGTAGTATTGCTCCATTTTGGAAGTAACGCAGCTTTATTTCAAAAGCAATTTTTCCTTTTGATGCCGAATGTTTGCAAAACAAATCCAGTGCGGCAGCAAGATCTTCTTTGGAAATATTCTTCAGTGAAAAAAAATCAGTTTCGCCATAGAGCAATTTTTTGAGAAAACTATTCAATTGTCCTTCGCATGCAGTAATATTCCAATTCCAGTACCCCGGAGAAAATTCACATGAAGCAGAGTGAACCGAAGGGTCAAGGTCTTTCAAGAACATGAAGAAACTTTTTGGTTTTTAGACCATTAAAAGTAAATAGAAAAAAATTTGCCGTCTTTTAGAATTTCCATGAAAATCCATTAAAATACTTGCGCCGGTTAATCGTATTTTAATATTTCAAGAAGAAAAACAATTTACATTAGGAACCAAAACATTTCTATTCTTTACTATGCTCCATAAAAAATTTCCATGCCTGCGCAATGTCGGTATGGGAAGGATTTTCATTGCTGACTGTACCCGTTACTGCTACAGAAGATTCTGCTTTGCATTGAGCAGTAAGCTCGGGCATGTTTGATACAAAAGGAGAAACTGCTGCAATTTTAAAAGGAATATTACATGCAAGACGATAAGCCATGGCGCCGCCATTTGAGATGCCTGTGACATATACACGCTTTGCATCGCAGTGATATACGTCGCGGAAATAATCAATAAGAATAGAAATAAATCCAACATCGTTTATTGAATCATTTGAAGTGGTATTCATTCCTGAATTCCAGTTTTTATTGACAGCATCAGGATAAATTACAACACTACTAAATGCGTCTGCCATAGCATGAATGGAAATTCCATACATCTTTATAGCATTTTCTGAACTGCTGTTTTGCCTGTGTAAAAAAATTACCAAAGGATATACATCTTTTGTTCCGTAATTCAGCGGCATATAATAAGTAAAGTTTCTTTGAATGTTATCAATAAGGAAATTACTTGAGTATAATTCGCCACCTTTTAAAGAATCTGCTTGAGCGAATGTTATTGTCCCAAAAGATAGTATCATTGTTATGAGAGAGAAAAACTTTATTTTCATAAATCAGCTTTAATACTCCGAAATGTTATACACATTTTTACGCCACGGCTTTTTTTCTTTTAAGTATCAATGAAGCAATAAGGGCAACTATTAAACCTAAGCTAAACATAAAAACGAATAACAAAACATACGATGTAAATGAGCCGCCGCTTTCCAGTTCAACCTGTTTTAGTTTTTCAGTGATTTCTTGGTGCGCTGTATGCGCAGCTTCGAGTTTGCTTCGCTCAAATGCAATCAAAGTTGGTTGATATTGTGTATTGATAACTTCTGCATACAGTGCAAACCAAAAGGTAACAAGTATGCTGTAAACCAAACACATTATGGCACCTGTTTTGACACCGTCAACGAAGGAGAGTTGATTTCCTTGCTGCCTTCTTACACCCCAAATAGCAAGTACAACAAAAGCATAATAGATAAACGCTGTAACCATGCGGGTATATTGTCCAACTTGGTGATTGGAGGTATTGTAGCCAAGAAAGTGTTCAAGCAATGTCCATATGACAGTGATGATAAAAACAATGATCGCATATCTTACGGCAATTTTCTTCATAAGGCAATTTTTTGTTCATTAAAGGTAAACAGAAGAGGAATAAATAATTATGAGTCGCTTCCTCACACGGTAAAAGAGTTAAACAACGACACATAAAATGAGATGAATAAAAATTTTTACTGCTGTGGAAGTGTTGAGTAGAATTACCATAAGTATAAGAGTGCCCCGATGCAGCACACAAAACTTTCTCGGGCTCTGCGACGACGCAAGAGACGTTCAATAGCAGTAATGTAGTTGGGTTCATAAAGGTTTTGATTTTATAGTAGCCGTATATTTTATCTTAGCAACCTTATATTGCATTTATGAAAACCTTCAACATCTTTTTCTGTTTTGTGTTTATAGTGTTTGCCGCTTTACAATACAATGATCCCGATCCATATACTTGGATACCTATTTACATGTACACCGCCGTTTTATGCTGGCTTGCTTTTCGAAATAAATTTTATCCCCGCGCTTATTTACTTGGTATTGCAGTATATACCCTTTATGCGGCTTATAAGGTGTTTGATCAAAATGGCTTGATTGATTGGATAACCCAACACAACGCAGAAGATATCGCAGCAACAATGAAAGCGGAAAAACCTTGGATAGAAGAATCAAGGGAATTTTTTGGCCTTATTATTTTGATTGGTGTATTGTTGATTGATTATGTTTATGCAAGAAAAAAAATCGCCTCTGCATAAATTGACTGCATGCAAGGGGGAAATTATAGAAACTATTTTGAAAGTGTAAAAATTGCAAGTATGTAAACAATTAAAAACTTGTTGCGAAAGATTCGGTTGTTTATTCCCTGCTATATGTTAATCTTTCAAACAGAAAAACTTTTGGTGACTTTCTAAACCGATTCTGATTTTATTCTGAAGAGCCATACTTCCATTTACAAGTCTCTTAACTACTCTTGTTAATACCTTCTTATACAAAATAAAATCATAGGTTAAAGCAGCTTGCAAAACTGTTTTCGGAATAAGCTTTGAAACATTAAATACGTCTATGTATTAAAGCGCTTTAAAACGGCAACAAAAACAAATTACTAACAACTAAAATTTTTAAAATGAAAAAGGCAACTACTCTTACACTCGAAGATAAGCAAGCTTACATGTTTACTGTAACTGTTTTGGTAACAGATTTTATTTTCCTTACGCTTCTTTTCTTAACTCATTAATACTTATAAGGAACAAGTAGCAGCTAATTATCATTCATCATAAAATCTAAAGGGATAACAACTTTATAAAAGTGATCCCTTTTTTTATTTATGTAAAGTGAACAACAGTTCAATTACGGAACTTTAAGGGTGGATGATGACTGCCTTAAACCAGCGGATTGGAATTATTAAATGTTGAAGTCGTAAATAAATGTGAATGCAAACAAACTGCTCTTAATGAAAATTGTTCTTCATCCATTTTTGCATAGTAGCGCCATTCCATGCGCCGGGCACAATCATTCGGCGAATGGTATATAAAGGATAAGTTGAATCACGTTTAAACTCCACCAGTTGATAAGCAGATGCATAACCTGCTTTCTGCAACTCGGGAATCACTTTGGTATCAACAATACCGAAAGGATAAGCAAAACAATCAACAGGCTTGCCTGTAATGATTTCGAGCTTTTGCTTCGGCTGCACAAACTGTGCAATATAATCTTTCTCGGTTTGCAATTGCTTCACACTATGATGATCCCATGTATGTGCCGCAATTATATGACCCTGATCACTCAATTCTTTTATCTGCTGCGAACTCATGTAATTAGGACGACCAATTGAAATCGTCATTACAAAAAACACTCCTTTGAAATGATATTTGTTTAACTCTGCAGCGCCAATGGTGTATTGATCTTCATCTGTATCATCAAAAGTTATCATGATCGGTTTGGACGGCAGCGGCGTTCCATTTGTTAAGTAGTCGTAATATTCATCTGGTGTTATTGTATGATAACCACTGTCCGCCAGCGATTTTATTTGATCTTTAAAATGTTCTATTGGGACCAATAATAATTTTAAACTGCTCTTTTCATTAGGTTTCCAGTCTCTGATGTGATGATAACATAAAACGGGTACTTGTTTTCGCTCAAGAATGGTCGCTGCATCAGCAACTTTATTTGATGTTGTTGCAACATGCGCAGAGGCAACTGAAGTTACAGGATTAACTTTTACCGGTTTTGCAAGGCTTGCCATTTGGTTTTTAACAGGAGTATTGATGCAATTTGAAAACGCCATCATTACAAAAAGAACCGCTAAGATTTGTTTCATGTTTTGAGTTTAGACTTGAAAGTGGTGCAATGGTATAAAATAAAAGTGGAAAAAATTATTAGAAACAGTTTAAAAAATAGATTGCTTTTTTACTTGCTTTAATTGACTCGATACTTAAAGCAGTATTTCGTTATTGTGCATTGATTTTTCAATTGATTTAAGTTTCGATTCTCTGAATCATATTTTTTTACTTATTGAGCAGCCATTGGAAAATATTTTGCCGCTTGTGTTTTGGCAGCAATTAATTCTTTCTATACTTTCATTGCTCCATCAAAACCAATATGAAAAAAATCCTTTTTCTTCTTCTGCTTATACAGGCATGGTCAGTTCAAGCGCAAACATTACAATCCCCTGAACAGTTCTTAGGTTATAAAACAGGCACACGTTTTACGCCGCATTATAAAATCGTAAATTACTTTAATGCAGTGGCGCAGGCAAAGCCGGATATGGTAAAGCTTGAAAAATATGGCGAAACGTACGAACACCGCGATCTTATTCTTACCTATATTGCCTCAACCGAAAATCTTCAAAGACTTGAGCAAATTCGCTTGAACAACCTGCGTCTTGCCGGAATGACAAAAGATAAAATGGCGCCTGCAACAGATGCACCTGCCATTGTATGGTTGAGTTATAATGTGCATGGCAACGAACCCTCATCATCAGAAGCGGCAATGATGGTGTTATACGCATTGGTTGATCCTAATAATTCACAAACAAAAGAGTGGTTAAAAAATACGGTTATTATAATTGACCCTTGTATCAACCCCGATGGTCGCGACCGGTATGTAAACTGGTACAACACTTCTGTTGGCGCAAACCCTAATTCAAATGAAGAAGCAAGAGAACATGATGAACCTTGGCCCTATGGACGAACCAATCATTACAACTTTGATCTCAATCGCGATTGGGCCTGGCAAACACAAATTGAATCTCAGCAACGCATCAAAAAATATAACGAGTGGTTGCCGCAAGTACATGTTGATTATCATGAGCAGGGTTACAATGATTTTTATTACTTCGCTCCTGCTGCCCAACCATATCATGAAGTTATAACGCAGTGGCAGCGCGATTTTCAAACACAAATAGGAAAGAACAACGCAAAATATTTCGATGCAAACGGGTGGCTCTATTTTACAAAAGAAATTTTTGATTTGTTGTATCCTTCCTATGGCGATACTTATCCAACATACAGCGGTGCAATAGGAATGACATACGAACAAGGAGGCATCAGCGCCGGTCTTTCTATAAAAACAAAAGATGAAGACACACTTACATTATCAGAACGTGCAACACATCACTATACAACAAGTCTTTCCACTATTGAAATAACTTCAAAGAATGCGGCAAAGGTTGTAAGCGAATTCAAAAAATATTTTGACGAAACAAGAAACGGTGTTGGCAGCGAGTATAAAACGTATGTGCTTACTTCAAGCGATGCAAACAAAATACAAGCAGTGGCAAACTTGTTGCAGGCAAATGGTGTTGAGTATGGAACAACAACTGCAACAAATTTCAGAGGCTACAATTATTTTACAGGCAATGAAGAAAGCTATAAAGGAGAAACATATCAACTGGCAGTGTCTGCATATCAGCCAAAAGGTCGTTTTGTAAAAGTGCTGTTCGAACCCAAAAGTTACTTAAGCGATTCTGCAACATACGATATTACCGCATGGTCAATTCCTTATGCTCATAGCATCAATGCTTATGCTGTAAAAGAAAAGCTCGACGTTGGCCCATACAAAACGTCAAATGCAATAACAAATGTTGAATCAAATTACGGAATGCTTATTCCTTACACTTCGTTCAGTGCAATGAAGTTGTTGTGTTATCTTTTACAACGCAACGTAAAAGTTAGATATTCTGAAAAATCTTTTACCAACAACGGCAAAGAGTATGAACGCGGCACTTTGATTATTTTAAAAGGGAATAATAATCCCAACTGGAAACAAGTAACCAACGATGCCTGCAAACAATTCAACATTCAGCCCGATGAGGTGGAAAGCGGCTTTGTTGAGAAGGGGGCAGATTTTGGTTCAGAATATATTCACTACATAAAACACCCGAAAGTTGCGATGCTTACAGGCAAAGACGCATCATCTGAAGCTGCCGGCGAAGTGTGGAGTCTTTTTGATCAGTCATTGCATTATCCCATTACCCAGTTATATGCAGAGAATATTGCCGATACGAAGTTGGGTGATTTTGATGTGCTTATTATTCCAAACGGTTCGTATGAACCCCTTACCGAAAAACCTGTTCAGGAAATGTTGCGCAGTTTTGTAAAAAATGGTGGCAGAATAGTTGCTCTTGAAAATGGCGCTGCACAAATTGCCTTAATGGATCTTGGTTTCAAACTAAAAACAGACACTGATACTGCTAAAACAAAATCTCCAGATTACTCTGCCCTAAAACAGTACGGTCAAAGAGAAAGGGATCAGTTGCGCAGTTCTATTCCCGGCGCAATTTATAAGGTTGAGCTCGATAACACTCACCCGTTGGCATATGGTTATCCGGCGTTTTATTTCACACTTAAACAAGACAATAAGCTTTACGAGTTTTTAAAAGACGGATGGAATGTGGGCGTTATAAAACAGTCGGGTTATACGTCAGGTTTTGTTGGCAGCAAATTAAAGCCGCAACTAAAAGATGGCTTGTTGTTCGGCGTACAGGAATATGGAAAGGGCGATGTAGTTGTTTTAGCCGATGACGTTTTGTTCCGTCTGTTTTGGGAAAATGGAAAGTTACTTTTCAGCAATGCCGTGTTTTTGGTAGGACAGTAATTTTTATTTTGATACCAGCTTTAGTTTTTCATAGCATCGTCCCTTGCGTCGCAATCCGTTCATCTTTAGAATAAATGGCATCTGCAGGTTTCAGGTACAGAGTTCGCAATAAAATTTCAATATTTGCAAGGCATCAATATTTTTATCTATTCAAATCTTATTTTATGGCTGCTTATATTATTGTGGATGTAACAATATCCGATCCTGTAGCTTATGAAGAATACAAAAAGCTCACACCTTCTTCCATCTCTGCTTTCGATGGAAAATTTATTGTTCGCGGTGGACAAACAGATACACTCGAAGGTGATTGGTCACCACAAAGAATTGTTGTTTTGGAATTTCCAACTGTGCAGCGTGCAAAAGAATGGTGGAGTTCTTCTGATTATGCTCCTGCAAAAAGCATAAGACAACGTTCTGCAAGCACAAGAATGATTTTGGTACAAGGTGTATAAATGGTATGCTATGCTAATCGTTAAACGACAGACGTAAGACTTCTCTCACGTTTAACGTTTCACGTCTCACGGTTTGGGATATAATACAATTAACATCACACTTAGTTCTGCTATTTTTGCCGCGTGAATAATAAAGAAATTTCATCAGAGCAACAGGAGCGCATCATTCTTGCAATTGAGTCATCATGCGATGAAACTGCCGCTGCGATTTGTAAAGGCGGGAAAATTTTATCCAATTATATTGCTAATCAAAAAGTGCATGAGCAATATGGCGGGGTTGTTCCGGAACTCGCAAGCCGTGCACATCTTCAAAACATCGTGCCCGTTGTTGATGCTGCGTTGCATACTGCCAACTGCATGTTAACAGATTTAGATGCAGTTGCTTTTACACAATCACCGGGCTTGATTGGAAGTTTGCTTGTTGGTGCACAATATGCAAAATCACTTGCACTTGCTCTCGCTAAACCTTTAATAGCAGTGCATCACATGCAGGCGCATGTAATGGCAAACCTGATTGATGAACCAAAACCAGATTTTCCATTTTTATGTTTAACAGTGAGTGGGGGACACACGCAAATTGTGTTAGCTCAAAGTCCTTACGATTTAAAAGTAATCGGTGAAACCATTGATGATGCAGCGGGTGAAGCTTTTGACAAAAGTGCAAAGTTACTCGGACTCCCTTATCCCGGTGGGCCTTTGATAGACAAATATGCACAACAAGGAAATCCTTATGCTTTCAAATTTGCAGAACCGCAAATACCGGATTTAAATTTTTCTTTTAGCGGATTAAAAACTTCAGTGCTGTATTTTTTACAGGATAAAAAAAGAGAAGACCAAGAGTTTATCGAAAAACATTTGAATGATTTATGTGCATCTATACAACATACAATCATCACTATTTTATTAAAGAAGCTAAAAAAAGCCGTCGGGCAAACCAAGGTAAAAAATGTTTGCATAGCAGGCGGTGTAAGCGCTAACAGCGGCTTGCGTAAAGCATTCAAACAACTTGGCGAAGAACAACGATGGCAAACATTTATTCCTAAGTTTGACTACTGTACCGATAATGCAGCAATGATAGCCATCACCGGTTATTATAAATTTCTCAAAAAAGAATTTGTGGATTTAAGTGTAAGCCCGAGTGCAAGAGCGGAGTGGTAAGTATTCACCATTCACCAAACACCCCTTAACAATATCATTACACATCTTACCGTTATTTCGCAGTATGAAAAAACTCTCCATTTTTCTATTCTTAATAACTTTTATTTATTCATGCAAGAACAAAAAAAATATTCCCGATGTTTCTAACATTAATGTTCAATTAACTGTACAACGTTTTGATAAAGATTTTTTCTCGCTTGATACTAATAACACATTTGCATCCTTAACTCAACTGCAAAAAAAATACGGCAATTTCCTAAACGATTTTTTATACAACCTTCTTATGGTTTCACCCGATCCCGACAGCGCAACTAAAAAAGTAAAAATGTTTATTTATGATTATAAGACCGTTTATGATTCCGCACAAATCACATTTGCTTCTTTTGATAAAACAGAAAAAGAGATAAAACGAGGATTGCAGTTTGTAAAATATTACTTCCCGGATTATAAAATTCCGCGGCAGGTTATCACTTTCATCGGCCCGATAGAAGGATATGCAAATGTGCTCACAACTTCCGGGCTGGCGGTTGGTTTGCAATTGTATCTTGGTAAAGAATATCCTGTTTATCATTCGGATTATATCAGTGGAATATACCCTGAGTATCAATCACGCCGTTTCGAGCCGCCATATATTCTTGTCAACTGCATGAAAAATATTATTGATGATATTTATCCTGATCAAAGCTCAAATCTTCCTTTGGTGTATCAAATGATTGAAGCAGGAAAGCGTTTGTATATGCTCGATCAATTTCTTCCCGAAACTGCCGATACCTTAAAAACAGGCTACACACAAAAACAATTGGATGGATGTTACGAGAATGAAGCATTCATCTGGAACTTTTTTATTCAGAATAATTTTTTCTACTCAACAGATCCCAACGTAATAAGAGATTACATGAACGACGGACCTAAAACAGAAACCTTGGGAGAAGCATCACCCGGATTTATCGGACAATTTGTAGGATGGCAAATCGTAAAAAAATGGATGAGTCTTGACAACAAAAGAACCTTACAGCAATTATTGAAAACATCCGCAAAACAAATTTTTGAAGAAGCGAAGTATAAACCGAGGTAATTTGAAGATGTGTTGATTTGAAATTTGAAAATAAATTAAAGTGAAGAAGTAAATGATCTGCTACAATCTTCAAATTTTCAAATCATCTAATTGTTTTTAAATGGCACTATCATTTCAAACGGCGGGATTTTTACTTTGAAAGTATTTTTAGTGTTTTGGTTTTCCATTATATAAGTACCATACATGCGTCCCATTTCGGTTTTCAGGTTGCAGCCACTTACATACTGAAACTGTTGCGCTGTCTTCAACACAGGTTGTACTCCCACAACGCCTTCGCCTTCCACTTCGCGCTGCTGACCGTTGCTGTCAAAGATATACCAATGCCGGCGCAACAGTTTTACCGTAAAAGAATTATGGTTCTCAATGGTAATACGGTACGCAAACATGAATTCATTATTTATCGGGTTACTATAGTCGGGTTGATAAAAAGTTTCAACACTTATTTCAACCCCTTCCGAAATTTTCGATGTCATTTCAAATGTGTTTGCTTGCCGTAAAGTTAATGATTAGAACTTTTAAAACATAGCTTCAAATCGGTAAGTGAGTAAATTATGTTGATGACTTGATTTTTTTGGTATCGGCTTTTGTGCTTATGGTATCAGCTTGTGTCACTATTCCTCTAACTCTTTTATCAATTCCTGCAATTCGTTAAGATAATTGCCGTATAGTTTTTTCAGATACCATTTAGTAAAGTAATACAAGATAATTGTAAAAGCTATTGTCCAAGCAACGAAAAAAATCAATTGATTTGTTGTAGCGGATGTAAAAAGGTTTTTTTCAAGATTAGAGTTGACATTATATCCGAGAAATATTACGAGTATAAGCGATATAGGAATCATAGCCATCGTTATTTGAAAGTATCGCTTTATGTACTCTCTTAGAATTTTTACAAGGCTTTCAAGATTGCTTTTTACCGGCAATGTTGTGTTGCTTAACTTCTCTGTCTTTTTAAGTAAGAACCAAAGCAGCGGCAGAAACAAAAAACAAAGAACAGCAAAAATGGAGAAATAAATTCGCAGCTCAGTGTAAACGGAAAATGCAGCAATGGCAATGCATGCAAGAGTTAATAAAATACATGCAATTAATTCTATCAGAAGGCTGCGTTTAAGTTTTGAAACAACAGACTGTGCTTTTTTACCAAGTAATAAAGAAATTTCTTCAACTGATTTTGAGGGCTGCTGTACATCAAACTTTTCTTTGAAAAATATTTTTAATTCATCCAACTCCATGAAAATATATTTATGAGAACTCGTAAAGTTTTTTTGTTAGTTCCTTTAGTTTTGTTTTTAGCCTGTTGATTTTTACGGCAACATTGTTTGCTGTAATGCCGAGCATATTGCCGATTTCATCGTAATTATAGTCTTCGAGATATAGCATAATTAAAGCCTTGTCTATTTTGCCGAGCGACGCAATTGCTTTGTACATTGCATTCATTTTATCCTGATTAATTTGCTCGTCTGCCTGTTCGGGTAACTCTGTAGTTAATTGAAGAGAGGGTTTGTTTTTTTCTTTACGGAAATAAGAGATTGCCGTATTTAGCGCTACTCGGTAAAGCCACGTTGAGAATTTAGATTCCCTTCTAAAATTCTTAAATCCGTTCCAAGCCTGTAAGGTAATTTCCTGAAACAGGTCTTCACGGTCAGCTGCATTATCCATATAAAGGTTGCACACTTTATGAACAATGTTCTGATTTTGATTGAGCAGCTCTATAAATTCTTTTGAATCACTCATTTATGTCGGCCTAAACAAGGCAAATTACTCATTTATTTCCGGGCATAATTATTAGTATATAAAGGGAACAAAATATTACTGAGTGGCGAAAGAAATTGCTAAATAAAAAACCCCCGATGCAAATCGGGGGAGAACATAACCAAAACCAACTGCTTTTATAATGAAAGGTGGTTAAATTAATTATTCAATTGAGATTTGTTTAGGAGTAACTTTCACTTCTTCTTTCTTAGGCAGTAAAAGCTTCAACACGCCATTTTCATATTTAGCCTGAATACCGTCTGCATTTATTTTATCATCAACGGTAAAGGTGCGCTTGAAGTTCGAAACACTAAATTCTTTGCGGTGTGTTTTGTAATCTTTGGTTTCGCTTTCAGCTTTCTTTTCGAAGCTTATTGTTAATAATCCTTTTTCAAGATTTACTTTAAAATCTTCTTTTGTCAATCCAGGGGCAGCGAGTTCAAGATGGTAGGCATCGTTTGTTTCATGAATGTTTACGGGTGGAATGTTTAATCCATTGCCATTGCGTGTAGCCTGATTAAATATCTCATCAAAGAGATCATTAAAAGTTTTAAAGTTGTGCTTAACGAGTGTCATAATTATTTGATTTTTATGTTTTGAAATATTTGTATGTTTTTTTTCAAACAATATACCATCGCGTAAAACAAGACGTTGAAACAGGTTTACCCTTTGGGAAAAGCCATTCTGTCGCAAATAATTCGTAATAAGCGACTTAATGACGTTTTTCTTCTCCGATTTTTCTCGTAAACTGTTTTCAATTAAATTTGCAGTCCTATTAAAACAATAGTAAAGGAGTAAGAAAAATGTATCCAGCAGAAATAGTGATGCCCATGAAGGCAGAATTAACCGACAATGGTTTCGAAGAGTTAACAACACCCCAAGAAGTGGAAAGCGCATTAAAAAGTGAAGGCACTACACTTGTAATGATAAACTCTGTTTGCGGATGTGCTGCAGGTGCCGCTAGGCCCGCGGTGGTAATGGCGGTAAACAATTCCGAAAAGCGTCCTGATAAATTAACAACAGCTTTTGCAGGTTATGATGTAGCTGCTGTAAAAAAGGTTCGCGAAATGTTGTTTCCTTATCCACCATCCTCCCCCTCTATTGCACTGTTCAAAGATGGTGAACTCGTACATATGATAGAGCGTCATCAAATTGAGGGTCGCCCGGCACAGATAATTGCAAGAAATCTTATTGCTGCTTTCGAAGCATATTGTTAGCAGATGAAATAATTCCATGCTTCAGCTTTGTCATGGATGGGTTAGTAAATATGACCTCCTTATTTGTAGGGAGGTTTTTTTTTGCCCGAGCTAAAGGTTACAATGGCATCGCCTGTTGTGTCACTCACTTCGAGGTTCCACTTTCAATTGAGCAGCAGTGTTCCTTTTCGAAGTAGCTCTGTTCTTTGCAGGTGTAATATTCACAGGTGGACAAAAAAACTTGTGGAGAACTGCGATAGTCACTAAAGCCACTAAAAGTCTTCCAGAATATGCTACTTAACTTTCAAACGCTCAAGCGTTCAACGTTCAAACTTTCAAACAGTCAAACTCTTTATTCCAAAATTTAAGTTTCATTTTATCTGCTATTCTAAATATTATCATTGAAACATATTTTCTTTGATTAACATTGCACTTCGCAAAAAAATTCGCTTGATGTATCCGAATCTATATTACGCAGTTAAGGATTTGTTTGGCCTGGATGTCTCGTTTTTGAAGGTGGTAAACTCGTTTGGGTTTTTTGTTGCTCTTTCTTTTCTCGCCGCCGCATGGTTGCTCATTAAAGAACTGAAACGCAGACAGGCACTGGGCGAATTCACCTATGTAGAAAAAATAATTAAAGTAGGGCAGCCTGCAACTTTCCCCGAGCTGCTTATAAACTTCATTCTTGGTTTTTTTCTTGGCTATAAAATACTTGGCGTTTTTATAGTAAATGGTGCATTAGATGACCCTCAAACTTTTATTTTTTCAAGGGATGGAAGCTGGACCGCAGGATTATTGTTAGGTGGATTTTTTGCCGGACTTAAATGGTGGGAAAAACATAAAAACAAAACTGCTGCACCTGAAGATAGAAAAATAAGAATATGGCCCAGTGACAGAGTGGGAGATATAACCATCCTTGCTGCGGCTGCTGGTTTTATCGGTGCAAAAGTTTTCGATAACCTTGAGAATTGGAACCGGTTTCTTCAAGACCCGATTGGTAATTTACTTTCCCCAAGCGGCCTCACATTTTATGGAGGGTTAATATTTGCAATTGCTGCAATCTGGTATTATTGTCGCAGGCACAAAATAAGCTTTATAAAACTTGCAGATGCAACCGCTCCTTCTCTTATGCTCGCCTATGGTATTGGCAGAATGGGCTGCCAGGTATCCGGTGACGGCGATTGGGGAATTCCGAATTCCAATCCAAAACCTTTTGGCTGGATTCCAAATTGGTTTTGGAGCTATGATTTTCCTCATAATGTAAACAAAGAGGGTGTGCCGATTCCCGGTTGCACTTGGGGCGATTACTGTACGCATTTATCAGCTGCTGTATATCCCACTTCATTGTATGAAATTGTAATGGCCCTTCTGCTTTTTGCCTTCTTGTGGTCAATAAGAAAAAAAGTAAAAGTTACCGGAAGATTGTTCGCTATTTATCTTATCGTTAATGGAATTGAAAGATTGTTTATCGAGCAAATAAGAGTAAATACCCGTTATAACATTTTTGGTTTCCATCCTACACAAGCAGAAATAATTTCAAGCGGCTTAATAATCGGAGGCATTCTTCTCTACATTTATGCGCCTAAACTCTGGAGTCAAAAAAAAGTTTTGGCTTAAAGAGCATAGCTTACCGATTCCCTCTATCATTTCAGTAGAATTTCGTTTAGACACTTATCTAACTTTTCCCATTCATAACAGCAAGCTTACCGTTTCTAAACTTATTTATCCAATGGGCAGCATTAAAACATCTGATACATCATTCAGGCAGAGATATAACCGTGGATATTTTAGTTATACTGTTGACACCATAAAACACGAAATCAATTTCAAAAAATGCGAAACAGACAGCACTTTATACAATGGCGTTATTTTATCTATGAACTATCAACTGCCCGACAGCAACACTATACAACTTTGGGCAAAGCAAAGAAATGATTCGCTGTATGTTTTATTAAAAAGAAGCAACCGTCATTTTCAATTGGCAGAAAAATAGTTTCACTGCTTGAGTGAATATAACCGGTGAGAAAAAAGTGAAGGTGTTTTTGATTATCTCACTTATAATTCATTCCAAAGGATCTTTTCTATAAGAACATCTTGTCTGATCGCTGCTGCGATAATCGTTTCAACTATTGCATACATGAAAAACGTTGAGTAAATTTAAAAGAGAGATAAAGTGCATTCATTTATTGTATGTTAAATATCATCTCTTGTAAATTAAGTTATGCATGTGGTTCGTTCGTTTTATATTGTTTCTCTTAATCATTATTGCAAATCCGTCTTTCATTATTGCGCAATATTTTTATTGTAACTATCAAGCCTTTGATGAAAAAGACGGTTATCAATGTTTTTTGGAACCACAATTTATAACACAGGATAAAAAGGGACTATTGTGGATTGGCGGCGATAATGGTCTCTATTGTTTCGATGGTACGCATTTTAAAAACTACCGGCACAGTAATGCCGATTCGGATCGTCTCTCAGCAAACCGCATTGATTTTAATTACCAAGACAAGGGTGGAGATTATTGGGTGCATTTTTTTAATAACGGGCTTTATAATTTTTACCCAAAAGATGGCAGTTTTAAAAAGTTAGACTATACTAACCGGAAGGAATTCAATATTCATGAATATCAACTTAAGCTTCCATTCGAAGACAAGTTGGGACGCTTATGGTTTATTGTCCCAAACTTTGGTCTTGCACAATGGGATGCGCAAAAAAGAAAAATCATTCCTTATAAAATATGTCCTCCAAACAGTTGCGGTACATATTATAGCACTTCTTGGGTTACTTGCGCTATAGTAGATACAACAAATAATACATTTTGGGTTGGGAGTAATGATGGATTGATACATTTTTTTGCAAGTACAGGACAATATGTTGTTTACCGTGATGTGGCATCGTATGCCATAAATAAAGATAATTTGGGTAATATTTTTAATCACTTGTTTTTTGATGCACATCATTGTTTATGGGCTGGAACATGGGGAAGAGGAATAAAAAAGTTCGATCAGCTAACTAATACATTTGAGGAATATAAATGGAATTCTGCTATTGTAGGCACGCAAAATATTTGTTCAGGCATCGGTCAATATGATGAGGAACATTTATGGGTTGCTTCATTGGATGCAGGTTTGAGATTACTTAATGTTAAAACAAAACAGTTTACAACGGTTAGACAATATGGAAACGAAAAGATGCCGCAAGATATCTCCTATCTTTTTCAAACACGTGAAAACGTCCTATGGATTCTTACCAAAAAACAATTATTGCGCGTTAGCCCGAGAGAAAATTATTTTACATTTTATCCTGTACAATTTCAAAAAACCGATTTGTATGAGGGATCTGTTAGTGCCTTCATCAAGAAAGGCAATACATTGTATTACGGTAGTCTTTTAAGCGGTCATTTCTATAAATATGATTTTGCAAAAAATAAATCAGAAGTGATTCGGCTCACGACTGGTAAGAATTACGAACCGATATATTCATTAAAGGAAGATACAAATGGAACAATTTGGATTGCAAGCCGTGTTGGCACTTATCTTTTCAATGCCGCAACTGAAAAAATCATGCAGCCTGTTTTGAATAAGGATGATGATGAAGTGTTTAAATACAGATGCTACGATATTTTACACGACAGAGATGGAACACACTGGCTGGCCACGAACAAAGGGCTTATACATTATAATCCTTTCACTAAAAGGATAAGACAATTTTCTACAACTTCTAAAGGTAAAAAGCTACGAGATGATCTTGTTTATACATTGTTTCAGGATAAAAAAGGAAATATATGGTTTGGTAATTATTGGGCTGGACTTGCTTGTTATAGCATATCCAATGACACCATTTATTATTTAAATAAAAAGAATTCTTCGCCCGATTATAATGACTGCATTTCAATATGTGAAACAAAAGATGGAAAAATTCTATTTGTGTTAGAACGTTTGGGTCTTGGCATATTAGAAAATCCATTTCAAAAAAACGAGAAATTTACCGTGCTTACTTCAGCCGATGGACTTCCGGCAGATTACATTTCTCATGTGTTTAAAGACAGGCAACAGCATATTTGGCTATATACAGCAAACGGCATTTGTTTTTTTGATGAGATAACAAAGAAAATAATAACCTTTACTGCAAAAGATGGATTGTTGCAAAACGCTGTTGAAAGTATGCCTTACCAAGATTCAGCCGGCAACATGTATGTAGGATTTGATAGCAGCTTTCAAACTTTTAATCCTGACTCATTACTTGCAAAGAAAACTTTTCCGGTAAGCATTCATCTTTCAGCATTGTGGGTAAACAATAAAGAATGGCACATAAATGAGGATTCCATTTCTCCTTTAAAGCTTGATTACACACAATCCAACATAAGTTTTGATTTTGCTGCCGTTTCACCAACATTGCGTAACGATTTTTATTATGCTTACAAAATGGATGGACTTGACAAAGACTGGACTTATACAGCTGATGATGCTTCAGGGAAATATACCAATTTGCCCCCGGGAAATTATACATTGCTCATCAAAGCATCCGACCACAACGGCAACTGGCTGAAAAATGTTTTTGCGTTACCAATAATCATCACACCGCCTTGGTACCAAACATGGTGGTTTTATTCCATGATTGCTCTTACTGTTGTTGCAGTTTTATATACATTTTATCGCTATCGCATCAATCAAATTTTACAAATAGAAAAAATGCGGGCACGCATTGCCGGCGATCTTCATGACGATATTGGCTCTGCACTTACCAGCATTTCATTTCACAGTGAATTAGTAAAAATGCAATTGAAAGATGAAGATGCATCATTAAAAACAACGCTTGATAAAATCGGCAACACTGCAAGAAATATGGTAAATGCGATGAGCGATGTTGTTTGGGTTATTAATCCCACAAATGATTCTGCCGAAAATTTGATTCTTCGCATGAAGCATTATGCGGCAGAAATGCTGGGTGAAAGAAATATTCAATACACATTCAATGCTGATGAAGAAATTGAGAAACTGAAACTCAATATGCAGCAGCGAAAAAATTTATACCTTATTTATAAAGAAGCCATTCACAATGCGGTGAAATATGCACAATGCAGCAAAGTAGAAATTGATTTTATACAAACAGATCATCAATTGAATCTAATTATAAAAGATAATGGTAAAGGTTTCGATATTCAAAATGCAAATGATGGTAATGGTTTAACAAACATGAAAAGACGTGCTGAAGAAATAAATGCAGATTTTAAAATTAATTCAGTAATCGGTAAAGGCACTGATATAAATCTTACTTGCAGCATTTTCTAAAGGGGATAGTATTCATAAGCATCAGTATTAAGATATTCCTAATTTTGGGAAATGGACAAATTACAATATACAGAATGGTGGAAAAATGAGGCATTGAAAAACTGGGAGACAGCAATTTATTTAATGAATGGGAAACAAAATGTTTTCACCTTATTCACCTTTCATCTTACTATTGAAAAACTTTTAAAGGCGCACTGGGTTAAAGATAATATAGATAACTCTCCTCCGCGAACGCACGATTTATTGCTTCTTTATAATCAAACAGAACTGGAATTGGAGAATGGATTTGTTGACTATTTGAGTATCATAAACGAATGGAGTATTGAAAGCCGGTATCCTGATTATAAATTAAAAATTTATAAACGAGCGACCGACGATTACATTAAAGAACATTTTGAGAAAATTTCTAAACTAAAGGAATGTTTACTGCAACTGCTTTAGATAAATATATTAAGAAATTTCTTGCTGCCCTGGAGAAAGAGGGACTTCATGTGGGCAAAGCAATATTGTTTGGTTCATACGCCAGCGGAAAGCCTCATGAGTACAGCGATATTGATTTAGCGGTATGGCTTAGTAATTATCCTGAAAAGCATTATACCGACATTCCTTCGATACTCCGCATCGTTACATCATATAATCCGATACGACCAAAATTTTATAGTGATGAGGACACGGCTGAAACAGACCCTTTCATTGAAATAATAGAAAAAACAGGAAGAAAAATAAAACTGCACGAGTATAAAGCGAGAATTTAGAAACTCCCGTCAACTGAAAGCATCTTAAAAAAATCACCTGAACTGGTGATAGCGGTTTATAATTTTTTGTTGTAACTGGCAATGGATTCTCAACACTTTTTTATGATTAATGCAACCGGATTGGAAGAATTTTATTCATTGAAAGAATTACTTCTAATTTTCAGTAATGTGAAAAAAAGATTGTCTGCATATTGGTGGTGCCAGATTGGTGGTTGGAGCGTTTATGTGTTTGTTTATACTTTTTTTTATTTAACCATAGCTGTTACGTCCGATCCTCATTTTTTTCCAACTTTATTTTTAGATGCAATAGCAGGTATATTTATTACTCATGCAATGCGCCATTTTATTGCTAAAACAAGACTGCTTCTATTTAACAATATTTCAAAACAGATCATTTATATATTTCTTACAACTATCTTTTTTGCCTTTGCTTACTCAACTATCATAACATGGGCCGATCAAGTTTTGCAATGGGAGCCTAAACAAATGAGTATATACAGTTTTTGGAATAAAGTGGTAAGAGGTTCTTTTAGTTACTTTCTTTTTCTCACTATCTGGAACCTGATTTATTTTTTCTATCACTTTATAGAAAAAAGCCGTAAAGAACAAATAGAAAAAATACATCTTGAAAATGAATTGAAACTGCAACAACTTGAAAGTGAAAAAACAAAAGCAGAATTAGAAAAACAGAAAGCAGAACTTGAAACGCAAACATTTTGCGCACAAATGAATCAGATGCTAAAGCTGCAACAAATGCGCACTCAAATTGCCAGCGATCTGCATGATGATATGGGTGCCACGCTTACCAGTATTTCTTATTACAGTGAACTGATAAAAATGAAGTTAAAAGAAGAAGATGCATCTTTAAAAATTATGCTTGATAAGATAGGAGACAATGCGAGAAATATAGTTAGCGTAATGGGTGATATTGTTTGGGTAATAAATCCACAAAACGATAACACTTCAAATTTAGTCAGCCGTATGAGGTGCGATGCAGCAGACATGCTTGGCGAAAGAAATATTCAATACACATTCAATGCAAGAGAGAATATTGAAAATATAAAACTCAATATGCAACAGCGGAAAAATCTATACCTCATTTATAAAGAAGCTGTACACAATGCCGTAAAATATGCACAATGCAGCAAAGTAGAAATTGATTTTATACAAACAGATCATCAATTGAATTTAATTATAAAAGATAATGGTAAAGGTTTCGATATTCAAAATGCAAATGATGGTAATGGTTTAACAAACATGAAAAGACGTGCTGAAGAAATAAAAGCAGATTTTGAAATTTGTTCCGCACTAAACAAAGGCACATACATACAACTCACTTTTAAAATCACCTGAACTGGTGATTGCAGTTATGAGTTATTTATGTTTTAATTGCGTAAGGAAAAAGTGCAATCAAATTATAAACAACATCAGTTGAAAAATTTTTTTAACGCATTAACTTATTCTCCCTTTAGGGATGGGGCATTATGTCAGCACAACCCATACATGTAACGATTTTTGAAGACAACAAAGACCTCCGTGAAGGCATGCAGCAAATATTAAATGCAAGTCCGGGATTTAGCTGTGCAAGCGCTTACGCCAACTGCAACAATATGCTGAAACGCTTACACGAAGATGAGCCAGATGTTGTACTAATGGATATTCAAATGCCAGGTATGTCAGGCATTGAAGCTGCTGCAATTCTTCGCAGTGAGTTTCCGAAGTTGCCTGTTCTTATGCAAACTGTTTTTGAAGATGAATCAAAAGTTTTTGCTGCGATATGTGCAGGCGCAAATGGTTATATTTTAAAAAATACTCCGCCGGTAAAATTACTCGAAGCGATAAGAGATGTGGCAGAAGGCGGCTCGCCTATGACGCCATCCATTGCTGCAAAGGTTTTAAAAATGTTTAAAGATCAAAACCCAAAAGCGAATGCAGGTAATAATTTTGATTTGAGTGCAAGAGAAAAAGAAATCCTTGTTTTGCTTGTTGACGGGTTGAGTTATAAACTTATCGCCGATAAGCTCTTTATCAGTTATGAAACTGTACATTCTCATGTAAAAAATATTTATCAAAAGCTACATGTAAATTCTGTGAACGAAGCAATAAGCAAAGCGTTAAGGAATAAGTTGGTGTAGTGTTATTTCACAATTCATGCTCCTCAATTTCAGCAATAGTCATTAGCTTTTTTAAGAGACCTTTTTTAAATCATCATTTTTGTGAACGGGTACAGAAATAATTTCGGTTTTATCAGGATGTGAAAAGATGTAATGGCTGCCATGGATTCGTTTCAAAAACCATCCCTTTCGTTGTAATATTTTTGTAAACTCTTTTCCAGAAATTGTTTTCACACGGCTAAGTCTAAAATTTTATCATGCTCACTAATTGAACCGGGTTCGATATCAACAGATAAACAACCCTCCACTGCTTCATAAATATTTGGTATAAGTTCCTCTATCGTTTCAGCTTGTGTTACACAACCGGGCAATGCGGGAATTTCTGCCCAATACCCACCTTCTTCTGCCGTATGTATTATCACTTTTAACTTCATATAGATACTTTTCTCAAAATTACATTTTATACATTATGCTTTCGCATCTTTTAATAGTCGCTTTACTCTCATAGCATGCTGGATCATTTTTCACCGGCAAAATTTCACCATAACTGGTGATTGATTCAGCGACCCGGTTTGTTGCAATTTTACAACATCCAAATATCAGAAATTAACCTGTAGAATTATTAAGTAACATTCAATAACTACTTCAGCAACTTTCCCACTTGAATGTACTATGCTGGATAAGTCCTTACATGATTAAAGCTGATAAGATGTGCGGCTCAAAGCATGGATAGTCAAAGGAAGATGAGATACAGTTCCTACTTTAAATCAAAAAAAAACAACGCGTAGAAATACTCTTTTATTCAGTATAAATGCGCAACAAAAATCGAATGTTTATACGCTTGTTACGGATTAATCAAGTTAGTAGCTTTAGATTATGTATAGAATTATGATCTTCTTTTCATCCTATTTGCGACCGGCTTGTTTGTTTAAAAGAAACATCAATAAACATAAATAGTATAAAACGTATTTTATTCAAGCCATTTTGCAACATTTAAATTGTTCTTTCATGAAAACTGACCTTTATAATATTTCTTTCATCATTATTCAACATCTCTTTGAATGATTGAAATGATGAAAATGATGACCATGAAAGGTGAGATGATAAACCTGAGAATCTCACGTCTCACGAAAAAGTATGTATAAATACAAAATGGGAGCTCTGCGTCTTAGTGTCGTTGTGGCAAAAAATATTTCACCACAGCTGGTGATTGATTTAAAACTTTATTTACTGATAACTTACTATCGCAACGATAAGCTCAACCAAAACCCTTTATAAAATTTCTGCAATAACCTGTAAGAATACCAAACTAATTATTATTCTAAACATTATTAGTTATGAGATCGTCATTATCTCTAAAAATATTTCCGAAGCGAAAATCAAAATTTGCTTTTAGTCCGTTTCTGCATATTGTCATTTGTTTACTGTTCTGCATATCGGCTTATAGCCAACAGTTCTCTTTCCCGCAAAAACTTTACAGCGATTTAACTGCTTTGTATAAAGCGCTTCCTCAACTGGCACAGCAAGTGTTGACAATCTATACTGACCCTGCACAGGCAAATAGCGATTCAACAAGAGCAAACTACTATGACAGCGCTTTCCGGTTTCAGTTAGTGGCGCAGAATTATGCAGAATCAATTGCATTAATAGATTCAATGCGCAAGTACAATGAATGGGATTCTGGCAATAAGGCAATTGGAATTGAGTTTGAAAGTTATGCATCTGCAAAAAATACGGACGATGATATTTCTTTTGAACAGGAGTACCTGCAAACTTTTAAAAACTTATACAACAGTTTGTCTAATAACAGAGAGAAGATATTTGTAGATTTTTTAGTTGATACTTCTGATGCGAAATCGGCTTCAAAAAATTTTCATCACACAGTAGCAGATTTAAAAAGCAAAAAAGCTGACAGCATTAGCTTTAAAGATGCTGAAGTGTTGCTGTACAATTACAATTCGTATAATGTTTACAGTGCAGTGGTTCCTGTGATAAGAACTTTTTTAAAGAGCACCAATACACGTATTCAATATCCGCTTATTAAAAGCAGCAAATGGTCTGGTGTGGTACCTGTAAATAATCTAACTGAAACTCCGGATCCGGCATTAAACTACAAATTGCTTATGGAACTAACGTCCGGCATAAAAAATAAAAAGGACTCTTTTTCTATCAATAACATTAATATCGGACTTGCTGAAGTGGCTCGCTTGCTGAATTTGCATCTCGCCGCAGGCATTCCTAAAAAGAATATTGATGTGGTTGTTGTAGTGCATGGAAATGCATTGAACGCTCTATTAAACAATGAAAGTTATGCGAAGAAATATAAAGTAAATAATCCCAATTTATCCTTACTAACGGAATTACAGAACGCGGATGTAAAAATTATTGCGTGCGCACAAGCACTGTTTTTTTGGAACATAAATGCTGCTGACATGATACCCGGTGTGAAAATTTCTCTTACTGCGCAAACAGTTTTATCCAATTACCAGTTGAAAAATTATGTTTATTATGATTTGAGCGAAAGAAATTAGAATTTATGCAAGTATTAACCCACTAGATTTTTTTATGAAAAAGATAACCCTTTTCTTATTCGCATTAGTCTCCTTGCTTTTCTTGCTTTTATTCGTGTCTTTAATTGTCGTACATCTTTTATAGAAGACAAAGGAAGACAGGCATTAATGAAATGACAAAAAAGATTATGAATTCACTAATATGCTGAACCAAAATTTAAATTTTTCTTATGCCAATTAGTAAAATATCACGGCAAATATTTTTTGTTTCTCTATTTTCTTAATACCAAAACTTTCATCACATGAAAACAACAAATCTTCTTAAAAATTCTTTCTCATACTTAACTATGTTAATCTTTTTATTTTCTTTCAGCCACTTTACTCTTGCTCAAACCAATATTCAGGATCGTGCTCATGATAAAGACACGGTATGGGTAATAATCAATCATGTAAAACCTGATCAGAGGGAACAATTTGAAAAATTCGTTCATGAAATATTTTGGAACGGAGCAAAAAAATTAAGTCCTGAAGAACAACGCGTCTTTAAGCAAACCCGTATTCTTCATCCGGTTGAACAGGAGCAAGACGGCACTTATAGTTATGTGTTTATTATGGATCCTGTTATTCCGGGAGCAGATTATAATATAAAAAATTTGCTTAACAAAATGTATGGTGAGCAAAAAGCTGATGAACACTTTAAAATGTTTTTAGAATCGCTAACAGGAGACCAAACAAGATATATTCTTATACAATCACCTCATTAATATTTCAACACTAAACAATCTTTATACTGGCAAATTAAATCATAGAATTAGGCATTAAAATCGTGATCAATAAGGTTAACGCTGCTGCGTCAAAACATTGAAGTGACTTTAAAACCCCGAAGGGGTTAAATATGAATAACCATAGATGCAATCTATGGACAAGAGGAACGGATAATGTGATTAACCCCGAAGGGGTTGAATGAAACACCATAGTGTACTCAAGCAGTTGAATACGTAAAGATTATAGCAGATAAGCGAGGGAGTACAACCTCGGGGTTGTTATGTGTGAGCATGTTTATTTTCTGCGAATTTCATTCAGGGTTATTCACATTAAAGCCCGAAGGGCTTTGTCGCCGATACAATAATTTGGTTTTTGATGAAGCAAATTTTGCATGTGCATATACACTCAATCACTTTAGACAGTTTTGCCCAAAATAAACAATTTTTTGACGCAAGACATTTTTATAAAAGAATGCTGTTAAAAGTTTACGATTTAAACGCCTGATTCTATAAAATGAATTACCTCTCACTTTAAATAGATTCAATATGAAAACGATTTTATTCATCTTGTGCATCACAAATGTTTATTTTCTCCATGCACAAACAGAACCCGGTGCAGGAAAATGGAAAACATGGTTTATTGCTTCGGGCAGTGAATACCGTTTGCCATCACCACCTGATGATGCAGCCACCAAAGAAGAAATAAAAAAGATTATTGCTCTTCAAAAAGAAATGGATTCTGCTACGCTGCAAAAAATTCTTTATTGGAATGCAGGCGCGCCTGGTTACCGGTGGAGAGAAGTATTGAGTATTTTTTTCGATAGTGATACAACCGCTATATGGCGCATGGCTGGGATGTTGCTGAATGTAACTATTTATGATGGTATCATTGCTGCATGGGATTCTAAATACACTTATAATCGGGCAAGACCTTTTATTCAGGATGCCGATATAAAGGCTTATGTATTAAATCCCGAAAGCCCATCTTATCCCTGCGAGCAATCTGTTACAGCAGGAGTGGCTGCAACCATACTGGCTCATTTTTATCCCGATAAAAAAGATACAATAAATCAATTGGCAGACGAAGTGCTGCAATCGAGAATTGCGGCAGGCGTATCATTTCCAAGCGATACAAAAGCCGGTTTCGACTTGGGTAAAAAGATTGCAGAAAAGGCGATTGAAAAAACAAAAAATTTTATGCCGGCAGCAAAATGGGATGGAACAATTCCTGATAAACCCGGCTTATGGAAGGGTAAAAAACCATTCGACCCGCTTTGGGGTACATGGAAAACAATGGTGTTAAAATCAGGAGACCAGCTACGTCCCGCTCCTCCGCCTGATTATAAAAAAGAAATGGAAGAACTGAAAAATTTCAAACCAACTTTTAAATCAACGGCAAATGCTTTTTATAATGCGAGTCATGATTTTTGGAATGAATGTTTTGATAAAAAAATTTTTGAGTACAATGTTTATCTCAATCCTCCGCGTGCTGCCAGAATTTATGCAATTAAAAGTATTGCCGGTTATGATGCAGGAATTGCTTGCTGGGATGCGAAATATGCTTATTGGGGTACTCGTCCCGATCAATATGACACCACTTATCATCCTGTATTAATGGGCACGCCACCTTTCCCCGGCTATCCTTCAGGTCATGCTACAAGAGATGGTTACTGTGCTACATTAATGTCGTATTTTTTTCCTGCAGAAAAAGATTATTTCTGGAAGAAGGCAAAAGAAGGAGCCGAATCGCGTTTTGAAGGCGGCGTACATTTCCGCACGGATAATGAAGTAGGTTTAGAGATGGGAAGAAAAGTGGCTGAACTTGTATTGCAAAAAGCAAAAGAAGATGGGGCAGATAAGGATGCCAAATTGGTGAGGAGTAAATGAAGTAATAATGAAATATTTTTTATGACCTGTTCTGGTTTTTTTTATGAACCCATCAACATTGCTACTATGAATCTTTGGTTGCGTCGCACTCTTGTACGCTTTGCCCTTTATTGAGCTTAATAAACTTTTTAGCAATTCATTTCCCGGTGTTTTAAATAATGTTGCCATACAACTTCGTTTGTTATCACAAAGCTCGCAGGCATTCATTGGGTAAGTTTTGTTGAATAGACAAGAGCGGAAATTGTTTCGACGAGATGGATGAGTATGAAAACGTGAATTGAAACGGGTTTCGAAAAACGTAACTATCAACTAAAAATAAGTTCTTATAAACTTTGTCTCTCCGCGAAAAAATTCTTTTGTTATATTTTTGCGGATTACACTTATGACAAATATTAAACCGGAAAACGTTGCTGGCAATGGGCAGCAGCATGAAGAAATAATTGAGGTAATTGGAGCGCGTGAGCATAATCTGAAAAACATAGACATCTCCATTCCTAAAAATAAATTGGTTGTTTTTACGGGGGTTAGTGGCAGTGGTAAATCCTCGCTTGCATTTGATACCATTTTTAATGAAGGTCAGCGCCGTTACATGGAAAGTTTTAGCGCTTATGCAAGGCAATTCATCGGCGATATGGAGCGCCCCGACGTTGATAAAATAACCGGGCTTTCTCCTGTAATTTCTATTGAACAAAAAACTACCAATAAAAATCCTCGTTCAACTGTTGGCACTGTTACAGAGGTTTATGATTTTATGCGCTTGCTTTATGCACGCATCGGTGAAGCTTACAGTTATAACACCGGCAAAAAAATGGTGAAGTTTAGTGAAGAAGAGATTGTGGAAAATATTTTCAAAAAATATAAAGGACAAAAGATCACGTTGCTTGCACCATTGGTGCGTGGTCGTAAAGGTCACTATCGCGAATTATTTGAAGACATTCGCAAGAAAGGATTTTTAAAAGTACGAGTAGATGGTGAAGTAAAAGACATCACTTCTCGCATGCAGGTTGACCGTTACAAGATTCACGATATTGAAGTGGTGATTGACCGTTTAAAAGTGGAGAATGAATTTAAACTGCGCATCAGTCAAAGTGTGCAGCAGACTTTGAAGATGGGCAAGGATTTAATGTTTTTGCTTGTTGACCTCACCCCTAACCCCTCTCCAAAGGAGAGGGGGAAAACTCGAAATTCATTATCAAACGAAGGGGAAACAACTTCCTTCTCCTTTGGAGAAGGACGGGAGGAAGAGGTTTTAGCGCAATATAGTAAGCACTTAATGTGTGAAGACACCAGCATTAGTTATGAAGAACCTTCTCCCAATTCGTTTTCATTTAACTCTCCTTATGGCGCCTGTCCTACATGCAAAGGATTGGGAAGTGTGTTTACAATTGATATGGAGCAAGTACTGCCCGATCAATCCAAAAGTGTAAACGAAGGAGGTATTACACCATTAGGTGAAGAGAGAGACAGAAGTGTGTTTCAGCAAGTAGTAACATTTGCAAAAAAGTATAAGATAAAACTCGATGTGCCGATAAAGGATTTACCAAAGGCACAATTAGATCTTCTTTTGTTTGGGGATAAAAATATAAATCCTTCCTTGGAAGTAGATACAGATGATGAAACAGTGCCACAAGAATATACCGGCAGTTATGAAGGAATTGTTCCCATGCTTAAACGATGGTTTGCTTCTCAATACAGCACTGAAGTTTTGAGAGAGTGGGTTCAAAAATTTATGACGCTGAAAACATGTCCTACCTGTAGTGGCGCAAGATTGAAGAAAGAAAGTTTATGGTTTAAGATTGATGAAAAAAATATTTCAGAATTAAGTGAAATGAACCTTGATAAATTATTTCAATGGTTTACCGGCATAGAAAAAAGATTGAACGAGAAACAAAATATTATTGCGAAAGACATTTTGAAAGAGATAAGAGAACGTTTGAAATTCCTGCTCAATGTTGGCTTGAATTATCTCACGCTCAATCGTCCTACAAGAACATTAAGCGGAGGAGAATCGCAACGCATAAGACTTGCAACACAAATAGGTTCGCAGTTGCAGGGTATCACTTATATTTTGGATGAACCCTCTATCGGCTTGCATCAAAGAGATAATCATCGCTTGATTGATGCGTTGCAAAACCTTCGTGATATTGGTAACAGCGTTCTTGTTGTTGAACATGATAAAGACATTATGATGGCTGCTGACCATCTTGTTGATATTGGTCCTAAAGCCGGTAAACACGGCGGTGAAATTGTTGCAGCCGGTTCACCAAAAGAAGTATTAAAAGCAAACTCCGAAACATCTCAATATTTAAGCGGCAAGAAAAATATTGAAGTGCCTAAAGAAAGAAGAAAAGGCAACGGTAAGTTTCTTGAAATAAAAGGTGCAAGAGGAAACAACCTGAAGAATGTTGATGTGAAATTTCCATTGGGAAAATTTATTGTTGTAACAGGTGTGAGCGGAAGCGGTAAATCAACACTTATTAATGAAACGCTTTATCCCATTCTTGCAAAACATTGTTATAACTCACGTGTAACACCGATGGAGTATAAAAGTATTAAAGGTTTAGAGCACATTGATAAAATAATTGAGATTGATCAATCGCCCATCGGAAGAACGCCAAGAAGCAATCCAGCAACATACTGTGGTTTCTTTACCGATATAAGAACGTTGTTTGCATCTGTACCGGAAGCAAAGATTCGGGGTTATAACGCAGGTCGTTTTTCATTCAATGTAAAAAGCGGCAGATGCGATTTATGTGAAGGCGGTGGTATGCGTGTAATTGAAATGAATTTCTTGCCCGATGTGTATGTGCATTGTGAAAAATGCAATGGTAAAAGATACAATCGCGAAACACTTGAAATAAGATACAAAGGAAAATCCATCAGCGATGTGCTGGATATGACTGTTGATGAAGCATGCGAATTTTTTCAAGCAGTGCCGTATCTCTATCGTAAAATAAAAGTGCTGCAGGATGTGGGACTTGGTTACATCACACTTGGTCAATCGGCTGTAACATTGAGTGGGGGAGAGGCACAGCGCGTAAAGCTTTCAACAGAGCTTGCAAAAAAAGATACAGGCAAAACATTCTATATTCTTGATGAACCAACAACAGGTTTACATTTTCAGGATATACAACACCTGCTCGATGTGTTGAATAAACTTGTTGATCGTGGCAACACCGTTCTCGTTATTGAGCACAATCTTGATGTGATAAAAGTAGCCGATCACATTATTGATCTTGGTCCCGAAGGGGGCGATGGTGGCGGCAGAATTTTATTTGAAGGCACACCTGAAGATTTGGTGCACGTGAAAGAAAGCCATACAGCAAAATTTTTGGTGCATGAGCTGAATTAGTGCGCGGTGAGTGAGTAGTGAGTGGTGAGTAGTGAGTGGTGAGTAGTGAGTGGTAAATCGTCAATCGTGAATAGACCTCTGTAGTTTATATTCAGCACGGTAGGACGACATCTTTCCTTTTGAAATTCTTCGCGATAAACATTTAGTGGAACAACATCCAATCAAGACTGCTCAACAAAGTTCAGAACGTTCAAGTGAGTGACACAACAGGCGATGCTACGAAGAACTTCAGTTCGTCACTTAAAAAATAAAACTGTAATCTTCTACAACTTTGGATAATAGAATGGCGTGTATTTATCAAGTCTTATACTAAGCATAAGAAAGAAAGTTACCCAGTTGTCGTTATCTGTGTGGTCGGCTTTTTCAATGCCCGGTTTTACTTTCCATGGCGTACGCGACCTTGAATAAAGTTGCGATGCTATTGCTGCATTTTGGGGAGACAGATATTTATAAAAAAGTGCAGGGTCAATATATGTTGTGCTTATATCATCAACATAATCTGTAAAGGTCATACGGCTCATCATGCCCGTTGAAAGAGCCCACTTGTTGTTGAAATAATATTTTACACCGAGATTAATTGGTACATAAACTTTAGTAAGTGCATAAGGCTTTCTATCAGGATATTCTGCAAAACCTTGACCTTCGAGATGTAACGGTTTCAATTTATACCACTGACCATTTAACTGTGCTTCAGAATTAAAATGAAAAACACCAACACCAACACTAAAGTAAGGGTTCCATTTGTGCAACTCAATTTTTTTATGATCTATAAACATAATCGGATAAAACGTTGCACTGCCGTATGCTTCAAAAATGTTTGAGCGAAAGCTTAAGTTGCGATACCATCTCCACCGCTCAAAATCGCCGGTGTTATGGATGAGACTATCGGCACCCACAACTTTTGTAAGGTTAAACCCAAAATTGAATGCGAGATAATTTGTAAGATTATAAGTGCCCGATAAACCCGCAAGAGGTCTGTTTGTACCAAATGTGTAGTCTTTTAAAAAATCTTTTCCTTTGCCGATGGTGCCGCCAACATCGCCAAGAAAATTATTTGCACCAAGCGTTGCATTTATTTCCCAGTAATCGGTAAGATCTTTAAGACCATCCAAATCATACGTTTGTTGGGAGTAGGTCGCGAGTGAAAATAACAACCATAAAAAGAGAAAAGCAGTTTTCATTTTTATATTCACGCCGGGCAGGGCATAAAATTTTTTAAACAATTAGGATTGAACAATCAATTTACTCACAAACATACAGCATTTCGATATGTTCAATTTCGTCCTCAAGATACACTTTGCTGCATTGCCTGAACATTAAAGATTCATAAAATTCCTTAAGATATAGCTGCGCGCCTATTTTTATGTTTTGCTTTCCAAAAATTTTTAAGCAGTCTTTAATCGCGTGCTCCATTAATAAACGCCCAAAACCGCTTTTTCTGTGCGCCGGCGAAGTAGCCACACGACCTATTGAAGGTTCACTAAAACTCAAGCCCGGTGGCACCAAACGCACATATGCAACCAGTTCGTTTTCTAACCAACCGCACAAATGGTAACACTGCTGATCTTTGTTATCTGCATCCAGAAACACACAGTTTTGCTCAACTACAAACACTTCGCTGCGCAAGCGAAGTATCGTGTACAATTCATCTGCAGAAAGTTCTGTAAAATGTTTGCATTTCCACTCTATCATAATATGTGATGTTTGTTTTTTTAGTGTGCCAAACTGAATTACTGCTATGATCGTCCCTTGCGTCGCACACTTGTGCTGTTGGAACGTGAATGTCCAAGGGTGATAGAAATTTTTAATAGCAATCCTCATGTGATAAAGCAAAAATGAAGAATAAACAGTTTTGCAATTTAGCAATTAACAATATAACCATTTAAGTTGAGAGCAATTGGAATAACATTACACAGAAGCTTACAACTTTCGTTGAACAGCATCGAAAAATCGCAAAAGAAGTTTGTTTAAGGTTCATTGAAACTTTGATGATAAACGCCACAGATGCCATAAGCACTGCCGTCAAAGTGATTGCGACGCAAGGGACGATGCCATAAAAAACTAAAGATGGAATCACAAAAAAACATTCGTGGTTCACATGTTAAAACTCAAATGCTTAATCAATGAATCTGGCAACTTCGGCAACATGCTTCGCTCGATAAGAAAACTGCTTAGCTGCGCAATTTCTTTAAAGATATAATGCTTGTCGAGTGCTGCCCGAAGATAATCTCTGCCCGTGCTGCCACCTGTGCCAATGCGGGTGCCAATCATACGATGCACCATGTTCATGTGACGATAACGCCACGTGCTCATTTGTTCATCAATATCGAGCAAATTATTGAGCAACTGAAACGGTAAATGCATGATTGGATATCCGCGATATAACATAATGAAAAGCGCCGCCCTGCTTGCTTTTGCAGAGAATAAACCACTCTCTTTTCCTTCGATAAAAATCGCATTGAATGCGTCGAGATTGCTGCGCTCCACTTCGGCAAGACTGTTTCTGTAGCATTCGCGATAAGTGCTCCAAAACGGATGAATGTTTTGTTGAGACTGCGTTGCTTTGAAATCGTTCCAGTTGGTCATGTCTTCGAAATAGGGCATACGCTCAAGCCAACTGTTTACAAGAAGCTTGAGCGAGTTTTCGCTCTCTGCTTTTTTGATAACATCAATTTCGCGTTCGCGCAATTGAGACATATAATATTCCTGCGCATGCCTGTCGGCAAACTGCAAACCCAACTTTGCTTCGAGCATTTTAAATTGCCAGCTTTGAAAGCCGGACGCAGGTCGCAACAAATCACGAAACTCCAGAAAATCCATGGGCGTCATGGTCTCAAGAATATCAATCTGATGAACCAAAACTTTTAAAATAGTTATTACGCGATTTAGTCTGTGCACAACAGTTTGAAGCTCGGGAGTATTATCGTTGATGCTCGGTTGTTTCATTATTTCTATTGTAGAATTTACTTCATGCAATATTTGCTTAAACCATAACTCATACGCCTGATGAATGATAATAAAAAGCATTTCATCATGTGCAGGTGGTTTATTTTCTTCTGCACTCATCAAATGTTGTGCATTCAACAACTCATCGAGCTTTAAATAACTGCTATAATACACTTCTTCTTTTTCCATATGGCAAACAGATTAGAATACAAAGAAACATTTTTGTTGTTTCATAAAAATGTGTCGTTATAAATTTGCGCCCATGAAAAAAATTTTTGTTGCAATACTGTTGTTAACACCAAGCTTATTGTTTGGTCAAAACAGAATCAGCGAATACAACACAATCGGATGGTATGCATTTTTTGTTACGCCAAAAATTTCAAACAAGGTTAGCTTGCATTTGGAATATCAGTGGAGACGAACAGATTGGATAATGCATTGGCAACAGTCTTTACCGCGTGTTGGTATTAATTATAGAATCAACAACAATCTTACTGCACAAGTTGGTTATGCATGGATATTCACTTATCCTTATGGAACTACAACACTTGCTGCTGTTCCCAAAACTTTTCCTGAACATAGAATTTATGAACAGTTAACTGTAAACACTTCTGTTGGAAAAACAACACTTATTCATCGCTTGCGTCTTGAACAAAGATGGGTTGGAAGATTCAACAGTATTGAAAGCAAAGACCCCGACCACTGGATTTATACAAACCGTATCCGTTACATGCCACGCCTCGATGTTCCACTCAACAACAAATTTTATACTGCGGCGTTTGATGAAATATTTATCGGCTTTGGAAAAAATGTTGGTGAAAATGTTTTTGACCAAAACAGGTTTGCCTTGCTTGTAGGATATAGACTAAGCAAAGCTGTAAGAATTGAAGCAGGATATATAAATCAGATTGTGCAATTGGGAAGAGAGGTGAACAATAAAAATATTTTTCAGCATAATAATGGTTTGCTCGTGAACACATACATCAATTTGAATTAACAATGCTTTGTGCTCTTTGTGCCTTCGTGAGAAAAAGAAGTTGCAGGTTGAAAGAAATTCATGTTATTTGCAGCGCAAAATCAACAACAAATCATGCTTCCGAAGTACAAGCGTATTCTGCTAAAGTTATCAGGCGAGTCACTCATGGGCAATTCCGAATCTTCAAACCCTTTCGATTTTGAAATCATAGAGCAATATGCATCAGATATAAAAACTGTTACAGACCTTGGCGTGCAGATAGCGCTTGTTATAGGTGGCGGCAATATTTATCGTGGAATTGATGAAAAAGACAGCGGCATTGAACGTGCGCATGGCGATTATATGGGCATGCTTGCAACAATGATAAATGGAATGGCAATGCAGGCAATGCTCGAAAAGCTCGGCGTTTACACACGTTTGCAAAGCGCCATAAAAATGGAGCAGGTTGCAGAGCCTTACATTCGTCGCCGCGCAATTCGCCATCTCGAAAAAGGTCGTGTAGTGATTTTTGGCGCTGGCACCGGCAATCCATATTTCACCACAGATACTGCAGGTTCGTTACGTGCCATTGAAATAAAAGCAGATGTAATTTTAAAAGGCACCCGCGTTGATGGCATTTACACCGCCGATCCTGAAAAAGATAATGGCGCAGTGCGTTACGAAAAGATAAGTTATCAGGAATGTATTTTACGCAATCTCAAGGTGATGGATATGACTGCATTTACATTGTGCATGGAAAATAATCTTCCCATCATTGTCTTCAACATGAATAAACCGGGCAATCTTTTAAATGTTATTGAAGGGCATAATGTGGGAACGATTGTTACACACGGTTAGTATATAGTTTATTTTTATGAGCCAGACTGCATTACTGCTATGATGCTTCTCTTGCGTCGCACTCGTGTACAATTGGATACTCTCTTGAACAATCGAAAAATCGCAAAGTAATTACAGACTTTGATATTAATAACATAAATCACAATGTGATAAAAAAAGCGGATTTTACCGCCAGTGATATAAAAAATAATTAGAGAAAACTTAAACCTCAAAACTCAAAACACAGAACTCAAAACTCCCTATATTTGCCGCTCAAATTAAAGTACAGTGTCAACGACTCAAGTTCAAACAAAACCGCAGATAAAATTCTCAAAAGAAACTTACTTATACTGGTACGAACTGATGCAGATGATTCGCCAGTTTGAATTAAAGGCAGAAGAGATGTACAAAATGGCGGGTAAAATCCGCGGATTTTTTCACGCCTATGTTGGTCAGGAAGCAATTGCAGCAGGTTGCATGACAGCTACCCGTCAGGAAGACCCTTTTATCACCGCATACCGCGACCACGGATTGGCAATTGCAAAAGGTGTAAATCCAAATGCTTGTATGGCAGAGCTTTTTGGTAAGGCAACAGGTTGTGCAAAAGGTAAAGGTGGAAGCATGCATTTCTTCAGCAAAGAACATTATTTCTATGGCGGTCATGGTATAGTTGGTGGACAAATTGGTGTGGGCGCAGGAATTGCTTTTGCCGAACAATATAAAGGCACCGATAATGTTGTGCTTTGTTTCTTTGGTGATGGTGCTGCACGTCAGGGTGTGTTGCATGAAACATTCAACATGGCAATGACATGGAAACTTCCTGTGGTATTTATTTGTGAAAACAACAACTATGCAATGGGCACATCGGTGGAAAGAACATCGAATGTGATTGACATTTATAAACTCGGCGATGCTTACGAAATGCCTGCCGATAAAGTAGATGGAATGACACCCGAAACTGTTCATGAAGGTGTTGCACGGGCAGTGAAAAGAGCAAGAGAAAAAGGTGGTCCCACTTTGCTTGAAATGAAAACGTATCGTTACAAAGGTCACTCTATTTCAGACCCCGGAAAATACCGTACAAAAGAAGAAGTAGAAGAGTACAAAGAACGCGACCCGATTACAATGGTTCTTAAAACTATAAAGGATAACAGCATTGCTTCTGATGATGAAATAAAAGAAATTGACGACCGCATTAATCATGTTGTAGAAGAAGCAGTGAAGTTTGCGGAAGAAAGTCCATGGCCCGATAACAGTGAAGTGATAAAAGATGTTTATGTTGATAAGAATTATCCGTTCATAGTGGATTAGTTAATTGGGTAATTAGTTAATTGGGTGAATAGTGAGTTGTCAGTAGTGAGTGAAGAGCAGTGCTAGTATATCATTTTCAATCTTCAAATTTTCAAATTTTCAAATCTTCAAAATAAAAAATGGCTGAAACAAAAGTGCATACAGAACAAGGTGATGTATGGTTAAAAATGGAATCGCTCTGGAAAAATTATCAAAAGCAAATATTGATTGTGCTTACTGCAGTTGTTGTAATCATTGGCGGCTGGTACGGTTATAAATCTTTTATTGCAGAACCAAAGGAACAGCAAGCTGCTGATGCGATTTACAAAGCAGAACAAAATTTTGCAAAAGATTCTTTGAAAGCTGCGCTCAACGGCGCAGGAACAGCACGTGGTTTTCTCTACATCATTAATAATTATGGTGGCACAAAGAGCGGTAATCTTGCAAGATATTATGCAGGCGCTTGTTATTTGCGTCTTGGCGATTTTAATAATGCTGTAAAATATCTGAAAGATTTTTCTACCGATGCAAAGCAAATTCAAATGTTGGCTTATGGTTGTCTCGGTGATGCATACAGTGAAATGAACAAGAACGATGATGCGGTGACATACTACAAAAAAGCAGCAGAAACTTTTGAAGACGACCAAATGAATGCGTCAGAATATTTATTTCGCGCAGGTTTAAAGCTCGAACTCATGAGCAAAACAAAAGAAGCAGTTGAAGTGTATAAGCAGTTGAAAGAAAAATTTCCCATGTCGCAGCGCGCCACTCAGGCAGATAAGTATATTTATCGTTTAAGTATTGAGCCAAACGATTTTAGTGTAAAATAATGGCATCAAAAGGAAATACGAAATTGCACGAAGGCATCCCCCAGATAAAGGATGCCTTTGTAGTTATTGTGGCAACCGAATGGAATGCCCACATAGTAAACAAGCTGAAAGCCGGCGCTGTAAAGGTTTTCAAAGAGGCAGGAATTGCATATAAGGTGCTAACAGTACCGGGCGCTGTTGAAATTCCTTTCACTATTAAAAAGTTTGCACAACACAATTCTGCTGATGCATTTGTCGCATTAGGTACAGTAATTCGTGGTGACACTCCGCACTTCGACTATGTATGCAGATTTATAACCGATGGTATTTTGCAATTGAACTTGCAGCTTGCTATTCCAACGATATTTGGTGTGCTGACTGTAAATGATGAAAAGCAAGCACTGGAAAGAGTAGGTGGCGCACACGGACACAAAGGAGAAGAAGCTGCCATAACAGCAATAAAAATGATTGCACTTAATCGTTCATTGAAGAAATAATTTTTTTGTAATGAGCTGTTGAGTTACTATGAAGCTTTCGTTGTGTCACTCACTTGTACTGAATATCTTTATTCAACATCTATCAATACAGATTCAGGGTTTAAAAATCATTGCGAGATTGAATTAATAACAACTTTTAAAAATTTCCCCGTTAGGGATATGGACATGAACGTACAAATTTTCATTCCTTGTTTCATAGATCAGTTATATCCTTCTGTTGCATTCAATATGGTAAAGGTGCTGCAGAAAGCAGGCTGCACTGTTGAATACAATACCAATCAAACCTGTTGCGGACAACCTGCATTTAACGCAGGCTTTTGGGGCGAAGCAAAAGACGTATGCACTAAATTCATCAACGATTTTAGCGGTAATGATTATATAGTAGCACCGAGCGCAAGCTGTGTTGGCTTTGTAAGAAATTACTATGGAAAGCTGTTTGAGAATTCTTCATTGCACAAAGAAGTAAAACGTTTGGGTGAGAGGTTATTCGAGTTTTCCGAATTTCTTGTAAAGATTTTGCAGATAGAAAATTTTGGTGCATCGCTGTACGGCAAAGCAACTTATCATGACAGTTGTGCAGGCTTGAGAGAATGCCGTATTAAAGAAGAACCAAGAAAATTGTTGAGCAAAGTAGCCGGACTGGAATTAACAGAAATGCTCGATGTAGAAACGTGTTGCGGCTTTGGCGGAACCTTTGCTGTAAAATTTGAGCCTATCAGCATTGCAATGGCAGACCAAAAAGTTACCAATGCTCTCAACACGAATGCACAATATTTAATAAGCACCGATATGAGTTGTCTTATGCATTTGGATGGCTACATAAAAAATAAAAACGCAAACATACAAGTGATGCATCTTGCAGATGTGCTGGCGAGTGGGTGGTAAAGGAATAGTTGAAGGGTTACAGTTGACAAGGGTTAAATGTTTTTCCTTCATCATTCGAAATTCCTTGGTCTTTGTTCGATATTCTCATATTTTCCAATCTACAATTCGATTAGCAAATTCTTCGTGATAAGGAGCAGTGATGCGAATGTAATTATCAGTGTATCCTTCCATCATGCCGTTCTTATTATGGTCTTCGAATAAAACCTTGCGTGTTTGTCCGGCATGTTGTTGGGTAAAGTGTTGCATCTTCATATAACTAAGATTGCGCAAAATTTTATTACGCTCATGGCGGGTATGCATCGGTACGATGGGTTTTATTTCGAGCGCCTTTGTATTGTCTCTTTCAGAGTAAGTAAAGACATGTAAGTAGGAAATATCAAGCGAGTGTATAAAATCAAAAGTCTCTTTAAAATCTTCTTCCGTTTCGCCGGGGAAACCAACAATAACATCAACGCCAATACAACAATGCGGCATTAATGTTTTTATCAAACCAACTCTTTCGGCATACAACTCTCTTTTATATCTTCTTCGCATCATGCCGAGAATTTTATTGCTGCCGCTTTGCAATGGAATATGAAAGTGCGGCATAAACTTCTTACTGTTCGCAACAAACTCAATTATTTCATTTGTTAACAAGTTAGGTTCGATAGATGAAATACGATAACGTTCAATCCCCTCAACCTTATCCAATTCCTGAATAAGCTGAAAGAAATTTTCTTCTCGCATCTTCAAGCCTTCCCTATTGGGGGATGTTTGGAGGGGGCTTCCAAAATCTCCCAGATTCACTCCCGTTAAAACAATTTCTTTTACATTATTTGCAGCCAATTCTTTTGCATTTCGCACAACGTTTTCAATTGTATCACTTCTGCTTTTACCCCGAGCCATTGGAATGGTGCAGAAAGAACAACTGTAATCGCAGCCATCCTGCACTTTTAAAAAAGTACGTGTTCTGTCGTTCAATGAAAATGATGCATTGAATCCACTCACTTCTTCAATATCGCAGCTTGAAATTTTTGCCGAGTCTCCTTTCGCTAATTCACGAAGATGTGTACCGATGTTAAATTTTTCGGAAGCGCCAAGCACCAAATCAACACCGGGAATTGAAGCAATTTCTTTGGGCTTTAATTGTGCATAGCAACCGGTAATTACAACAAGACTTTCAGGAGATTTCCGCTGAATGCGACGTACAATTTGTCTGCATTCCTTATCGGCATTTTCGGTTACAGAGCAGGTGTTGATTACGTACACATCGGCTACATCGTCAAATTCTTTTTTCTCGAAACCATCGTTTTCCAGCATGCGGCTAAGTGTTGACGTTTCGGAATAATTCAACTTGCAGCCCAATGTGTGAAATGCCACTGTACGCCTCTTTTCCATAAGGTGCAAAGATAGCAGTTGCAGATTACAAGTTACAGGTTTACAAGTTATAAGTTGCAGGTTAGCGTTTTGTTTGTATTGGCCTTGTTTGTATTTTTTGTGGGACTATTGGGCGTGTGAGATCTGTGGGACTTATCCGATGGTAGACTTTGTCCCACAAGTCTCTTTTGTCCCACCAATGAAAATTATTTTTCAAATTGCATCATGAAAATGTTTTTTCTTCTTATAGCGCTTTCACTTTTTATTGGTTGCAACAATACTTCAGATGATTTTAACCGCAACCCTGCATACATTCACTACTCCAAACATGCAAGATGCAGAATGGAATGCCGGCATGTAAATGAATCGGAAGTAAAAGAAATTCTTGCAGAAGGAAAAATTAATTACGGCAAAAGCGATTTGAAAAAAGATGCATGTCATAAGCGATATGCGTTGGAAGGTTACAGCCACGATAATCAAAAGCTGCGCATCATTGTTGCTGAATGTAATAGTGAATTAACGGTTGTGACGGTAATTGATTTAGGGAAAGATTGGGTTTGCAATTGCGAATAGCAGTGATTGATGGAACGCCGATTATTAGGATTTTCATGATTAACGCAGACGCAATCATGATAATCTGCGTTCTATCATTGAGTTCAATTGAAAGTGGAACCTCAAAGTGATTGCGACGCAACAGGTGATGCCATTATTGATACAGGTTGGTATCATAAAATATCAAGAAATCTTAACCTTACACCTTATGCCGTACACCTTAAACCTTCCTCATAAACTATTTCTTAAAAATCATATTCAATTTTCGGTTTTACTTTTTTTACAATAGGTTTGCCAGTCTTTTAAAAAACCAAGACCAATATGAATTTTAAAAAGATAAACCTTATTACGGGTTGGCTTGTTTGTTTGTTTGCCTGTACGGTTTTTATTATGACAAGTGAAGCCGGTGGCAGCTTTTGGGACTGCGGTGAATTTGTAAGCAGTTGTTTTAAAGTGCAAATCCCTCACCCACCCGGCGCTCCTTTCTTTGTTTTGCTGGGAAGAATCTTCACCGTTTTATTTGGTGACGATCCTAACACGGCAGCCAAAGCCGTAAACGTAATGAACGCTTTGGCAAGCGGGTTTACCATATTGTTTTTGTTTTGGACAATAACCCATTTTGCACGCAAGATTGTTCAACCCGATGCATCAAAAGAGCTTACCAATCTTCAAATATGGAGCATAATGGCGGCAGGTATTGTAGGTGCGCTTGCAGGTACTTTTACCGATTCGTTTTGGTACAGTGCCGTGGAAGGTGAGGTTTATGCAATGAGTTCATTCTTTACTGCAATTGTGTTTTGGTCAATTCTTAAATGGGAAAATGTTGCAGATGAACCGGGCGCAGACAGATGGATTGTTTTTATTTTCTTCATGATAGGTTTATCAATCGGCGTGCACCTGTTGTGTTTGTTGTGTATTCCTGCAATTGTAATGGCTTACTATTTTAAGAAAAGAACTTCATTTAACTATGCATTGCTTCGAAGATATTTTATCTGGACCGTGTTACTTGGAGGCGGTCTTGCAACTATACTTGGTTTGATGGGCGGCAATTCCGATGCGAATAGTGATAAGGGCATTCCGATGGATGGTACTGTTGCAGGCTTGATGATTGTAGGCACTATTATCGCTATCTCTCTTTTATTTCTTGTTGAACGGTTGAGAAAAGAACAGAAAGAATATTACGGAGGTTTATATATCTTTTTGATTTTCGGCTTTATTCTTTTAGGCATTGTTCAAATTGGTGTGATACAATATTCCATTAAAGCTGCCGGTGCATTCGATATTTTCTTTGTAAACAGTTTAGGTATGCCTTTTTTCTATGGGTTTATTTTTTTCTTTGTTCTTGTTGCAGCGGTTTTATGGTTTGCCTTCCGTTTTTCGGTCCGCAAAAGATGGCCTTATCTGCGTCTTGCAATATGGTGTATCTCTTTCACGCTGATTGGTTACAGCACTTATGTTACAACCTTGATACGCAGTAACGCAGACCCCGCCATAGATATGTATAATGTAGATAACCCTGAAAGCTTGGCAGGATATCTTGGTCGCGAACAATATGGTGATTTCCCTTTACTTTATGGACAAACTTTCAATGCACAACCTGTAGATTATAAAGAGGGTGCAATGAAATATGAAAAAAGTAAACAAAATGGAAAAGACGTTTATATACCTATAGGCAAAGATGTAAAGCCTCTTTACATGCCCGAGGATAAGATGGTATTTCCGCGCATGTGGGATGCAAGTAATGACCAAGGTCATGCAGACTACTACGCTATTTTCATGGGCATTGGAAAAACACAAGAAGGAGCTTATGAACGCGGTCCCACCTTTATGGATAATCTGAAATTTTTTATAGCCTATCAAACATACTTTATGTATATCCGCTACTTTATGTGGAATTTTAGCGGAAAGCAGGATGATATACAAGGCATTTATGCAGGCAATGTACGAGACGGTAACTGGATAACCGGGATACCTGTTATTGATAATGCTTTATATGGTGATCAAAGTATGTTGCCAGATAGTATTAAAAACAGTAAATCTCACAATGTGATGTACATGCTTCCATTTATTTTGGGACTTGTTGGTTTGCTCTATCATTTTAGAAGAAGAGGTGATGATGCGCTGGTAAATTTTCTTCTTTTCTTTTTTACAGGAATGGCGATTGTAATTTATCTTAATCAGCCCGGTCAGCAGCCGCGTGAACGAGATTATGCTTATGCCGGTTCATTTTATGCTTATGCAGTGTGGATTGGTCTTGCCGTTCTCTATTTTATAGAAATGGCTTCGGCATGGAATAAAAAACTGTTGCAGGATATTCTTGTAAGCGGTGGCATTATTGCTTTCATTTTTATGTTATCGCTTGTTATCGGCGGCTATGGAGGGGGTGCGGGTCTTACTGCAGCCATCGGGGTATTTGCTTTAATTGCTCTAATAGCCGGGGGTATTCCTTATGTGTTGAAGTTTTTAAAGAACAGACAATCTATCACCTTCGCATCTTTTATAATAGCCATACTTGTTCCCTTATTAATGGGAGCACAAGAATGGGACGATCATGATCGCAGCAAAAAACAATTGCCACGCGATATGGCAAAAGATTATCTCAATGCCTGCGCTCCTAATGCAATTCTCTTTACGTTTGGTGATAACGACACTTATCCGTTATGGTATGCACAGGAAGTGGAGAATATTCGTCCTGATGTAAGAGTGATAAACACAAGTTTACTTGGTATTGACTGGTATATAAATCAGTTACGTTATAAAGTAAATAAGAGCGATGCAATTGATGTTATTTGGACTGCAGAACAAATTGAAGGTCGCAAAAGAGACTATCTGGTATATCAGCCACAGCCGCAGTTTCCTGAAAACCGCTACTACGATTTGTATGATATGATGAAGAACTGGGGCGGCAGTGATGATCCCGGAAAAGTTATTGATCGTGGTGGTGATGAAAGATACAACACCTTTCCGGTACATAAAGTATCAGTGCCTGTTGATATAAATCTTGTGCGTTCAAATGGAACGGTAAATCTTGATGATAGCGTGTTAAGCGAATTGCGTTTCGATATTCCACAAAACAGGAATGTGATAATGAAAAATGATTTGGCAATATTGAACATTATTGCTGCAAACCGCTGGAAGAGACCCATTTATTTTACTATGCCATACAATGATATGGGCTTCGGTAACTTTTTGAGAAAAGATGGTTTAGCATACAGGTTGGTGCCGGTACAAAATAATGCAGGCTCAAATTGGGTAAACACAAATTGGATGTACAATCTTGTAATGGATCCGCATAAATGGGGTTATGGAAATGCGAATTTGCCTGGTGTATATTATGATGAAGAAAACCGCAGACATTTAAACGATATAAGAAAAGCTAATACGGAACTTGCCTTCGATCTTATTTTCAAGAACAGAAAAGAAGATGCAAGAAAAGTGCTGGATCGTGCCGATAAAATGATGTTGCAAGAAAATTTTCCTTATGGAATGACGTCGCGCTTCAACGATCACAACAAACTTTCCATGGGTTTTCTCGAAGCTTGTTATCAGGCAGATGATCCGCAGCTTGCAGCAAAAGTGTTGGCATCGGTTAAAAAGGACTTGCAACAGCAGTCACGTTATTATGATGCGCTTACCGGCGATAAAGCAGAGAATATGGATTACGATAAAAAAGTAAATGCCTCTTTATTGCAACAACTTGGTCAAATAGAAAAAATGTATTCTCCTGCAAAACAAACCACGCCAGAAACAGGCAAGCTGACAGATACAGTTGTACAGCCTGCATCTTCAGATCAAACAAATCCTGCACAAAAACAGAAATAAAAAGTGTGTATTTGGCACTCTTTAAGTGAAGGATAACTAAATTTCTGCAGTTGCATTATATCTGTACTCTGTTGGGCATAATCCTGTTTTATTCTTGAATTGTTTATTGAAGTTGGGAACAGTGTTGAAACCTGTTACGTAAGCAATTTCAGAAATGGTTTTATCTGTTTCCATTAAATAACGGCACGCATAAGAAATTCTTACCTCGTGCAAATAATCAAGAAAATTTTTGCTCATCCTGCTTTTAAAAAAGCGGCAAAACGATTGTGGAGTAAGATGCGCAATATCCGCTACATCTTTAAGCTTTATATCGTTGTGAAAATTTGCGTTTACATATTTGCAAACCTGCGCTAACCTGTCTTGCTCACTCTTTTGGATATAACCCGAATAAGCAATATTGTTGATGCATTCTATTTCATACGATATAGAAATGGAGTGCAATATTTCAATCAAATAAAAAATTTTCTCAAGCCCCTCTTTGCATAGAAGTTTTTTCATTTTATTGGCAATCTCGGCTTGTTTGTTGCCGGTAATTTTTATGCCTCTTACTGCGTTATCGAGAAGCTTATTTATTGCTTCGGCTTCTTTCAATTCATAAAAAGCTTTTCCAAAAATTTCTCTGTTAAAGTATGCAACTATTGATCTTGCCCTTTTATTCTCGCTAAAATCATCTGCTTTTTCATTGCTCATCCATACATGAGGGAGATTAGAGCCAATTAACACAACTTCTCCTGCATTAAAGTTTTCTATTTTATCTCCAATAATTCTTTTTCCTTCGCCTTCAAGAATATAAACCAGTTCTATTTCGGGATGATAATGAAAAGGTGATTTAAAAGAAATCTCGTTTCGTTCTATTATTAATACAGGACTATTGAACTGCGCAGTAATTTCGGTTTGCACTATTTTCATAGCAGGTTAATTTTAAATAAATTTAGTTATGGTTTATGCGAATAAGATAGCGTTAGTTTACTCGATTTTATCAAATGTTTTTCACATTTTATCAAAAGTAAAGAATCTTTTTTAATTTTTTAAAAAGTAACTTAACTTTCATTATTAACTTAAAAAGTAACTGTTGATGAGCTTTATGTTAGAGAAGAATTATTTGCACAGAAAGAGGATTTTAAAGGAATTGTATTTCAACCACAAACTCTCTTGTGCAGATTTAAGCGAAAAAACAGACAAAAGCATACCTGTAACAACTAAAATATTGAGTGAATTGGAAGAGGAAGGATATGTAATTGATACAGGGTTTGCACCATCTACGGGTGGCAGAAGACCATTAATGTATTCACTTAGGCACGATGTAATGTACATTGTTTCGGTGGCAATGGACCAGTTTATAACGAGGATTGCATTAATGGATATGCGTAACAACTATGTTACAGAGATTGAAAAGTTTGAATTGCCTTTAGCAAAAAATAAAGAAGCGCTGGAGATTTTGGCTGAACGAATAGATGAGTATATTAATAAATCCGGTATAGACAAAAAGAAGATAGTTGGTCTTGGAATAGGCATGCCGGGTTTTATAGATGTGAAGAAAGGAATTAATTATTCGTTTCTTGAGACAAAGGAAAAAAACATTACAAGTTATATATCAGATGTAACAGGGCTACCTGTGGTTATTGATAATGATTCGAGCCTAATAGCTTTGGCAGAGTTACGGTTTGGAGCTGCCCATGATAAAAAGAATGCAATGGTTATAAACATCGGTTGGGGCATAGGCTTAGGGATGATATTAAATGGGCAGCTTTTTAGAGGTCATAATGGATTTGCGGGTGAATTTAGCCATATCCCGCTTTTCAACAATCATAAATTGTGCAGTTGCGGTAAAAGCGGTTGTTTGGAAACAGAAACATCTTTACAGGTAATAACAGAGAAGGCAAAGGAGGGATTGAAAGCAGGAAGAGCCTCAATGTTGCAGCATTTACCAATGGAGCATTTTGAAGAGTCGAGCGAAAACTTTTTAAAAGCTGCAAGCAATGGTGACCAATTTGCTGTTGAAATTTTGTCGGCTGCCGCTTATAATATCGGCAGAGGAGTGGCAATATTGATACATATTCTTAATCCGGAAATAATAATTCTTAGTGGCAGAGGTTCTATTGCAGGAAAAATTTGGCAGGCACCTATTCAGCAGGCAATTAATCAGCATTGCATCCCCAGAATAGCTGCCAACACTGTAATAGAAACTTCTACCTTGGGTTATCATGCAGAGTTGATAGGCGCAGCAGCTTTGGTAATGGAAAACTATGAAAATGAAGAACTAAAAAACAAACATCAAGACTCGGTGCCTGCTTTAAATAATCAATAACCATATAAAGCAAAATTTTTTCAAGGCGATTGTTTACTCAAAACAATCACATGATAATGCTTTGACTGTACATGAGACTTTTATTTTTAAAATCAAACTACTGCTATGAACAGAAAGACGAATCGCTTACTCATGCTATTGGTAGTAAGCTTATGGAGTTCCCTTGCATTTTCACAGGGAAAAAAATTAGTCACCGGTGTTATAAAAGACAGTACCGGCAGCCCGTTAGCGGGAGTAACGGTTAGAGTAAAAGGAACTAAAACTGTAGTTGCGTCGGATGGCGGAGGAAGCTTTAAAGTAGAAGCAGCTCCTACTGATCATTTAGTTATCAGCTTTATTGGATTTGAACAGCAAGAGGTGAGTGTAGGAGATCAATCTCAAATCTCCATTATCTTGAACTCATCCACTGCCTCGCTGGACAATGTTGTGGTAACTTCTTTGGGGATTGCTAAACAGCAAAAATCTCTCGGGTATGCAACAACTACAGTTAAATCTGATGAGCTCGTTAAAACAGCACCTACTAATTTTGGCAGTGCCTTATATGGCAAGGCTCCGGGTGTAAGGATTGCAACTGCACCAGGCGGCTCACTTGGCGGAGTAGCAATTACAATTCGTGGTATCAACTCTCTCTTTGGAAGAACACAGCCATTAATTATCATGGATGGTGTTCCTATTCACGATGGGGATTTTAGTAATAATAATTATTGGGGTGACCAGCGATTGAGAGGTAACGGATTGATTGATTTGAATCCTGAAGATATTGAAAGCGTAACAGTTTTAAAAGGTGCTTCTGCCGCTGCTTTGTATGGCTCAGAAGCCACAAATGGTGTACTTGTAATCACGACTAAATCCGGAAAAGGTAAAGGCTTTTCAGTTGATTTTAGTGCAACTTATTTTCAGGATAGAGTGGCTTACCTTCCCAGATTCCAAAAGGTTCGCGGTGCGGGTAGTCCTGTTCAATATGATGTATATGGCGAAGATGAAAATGGGTTTAATGCAAACAAATACACAATAAACGGACAAGAATACCGCGCATTAGTTCAGGGTTCTCTTAACTTTGGACCTCTATTCGATGGACAGCCGATTGCCACTTGGGATGGACAGGTAAGACCTTATTCTCCAATTGAAGATGGATGGGCACATTTGTTTCAGCATGCCAATAATGATGTTATAAATATTGCTTTTTCCAATACAGGTGAAAATTCATCAACCCGTTTCTCCCTTACGCGTCAGCATTATGAAGGTGTGAGCCTGAACTCATCTAACGATAAGTACACCTTCAATTTAAACACCACCTATAAATTCGGAAAACGGTTCAGAACAAACTTCATCATTAACGACATCTATTCAAAAGTTAAGAACAGACCTTATTTGGACGACAGGTTGATAAACAACTTTACAGGCATGATGCCCACTTTTGATGATGGATTATGGTACCGCAATAAATATCAAACCAGTATAGGATATAAGTATGTTACGGGAAGCAATCAAAGCTTAACACCAGATGAAAACATCACAATACCAAACTACAGAACCGACATCTTGGACTTTGTCTGGAATACTTTGAAAAATCAGGTAAGGGAAAATAACAACCGTTTACTTGCAAGCTCAACCAGCTTTTTCGACATTACGACTAACCTGCAATTAAGAGGAAGAATAGCAATAGACTTCACGGCTAATCAAGCTCAAACGAAAGAATATTCTCCTATTCCATCAGCTTTTGGTCCATCAGGTAGGTATGCAATTGCCAATGACCGGTATTCTATTTTCTATGGTGATTTGTTGTTGACTTACACTAAAAAAATAAATAGTAATGTAGAGTTGAAAGCTATTACCGGATACATAGCAGATAAGGAATCTGGTAATTTTAACAGCGTTGGTACCAATGGCGGCTTAACTACAGCAAACAGATTTGATCTGACTTCTTCTGCAAATCCTGTTACCGTTGATCCTAATGACTATAATCAATATCATAAAAGTGCTTTAACAAAAGATGCAATAATAGGAACAGTTAACGCAAGCTATAAGAACTACTTATTTATTGAGGGAACCATTAGAAGAGACAGAACTTCTACTATGAATCCGAACAATAATTCTTTTGTCTATCCTTCTGTGAACGGAGCCTTTGTAATTTCTGATGCATTTAAATTACCAGAAATTATACGTTACGCTAAACTAAGGGCAGCTTGGGGAATTGTTGGTAATTATCCTTCGATTTATGCGGCAAATGTTGCTTACACTCTAAGTAACTTGGGTAATCAAGGTTCTGGTTCTGTACTTGCTACTTCGACCGCAACCGATACTTATGGCAACGATCAAATTAAACCTGAAAAGAAACATGAATATGAATTTGGCTTAGAGGTAAGAATGCTGCATGATAGATTGAATTTTGATGTGGCTTATTATAATGCCAAGGTAGTTGATATGATTGTTCCGTTGCAAATTGCCACAACAACAGGGGCTAATCATATTCTTGCCAATGTGGGCACTTTGCGTAATACAGGTCTTGAATTCAGTATTAACGGAACCCCGGTACGTGGGAGAAATTTCACTTGGGGAGCTGGTGTAAACTTTGCCTTCAACAATAATAAGCTCTTAAGTTTAACGACCGGATTGAATGAGTTTACCCATGCAGATTGGGATGGTAATGCAGCCGTACTAAAATCTGTTGTAGGAAGACCTATAGGTGATTTTTATGCCCATCCTATTTTAACTGATAGCAAAGGGCAATATGTGATTGCTGATTACGGTGGTGGCGAATTGAATTACCAGATTGATGGTTCAAAACTAGAAAGGTATGGTAATGCAATGCCTAAATCCACAGGAGGCTTTTACAATACTTTCACATACAAGGGTTTCTCACTTGAAGCTTATACTGATTTTAGAATTGGTGGATATGTAATGCCCACCGGATTATTCTGGATGACAAGCCGTGGTTTAACAGAAGAAAGTTTGAATGCAATGGACGCGGCTCATGGTGGTGTTTCTTATTATAAAGATGCAAACGGCAACGGTATTGAAACCACTGGAGCTACGGGTCCTAATGGAGAAACAGTTTACCATGATGGTATAAAAATGGGTGGCGTTTTTCCCGACGGAACACCTAACACCTACGTTACTTCGCAGTTCTTCTATTATTGGGACCATTATAATTGGGGCGGTCCTCAATACAGCAACTCCGAATATTTCAGATACATAGTAAAAAATACTTACTGGAAAATGAGAGAAATATCATTTGGATATACACTGCCTCAATCTATTTCTAAAAAACTTAAAGCTACTAAATTGCAGGTTTCGGTTTTTGGTCGCAACTTATTCTACCTGTACAGAACCATAAAAGATATGGATGCTGAACAACTTACAGCAGGTTTAAACTGGAGTTCTTCATTAAACAATGCCGGAACACAGCCTTCTACCCGCACGTATGGAGTTTCTTTAAGAGCAAGTTTCTAAATCTTAATTCTCAAATATCAAAATATATGAAAAAAATATTTTTATCTGTATTGGTCATGATCCTTATCATCTCTGGATGCACAAAAGATCAATTTTCAGATGCTTACACAAATCCTTTAAAACTTTCGCAGACAACTGTTGAGCGCCAGTTTGCCGGAGTTCTTTCTTCTAACCTCAATTATGTAATGTATCATTATTGGGATTACTTCGTTGTTTATCAAAATACATTAATCCCATGGAGTCAAACTGCAGTTACTTTAAATACGAATGGCAGGTATATTCCAGGCGCCGCTGCCGTTACCGATTTCTGGAACACCTATTATAATCTTGTAGCTCAATATAAAGAGTTGCTTAGAATTTATTCAACGTTAAGCACGGAAGAACAGCAAGATAATCGCATCTACGTTATCGCTGCGACAATCTTCTATTATGATTATACACAAAAGGCTGTTGACTTATGGGGAGATCTTCCTTGGAGTGGCGCCGGTTTATTGGGAACCGAGGGGGGCAATTATCAAACTGCAACTGCCGATGCGAAATACGATGATGGGGCAACCATTTACACAAAAATGCTGGATGATTTAAAAGGCTTTGCAGATGAGTTAAATACAATTTCTATTAATTCTGCTATTGCTACTATTTTACAAACACAGGATTTTTTGAATCATGGTGATATTGCAAAATGGAAACAGTATTGTAATTCGCTTCGCCTAAGACTTTTAACGAGGGTGAGCGGTGTTTCTGACTTCCAGTCAAGAACAACCAGTGAAATTGCAAGCATAGTTGGCGATCCTGCTTCCTATCCACTGGTTACTACTTATACTGATAATATAAGGGTGAACGTAGTAAGTACAACCACTTCTATTAATAACGGAACAAACACTGGCGATGCTTCTGATTTTTATCAGGGACTTATCGGTTGGGGACAGGCAGACAGAGCGAATAAGGTTATGATTGATTTGATGAACAACAATGCCGATCCAAGATTGCGTGCTATGTTTGAACCCGGCGAAAACGCAAATGGAGTGTATATCGGTTTAGACCCAACACTGCCAAGCACTGAACAAAATGCAATCTTGGATGAGGGTACCATTGCGAGGTATAACCGTTCTACGCTTTCTCAAAATAATTATCTGCCAGGTGTATTGATTAATGCGGCTGAAGTAAATTTATTGTTAGCCGAATATTATTTGAACGCAGGTGACGATGCAAATGCAAAAAGCGCATACGAAGCAGGAATTACACAATCAATTAACTACTATTATTGGTTGCGCACTTTGAGTAACAGCAGCGTTTCAGGAGAACTAACTCCATTAGGAGCTTCTGAAATCAGTGCTTATCTCGCAAGCCCTGACATCGCATGGCCGGCTGCTGCAACTGCTGAAGAAAAATTAAATAGGATTGCTATTCAAAAATGGATTAACTACAGCGTTTTGCAACCAATGGAAGCATGGGCTGAAATCCGGCGATTGGATCTTCCTGTACTCAATTTTCTTCAGGATGCAGGCAGTCAAAAACTTCCTCCAACCAGGTGGTTATATCCAACGAACGAGCTTACTTATAATGCAGAAAACTACAGCGCGGTACAAAGCAAAGACAATCTTACAACAAAAATTTTCTGGGACGTTAAATAAACTGATTTTTCCTTATTGAGAAACCGATAAGTATTTTTTGTCTTATAAATAAGCAGGCTCCGGGTTATTCTTAGCCCGGATTTTTTTTGTAACATTTTACAGAATTATTATTCAACAAAAATTATTGTTTATCGCTTGTTGATAATAATTGTAAGCACATGCTTTAAACCATAACAAATGAAATCTGTTTTGCGATATTATCTTATAATCTTCTGTTTTGTATCACTAATTTCTTCATGCGACAAAGAAAGTACCTCGAAACAATCAATCCCTTTTACAATTTGAAAGTAAATGATGATTCAAAAAAAAATCGAGGCTTGCGGTACAACTGATTATGTAGCACAATATTTGGAAGATACAGCTGTTTTCGCAGCTTTTGGTTGTGCCGGACAAAGAGCAGGCTTTTATCTTAAAGGGCACATAACAGATCGAACATATACACTCGATAATGATAATAGCGGATGGTATATTGAAGGAACTGCATCTTATCAAACCGACAGCGTTAACACAGGAATATTGAAAAAAGGAAAATGCGCATCGCAACCAAACCTTCGAAGGCTTATCATGAAAAGAGGAGTGAAAGTAAAAAGCAAAAGAGTTTTGTAAAGAAGGAAGAACAAGAATTCGTCCGCAAGATTTTTAAAGGTGTAAGGCGTGCCGTAGAAGGCGTAGGGGTATTTACACCCTACACCTTAAACCTGCAACCTTCTCAATATCCATCGCCATCAAGGAAATTACCAATGCTGCCAAGGATACTTCCTTCTTCTTTGCGTTGAACTGTACCGTAACTTAAAATTCGGGATGCAAGTCTGCTTACAGGTAATGTTTGAATCCACACTTGCCCTGGTCCTCGCAGTGTTGCAAAGAACAAACCTTCACCGCCGAATAAAGTATTTTTTATGCCGCCTACAAATTGAATGTCGTAATCAACTCCATAAGTAAATGCTACCAAGCACCCCGTATCAATTTTCAATAGCTCGCCCACCTGAAGATTTTTTTCAAATACATGTCCGCCTGCATGCATAAATGCCATTCCATCGCCTTGCAATTTTTCCATAATAAACCCTTCGCCTCCAAATAAACCTGTACCAAGTCTTCGCTGAAATTCAATACCAATGCTCACTCCCTTTGCTGCGCATAAAAAAGCATCTTTTTGGCAAATAATTGTGCCGCCAAGTTCCTGCAGGTTCAGCGGAATTATTTTACCGGGATAAGGTGATGCAAAACTTACATGTTTTTTACCCTGCACTACGTTGGTAAACGCTGTCATAAATAAATTTTCGCCAACGAGCAATCTCTTTCCTGCGCTAAACAATTTATCCATCAAGCCGCCGTTGCGTTGCTGGCTGCCATCGCCAAAAATCGTTTGCATTTGAATGCCGTCGTCCATCATCATAAATGCTCCGGGTTCCGCAACGGCAGTTTCGCCCGGGTCAAGCTCTACTTCCACATACTGCATTTCTTCGCCAAATATGCGGTAGTCTATTTCATGATTGCGTATCATAGTTGTTGTGTTTTTGTTGTAGTTGAAATTTATTTTTTTGCTGAAATATAGTGTTTTTTATGAGCCCATCTGTTTGCTACTATTGAACTTCCGTTGCGTCGTCTAAGACCCCGAGAAAGGTTTTGTGAAAATGATTCGGGGCACTCTTGTGCGTTTTATTCATTATTCAGCAACCCACCCCTAACCAACTGTTAATTTATTTATCATCACCAATAAAATTTTTATCATTAAGTAATTCTGATTAGCAATGCGAAACAGATGCCTCGTACCTTATAATGACATCCTTTTTGATGGTCAGACCGGGACGGTCAGACCATGCAGCAACAGAATTTTTTTTGAATTAAAGTCTGACCGTCCTCGGTCTGACTTCACTCGAAATTTAAGCTGTTCTGATGTGGTAATATTTATTTTATCTGTTATCCAGATTTGGTCACTCGGCATGAAAATCTTAGGTTTTTTAATGATGTTGAAATTTATTCTAAGCTTTTGTTTATTCATCATCTTGTTATTGACGAGGGCAACATTTGATTAATAAAAAACCGGCGCACAAAGTAATATGAAATTCAGATTTACGAAAGACGTTATTTTGATAAGTAGCAAGCCTCAAAATTTTCTGTTTTCTTTTACCCAGTTTGTAATGTATTCTGAAATTTCTTTTGTTGTTGCAGCAGGAGCAAATAATTTTCCAACACCCATTTCGTTTAGTTTATTCATATCATCTTCAGGAATAATTCCCCCGCCTGTAAGCAACACGTCGTTCATGTCTTTTTCCTTCATCAGTTGAAGAATTTTTGGAAACACCGTCATGTGTGCGCCGCTTAAAATGCTTATGCCTATTGCATCAACATCTTCCTGCAATGCAGCATTCACCACCATTTCAGGTGTTTGGCGAAGACCGGTATAAATCACTTCCATCCCTGCATCCCGAAGAGCAGTTGCAATAACTTTTGCGCCACGGTCATGACCGTCCAATCCAACTTTTGCAACTAATACACGAATCGGTCTGTGCCCCCTAAATCCCCCGGAAGGATGACTTTTTATTTCGTTGTCCATGAGATTCTTTCTTTAAATCAAAAGTAAATATTTGAGGAGTAAATAATCCACCAATATTTGGCGTGCTAAAAAGAATAATGCTTTATGCCTTTAACCTTAGTGGCAAATTAGTCAACATGCAGACAAACTTTATTACCTTATTTAAATTGGTTGGACAAAATAGGTGAATTATTTTCTACTAATGTTAATACAATAGTGATAAGCTTTAAACTGTTTTAAGCAGGTGTGCACAGGAATCAAAACATTATCGTAGTACCTTTTGAATCGGAAAACTAAAGATGCCCAATGATATACAGATGAACGGACTGCGACGCAAGGAACGATGCCATAGAAAACACAGTGAGAGTTATAAAAAATTATAACACCTAAATTATTTTTAGCTCTCAATATTTGAACTGCGCCTTATCATCCTCAATCTTTTGTTTAAACATCGCGTTGAATTTTTCATTTGCCCCTTTGAAAAGAATGATGAGACTTCCCTTTTCGCGTGCAAACGGATTGGTGACGCTATCGGTGACTACAGCAGAAGTAAAATCGTGAATAAACGGATGCTGCATTTCGTTTTTGTCGTCGGTAAGCAACAGGAGATTATCTATATGAACATTATTCGGCAACCAATATAAAAAACTCGCATTATCGCTGTATGCTTGAGGCAAATGATATTTTTTTCCATAAAAATTTACAGCGCCCGCTTCACCATAATTATCACAAAACAAGAAGGTATGTTTTTTTTCATTGCTGTCGAGAGAGTTGTAAGCAGCAGCCATTTTTTCTGTCATTTCTTTCCAGCTAAGCATATCAGCAAAATCTTGTGGTAACGGGTGATGCTGCAAGTCTTCCCATTTCGTAAGGTCTGATTTTGAAAGTCCTGTTGCGTTGTAATAATTCGCCAGCTTTTCCGGTGATGCGGTTGGCAAGGCAGCAGGTACCAAAGGACCACCGATAATAAAAATGATGAGCACAAAAACGTAGCGCAAATATTTTTTTCGCCGCAAAGTAAATTGCTCGAGATGAAAAGAGCCAAACGCAAACAACATGGGATATGCGCCAATGGAATAATAATTTTTTCCATGCAGCACAAGCAATAATATAATAACAAAAATATAAGCCCATGCAGCAAAACGATATGGCTTGCCTTTTTGCGTATAGGCAGTAAAAAATAAACCGGCAATCCAAAGAAAAACACAAGGCAGATTCATGAGCAATTGGTCAATAAGAAAGCTCGTGGTATCAACATACTGTAATTGATTTTTTTGCAACTGTTTCATGTGAAAAATTACGGGCAAATGATGTTGAAATTGCCACAAAATGTTTGGCAAAAAAATGAGTAACCCAATAAAAGCACCAAACCAAAAATGTTTATTGAATAAAATTTTTCGTTGAGGGGTTAATAATAACCCAATGATTATGCTCACAATAAAAAATGCAACAGAATATTTGCTCATCATGCCTAAGCCTGCACTGATGCCAAACACATAAAGCCATTTATTTTTTTCGGTTTGAATGTATCGAATGATGCTGTAAGCAAGCATCGTCCAGAAAAATACTTCGAGAAAATTTGTTTGAAAGAGAAAATGCAGTCGTAAAAAAACACCAAAAATGTATGAAAGGAATAAAAGAAATAGTGCATAGGATTTTCCGCCAAGTGACAAAACAATTTTTCCCGTTACTATGAACGTGAGTGCTCCAAATAAAGACGACCAGAATTTTATCCAAAACATGGTACCGCCAAACAAATTGGTAAACCATGCAAACACAGAAAGCAACGGCGGTATTTCCATGTACCCCCATGCTAAATGTTTACCTTCTGCCAAATAGAGAAACTCATCACGGTGCGGCTCGTATATGCTGTTTTGCAATAAATAGGGTAGAACGAGTTTAACAAGAGCAAGAATGTATAAAAGCCTGCCGCTTCTTTTCATGTTGGTTTATTTACGGAAAGATACGACCGGGGATAATTTGATTTTGTTTTTTTGACGAATAGCAATTAGCCGTTGGTGTAAAGAAATATTTGTTATCCCAACAATTGCAAAGTGTCTTTAATCCTTTTTATCGTTTCTTCTTTACCAAGTACTGCAGCGATATCAAAAACACCGGGACCAAATTTTCCTCCAACCAACATTATGCGGAGAGGCAACATTAACTCACCTGGTTTTATTTGATGTGCAGCGGTCATTTCTTTAAACTCTTTTTCAAGGTCATCGTGCTGCCATAAAGCAAGTAATTCATAAGCACGAATTAATTCAGCAAAGAATAATTGCTTTTGCTCATTCCATTTTGGTTTGATGGCTTCAACATCAATGTTTGTTGGTTGTTGAAAAAAGAATGCTGCTTGCTGCACAAAATCTGTAAGCAATGTGCAACGGTCTTTTACAAGTTCAATTATCTTATCTAATTTTTTATCATCATCAATGTTTATATTATTTTTTTCAAAAACTTCTTTAACCTTCAACCTTAAACCTTCAACCTTAAACCTCTTTATCCACTCATGATTGAACCATTTTGCTTTTTCGTAATCAAATTTTGCCCCGCCTTTATGTACTCGTTCCATTAAAAATTTTTGAACCAGTTCCTCAAGCGTAAAAATTTCTTGGTCGGTCCCATCGTTCCAGCCGAGCATGGCAAGCATATTTATAAATGCTTCAGGTAAAAAGCCTTTTTCGCGAAAGCCTTGAGTGAACTCATTTGTGCGAGGATCTGTCCAATTCATTGCAAAAATGGGGAAACCTAATCTTTCTGCATCGCGTTTACTTAACTTACCATTACCATCGGGTTTTAGTATCAAAGGAAGATGCGCCCATTGCGGCATGTTCTCTAACCCGAATAAATATTTCCACAATAAAATATGAACAGGCGCGGAAGGCAGCCATTCCTCACCACGGAATGCATGGGTTATCTTCATTAAATAATCATCCACAACAACAGCAAGATGATAAGTGGGCATTCCATCCGCTTTCAATAAAACCTTATCATCAATCTGATTGGTATTAAAGGTTACTTCGCCGCGAATTATATCTGTGAATTGTACTTCTTCATTCAAAGGCATTTTTATTCTTATAACATGCGGTATATTTTCATTTAATAATTTCTGTGTTTCATCTGTGCTTAGTGAGAGAGAGCTTTTCATTTTTTCACGAATCGCAGCGTCGTATTGTGGTGAAGGGTTTTGTTCTGTTTTGAATTTATGGCGCATTTCTTCCAGCTCTTGTGTTGTATCAAATGCATAATAAGCATATCCGTTTTTTATCAACTGTTCTGCATATTGTCTGTATGTTTCTTTGCGTTCGCTTTGACGATACGGAGCATAAGTACCGCCATGTATTGGACTTTCATCTGGCTCTAAGCCGCACCAGCGCAGCGTTTCAAAAATATATTCTTCTGCGCCCGGAACATAACGGTTTTGGTCGGTGTCTTCAATTCGTAAAATAAAATCGCCGCCGTTATGTTTTGCAAAGAGATAATTAAATAAAACTGTTCTTACTCCGCCTAAATGCAAACCGCCTGTTGGTGAAGGGGCAAAACGTACTCTAACTCTTTTGTTGTTTGTCATAAGTGGTGCAAAGATAGTGAGTGGTGAGTAGTGAGTGGTGAGTGTCGTGAATGATGAATGCTTTTAAAACAAAATTTTCGATGCTCAATTTTCAATGTTATGCATCAATTAATCAACCAATCACCAATTAACTAATTAACTAATTAACCATTAACCATTAACCATTAACCTTTACTGCTCATCGAATTGTGCATTACTTTACATATTTATTTTGAAATAGTAACGTAGTTTCGTTAGAAACAAATCAAGTAAACCGCAGCGTCCCAAATGGTTCTTGCTCATACATATTTTCTAAGTACAAAATCAGTTTTCGCATTTGCTGCGCAGAATTTAAACAGTACAAGAGTGCGACGCAACCAACGATGCCATTGTAGTCTTCAGTTGGGCTCCCGAAAATATAAAGACAGGTCTAAAAAAATCTTCAAAAGAATTAGTCGCAATATTCTCACATCCATTTTTATTTTTTTTGTTTTTGCATCTTCATCTCATGCGCAACTTACGTACGAACATCTTGCAGTGCAATATGATTCGCCGTGGGTTTGCGGAAAATTAAAATTAATTCCGGTGCGATTTAAAGGTGGCGGTGCACCTGCCAATTTTTTGAGCGGCGGTTTAATAAGTCTTGAAGAAGCGTTTAAAGAAGGAAAAGTTTCTTTGAAAGAAACAAGCAATCCCGGTGGCTCTGACGTGAACTTGCTTGAAATAAAAAATCTTTCGAAGAAAAACATTTTGGTTAACAGCGGCGAAATGCTTGCCGGAGGCAAACAAGACAGAGCAGTTGGCAGCACTACAATTATAGCACCGAATGAAAAAAATTATCTCTCTGTTTTTTGTATCGAGAAGGGACGGTGGGATGGTAAACCGCGCTCGTTTCACTACTCTGGAAGTGCGGGCGGAGCGTTGCGTAAACAAATTGATATATCGAAAAAACAAAATAAAGTTTGGAAGGAAATTGATGATCAGCTTCATGACGCAGGTTTGCGAAACAAAACATGGGAATATCTTGACTTGTTTAAAGACTCATCTTCCATTGACACAGCATGCCTGCATTTTTTAAGAAGAAAATTGAGAGAGAGCGACAGTGCTTATGCCGGGTTTGTTGCTGTTACAGGTAACAGAATTATTGCGTGTGATTTGTTTGGGAGCAATGATTTGTGCATCGCTTCGTTTGAAGTGATATTGAAAGGTTATGAAAGGAGCATTACGTTAAATGATGATGTGCCGCAGGTTTCAAACGATGAAGTAAAAGCTTTTCTCGATAAATTTTTAAAAACAGAAGAACAACAAAAAGAATTTCTTGCAACACATGGAAGCTTATATACCTATCAAAACCACGTAATACATCTCGTAGCGTATCCCTGAATTGGTGAATGGTCAATTATGAATGCAATGCACATAATTATAACCGTTATGTGATTATGAACTTTGAAAGTGAATAAGACAAAATAATAATAAGAATTGCTAATTATGAACTGCAAACTTCAAACTACAAACTTCCCTTATCTTTATCGAAATAGTTAGTCACATGAAAAAAATCTTTTTTTGCTTCGTCATCTTTTTTTCAACTGCACAATTATTTGCACAATCTTATGTTCCTTCTGCTGAAAATTTAAAAGCAAGAGAATGGTTTAGCAATGCAAAGTTTGGTTTGTTTATTCATTGGGGACCATTCAGTATTCCGGGGCAGGGCGAGTGGGTAATGAACAACCTGAACATCACTGTTAAAAATTATACACGTCTTGAAAATTTCTTCAACCCTATAGATTTTGATGCGCAAAAATGGGTGGCAATGGCAAAAGATGCAGGTATGAAATATATCACACTCATTACACGCCATCATGATGGATTTAGCATGTGGGATACAAAATATTCTGATTTCAACATTATGAATACGCCTTATCATAAAGACATTGTGAAGATGCTCGCAGATGAATGTCATAAACAGGGAATAAAAATTTTTTTCTATTATTCTTTGCTTGATTGGAGAAGAGACGATTATCAATACTGGACGGGAAGAACAGGTAAGGGGACAGGAAGAGCAGTTCATGGAAACTGGAGCGATTATATTCAATTTATGAAAAACCAGTTAACAGAGCTGCTCACAAATTATGGAGAAGTTGCAGGAATTTGGTTTGATGGCCACTGGGATCAAACAGCGCCTGAAGGTGCAGCAGACAGAAGCCCGAGGGTTGATTGGCATTACTCGGAAATCTACGGTCTGATACATAAGTTGCAACCCCAATGTCTTATCGGCAACAATCATCACTTGTCTCCTTTTCCCGGCGAAGATTTTCAAATGTTTGAAAAAGATTTGCCGGGAGAAAACAAAGCAGGTTTAAGTTACCAGAAGCCATCTGATCAACTGCCACTCGAAACATGCGAAACCATTAACAATTCATGGGGTTTCAATATTACCGATACAACTTACAAAACACATAAGGAGCTTGTGCAATACCTTGTAAAAGCTGCAGGTTACGGAGCAAATTTTCTTCTCAACATTGGTCCTATGCCCAATGGAGAAATTCAACCGGAGTTTACAGAGCGTTTGCATTGGATGGGCGATTGGTTAAAAACTTATGGTGAAAGTATTTACGATACAAAGGGCGGATATATTCGTCCGCAAAGTTGGGGTTGCCTCACACAAAAGCAAGGAAAAATTTTTGTACATGTGTTTGATAAAAATGCGACCAACATTACACTTGAAAATTTTCCTTTCAAAACAATTTCAAAAGCGTATTTGCTAAAAAATAAATCAGCCATCAACGCAACATTGCAAAACGGAACAGCAACTATTACTCCTGCTGCATGGAACGATGATGAAGAAGATCAGGTAATTGTTTTAGAGGTTGGAAGTTAGGGGTATTGCAAGCGAAGAGGAAATTTCATTGTTATAGTAACAAAACCAACATCTTCTTTTTCAAACGCCGGTTCGAATATTACCATTGATGTTTGAAATTGCACTTTTATCACGAATTGAATAATCATTCATTAACCTGCTGTTTTTGAAACTCTTTCCATGCCATCACGAGTTTTATTTCACCATAACTTACATCATTGCCCAATCGCTCTTTTACAGGAGCAAGAGATACACCACCAAATTCACTTAATACGGGCTCTATAAGAACCAACTTTTTACGACTTACCAATTCATCAATTTTTATGTCGCCGATTTTTACATAATGTGCCAAATGTGTTTCAATGGTTGAAGCTGCAAGATTTCTTGCACTTGCAATTTCCGCAACTGATTTTCCTTCTCTGTATAGCTTTAGTGTTTCCAGTTTTGTATCTGGTTTTGATGCAGACTTTTCTTTACGTTCACGTTTAGGCGATTTCTCATGAATATGCGAAGAAAGATTATGTGCAGCGCAATATGCTGTAATGACGTTCAAGAAAACTTCTCCATATTTTTCAACTTTAGCTTTTCCAAAACCACTTATCTTAATTAATTCATCTGAGGTTTGAGGAAGATAATTCGTCATTTCTTCCAATGTTTTTGTTCCTGCCACCCAAAAAATAGGTTGATTTTCCCTGTCACAAATTTCATCACGAAGATTTTTTAATTGCCGGTACAGTTCTGGATGAGTTGTTTGTTTTGTTGCAGCTGCCGATGATGCTTTTGAATATGCACTTACATTAAATACCGGTGCTTTGAAATTTTTCTTTTGTTGCATAAAAACAGCAATAGAAAAACCGTTAATGCAAGCTTTTAAAAGACACAGTTTGAATGCTGCAGCATTGTGAATATTCCTTAAACCAATATTGTAATCATTTCCATGCTGATAACTGTCGGTAATCGCTGGCGATTGCACTACAGTTTGTAAAAAAAGTTGCAGTTCATTGAAGAAATATTGTGCAGCGGCTTTAATGCGCTGTTGCAATATATTATTCTCTTCTGGCAAATTTTTCTGCTGAATCAACTGCTGCAATTGCGGTTGAAATTTTTGTGCCACCGTTTGCACCGCTTCAATTTTAATAAGCAATTGTTGCAGCCACTGAATTGTTTCTTCGTTAAATGATGATTTCACTTTTTCCGTGTTGTTGAGCAACTCCTCGCTCATAAGTATCAAACGCGAAAAATCAAAAAGGTTTGTAAGCACCGATTGTTGATACAAATGTTTTGCTTCTGATAATTCCTTTGGTAATTGTTCAGTGCTCTTTTTATTTCTTGCAAAACTGTTAATGCGTTCATCAGAAAACAATGCTCGATGAGTAATTGCACTTCGCAATACGATTCCCTGTAAAGAAGTGCAGCGGCTTAACGCAACATAAACCTGACCAGGTGCAAATGCAGCGCCTGCATCAATCACAACTTTATCAAAAGTTAAACCCTGACTTTTATGAATCGTAATTGCCCATGCAAGCCGCAAAGGGAACTGTTCGAAAGAGCCCGTTACATCTTCATCCACTTGTTGTGTTTCTCTGTTAAAGGTGTAGCGGATATTTTCCCATTTATGCTTAGTTACTTCTATTGCTGTTTCGCTTCCGCACTTCACAAAAATTTTATCATTCTCCATTTTTTCAACTACACCAATTTTACCATTGAAATAACGCCGTGGTTTCTCAATATCATTTTTTAAAAACATTACTTGCGCTCCTGTTTTTAACTGCAAAACTTCTTCTGCCGGATAAGATTTTTCATAAAACTCCCCTTTTTTGCTTGCTTTAAACTCGAATAAAGTGCTCTGTAGCTTTTGCAGTTCGGATGCATTAATTGTGTCGGCTAAGTTGTTGTGGGTGGTAAGTGTAATGGTTCCGCTATTTTTTGGCGGATCATGCAGTGGCAGGTACCTGCTGTGCAGGAGTTGCGATGCAGCAGCATCCATACTATTGTTGCGGATTTTATTCAGTACCTCAACAAACTCTCTGTCGCTTTGCCGGTAAATTTTTTCAAGCTCTACGTATATCGGCGGCTGTTGCTGAATTACATGGCTGTCAAAAAAATAAGGACTTTTATAAAATTGAGATAATATGCTCCACTCGTCTCCTACCGTTACCGGTGGCAGTTGATGCATGTCGCCGATGAACAACATTTGTACACCACCAAACGGCTCTGCATAACGGCTTCGAAAATGACGCAGGATAATATCAATTTCATCCAACACATCGCAGCGCACCATGCTTATCTCATCAATAATCAGCAACTCGAGAGACCATAGCAGTTGTATTTTCTCCTTTTGATATCGAAGCTTACCGAGCAGATGATGTTTATCTGTTACCTCTTTATTCATTTCTTGCAAACGGCTAACAGAGGTAGGTACATAAGGACCAAATGGCAATTGAAAAAAGGAATGAATAGTGGTGCCGCCTGCATTAATTGCAGCAACACCTGTAGGCGCCAGCACCACGGTTTCTTTCGATGTATGTTCTTTGATAAATTTCAAAAAAGTGGTTTTGCCGGTGCCGGCTTTTCCGGTAAGAAACACAGATCTGTTGCTAAAGTTGATGTAATCTGCAGCGAGTTGAAAAATATTATTATGGTCAGTCAACGACATAAAGTATAAAAATACACAAAGAAAAATTTTTTCAAAACCAGATTGCATCATCATTTAGGTCTTTTGCGACGATTTTATTTTTATTCACAGAAAAACTGCATATCCCTGAAAGTGAAAGGATTCAGTTAGTTTATGCAAAAAGTGTGTAAGGATTGCGAACCCCCTGTTCAAAAAAGAACAAAGCGTACAAGAGTGCCCCGAATCATTTCACAAAACCTTTCTCGGGGTCTTAGACGACGCAACAGAAGTTCAATAATAGTAATGCAGCCCGGCTCATAAAGATTTAGCCTTTCATTTCCACATTTCCATATTTTCACATTTTCATATTTTCACATTTTCACACTTTCAATTAATTCAAATCGCATGAACATTCTTGCACTCTTTAAAAAGATAACCACTTTTGTTTTTGATGTTGATGGCGTTTTAACCGACGGCAATTTGTTGGTAATGCCAGACGGTTTAATGGTGCGCCGCATGAATATCAAAGATGGTTATGCACTGCAGCTTGCAGTGAAACGCGGATATAATGTATTTGTGATTTCTGGCGGCAAGTCGCCTGAAGTGAAGGAACGTTTGAATAAACTTGGTATTACACAAATGTGGACACAGGTGGAAGACAAAAAAATTCTTCTTGAAAATATTGTGCGTGAAAAAAATTTACAACAGAGCGAGTTGCTGTTTATGGGCGATGATATTCCAGACTATGATGTGATGAATTACAGCGGTTTGCCTTGCTGCCCCGCCGATGCTGCTGTTGAGATAAAACAAATTTCAAAATATATTTCGCCTCTGCCTGGGGGCAATGGCTGCGCAAGAGATGTAATTGAAAAAGTGATGAAGCTGCGCGGCGATTGGACAAAAGACACACACATAAAATCACAATAATTTTATTGCTCATTTCTTAATCTCATTCTTACCTTGCAGCGATATTTTTTTGTATCAATTTTTTGCACCAAAAATTTTTTGTTGAGACTCATAACTGCATTTTTAAGATTAATAAGATGGCCCAATCTTCTTTTTATTGCACTCACACAGTTTCTGTTTGTGTATTGTGTAATGATACCCGTGTTTAAAGACAGCGCCATTCTCCCCAACGTTCGTGGCTGGAACTTTGTGCTTATCTGTATTTCATCGGTTCTTATTGCCGCAGCAGGTTATATCATCAACGATTATTTCGACCTGAATATTGATGAAGTAAACAAACCTGACAAACTCGTTGTTGACAGAGTTATAAAACGACGCTGGACAATCGTATGGCACATCATATTAAGTGCGACAGGTGTGCTCATCGGCTTTTATGTTGATTTCACCACGCGTATTTGGTTGCTTGGTTTTTCAAATGCGGTATGCGTGTTTTTGTTGTTCATTTACTCCACCACACTCAAGCGGCGTTTTCTTGTCGGCAACGTTTTAATATCGGTTCTCACCGCATGGGTGGTGCTTGTTGTTGCGTGGTGCGAGTACAATCATCTAATAAAAACAAACAATAACCTTCGTGCAGATAAAATTCTTCGTGATACATTTCTCTACGCCGGTTTTGCATTTGTTATTTCGCTTATTCGTGAAGTTGTAAAAGATATGGAAGATATAGAAGGCGATCGCCGTTACGGTTGCAAAACAATGCCAATTGTGTGGGGAATCAATCCAACAAAAGTTTTTGTTGCAGTATGGCTCATTGTACTTACAGGCACACTTGTAGTTATTCAAATTTATGCGCTTCGATTGAGGTGGTGGATCAGTGTGGTGTATAGTTTACTGCTCATTATTGTTACACTGCTTTGGATAATGAAAAAATTATACCACGCAAAAACTTCTGAAGATTTTCACACGATCAGTACTCTTATAAAATTTGTGATGTTCACGGGTATTGTTTCAATGATATTTTTCAAAATTTATTCGTAGTTTTTTGTGGGATCAACTGTTGTAATTCTTATCATCACCTGTTGTGTCACTCACTGCAGCGTTCATAAATTTATTGAGCTGCAGCGTTCAGAAATCACTTTCGTTAAATAAATCGTGCCGCTATAATTTGAAGATAAATTGTGTCACTCCTATGGGAGTTATTGTGCAACCTCAAACCTTAAACCTTACGCCTTTTACCTCCTACCTTCAACCTTCAACTTTAAACCTTACGCTCTATACCTTTCACCCTCCAATTGTAACTTTGCGCCCATGTTTTCAAAAATTATTCTTGCATCACAGTCACCAAGAAGAAAGCAATTGCTCGAATGGGCAGAGATACCATTTGAAATAATTGTACAATCAACCGATGAAAGTTTTCCGGCAGATGTTTCTGTTGAAGAGGCAGCCATTCATATAGCACAAAACAAAGCAGAAGCAGTAAAACAAATTTTGAACGAAGAACAAAAACAACAGCCAATTCTTGCAGCCGATACCATTGTTGTGTTGAACAATAAAATTATCGGCAAACCAAAAGACAGAAATAATGCTGTTGAAATTCTTACATCACTTTCCGGAGAAAAACATCTTGTCATAACAGGTGTTGTAATTCTTAACTCACACAAAAAAATTTCTTTCGCTGATACAACAGAGGTGATTTTTCATCATCTTACCAAAGGCGAAATAGAGTTTTATGTTGACAAATACAAACCCTATGATAAAGCCGGCGCTTATGCCATTCAGGAATGGATTGGCGTTGTAGGTATAAAATCAATCAGCGGAGATTTTTATAATGTAATGGGTTTGCCTGTCAGCAGGGTGGTGAGGGAACTGGGTAAGTTGAACAGTTGAAATGTTGAAGGGTTGAAGGGTTGAAAAGTTGAATTGTTTAGATTTGTTTTGTAACTTAATCGTTGGAAGATTTCTTAATCTAATCAACTAATCAACCAATTAACCAATTAACTAATTAACCAATTAACAATCCGAAAGCCCATGAACGAAAAGCTTCTACAATTCATTTGGCAGTTTCAATACTTTAATAAAAGCGCTCTTACAACTGTTGATGGCTCGTCCTTAATTATTATGCATCCGGGTAATTTCAATCACGACCAGGGTCCTGATTTTTCTGAAGCAAAAATCAAACTCAATAATACCATTTGGGCAGGCAATGTCGAAATTCACAACGAAGCTTCGCAATGGCATACACATCATCATACAAACGACCCGAACTACTCAAACATTATTCTTCATGTTGTTTGGAAGAACGATACAGCTATAACAGACGGGAATGTACAATTGATTCCTACACTTGAATTGCAGCCGCTTGTTTCAAAATTGATGTTGCAGCAATACGAACAACTGATGAATGCAAAAGGTTTTGTACCATGCGAAAATCATTTGCCCGCCCTTTCAGAAGTTGGTTGGCTTGCATGGAAAGAAAGATTAGCCGCAGAAAGACTGCAACGAAAAGCGGCAATTGTAATTCAAAATTTACAACAGGCAAACAATCACTGGGAAGAAGTTTTTTGGTGGCAGCTTGCAAAAAATTTTGGAGCAAAAGTAAACGCAGAACCCTTTGAGCAAATGGCAAAAACTATTTCGGTAAATATTCTTGCCAAACATAAAAATCAAATAAACCAATTGGAAGCATTGTTGTTGGGTCAGTCGAATTTATTAAATGGAGATTACAGCGAAGATTATCCAAAAATGTTGCAACGCGAATACAAATTTCTCTCAAACAAATATCAGTTGAAACCAATCAACAAAGCACCAGATTTTTTAAGAATGCGTCCGGCAAATTTTCCTACGATAAGATTGGCGCAACTTGCAATGCTTGTTTATAATTCAACACATTTATTCTCAAAAATTCTTGAAATAAGCAATCTCAATGAGCTGCGCAAGCTTCTTGATGTTACTGCAAATGATTACTGGCATTATCATTATCGTTTGGATGAAGCAACAAGTTATAAACCAAAAAATCTTGGCAATCTTATGACGGATAATATCATCATCAACACCGTTGTTCCTGTTTTGTTTGCTTATGGCATGCATCATAACATACAGCAATGGAAAGACAGAGCCATTCAATATCTAACACAACTGCCGCGTGAAAAGAACAACATTACAAATGCATGGAAACAACATGAAGTTATTAATGAAAATGCGCTCGATTCACAAGCGCTTATTGAATTAAAGAATAATTATTGCGACTTTAAAAGATGTTTGCAATGTGCAGTGGGAAACAAAATTTTAAAAGGATAATAACTTCTAAAAGTCAGACCCTGGGTCAGTTTGCGGATTTATCGGAATGAGACTTTAGAGGTAGTTGCAGATTTAGTCATTCAACTCATAACCTCATCAGCACTCTTCTTCGATTTACCTAAAATTTTTTTCCTATGCTGCATACCCCACTTGCGCAACTCTTCTATCACTTTTTCGAGTGACTCACCATAAGGAGTCATCGAATATTCTACAACCACCGGAACGGAATTATATACCGTGCGTTTAACAAGCTGATTCATTTCTAAATCGCGCAATTCTTTCGACAACATTTTATCAGTGATGTTGGGAATCTCTTTTGCAATTTGTCTGAAACGCTTGTTCCCGAACGATAATGAAATTATAATGGGCAGTTTCCATTTACCGCTTAATATATCCAGTGCATCGCGAACCGGAAGAATCATTTCAGAGCATGTTTGAAAGTTGCGTTCTTTTTTTGCTTTTGAGTTTACCATATTTAAGTCATTTACTATACCAAAGTATAGTGCTATACGTTTGTATAGTACTATCTAAAGTATAGCAAATGTAGGTAACTTTGTTCTGCAAAACAAAAATTTAAACTCAATAATTATGACAGAGACAGCAACAATTCAAAAAACAAAATGGGTCTTGGATGCCACACATTCAGAAGTTCAGTTTAAAGTAAAACACCTGATGATTTCTTCTGTAGCAGGCTACTTTGCAAAATTCAGCGGAACAGTTGAAACAGAAAGCGATGATTTCACTACCGCAAAAGTGCATTTTACTGCAGATGTAAATTCTATTTCTACCAACAACGAGCAGCGCGATGCGCATTTGAAAAACGGTGATTTCTTTGATACAGCAAATCATCCTCAACTCACTTTTGAAGGTGACAGACTTGAGAAAATAGAGTACGACGAATACAGATTATATGGAACGCTCACCATAAGAGGAGTAAGAAAAAGAGTAATATTAAATGTCGAGTTTGGCGGGGTGACAAACGACCCATGGGGAAACACTCGTGCCGGTTTTACAGTTACCGGAAAAATAAACAGGCAAGATTTTGGTGTGAGCTTTGGGGCAGTTACTGAAACAGGTGGTTTGCTGCTCGACAATGAAGTTAAAATAATCGCAAACGTACAGTTCGTTAAGCAAGCAGAGCTTCAGCCTGCATAAACGTAAAAAAATAAAAATGAAAGTAGAAATTTGGAGCGATGTAATGTGTCCCTTTTGCTACATCGGCAAAAGGAAATTTGAGAATGCTTTGCAACAGTTTGAGCATCGAGACGAAATTGAATTTGTTTGGAAAAGTTTTCAGCTTGACCCGGATTTAAAAACTGAAGCGAACAAAAATGTGAATGAATATCTGGCGGAACGGAAAGGATTGTCCTTGAATCAGGCAAAGCAATTGAACGACCGTGTAACAAAAATGGCAGCAGAAGTTGATTTGCATTACGATTTTGATAAGGCGATTGTTGCCAACTCTTTTGATGCGCATCGCTTTGTACATCTTGCATCGAAGTATGGAAAGGGCGGTTTGGCACAGGAAAGTTTGTTTCGCGCATATTTCATAGAAGGAAAAAATATTGCAGACCACAGCACACTTATACAGTTGGGGATTGATTTAGGCATTCAAGGCAATGAAGTGAAAGCAACGCTTGAAAGCGATGCATTGTCAAACGAAGTGCTGAATGATATTAACGAAGCAGAAATGTTGGGAATAAATGGTGTTCCTTTCTTTGTGTTTAATCGCAAATATGGAATTTCCGGAGCGCAACAGCCGGAAACATTTTTTGCAGCACTGGAAAAATCTTTCAACGAATGGAAAAAGTATAATGAAGAAAAATTATTGAGTGTTGAAGAAGGTAATGTATGTAAAATTGGTGAAGATTGCAGAGACCATGACATTGAACAGAAATGATTTTCGGAACAGGAAAATTTTTTTGACTTTTTAATTAAACGTTTGTTTAATTCAAACATTTGTTTAACTTTGTGCCCATAAAAGTTTTTTTGAAAAAGTAGTAAGAATTTGTCCGGATTTGTTCAGTTAGATGGTCATTAGATGGATTGAAGAGGTAATGAGCCGGTTTGCAGGATGAATTATGTTGAATAGAAATTATACAGCAGAAGAGTGCGACGCAACCGAAGAAAAATAGTAGTAATGCAGACCGGCTCATAAAAAATCCAACTACGAAAAATTTACGTACTGTAATGGAATTGCGAAGATTAAAACAAACGCTATGAAAAAAATTTACTTAATTGCTGCAGTGTTATCAACTATCTGCTTTTCCTCTTATGCACAAACAGCGGCTTTACCAAACAATGCGTTTCAGCCCAATGAAAAAATTTCTTACACCGTTTTCTATAACGTAATTGGAATTTACGTGAACGCAGGCACGGCAACATTTACAACATCGAGTGAAAGGTATGAAAACAGTGATGTGTTTCATGTGGTAGGCGAAGGGAAAACCAATCCGCACTACGATTGGATATTTAAAGTGAGAGACCGTTACGAAAGTTATTTTACACACGATCAGCAACCGGTTAAATTTATTCGCCAGATAAACGAAGGCAAATACAAAAAGCATGAAGAAATAACTTTCAACAACGAAACAAATACGGCGGTTACAAAAAACGGTGTTTATAAAGTTCCCGAAAATGTGCAGGATGTAATCAGTGCAATGTATTACGCACGCAACATCAATTTCGATCAATATAAGCCCGGTGATAAAATTCCTTTTAAGATGTTTCTCGACAGCAAGGTTTACGATATGTACATCAATTATGTTGGCAAGGAAACGGTAAAAACAAAATACGGCAAATTCAATGCAATTAAACTAAAACCGTTGCTCCTGAAAGGCAGCATTTTTGATGGCGGCGAAAAAATGACGATATGGGTTACAGACGATGCTAATCATATTCCTGTGCGTGCCGAAAGCCCCATCATAGTTGGCAGTGTTAAGATAGATCTCAAGCAGTATGAAAACTTAAAGTATCCTTTAGCAGTGCTGCGCTAAGCATAAAAATTTTTTTGTTGGTTTTGGTTACATACGAGCCAACGATCTTAATGGTCGTTGGTTTTTTTATCTCTGATTAAAAATCCTGCTTGTCGGGCAGAGAGGCATTGGAATGATTCCAATGATTTTTTTTGATACCGGCAAAAATTTTTCATAGCATCGTCCCTTGCGTCGCAATCACTTTAGCGTTTGGGCAAATGGCATCAGCAGGTATTAGGTTTTATGTTACAACTAAATCATTATCACGCAGCTTTCAAAGTCTCCCTTTAGGGAGATTTAGAGGGTATCATATACGTTTTCTTCTCCACACCAATCCCTTTCAGCGTTAGCGATTTCCAGTTTGGTGGCAACGCACTTTTTATTTGAGTAATGCCATGAGGTGTAATATCGAGACCGCCAAAACCCATCAGCACACTTTGCAAAATGCCGCCTGCACCTGTGGAGAAATATGGATTAGTACCGCCCTTTGTTTCAGCAATTACACGGAACGGAGGATTTAGATTTGGTTCGTACGCATCTTTGAAAAAATGATACGCCTTACTTCCATCGCCAAGACGCGAATACAGCAACGCAAAGATTGCCTGCGTCATTGCAGGTGTGCCTTGGTTGGGAACACGCGTTTCATAATACTCCAAATCTTTTTTGATTTGTGCAGCGTCGGTAATTTGTTTAAGCGGATATGCGAGCAGATTTACATCAGCTTGCTTTATGCCTTCACCTTTGTATTGCGCATGTTCTTGCGTAACGCCGTCACTCATTTTTAGAATAGGAATATTGTCGGCAACATTTTTCCAATCAGTATTGGGAGTTAAGCCAAGTATTTTCGCTGCTTCTGTTGCTGCATTTAAATTCGCTTTTGCAGCAGCATTAGTAAATGCGTTGTTATTAACATTCTCTGCCCATTCATCTGCAGCAACAACATTGTTGATGTCGTAATGACTAGGACCATTTCTTTCAACACGGCTTGTCCAAAAATCTGCTGTTGCCGAAAGTATTGCCCAACCTTTTTCACGCAGCCAATTCTTGTCTTGCGTTACACAATAATAGTTCCATGCAGCAAGCGCAACATCAGCGGTTATATGATGTTCAAACGGACCGCTCAATGCCCACACAGGCGTTTCTTCAACACCTGTCTCTGCACTTTCCCATGGAAACATTGCACCTTTGTATCCATGTGAAAAAGCATTTCGTTTTGCTGCTTCCAATCTTTGATAACGGTACTCCAGCATACTCTTCGCCATTTCGGGGTGCAGCACAAGCAAGGCAGGAAACATCCATAATTCTGTATCCCAAAACACATGACCATTATAACCAAGTCCGCTTAAGCCCATTGGTGATGGCGAATAGGCAGTTCCTTCTCTTGTGAATGAATAAAGATGATACATCATGCTGTGCACATCTTGCTGCGCTTGCGGATCACCTTCAATAACAATATCACTTTGCCATAAGCTGTCCCATGCTTTATTATGAAAGTTGATAAGTCTATCTCTTCCTTCAAGCTTTGCAAAAATGGTCATGCGTTCCGCTTCGTTCAAAGGATCATCATGATGTGCAGAAGTAATGGATGAACCTGCAATAGAGAAGCGATATGTTTCACCTGACTTGATTGTTTTAGTAAACTTCATCAGGTGCATATTGTTATCCCACATTTCATGTATCACTCTTGGTTCTTGTCCGTGAGATTCGCTGAACAAAAAAGTATTGGACGCACACATCAATAATTTTCCCGTCGGACTTTTTGCCGAAGAAGTAAGCAGGCTAATCACTACATGCGGACGATCAATTTCATTGTAATAATTCTGAACATCGCGCAATGCATCAGGTGCTTCCATTACGCTTGAACCGGTTATAGAAATATCTTTTTTTGCTTTTATTTCAATGTCCATCAAAACAGTAAAGGGCAGATGGCGTAATGAATAATAAGTGTAGGTAACAGAAGCTTTATCACCATAATCAAATGATGTTGTAAATGCTGCATGATGCATATCGAGCTGCTGTTGAAAATTTGAAATGCTCTTTGGGTCTATGCGCTTGCCATCAACATCGAGATACATGTTGAGCAAATTGAAACTGCGGAGAAAATTGCTTACTCTTCCTCTGCCATATAAATCATACGCACCGGCAAGCACAACGTCTTTAACTTTAAACGGTTCCGGAGAAGAAACAATACCAATCATTCCATTGCCGACAGTTATGCCATAATAGTTGTTGGGATCAATATTATTTGCTTTGATGATCCATGGGTCTTGTGAAAATATATCGGGTGATACGCTCATGAAAAAAATAAAAATGATAAAATGCAAAGAGAGGAAACTTTTTTTCATACTGGTTAATTTATATCTGCAACCGTTCGAAGTAATTGCTGCGCACTAATATACGCAATTACACATATTACAGTTTATGCAAGTCCTTTTGAAAAGAGTATAAAGAATTTGGTAAAACGACATGGAGGCATAAATAAATAATATTAAGGATATAACTTTAAAGAATCAATGAGGATTATTTGTCAACAAAAAATTATAATGAAATGCGAACAATAATCTTAATTCTTTCTTGGGCAATACCTGTATTCGCGTTAGCTCAAACAAATGCCGGTGTAAATGCAAACATTAATGGTTTAAAAGCAGACCAATGGGTGTATTGCAAAACCTTTGATGGGTCAATAAAAGATTCTGTAAAATCGGTGGAAAATGGTTTCCATTTTAATACAAAAATACCGAAGGGTGAAGGCAATATGTTTCTGCTGCAAATAGGTAAAGGTTATAAAGAGAACAACGTCATGCTCGTGTATCTTGATTCAGGAATTGTAACTATAAAAGGCAACGGACCTGAATTTAAAGATGCAAAGCTTTCAGGTACACCTTCAATAAAGGATTATAACGCATATGATGATTTTATAAAAAACCATCCGCTGCTAAAAGGTGTGGACGAACTATATAAAAAAGCAAGCGAGTTATATGAAAAGCAGGACAGCACCGGTTTTGCGGCTTTGCAACCGCAATTAAACCGAGCAGATTCGATAAGAACTGTCTTGGCGAAACAATGGGTTAATGAGCATCCAAACTCGGTTATAAGCGCTTTTGTAGTATCATCAGAGCTTCGCTTTAAATTAAATATGAGCGAATTGGAAACAACAATGAATAAGCTTTCTCTTGAAGCAAAAAATAATATTCCGGCTAAGAGCGTGTTACACAGTATTGAAGTGGATAAATTAACCGGTATTGGTAGAACCGCACCTGATTTTACTCAACCCGATACACTGGGTCATCCTGTATCTCTGAAAGATTTTCGCGGTAAATATGTGCTGGTAGATTTCTGGGCAAGCTGGTGCCACCCGTGCCGCGAAGAAAATCCGAATGTTGTAAAAGCATATAATCAATACAAAGACAAAAACTTTACTGTCTTTAGTATTTCTTTTGATGAACAAAAAGAAAACTGGTTGAAAGCAATTCAAAAAGATAACCTTGCATGGAACCACGCTTCTGATTTAAAAGGCTGGAATAACGCTGCCGGAAAAGTGTACGATATAGAAAGTATTCCTGCAAATATTTTAATTGATCCTGATGGAAAAATAATTGCAAAGGATTTACGGGGAGAAGATTTGCAAGCGAAGCTGCAAGAAGTATTGAAATAATAGAATTAGGCGTTTAAATCGTAAACTTTTAACATGGCGATAAAGCCCGAAGGGTTTTAATGTGAATAACCCTGAATGAAATTCGGGGAAAATAAAACATGCTAACACATAACAACCCCAAAGGGGTTGAACACCCTCGCTTTCTGCTATACATGGAAATCTTTACGTATTAAGCCGCTTGGAGTACACTATGGTATTTCATTTAACCCCTTCGGGGTTAATCACCTTATCCGCTCCTCTTTTCCATAGATTGCATCTATGGTTATTCATATTTAACCCCTTCGGGGTTTAAGCCGCTTCAATGTTTTGACACAGCAGCATTAAACTTATTGACCACGATTCAAGCACCTAATTATGTTAATTAAATAATCAATCAAATGACTATCCACTTTTGTGAACTTTGTGTTGTTTTCTTCTTTATGTGCTTTGTATTCTTGCTGTTTTTGTACCACAAAGTTCAACAACGTTTTTCACAAAGAACACGAAGCTTGAGTAAGGTTGATTTACACGGATAGTCATTAACAATCAAAATAAAATGTAAAAAAATGCAGTTTAGTCAATGTCGTTTAGTTCGAATTTAAATCGCAAATAAGATCCCCTTCGTTATAAATGACAAGCTTCACAGCAGGATTCTTTGTTATAGTCTATTCCGATTGTCGGAACCAACGAAGTGTCTTTCACTCACTACTCACTTTTCTTCTTCCCGCTCACAAATGGATTATCTTTTATATAAAAACGATAAGGCAACAAGGCATCCTCTGCCGCGTAATCAACACCGATTCTGGGAGAAGCAATAATATCTTTGTTTTTGAGTTTAAAATCATCATCAACAATAAACATTTCATCGCTCAAAAGATTCATGCCGCTATGTTTTGTTGTAATATCCAATGCTTTTGATACATTGCCTGGACCTTTAGTAAGTGTATAATCTAATTTTGATTTTTTTGTTCTTGCAAGCATCACATCAATCCCATACACAGGTTCTGCTGCGCGAATTAAAATAGCATGAGGGGTATCTTGCTTGTTTGTTACAACATTGAATAAATGATGAATGCCATAACATAAATACACATACGCCGCTCCGCCCCGGCGATACATAATTTCTGTGCGGTTTGTTCTTCTTCCACTGTATGCGTGAGAAGCTTTATCAACAACACCATTATACGCTTCAGTCTCCACAATTCTGGCAGCCGTAAGAACCTCATCAAAATTTGTGACCAGAATTTTACCCAGTAATTCTTTTGCAATCTGCACAACATCATCCCGATGATAAAATTCTTCATCAAGTCTTGTTGAAGGATCAAGTAAAACTGCTTTATCAATTTTATTATCGTTTGAAAGTTTCAATTAAAGTAAATTTATCCGCTAAAATAAAACTGTGCTCAAAGAAATTATTATTGCGATACAGAGTTATTTCAAAGCACATCAGTTTATCCGCAAACATAAACTATGGAAATGGATAATTATCCCGGGCATTGTTTATGCACTATTGTTTTTTATATCCATGATTTTTTTCATTAAAACTGCCAACCATTTTAATGAATGGCTAAGTTTAAAAACTGGCCTTAAAGCATGGCTTGATAAAATGAACAGCGGCTTGCTCGGTTTTCTTTTTACCATTGTTGCGTTTACTTTACTACTCCTTCAATTGATGCTTTATTTTTCTCTGTTCAAATATGTGTGGCTTATTGTTGGTTCGCCGGTGTTTGCATATTTAAGTGAAAAAACAGACTCCATTTTGCAAAACAAAGAATATCCTTTCAGTTTTAAACAGCTTTTAAAAGATGCTGTGCGGGGCGCACAAATTTCTATTCGAAATGCATTATGGCAAACGGTGTATGTGGTCGCTATTCTTGTGCTTTCGTTGGTTCCGGTTGCAGGTCTTGTGGCGCCATTAATTGCTTTGCTTGTTGAGTGCTACTACTATGGTTTCAGCATGCTCGATTACAGTTGCGAGCGCAGAAAAATGAGTGCGTCAGAAAGTATTTATTATATCGGTAATCATCGCGGGCTTGCAATCGGCAACGGACTTGTATTTTATTTTATCCATTTACTGCCAATAATTGGTTGGGTGTTTGCACCGGCTTATGCAGTTATTGCCTCGACATTCAGTTTGCATGAAATAAGAAAGCCTGTTGCAGAAAAAGTATAAGTGATTTTTATGAACCAAGCTGCATTTGCTACTATGAATCTTAGGTTGCGTCGCACTCTTGTACGCCCTGATCTTTTTTGAGCAACCCACCCCTACGCCTCTTCAAGAAGGGATACCAGTTTTCGATTCTTTCATCAACTTGAGAAATGATTTTTATCGTTAGTAATTCTTCTATTCGGCAATAAACACGATCACTAAATGCAGTCAAAAATTCCAACAACTCGGAAGTTCCCTTTAGGAGATTTAGGGGTTTTCAACTTCTTTTATGGAATTAACGAAAAGCCGCATCCCTTCATAGAAGAAATTATTTACTTTAACCGGGTGAACAACGATTCTTTTGCACATATAAGCGACAAGCAATTGCTCGAGAACTTTTATGCAGGCCATAATAATTATTGGCTGGGAATTTTATTACAGCGTTATACAATGCTTTTGTTCGGAGTGTGCGTGAAATATCTAAAAAATGAGGAACAAGCGAAAGACGCGGTACAACAAATTTTTTTAAAAGTAATTATGGAATTGCATAAGTATAAAGTGGATTATTTTAAAAGCTGGCTATATATGGTTGCACGCAATCATTGTCTTATGCAGTTGCGTGATAAAACGGAAAGAGTAACAAAACAAATAGATGAAACAATGCCTCTTGAAGCCGAGCAATCACATGCTGCAAAACATATTGAAAAGGATAAATTACTTTCTCACATTGATGCATCGCTCAACGATCTTACATCTGAACAAAAAACCTGCGTAACTTTATTTTATCTTCAAAAGAAAAGTTATCAGGAAATAGCTTCAATAACCGGTTTTACTCCCATGCAGGTAAAGAGCTACATCCAAAACGGAAAACGCAACTTAAAAAATCTTGTAGAAAAAAAGATGAAAAAATAATGGAAGACTTCACCAACATATTAAAGAACGATGATGATGCACTGAATGAAGAAAAGCTAAAGAAATATCTGTCAGGAAATATTTCTGAGGAGGAACGCTATGAAATAGAAAAGCAAATGGCTGACTCTGATTTTGTAAATGACGCCGTAGAAGGTTTGCAAAATGTTTCTGACAAACAAAAATTAGACGAGTATGTTAGCCATTTGAATAAAGACCTTCATCAATATATTGCCGGAAAAAAGAAGATAAAAGAAAAAAGAAAAATAAAAGACCTTTCATGGATAATTATTGCGGCTATTGTTATCCTGCTTTTGTGCGTACTTGCTTATCTACTTATTAGAATGCAACATGAAAGACAATTGGAAAGAAATTCTATTTCGGTTCAATATTTAAATTTTGTCTTACACCGCATAGACACATAGTTTCACATAGCAATTTGTCTAATGTTATCTTGTAAGCTTCCTTATCAACTCCTCATGTTGAGGGTATAAAGAAACAAGTTCATCGGCTTTTGCCATTTCGAAATCTGCAAAATCAAACCCCGGGGAAATTGTGCAACCTACAAAACTAAACTCCGTATTCGCAGCAGGTTCGGCGGCGAACCAACAACCGGCATATACCACAAACTGAAACGTTTCTCCTTCAGCAAACCTGTTTCCAAGTTTGATTGTTTCAAGCTCACCGTTTGATTGAATAATGTGGATATTTAAAGTTCCCCCTGCATAAAAATGCCAGCACTCATCGCTTTGCAAACGATGAAAGACAGAAAAATCTCCTTGCTGCAATAAAAAATAAATTGCTGTTGAACAATTTCTTGAGTCTTTATATTTTTTTGGCAGAGCTGCGTGTGGAATAAATTCGTTAGACCGGTAGGTTTCTCTGTAATATCCACCTTCCGGATGAGGCTCCAATTGATAATGTTGTATGAGTTCAGCAACAGACGTATTCATGTTGGTGTATCTATTGTAAAAAGCTTTGCAATAATAAGATTTTGGGGATTTTAAAGAGAATAAATTTTGAGGATAACCAAGTTATCGACGACCAACTTCAATAAAGTGTGACCGCTCTGACTTTTCGAGTTTAATTGTTGTTGAATTGTTTTGCTGAATAAAGAACAAAGCGTACAAGTGAGTCCACGACTAAAGTCGGGATTATAATGACACAACGGAAGATGATAGTAGTAATGCTGTTAAGTACAAAAAATTAATATCAACTATAACGCTATTATCCGATGCGTGTGGTTCTGCGTTCAATTCTTTTTTCGTAATTACTGCCTTGAAAAATACGCTTTACATACACGCCTGCAACATGAACACAATCTGGATCGAGCTCGCCGGGCTGTACAAGATGCTCAACCTCTGCAATGGTTATATCGCCCGCTTTTGCCATTGAAGCGGAAAAATTGCGTGTAGTTTTTCTGAAGACAAGATTACCCATTGTATCGCCCTTCCACGCTTTTACCAGAGCAAACTTTGCATGCAGTGCATACTCCATTAAATGCATTTTGCCATTGAACTCCCGAATCTCTTTGCCCGCTGCAATCTCGGTGCCGTAACCTGCAGGCGTGTAAAATGCCGGAATGCCCATGCCGGCCATTTGTATGCGCGTGGCAAGCGTGCCTTGCGGGATTAAATCAACTTCGAGCTCGCCACTAAGCAGTTGCCGCTCAAACTCTGCGTTTTCACCAACATAACTGCTCATCATCTTTTTTATTTGCCGTGTTACAAGCAATTTGCCCAAACCAAAACCATCAACACCTGCATTGTTCGAAATGCATGTAAGCTCTTTTACACCTTTGCGCATTAAAGCTTCAATGCAATTTTCCGGAATGCCGCATAAACCAAAACCACCGAGCATTATTATATCGCCATCATGAATATCGTAAATAGCCTCATCAGCATTAGCAAAAACTTTGTTCATGGTTGTCGTTTTGAAAGTGTGTATAGCAGTTATTACTCTTGCACTATTTTAGGATTGTACCTTTTTTTATATAAATCTTGTCTTTCTCTTCCCGCATAAGCTGCTAAAGAATCCAATAAAATTTTATGTTTATCAGGATGCTCCTCATAGTATCTGTAGCTTTTATAAAATTCGTCTTTAGTTATGTGATACACGTTGAATACTTGTTGATACAGTTCCATTTTCCTGTGAGCTATAGTGATTGAATCCTTGTCTTTTCTGTGTTCTTCTTCTGCAAGAATTCCGGCGCGTGTCATATCCCATACAATCAACTTCATTTTATCTATGCCGATTATATCCTTGGGCATTTTGTTAGGTGAAGAACAAGCAACCAAAAAACAAACAATAAAAATTTTTGAAAAGTGATTCATTATCTTACTTCAATTCAGATTGGTATTTTGACGTGTTGCTCACATCGAGTTTAACAAGTATTTCACGGGCTCTTGCTTTAGTGGCAGGATCGGCTTTTTTGAAAATGCCCACAAGCTCATCGCTTCTGCTTTGTAAGAAGAACTGCATTATCATTGTGTTTGGATTTTCCTGATTGAAATCCTGCAAGCGGCTAATTGCATTCAAGGCATTAACCCGTGCATTCATTTCGTTGCTGTACAAATAATCTAAACATGAGCGGAAATAAGAGTAGATGATATCGTGAATGAGATTGTATTTGCTGTTGGTGATATTATTCGCAAGCCAGTAACGGTTGCGTGTGCCATCAAAAGCTTTCCAGCCCGAGATGTTTCTCTCTTCAGGAGCATTGTTTACGATATTCTGTGCTCTTTGAAAAAATTCTTCGCCGCCTTTTAATTCAAATGAATCGTAGTCAAGTCCGAGAATCATATACACATAAAAGGCAAACACTGCGGTGAGATTTCCGGTGAGCGGATCATTTCCGGAGACTCTGTTCTCATTAAACTCTATGGGCTGATATTCTATGTATTTAAAAGTAACCTCGGCATCCTGAAAATTTACAAGAGGACTTTGATAAGTTGAGTTATAAACCGGTCTTGCAGCCTGAATTGTAAGAGTGGCCTTATATGTGTTATCATTAACAGTGCTTTGAAGATTGAGCAGGAAATTGCATTGAATTCTTTCTTGCGGCTGAAACACATCGCTTGTCCATTTGCGGTTGCTAATGAAATCTGAGAGCTGTTTTTGCAGCGTTACAAACATATTTCTGTTTACATTGGTTCCAAGCTGCTGTGACAGTACAGTAACCTTTGCCTGTATTTCCTGCGCATTTGACGATAAAGTACAAGCAACGATAATAACCAATAAAAAGGTTTTATTAAGCATTGATTCTTTTTATAACAAGGTTCACAATTTCGTTTGCAATATTTTTCTTCGATGAAAGATCGAAAGCAGTTTCGTTTTCATCTTTATCAAATACCGTTACTTTATTAGTATCATGAGCAAAACCTGCATTAGCATCTTTCAATGAATTTAGCACAATCATATCTGCATTTTTCGACTTTAGTTTATTTAATGCGTTTTCTCTTTCATTGTTTGTTTCCAAAGCGAAACCTATAAGTAATTGATGAGGCTTTTTTCTTTCCCCTAAAGCTTTTAAAATATCTTTTGTTTTTGATAACTCGATTGTAAGATTGGTCTCTGTCTTTTTTATTTTTTGTGTTGCAGTTTCCACAGGTTTATAATCTGCAACAGCAGCACTCATTACGGCAATATCAACCTCATTGAATAAACAAGTAGCAATGTTAAACATATCTTCTGCACTTACAACGTGTGTAACTTGTATGCCTTCGTAATTTGTTTTTTGATTTGTTGGACCTGTTACCAGTTGCACCTCTGCCCCCTTTAAATAAAAAGCCTCTGCTAATGCAAAACCCATTTTGCCGGATGAATGATTGCTGATAAACCGCACCGGGTCTATTGCCTCATGCGTAGGGCCAGCAGTTACCAAAACCTTTTTGCCACTCAATTCTTTACTGCGAAAAAAATTCTCTGAAAGGTATTGAGCGATTGCTTCCGGTTCTGCCATGCGACCTTCACCGGTTAAACCACTTGCGAGTTCGCCGCTATCAACATTAATGATGCTGTTACCATACGACCTTATCAATTCAATATTTCTTTTTGCTGAGGGGTGGTGCCACATGTCCTCATCCATTGCAGGTGCAACAACAACAGGACATGTTGCCGACAAGTAAACAGCAAGCAATAAATTATCGCAAACGCCAGAAGCCATCTTTGAAAGCGTATTACAGCTTAACGGTGCGATAATCATCACATCGGCCCAGCGACCAAGCATAACATGGTTTGCCCACGTATCTTCATCGAATAAATCGCTAAGTACTTTATTGTTGGAAAGTGTAGATAAAACAAGCGGTGAAACAAAACTTTTTGCCGAGGGTGTTATTACAACTCTTACTTCGGCGCCTGCCTTAACAAGCAAACGTACCAGAAAAATCGCTTTGTAAGCAGCGATGCTTCCTGTGATTCCGAGTAATATTTTTTTGCCTTTCAGCATAAAGAAGTTTTAAAGATTTACCACAAAGACGCAAAGGCCACAAAGATTATTATACTTTGCCTCAAAAAATTACCTTCAGTTGAAGTGTGCGACGCAACAAAAGTTAAATAGAAATTCATTTGCCGGGCTCATAAAATTCATCAGTTATTTATTCGCTATAATTAAAGTTTCCAACCCAACCAACCAATTAACCAGTTAACCAATTAACTAATTAACCAGTTAACCAATTAACCAATTAACAACCTCTAAAATAACAAAAAACGACAGTGTTTATACTGTCGCTTGCGTTAATATAGTAAGAATAAAATTTTATCTGAACAAATCATCATCGTTTGTACGATAATAGATTTTACCTTCAAGGAATTCTTGTGTTGCAAGCAATGCAGGATTCGGCATTTTTTCGTACGCTCTTGAAATTTCTATCTGTTCCTTGTTCTCATGAATTTCTTCAAGACTATCGGTATGGCTCGCAAATTCTTCCAGCTTATTGTGTAACTCTTCTTTTAAAGAAATATTTATTTGATTCGCTCTCTTCGCAACAATAGCAATAGAAGCATACAGGTTACCTGTGGGAGCTTTTATCTCCGTAAGGTTTTTTGCTTCTACAACATTAGCAGTGTTACCGCTGAGATGTTTCCTTAGTTTGTTCATTTTGCAAATTTTTTATTTTGTTTTGTGATAATGTTTTATAACCGACAACTTCAGTGGCAAATTTACTTCCGGAAAAGCGGTCGTTAAAATCGTTACATTCACTGATAACTTTTGTAAATCGCTCGTCTTGTTTTTCCGGTATGCTCATTTCGGCATATCTATAATACGACTTTATTGAAGCGAGTTTATATTCATCGCCTTTATCCGAATCAGGGTAATCATCTATCAAAGTGGAAAATGCAACAGCAGCCGCTTTATAATAACTTAAATCGTAATAAAGTTGAGCACTTTTATATTCTTTCAACTCCAGCTTTCTTCTGCATTCATCAATGATTTGTGTGGCATCTTTATTTCTCGAAGATTCCGGATGTGTGTTGATGAAAGCCTGCATTAACGAAATAGTTTTTTGTGTAGCCGTTTGGTCTAAATCTACTTTGGGGGATTGTTTATAAAACGAATAACAATGCATGTAATCAATTTCCTCTGCACGCGGACTTGCCGGAAAATTATCGAGATACGTTTTAAAAAGGTTCTCTGCGTTTAAATAATCTTTTTGATAGTAAGCGCAATAAGAATACTTGTAAAAAATGTCTTCGTATTGTTGAGTTCCTCTGTAAAAGGGCATAATATCTTCGAATACCTGCTGTGCCTGACTGTATTTTTTTTGAGCGTAAAATTGTTCAGCCATTTTAAGCTTGTACTCATGATCCTTGCTCTTTAAGATTTTGCCCATCTTAGAAGCGCAGGAAGTAAAGAGTACGCAGGCAAGAAAAACACTTACAAAAAATTTCATAAAAGTTGGCAAAGTTATGTTTTCCCGGCAAATTATGCTATAGAAAATTCTAAAATGATGGCATAGAAGTTAATAAAAATAAAAAAGTATCTGTATTAGGGGCATCCGTTTAAAGCGGGCATAAAATTGTTTATTAAAACACAAAGCACAATAGCGAAATAAACCAATCAGAATATTATTCATCTATTTTTGCAACCTCAAAATAAAACAAATGAAAAAAATTTATTTATTGTTAGCCGTATTGATAGGATTTATGGAATTAGCGAATGCTCAAAACGATCCTGCTGCCAAAAAAATTCTTGACGGCGTTAGTGCTAAAATAAAAAGCTTGAAAGGCGTTACGGCAAATTTTTCTTATACCACAAAAGACAGAAAGGGTTCTTTGAAAGGTTCTGTTAAAGGACAAATAAACATTAAAGGCGAAGAGTATTATATTAAACAAGGCAATACCGAAATTTTTTGCAATGGAACCAAAGTTTGGAACTATAATGGCGAAGACGAAGTTACTGTTGCAGATGTAGATAAAGACGATGAGAAAATGCTTTCACCTCAAAAGTTATTGTCGAATTTTTACGACAAAGATTTTAATTACACACTCGTTTCAAGCAGTGGCGGTTCTTATGAAATATTAATGATACCAACCGATACAAGAAAAAATTTTAAGCAAGTAACTGTTTATGTTGACAAGACAAAGAATCTTATTTTAAAATCGAAGGTGATTGATAAAAGTGATAATATTATTGAGTTTTCGCTGTCAAACATAAATACTAATGCAACCATTCCTGATACAAGATTTGTGTTTGATGCATCAAAGCATCCCGGGGTTGAAGTGGTGGCGCAGTAGGGAGTGAGTCGTGAGGTGGTAAGTGAGTGTATAATTTTTTTTGAAACGGGCTTTTGTATTTCTTGGCATCGCCGGTTGTGTCATTATAATCCCGACTTTAGTCGTGGACTCACTTGTACGTTCGGAACTTTGTAGCACTCGTTTTTACAAGTTTACAAGTTCACGAGTTGAGTTTTCAAATCTGACTTGATTTATCCAACTCGTAAACATTGAAAGAAGTAAACTCTTAAACAATAAGCCAAACCTAAAACTCGAAACATTCTTTCTGCTGAATGATGAAAATAATTATCACGATTGACGGCTATTCTTCTTGCGGCAAGAGCACACTTGCACGTGAGCTTGCCAGTGAACTCAATTATATTTTTATTGACAGTGGTGCAATGTACCGAGCCATTACGCTCTACTTTCTTCGCAATCATGTTGACTGGAACAACAGAAAAAAAGTAACAGAGGCTTTAAAGAATATTAATCTTGAATTTATTTATAATCCGCATACTTTTAAAAGCGACATCTATTTGAACGGTGAAAATGTTGAAGCGCTTATAAGAGATATGCTCGTAAGCGAAAATGTAAGCAATGTTTCTACGATAAAAGAGGTACGTGATTTTGCAGTGGCGCAACAACGCAAAATGGGAGAAAGAAAAGGCATTGTCATGGACGGACGTGATATTGGCACTACTGTTTTTCCCGATGCAGAACTAAAAATTTTTATGACCGCAGATACATCTGTAAGGGTAGAGCGACGTTACAAAGAACTTTTTGATAAAGACCCAACCATCAGCATTGAAGAGGTGAAAATTAATCTTGAAATGCGTGATTACATTGACAGCAATCGCAAAGTAAGTCCTTTGCGTAAAGCCGAAGATGCGCTTGTTTTAGATAACACAAACCTTAGCGAAAAAGAGCAATTAAAAATTGCATTGAAATGGGCGAAGGAGAGAATAGAGGAGCGTTGAAGATTTCTTTTTGTGAGACGTCGGACATGAAACCAGAGACGACAAATGTGAAATATCAGCATCTGCAAACTTTATTATTATCATTATAAAAAAACTGCTTCTATTGCTTTTGTGATTTATTTTTTCTAACATTTGTACTGCATTTAACCTCCATATTTTCTATTTCACTCATAGCCGGAATGTATCCTTAATTAATTTAATTGTTGCAGCGTGATAAATGTTTTCGCCTGTCTTCATCTGCTCAAGTAAATTCCAGCGGTTGAAGTGTGCGACGCAACAGAAGCTCAATTCCTATTCTTTGCTTGGCTCCCAAAAGATGGAGACAGGTCATAAAAAATACTGCAATAAAACTTATGTAATTGCATCAATAAAAAACCAATACAAATTCTTATGGCTGCTGTAAAACATTTTTTAGCATGGTGGAATCTTGAAAATCTTTTCGATGTGCAGGATTCTCCACGCCGAATTTCATGGCTTCAAAAAGAGCTAAACAATTATTTAAAAGGATGGACAAAGGAAGTGCTCGATAAAAAACTGTCGAACCTTGGAAAGATAATATGCCAGCTTAATGAAAATCGCGGACCCGATTTAATGGGCTTTTGCGAAATCGAAAACAGACATGTGATTGAACTGCTTGTTACAAAACTTGCCGGCTTAGGCCGCAGCTATGAGATAGTGCATAAGGACATGAGCGACCAGCGCGGAATTGACATAGCTTTTATTTACGACAAAGCACATTTTAAATTGGGAAGCGATCCTGTTTTTTCTCTGGAAATTATGAAGCGCACAGCTACAAGAGATTTGTTACAGGTTACTTTTAAAACAAAAATAAAAGGCAATGATCTTATAATAATCGGCAATCATTGGCCCTCACGAAGTGCCGGACAGTACGAGAGTGAGCCCTTTCGCATAATGGTCGGTGAAAATTTAAGTTACTGGCTTAGACGAATTGCAGAAATAAAAGGCGAAACGATGCCGGTATTGCTGATGGGCGATTTTAATGATGAACCTTTTAACCGATCTCTTACTGAATATGCCATGAGCGTAGATAACACGGTGAAAATATCAAATGCAAGAAAGCCTTCGGCTGATTCGCATATAACTGTGCGAGTTCCTTACGTGTATAACCTCATGTGGAAGTTGCTCGGCGAAGGGAAATTTACTTTTATGTTTGAAGGTGATGGGAATTTGCTGGATCAGTTTTTGGTAAACAGAGCTATAGCATTGCCAACGGGTAATCGCTTTAAAGTTGAATCAGTAAACATAATAGATAATCTTGCGGGCTTAGTAAAAGGCGAATATAAAACTCCTGTAAAATTTGGTGCTCCTTCAATGGGCAGCGAATACAATGAACTTGGCTACAGTGACCATTTGCCTATAGCATTGGTTTTGGCTGAGGAGTAAAATGGATTAATGATTATTGTTGTCTTGCATTATCAATAAATACGGATTGTATCTCATACCGGTTATTGATTGTTTTATAAAAGTCATCGAGATACCAAATCATTTCCTTTTTATTCTGCACAGAGAGCGGCTCAAAATTTTTTATCAATGAATAAATACTGTCTTTTTGTTGATTAAAAATATTAAAGACATCCTGCAATTCGCCGATGGTTCGAGGAAAGCCCCGATACATACGTTCTTTTACGGTTTGCGTGCCCAACTCTTCTGCAGGAACAGCATAATCGGTATTCACCAAACCTGAATAATCAAAATCGTAAGGCACTGCATAAGGCGTTGCAATACTGTCTTTTCTATAATAGATTAGTTTAATATTGTGCATGTTTGGAACCGCCCAATCTGTGTTACCGATCATGTATTGAAAAACGGCAACTAAAGTCATTTGGTCACGCTGTGTACTCTCTGTGCCTACTTTTCCTTTTTTCCATTCTCTGCAATGATTTCTTTTTGCCATTGCATTAACATCCTCTACCAGAAATGAATAACCGGTAAATGGTTTTTTCTTTCCTCTGCTATCCTTGTATGTTAAATTAAGCAATCGAACCCGAAAGCTTTTCTCTGTAAGCAAATTGTACATTTTGTAAATCAAAAATTCTTTGAGCAAATATTGTTCATAGGTCGCATTGTTTCTGCAAGGGCACACCAACTTTAAAGAATTAAGCGGATACAAACGTGGAGAAGTTGGAGTATGAAAATTTAATTTAAGTGGCGGTATAAAACAATAGCTGCGTCTGAAAACTCCCCGCGCATTGAGATTTATTTCTTCACTGATGGTTGAACTGTCTGGTAACTTACAAGCGAAGGTCGCTTTTTGAAATTCATTCTTTGATTTTTGATTTATCAATTTAGTCATATCGGTGGTAAGCGTAACATTCAGCACACTTGTATCTGTAAAGAATTGTATGCTGTCTATACGCGATTGAGCTCTTACGAGAGGATCGCAAACAAGAAAATACAACAGTAAAATGAAGTATGTTTTTCTCATGTGTACAGTTGAGGGCGGATGTATAACCATGTTCTTCAGTTACTAAGGTTTCTAACAAATATCTATTAACGCATGTTTCTTTTATATTCCTGTTACTGGAAGGGTAATTACAAACTCTGTACCCTCACCTTCTTTTGTTTCCACTTTTATTTCTCCGCCATGCGCTTTAATAATATCATAGCTTAAACTTAAACCCAAGCCGGTTCCTTCTCCTGCCGGTTTTGTAGTGAAGAATGGTTGAAAAATTTTATCAACTATTTTTTGAGGAATGCCTTTGCCGTTGTCGCAAACATGTATTTCAACCTCACCCCTGCCCTCCCGACTTGTTGAAACAGGTTCTCCAACGGAGAGGGAACGCTTTGTATATACTGAAACCGTTGGTTCATAGATTGCATCTTCCACCTTTCTCCTTTCACTCACCGCATAAAACGCATTGTTGAACAAGTTAAGCAGCACTCTTCCAATATCCTGCGGAACAATGTTTATTTTTTCAATGTTGGTGTCAAAATTTGTTTGAAGTATTGCATTGAAGCTTTTGTCTTTTGCACGAAGACCATGATACGAAAGTTGCAAGTATTCATCTGCCAAAGCATTGATATCTGTTGGTTCTTTTTGTCCTGTGCTTGTGCGTGAATGTTGCAGCATTCCTTTTACAATTGCGTCGGCACGTTTGCCGTGATGAAGGATTTTTTCAAGGTTTTGTTTTACATCATTCGCTATCTCGGTTGCCAGTTGCCAGTTGCCGGTTTGCAGTTCTGTTTTCATTTCATCAATCAACTCATCGCTTACTTCAGAAAAATTATTCACGAAGTTTAAAGGATTTTGTATTTCATGTGCAATGCCCGCAGTAAGTTCACCAAGCGAAGCCATTTTTTCGCGTTGTATTAATTGTGTTTGTGTAGCCTTCAAGTCTAAAAGTGCATGTTCCAGCTCTTCTTTCTGTTGAGTTAACTCTGCAGTTCGTTCCGCTACCAACACTTCCAGTTCAGCTTTACGCGCTGATACAATTTTGTTTCGTTCTTCTTCTGCTAATCTTATTCTTTGTTCTTTCTCCAACGCTTTTCGTTGTCTTCCCGATATTATCAGCATTGTTATCGCCCAAGTAATCGCAACGGGATAAGCATAATCTAAATATTTTTTGATCGCAGTAAAAAAATCGTCGCTGAAGTTTTTAGATATTTCACTGACTATAATTAGAAAGGCGAAAGGCATTGTCGCTAAGAACATGTTACGGGCACGGGAAAATTCTTGTTTTTTATAAGCAGCGACGCAAAGCGAAATCAAAAGCAGATGCCAAATCCAGATAGTGAAGTTCCCGATATGTAATACAAACTGCAGTGCGAAAAGTGCTGCCGTACCATACATTATTTGGATAAGCACTTTATCCCAAACAGAATTTGGCGAAAAAGTTTGCAACGTTTTTCTTAGATGACGAATTAGAAAAAAAGCAAGAATGGGTTCGAAAATCATGATACCGGGAAAACTACAAAAAAGTTTTTGATTTAAATGTCTGAACCACGATTTATGGGATTTTCCTGATTAGACTGAAATCAAAAGTTTCATATCACACAATTAGTTTAATAAGACAAATCCCTGGCGGCACTCATGAGTAAAATCTTCGTTTAGACAATTGGCAACTGAACAACAAACTCACTTCCCTCCCCTTCTTTTGTTTCCACTCTTATTTCTCCGCCATGTGCTTTTATTATATCATAACTTAAACTCAAGCCTAATCCTGTTCCTTGTCCTGTTGGTTTTGTGGTGAAGAATGGTTGAAAAATTTTATCAACAACTTTTTGAGGAATGCCTGTGCCATTATCAGCAATTTTAATTTCTACCTCACCCCGGCCCTCCCGACTTGTCGGGACAGGTTCTCCAAAAGAGAGGGAGCGCTTCGTAGAAACAGACACAGTTGGCTCATACCCTCCGCCTTCAGCCTTTCGCCTTTCGCCTATTGCGTAAAACGCATTATTGAATAAATTCAGCAACACTCTTCCAATATCCTGCGGAACAATATTTATTTTTTCAATTGCCGTATCAAAATTTGTTTGCAGTGTTGCATTGAATGTTTTGTCTTTTGCGCGAAGACCATGATAACTCAATCGCAAATATTCATCTGCTAATGCATTGATATCTGTTGGTTCTTTCTGTCCGGTGCTTGTGCGAGAATGTTGCAACATGCCCTTTACAATTGCATCCGCACGTTTGCCATGATGAAGAATTTTTTCAAGGTTGTTTTGTATATCGCTTAATATTTCATCTTCAACTTCTTCATTCCTTTCGCCTTTTGCTTTTTGTCTTTCATCTTTTAATTCTTCAATTAATTCTGCATTCACTTCAGAAAAATTATTCACGAAGTTCAATGGGTTTTGTATTTCATGTGCAATGCCCGCAGTAAGTTCGCCAAGCGAAGCCATTTTTTCTGATTGAATCAATTGGGTCTGCGTAGCTTTTAATTCAGCCAACGCTTCTTCTGCTTTTTTCCGCGCAGCCTTTATTTCAATCAAATCCTGTTCTGCCTGTAATGCCATCGCCTCTGCTTTTTGTAGATCAAGGAAACGGACGTATGCCTGCTCGAAAACTCTTGCGACGCGTCTTAAAACAGCGATATTTTCTTCAGACAATAATTGTTCTGTCCAGCTATTGACTCCGAGCAATGAATTCTTTTCGGCAATAAAAGTAGCTGTATAACTTCTGGCGTTAAGTATAAACTCTCTTACCGGCTTAGGTAGTTTAGATTCATCATTATGTTTGAATACATACTCGAAGTAGCGATTCTTTTGCTCAAATGAATAGCATTTATTGATTACATCAACACCTTCATATTTTTGCGTGAACAAATCCTGCAGGATAGGATTATCCTTCAACGCCTCTTCATCATACGGAAGACCATGAAAGGTAGGTGGGGTTAATGGAGATATAACTCCTATAAGTGCATCTTTGGTACCTTCAGTAAATAAAATGATTGCAGCTCCACCATCGAATACCAAGCCCAATTCTTTCAGTTTCTCATATAAAACACCCACCACGTTGTTAATTTCGCTTGAGTGATGCATGGCAAGAGAACTGCTTCTGATTTTCTCTAACGCTGCTTCAATTTGTGCTTCTCTTGCCTGGGCTTCTGCAATTTGCAAATCATTAAATCGTGTGTAAGTGAGATTGAACACATGCGCAAAACGCTTGATTATTGTTTTTGCCTCTTCTGTAAACGCAGTTTCTCTAAAAGCATATAAACCGCCTGCAGGAAAATGGGCAACATACAGATATTGCTGTTGTTCTTCTTGGATAGTTTCTGAATGTGGTAATTTAAAATTTGTTGTGGCAAGCGATGTATAAAATTTGTTCAAGTCTTCACCCTGTAACACATAAGAAAAGTCTTGTTGTTGCAGCCATGCATCATAAGCTCCTTGTAATAAAGGATGAATGTCCATTGATTCATCGCCTGTAACCTGAACGATTGAGTTGTCTCCAACTTTCGTGGTTGACCAAATGTTTGTAGTGCGTTTCTCTTTATTAATAATTGAAATACCGCATCGCAAAGTTCCCATATCCAATTTATCTAATTCTTTAAAAACAACTGCAATAGCATTTCCAAGGTCTTCACTTCTCTGCATGATCATGGCTTTTGTTCGTACTCTTTCTAACGCTGCTTCAATCTTAGCTTCTCTTGCTTGAGCTTCTGCTTTTTGCAAATCAAGAAAACGGGTATATGCCTGGCCGAATACATTGGCAAACCGCCAGAGTATTTTGCCTTCGATTTCTGATAATAATTTTCCTTTAAAGCTGCTTAAAGTAATGGCAGCATTTTCTGTCATGGCAACAGAATGTGCAAAGCTTTTGGTTTCTAAAAGCCAATTTTGCACCTCATCTGGCACGTGAGGATTTACTGAAAAAACATACCGGAAGTAGGCATTTTTTTCTTCGAAAGAGTAAGTTTTAGAAAAAAACGCTATTGCATTTTCTTTTGCATTCCAAAAATCTAAGAGTATAGATTGGTCAGTCACGTTAGGGTGTGGATACGGAACGTTCAAACGTAAGGAAGATGTGTAAGGATCGGCAATCCAAATAATTGCATTTTTTGTTTCATTGACTAATGTAGCAATAGACGCACCACCATCAGTTATGATATTCAAAGCTTGTAATTTTTCAAATACAACGTTTACTACTTCTTTAAGTTCATTGCTGTTGTGCATGGTTAATGAACGCGAACGAACTGTTTCCAATGCAGCCTCAATCTGCGCCTCTCTTGCCTGTGCAATTGCTGTTTCAATATCAAGATATCTTATGTATGCTAATTCAAATACATTGCGAAAACGTTTAAATAAATCAATTTCGTTTTCTTTCAGCGGAACGTAAGTTGAAATACCTAACGCAACAGGTCCTAACGAATACCAATAGTAATTGAGTGATGGAGCTGTTTCCAAATATGTATCAATAAATACATTGGTAGTTTTTTGATAAGCAATCCAGTCTGGTAATTCTGATTTGTTTATATGAGTAGAAAAAAATTCCCCTTTCCCTTTCAGCATTTGATCAGCAAACGCCTGATGAATTTTGTGGTTGGTATAGGTTGTTTCGGTAACTACCGTTTTGTCATGCTTAGCATAATATTCATAGTTCATGTAAGTGTCCTTGCTTTCATAAAAGACAGCTGTTTGCACATTGCGAATTTCTTTTACACCAAGCTTATCCAGCTCTTTGGCAATAATGCTGCATATTTCAAGCATATCTGCCGGTTCCTTCATACTTAAAGCAATTACACGAACTTTCTCAAGAGATGCTTCAATTTCCAACTCGCGATTTTTTGCAGCAAGCTCCTTTTCGAGTGCATCAATTCGTCTGCTTATCTCCTGTTGATTTTCCATGAAATCAGGTATCGTTTGATTTTATGAATCTATGAAAAAATTTCGGTTGTGCATGCTTGCATGTATCCACCGAAGAATCGCCCCGACGCGTGTGCAATGGGAGTTGTTTATTCTTCGCTCATTAAAAAAATCAATTTCTATTTACCCGCAGAAAGTATCTTGGTGATAATTCGGTTGGGTGCAAAAAATTCTTTTAAAAAAATTTTCTACCTTTTCACAAATCTTTTGTTATGAAAAAGCACCTTATTCTTTTGTGGCTTGCTGCTACGGTATTCACTGCTTTAAAAGCTTTGCCTTATGATGAACATAAAACACTGCCCATTGGTGCAACCGCCCCCGATTTTAAATTGCCTGGCGTAGATGATAAAATTTATACACTGGCTTCTTTTAAAGATGCGAAAATTTTGGTGATTGTTTTTACCTGCAATCATTGCCCTACTGCGCAAGCGTATGAAGAGCGCATTATTCAGCTTACAAAAGATTATTCAGGCAAGGGAGTTAGCGTGGTAGCAATTATGCCCAATGACCCTAATGCCATTAGTCTTGATGAGCTGGGTTATACGGACATGAGTGATTCTTTTGAGGAAATGAAAATTCGTTCAAAAGAAAAGCACTTTAATTTTCCTTACTTGTATGATGGTGAAACGCAAGCAACTGCAAAAGCTTATGGACCTGTAGCTACACCGCACGTTTTTATTTTTGACAAAGACCGCAAGCTTCGCTATGAAGGAAGAATTGATAATGTTGAAAAGCCGTCTAAGACTCCTACAAGTTTTGATACACGCAATGCCATTGATGCTTTGCTTAAAGATAAAGCAGTACCCGTTGAAACAACAAAAGTTTTTGGATGTTCTATTAAATGGGCAGAAAAATCCGGAGGAATTGAAAAGCTAAAACAACAATGGGCAGAAGAGCATGTAACCCTTGATACAATTAATGAAGCAGGCTTAAAAGATTTGGTAAAAAATAATTCTGACAAGCTGCGATTGATAAATGTTTGGGCAACATGGTGCGGACCTTGCGTAAAAGAATTTCCTGATTTAATTGCTATTAACAGAATGTATCGCGGAAGAGATTTTGAATTTATTTCCATCAGCGCCGATGATCCCGCAAATAAGGATAAAGCTCTTAAGTTTCTGCAAAAGCAACAGGCATCAAACACTAATTATCTTTTTAGCATAGATGATAAATACAAATTAATTGAGGCAATAGATCCCAACTGGCAAGGCGCGTTGCCTTACACACTTCTCGTTGAACCCGGCGGTAAAATTGTCTATGCAAAACAGGGTGGCATTAATTCCTTTGAACTGAAACGGGCAATAGTAGATGATCCGTTAATAGGAAGATATTACAAGTGAGTGGTGAGTGTGAGTAGTGAATGGTCAGTAGTGAGTGATGAAGATGAGCAATGGGTAATAAGCATAAAACACAAAACATAAAACATAACACGTCATGATCCCAGTAAAAGCTTATGCGGCACAAAGCGCCGTTACGTCTTTGGCACCATTTTCATTTGAAAGAAGAGATGCTCGCCCGCATGATGTACAGATTGATATTTTGTATTGCGGCGTTTGCCATTCTGATATTCATCAGGTAAGAAATGAATGGGGTGAGTCAATTTATCCGATGGTTCCCGGTCATGAAATAGTTGGTCGGGTGTTGAAAGTTGGTAATCATGTAACAAAATTTAAAGAAGGTGATCTTGTAGCTGTTGGAGTAATGATTGATTCATGCCGTGTATGCAAGAATTGTAATGCAAATCTGGAACAGTATTGTATTGAAGGCATGACAGGAACTTACAATAACATTGAGCGTGATGGTGTGACGCTTGCGCAAGGTGGATATTCAACACAGATAATAACAGATGAACGTTTTGTATATCGTATTTCGGAAAGTCTTGATGCCGCTGCTGTTGCGCCTTTGTTGTGTGCAGGTATTACAACCTATTCGCCTTTACGTTTTTTAAATGTTGGCGCAGACACGCGTGTTGGAATTATGGGATTGGGTGGACTTGGACACATGGGAGTAAAATTTGCAGTTGCATTTGGAGCCGAGGTTACTGTTATCAGCACTTCAAAAAATAAAGAAGCTGATGCAAGAAAACTTGGCGCACATAGTTTTTTGCTTTCAACGGATGAAAGCGGGATGAAGCTTCACGCAAACCATTTCGATGTTATTCTCAACACTGTTTCTGCCAATCACGGTTATACACCATATTTAAACTTGCTCGATTTAAACGGCACGATGATTATTGTTGGATTGCCTGCAGAAGATCCGGTAGTAAAGCCTTTCAAGCTGCTCAAGAATCGCAGAAGCATTGTTGGCTCTATGATTGGCGGCACAAAAGAAACACAAGAAATGCTCAATTACTGCGCAGAAAAAAATATTGTTGCCGATGTGGAAGTAATACCAATGGAGTATATTAATGAAGCTTATGAAAGAATGTTACGCAACGATGTAAAATACCGCTTCGTAATTGACATGGCATCGTTGAAATAGAATAAGAATTTTTGGTGACGAGCTAAAGTTCTTTGTGGTATCACCTGTTGTGTCACTCACTTCAACATTAGAACTTTATTAAGCAATATTCAAATCTTGATCACTTCACTGTGTTATTCAAATAATCACTCAACTTATTTATCGCATCAGATGCAATAGATATTTGTTGTTGTGCTTCTTTCCAGTTGCGTTGTTCAATTGCTTCACGAATGCCGGGCATTGTTTTTACACCATAACCGGTATATAAACCGGGTGCATAAATAGCATGTTTATACCAGCTTCTTTTCGGCAAACCATTTTGTAACAATAACTGTTGCTCTGCCTGATACAATGCTTTATTAAAAGCATCCGCATTTGCAGTTGATGAAGCTATCTTATTCCATTTGCTCCACAAACTATCTGAAGCAGTTTGCAACCGCAACAATGCATTTTGCAAAGGAGAAAAATCAATATAGGGAACTTCATCTTTTGGTTTAGGCGGAGCCATATGCAATGCTGTATCAGTTACAAATTTGTAATCATTGTTCCTGATAAGTTCGTTTTCTATTTTGGTGCTTTCACGCATATCATTCGTTGAATTAATCAATTCTGTTGTATATCCGTTGATAATTTTATACAAATTGCGAAAATCAAAAGGCAACATATCAGCATCAGCCATTCGCAAAACTGCGTGGCCTGCTGTTTTTGAAAGTGCAACACCATATCCAAAAGACGGATCTTTAAAGCGGCGATACATATCATACGAATCATAAATGGAATGATACTCGCCACCTGCATCTTCACCACCAAAACCAAGACTCAATGTAGGCACGCCAAGATGTTGCAAGAATGGTGTAAAATCTGAACCGCTGCCTAAAGCACTCAATCCAACTCCCTTCTTTTCCATTGCTTCTTGTTTTGCCTTCACAGAATGTGCATTCACAATTTCCTGCGCTCTTAATCTTTGTAACACGCTCACATTTGTTTGAGGATCGTTTACATCCTCTGCAATCTCCGTCATAAAAGTTTCAAGAGCATGAGAACCACCTGCATCAAGAAAGCCTCTCCCGTTTGCATCAGAGTTAATATACACAACACATTTTTGCTGCAATTCTTTTTCATGATCTTCTGCCCATTCTGTTGAACCGATTAATGCAGGTTCCTCTCCATCCCATGCACAATACACAATTGTACGTTTTGGTTTCCATCCTGTTTTCAATAATTCACCAATTGATTTTGCTTCTTCAAGCAATGCTGCCTGACCACTTATGGGATCATTTGCGCCATTTACCCATGCATCATGATGATTGCCGCGTACTATCCACTCATCAGGGTATTGCGTACCTTTTATTGTTGCAATAACATCATAACAAGGAACAAGATCCCAGTTAAATTCAAGCTTTAAATGCACTTTTGTTTTTCCCGGACCAACATGATAAGTAAGAGGTAACACACCACGCCACTCTTCAGGAGCAACAGGGCCTTCTAATGATTTCAGCAAAGGCTCGGCGTCGTGATAACTTATCGGCAATACAGGTATCTTTAATAAATTACCTGCTTCGTTATGGCTTGAAATGCGTTGTGCATTTGCAGTGGCAGCAACACCGGGCGTTAAAGGATCACCGGGATATGTTGGCATATCCATTACCGATCCTCGTTGCACACCATACTCATTTTTAAATGCGCCTTTCGGATATACATCGCCCTGAAAATATCCGTCATCTTTCGGATCAGAATAAATGATACAACCAATTGCTCCATGCTCTTGCGCCACCTTTGGTTTTATGCCGCGCCAACTGCGTCCATATTTTGCAATAACAATTTTTCCTTTTACATCAATGCCAAGTCTTTCTAGTGTTTCATAATCGTCGGGCACGCCATAGTTCACAAAAATCAATTCACCCATTACATCACCATCCGCACTAAATGCATTGTAAGTTGGTAATTGTCCTTCTTGCCCGGATGTAGCATCTTCCTTCAGCACCGGTTCTTTCAATGAAGCTCTGTATGTTAAAGGAGCTATCATCTCAAGTACTCTTGTTTTTGGTGTAGGAAACAAAACGCGGTAGGTATCTATGCGAACATCAAAGCCATAACTTTTAAAGCGGTTGTAAATATTTTCTGCAACCCATTTGCTTCCTGCCGAGCCAAGATTATGCGGCTGTGAGGAAAGTTCTTTGATTGCGCTGCCGATGTTTGAAGCGCTTAAATTTTTATCGAAGTTTTGCTCAAGAGTAAGTTGTTGTGTTGATGATTGTGCAGTAAATCCTGTAATAGTTTTTGTCTGTGCATTTGCTGCAATGCTTAACACACATATTGCAGTAACGGATAAAATTTTATTCATGGATATGCGTTAAGCCATGAAGATATTTTAAAGAAGGCAAAGTGAAAATTTTTTATAAACTGAGCAGTAGGAAGTTGATTTTATTTATTGAGAGCAGCGATTTTAGATTAATAATTAAGCAACAACTATTATTTCACAAATTCAAACCCTTAACACGCCGCGAAATCCCCTGGCTGCATAGTAGGATTCAGCGCCGTTATGATAAGTGAAGACATGATCGTAGCGGCGATCGCAAAAAATTGCGCCTCCAAGTTTCCTGATGGCAGCAGGTGTCTTTACCCAGCTCGATGTTTTTGTATCAAACTTTCCAAGTTGCTGCAATTCCCGGTATTGTTCTTCGCTTAAAAGCTCAATGCCCATAGTGGCGGCCATATCAACTGCGCTGCCTTCCGGTTTGTTCTCTTTTCTTGACGCCAGCGCTTCATCGTCGTAACAAAGGCTTCTGCGTTCTTTAGGGCTTTCTGCTGAACAATCATAAAAAATGTATTCGTCCGTGTTTTTATCATAACCAACAACATCCGGTTCACCGCCCGTTTCTTCCATTGCATTAAGCGACCACAGTTTGTCGGTATTAGCTTCCAGCTTTGCCTGTACTTTAGCCCATTCAATACCTTTATGACGGTTCATGTTTTTCTCAAAACGGGCTTTCAATGTTTTAAGTAGTTCTCTGCTTTGTTCTTGTGACAATTTCTTTTTCATTCTATTCATTTATTAATACTTGAAATATAGCAGATGCTTTAGTTATGCTTTTGTTCTAAGAGAGCTTTGAGATTTTCAAACATCTTCTTCCAACTTTCCTTTGTTATATTTGTATCAATTCCAGACTGAGAGAAAATCATTTCACAGCCATTCTCTTTTTCTCTTATTTCAATAGATACTTTGCTTACTCCCGAAAAATGCCACGGAACTTCTAATGTAAAGACTAATTTATTCGGCTTTTCAATTTGCAAATATTCCCCGAAATGATCAATCGTTTCATTTTTATTTAATTCCAAAATTGAAAATTTACCGCCAATTTTCAAATCCGAGGTAATAGATACAATTTCATTGCCGGAACTTTTAAATAGCCAAAGTTTCATGAATGCAGATTTTGTCCATGCATCAAAAACAACTTCAGGTTTAACAGAAAAGAAATTGGCAAGAGTCAAACGATCACTTGATTTCATAAATTTTTATGATGTTGCAATTAAAATTTGCAGCGGCTTTCAGTGTTGCAATTCTTCACGTTGTTGTGATAACAACTTGTGTTTTTACTACATTTTAGCAGTTATGTAGGCATACCTTGTTTCAGGCATCCGGAATTTCAGGCTCAACTAATTTTGTCAATTTCTCTAACGACTCCTGCCATCCTAAATAACACATTTCAGTTGGTATAGCCGCGGGAATGCCTTCTTGTATAATTTTTAATTCTGTACCGGCAGAAACTTTTTTGAGCCAAACCGAAGTGATCATTTCGCCCGGCAAATTTGGGTCATCAAATTTATCCGTGTATTTCAGGAATTCATTTGGCTTTAGTTCAAGAAATTCTCCGCCAAAAGAATGTCCGTTACCTGTAGAAAAATTAATGAAAGACATTTTGTAACTGCCACCCGGCTTTGCTTCCATGTTGTGAACAACACATACAAACCCATAGGGCGGGAGCCACGATGCAAGAGCATTGGATTCAGTAAAGGCGCGATAAACTTTTTCGGGAGATGCTTTAAGCACTCTGTGTAATGTTACGGTGTTTGACATGTTGATTCTTTTATCCAAAGCTAATAATGTTTATACTTAGGAGAACATACAGAAGTTGATTTAATTTATAATGCACGGAAATTAGTTTAATTAATTGTCTCGTCGCTGCGAACATACTAATCATCTAACCCCTTTCCATTGAGTATTTGTTGCAAATATTTTTCAACTCTTGCTTCACGGGTTTTCGATAGTTTGGGTTGAGAAAAATGAAAAATATATGCTCTTTGCCGTCCGGGTGTTAATGCGTTAAAAGCAGCTTTCAAGGCACTATTTTTATCTAACTTCTTTTGAAATTCTTCCGGCATTTTAAAATCTTTAGTCTCTTTTAATTTCACTTTCAAACCGGCTCTCTCCACTTCAATAGCTTCATAAATATAGGCCTTCAGGATGCTCTCCATCTTCACTATTTCTTTCAAATTAGTAAAGCGGATTTGTCGTGCCGCCTGCACATTCTCGGTTTGTTGGATGAGAATACCATCGCGATCATTTAATAATGCTCCTTTGAAAAACAGAAGTGCACAGTATTCTTTGAAGCCATGCATTAAAACAATATTTCTTCCCTCATTCATATAACAAGGCTGACCCCACTTCAATTCTTCTGTGAGACCACAGTCAAGAACAATTGTTCTTAATTTTTCAAATTCTTTCTGCCACTTTGTGGCTTTATCAAAAAAGAAATCAACTTCGGGATTCATTCCATCTATTGTCATGGTACATCATTTTATTTTACATCAACCATTCAAACATTTTTTTACTTTCTTATTTCATAACATAGTTCCACCATTCCGCTTTTGTAGGCTGTAACATCTTTTAAATGTAATGCTTGCTCTTGTTCAATGTTCTCGAAAAAAAGTGTTCCTTCACCTAAAATAATCGGCAGAATTGATAACCTTATTTCATCTGCTAATTTTAACTGAATAAAATCTTTTACAAGCGCGGCGCCTCCTACAAGCCAAACATTTTTATAGTTTGGTTTTAATCGCTCATTTATAAGTTCGTTCAGGTCGCCTGAATAAATTTCAATGTTCTTTCTTTTAACCGGCAAATTTCGATGAGTTGTCACAATAGTCGGCACATCTCCATAAGCCCATCCAAAGTTTTTTGAAAGTTCTAAAGCATGTTCGTATGTACGGGCGCCCATAACAAAACAGTCTATTGTTTTCATAAAAATTTCTGCATTTTCTTCAACACCATTCGCATAGTAGTCTTTGGTTTCAAACCATGAAACGGTATTGTCTTTTTTGGCAATAATGCCATCAAGACTTGAAACCATGTGTATTGTTACTTTAAATGTGTCTTCCGTCATTTTATGAAGAAGCGTTTTTCTAATTGGTATTAACTCTGTCCAACAATTGCCTGCCCCATAACAGGTTTTTCTGTTGCAGGTTTATTGAATGGCTGTACAATTTTCCTATCCGCAGGTCTGAAATACCACGATGCTACCGTGAGAATTAGTAATAGCAACGAGGGAAATAATTCAACTATGGGATCACCTACTGCGATATGCGAAAATAGTGCTCCCGACATAATAAAGACAAAGCCTGCATAAGCCCATTCTTTTAGTAAAGGAAATTTAGGAATAAGTAATGCAACAACTCCCAAAATTTTCCAGATACCGAGTATGGTTAGTAAATATACAGGATAGCCTAAATGCGTAATCATATCAACTCCGCCTTGTCCCTCGTTTGCTTTGAATAATTGTACGGCGCCTGTTGATGTCATTCCTAATGCAAGCCAAATCGTGGCAATCCAATAGATAATTTTGTTTCTCTTTTTCATAATGTAAATTTTTAGTCAATACCACTAAGCTTCAAAATTTTCCTCATGTCTTCATGGCTTTGTGGCGGTTATTTTATTTTGTTCATGATTTCTTGTAGCCTGTTATGCGCTATGTTGATACCTTGACGGAAAGGCAGTTTCAGTAATTCGTCTCTTTGTTCAACTGACTCAAAAATGGTGTGAATATTTAGTTTACTGGTGTCATCCGTGAGTTGTTCAAATTCATATATCTCAAGCTGAACACCGAAAGGCGTATTCTCCATTTCAAATGTCCGTGCGATTTTCCGGTTCAAAATAAATTCATGGATTGCCCCATTGAACATGTGTTTGTTTCCTTTAGGATCGGTTGTTTCAAATTGATAACTGCCGTGCTTTTTACTTTCAAGTTTCAGCACTTTTGTTCCCATCCATTGCTCAACAATTTCGGGCTCTGCAAACGCTTTAAAAAGTAATTCCAAAGGCAAATCAAATTCTCTTGTTATAACTAATTCCTGTTTGCCCTCTTCGGCATGGATTTTTGTTTTTAATTCCATATTATGATTAGTAGTTTTTCTTCCGTTAACCCTGAACAAATCCTATGACATTACCATCGTTATCTTTTGCACTTGCAATTAATCTTCCTCCCCCAACATTTTTTATGTCTTGAATAATTTGAGCACCTGCATCAAGAAGAATTTGTAAACTCTTCTTAATGTCATCAACATGAAAAAATGCTGTTACTCCTCCTTCGGGATTATTAGGAACTAATCCAATGTCCTGATCGCTAACTTTAAAACCAACATAATACGGTTGTTCTGCATAAGGCTCAACTTCTAAAAGCTTACGAAAGAGTGTTGTTGATTGAGTGATATCCTTAACAGGATAGATAACGGTTTTGATACCCTTATTCATAAAGTTTTATTTTATGTCCTACTCTTTTGGATTTTCGGTATCTCCCGTTTTTTGCTGCGGTTTCTGCTCCGCAATAATTTTAGTTGTAGGTTGAACTGTTACATGCTTGTCTTGCTCATTTTTTTGCTTTATATTTTTTCATGATTGTTTCTATTTTATTAAACCTCTCGTCCCACATTTTGCGGAATGGTTCAATAAAGTCTGCTATTTCTTTCATCTTTTTGGGATTTAAATGATAATAAATTTCTCTGCCGTTTTGCTCTTGTTTAAGCAATTCGCATTCGGTGAGTATTTGTAAGTGTTTGGAAACGGTTGGTCTTGCGGTATCAAAGTTTGCAGCGATTGCACCTGCAGTCATAGATTGTGATGTAACCAATAGAAGTATAGCTCTTCTTGTGGGATCTGCTATAGCCTGAAAAACATCTCGTCTTAAGTTCATTGTGTAGCTATTTGACTACAAATATAATATGTAGTCATTTAACTACGCAAATTTTTTTTTGAAAAATTTTGGGGAGGGAAAAAATTGTGGAGTTAAGCTGCAGATTAAATAAAGGCAGCCCTTGTTTTTCTAAAAGTGACGAAGAACGGTGTTTCATTCTATGAAGCGTACTTTATATGCTTCCCGTGTTTACAGGATTTCTACATATCCTTCTGTTCCATGCACGCGAATTCGTTGCCCATCTTTTATCAGTTTGGTAGCATTTTCAACTCCTACCACTGCCGGTAAACCATATTCACGTGCGATAACTGCTCCATGAGTCATCAGTCCGCCAACTTCGGTAACCAGGCCTTTAATGGATAAAAACAAGGGCGTCCAACTTGGGTCGGTAAAGGAGGTAACTAATATATCTTCATCTCCCAGATCCGCATCTTCCATGTTCAATATCACACGTGCCCGGCCTTCTGCAACGCCCGAAGAAACAGCGAGACCCGCAATAGCTTCGGCAGGGAGATTTTCCCGTTTGTACTTACCTGTAATGATTTCACCATCAGATGTGATAACACGTGGCGGAGTTAGTTTTTCATATAGTCTATACTCATCTTTTCGTTTTTCGATGACCTGGTAATCCAGTTTATTCATGTGTACAACTTCCCGAAGTTCTTCAAACGTAAGATAATAGATATCTTCCTTTTCATGAAGTACATTGGCTTGTACGAGTTGTTTGGCTTCTTTCAGTAAAGCCTGCTTATAAATGAAATAGCGGCTAACAATGTCGTATTTCGGATATTCACGATAACCGATGAAATTCCGGATTAGGTCAATCATTTGTTTTGTCTCTTCGGATTTTTGTTCACCATCCGGTAATTGTTTCAACCGTTCTAATAAGTCCTGTTCTTTTTTCAAAGCTTCCTGTAGGCCTTGCTCAAATCTCCGCCTGCTTTCCCCATGCTCAAAGTTTTTGATGTTGCTAAGAATTAAGGGAACAAGTGTAGATGGTTTTTCACTCCAGCGTGTTCTTGTAATATCTATTTCACCGGCACATCGCATTCCGTATTTGTCGAGAAAATTATAAAGAGCGTTCTGCGTTTCTTTTCCGCCTTTTAACTTAACCAGTTCATCCAAAAAATTCTCATCCTTTTTCTGTTGCAGATATTCAATTATTTCCGGATAGGGACGAATTACATCTGCAACATCCAATAGTGCAAGACCCATTTCAGAAGTAATGTTGTTAGGTACCGATAGGGAAAGTGTGTCTGCTACGTTTTTTTCATCTAACCAGTCATTCATTTTTTCATTGATCCATGCTGAGGCATGGATGGCGGCCATAATCACACTCAAATTTTTCTGATCTGACGCACGTTGCCTCCGTTGCTGCATATCTTCCATGATACAATCAAATACATCCAATCCTGATTTTGTTTGGATGTTATGTTTTAATGCTGATAATGATGTCTCACTGCTCTTAATTAAATCAGTAACAATTGCCGGATTGTTCCCTGCTTCTGCCAGAATATCTGCAGACGACATACCCTTATGGCTTTTAACGGGTCCCGGTTCGCTTTTGTCATGTGGTTGCGATTTTATAAAATCTTCCCGCTCTATGATGGTAATAAGGGCGTCTTTTATGAGCGGATCGGAGTGCCCTAAAACATCCAATAAATTTTGCCTGCCAGCCGGTGAAGCCAGACCCATCGTAATATCTACAAACAACCTTCCACCACCAATTTTAAACATCGGTCGGGTGCCTGTTAACATCCAGACAGATATGCCGAGTGGTTTAATAGGATCAGTCATCATCTGCTGATGACCGACAGATACATACACGTGATTCTCATTGTCATTTGCTTCAGGGATTGGGAAAAGGGTAGTAATAGGTCGGCTCTGGACAATATAAAAGGTATCATCTGTCAAACACCATTCAATATCCTGTGGACAACGAAAATGTTCTTCTATCTTTCTGCCTATTCGTTCAAGGTGTAAAATATGTTCATCTGTCAACGTTTGCATGTTCTGTCTCTCTGGTTCAATCTCCTGTTTTTTCGTACCGCTATTTTTTAATGCATAAATAGCCAGTTTCTTGGTGGATATCTTCTTATCTACAATTTTGCCGTTACGCACTTTATATACATCAGCATTAACCAGACCGGAGACAAGAGCCTCACCAAGTCCAAAGCTGGCATCAATAGATAAAACTTTCCTGTTAGAAGTAATGGGATCAGCAGTAAACATAATTCCCGCCGCCTTCGGGAAAACCATTTTCTGCACAACCACCGCAATCTGAACTTTACGATGACCGAAGCCGTTTTGAATGCGGTAGATTATTGCTCTTTCTGTAAACAGCGATGCCCAGCACTTTCTTATATGATTTAAGATTGCCTCCTTTCCGATAATGTTCAAATATGTATCCTGCTGGCCGGCAAAGGAAGCTGTCGGTAAATCTTCTGCAGTAGCGCTGGATCGTACTGCATAGGGATTTTTTTCTCCGAGTATAGTGAGATGGCGGGAGACCTCTTCATTAATATCCTGCGGAATAACTGTCTCTTCGATAACGCTGCGAATTTCACTGCTAAGTTCAACGATCTTATTTCTGTCTTCCACTTTCAGAAGCGATAATTGATCGAGTAATTCGTTAATCATTGGTGTTTCCCTGATAATTCTTTTAAAAGCTTTAGTAGAAATACAAAAGCCATCTGGCACGCGGATTCCTTCAATCTGCATAAGTTCTCCGAGGTTCGCGCCTTTGCCTCCAACAATATTGAATTTTGTTTTATCAACGTCCTTAAATGCAAATACAAATAAACTCATACTGATATTATTTTCTTTGCTGATTCATTTCAGCATCGTTCAAAAATATTCTGTATGAGTAACCGAAAACCAGTTTTGCAACTATATTTTTTAAACACAACAATGGTAACGGTGAGTGCGTTTTCTAACAAAATATTTGATGTTGGAGCGCATAATTATGAGCGGGAATGTTTTTATTTATTAACGTGAAACCTGCCATTGCAAAAAACAACTTGCCGTAGGAGTTCTTTTTTTGCGGCTCATTATGGGTTGCCTAACTATCTTATCATATTCAATCCTTGGGTTCCCACAATTCAATTTTGTTACCTTCAATGTCGAGAATGTGAACAAATTTACCATAGTCGTAAGTCTCAATCGCATCTACAACAGTCACACCTTCTTTTTTCAATTCATCTACGAGTGCTTCGAGATTCTCAACCCGGTAATTTATCATAAAGTCTTTGGTCGAAGGTTCAAAATATTTTGTTGTTTCAGAAAATGGACTCCATGTTGTAGAACCCTTCTTTGTTGGGTCCGCATCTTCCCGCCACTCAAAAGTTGCTCCATACTCGTTAGTGTCTAAACCAAGATGCGTTTTATACCACTCTTTCATTTTGTTAGAGTCTTTGCATTTGAAGAAAATTCCGCCAATGCCTGTTACTTTTTTCATTTTATTTTATTGTTTAGAATTAGAAACTGTTTAAGTTAATTGTAAAAAATTTATTACACCAAACTTTGTTGCCATGAAATATACTGATGAAGGAATCGCACGAGGCGATGGCATAAAAAACTTTGCTGGTATCAAAAAAATAACTGAAACACCTCTTAATTTTTAGCTTCTGCCGGTGCAGGAAGCGATTTTCTTTTCAAAATAAGTGAGCTTATCAGCGTTACAACTAAACCGACAGGTAAAATTTCCATGTAAGTCATCATCGCATTATATAATGGATTGTTAAGCATCGTTGCCATGTCCGCCATTTCTTTTGTTTGCTTATCTATTTCAAGCCTGCTTGCTCCGCTTGCTCTCAGCCGCTCAAGCATGTGTGCTGAATATTTTTCTACAAAATCGGGTATGAAAAAAAAGTAGTCAATTAGCCAGGCAACAACATAAATGGTGGAAGATATTAACACAATCATAATCCCTAATTTAAATGCTTTGCCAAAACTGATTACTCCGTTATTGTATTTATTTCTGTAATTGCGAATGCCAACAAAAACAAGTGAGAAGGCGATGAGCATAGAAGCATACCCTATAAGCAGACTTCTGTCATAATCAAAGTTGCCTTCTCGATGGCTTATGCTGTTTACATTAATCAACATTAAAGCAGAAACAACAATGCCTGCAATAAACCCATAGATAATAACATTCTTTTTCATTTTTAGTTATTGTAGGTGCAAATGTGGCTAATGCGCAAGTTTTTCTGGTCATACTTTCGGGCTATTTTTCTGTTGTCCGGTTTATTTTCATACCAAAGTGTGAGTTTTGGGAATTAGACTTACCTGCCTGCCTGCGGCAGGCAATAAACCAAAATCAACTTATCTCGCTCCCTTATAACTCAAACCCATATTCCACAACATAAACGCCCACTTGTCTGCTTCATCTTGTATCACTTTCGATGTTGGTTTACCTGCACCATGACCAGCCTTGGTTTCAATACTGATGAGCACAGGATTATCGCAGCTTTGCGCTGCTTGTAATGTTGCAGCAAACTTGAATGAGTGCGCGGGAACAATACGATCATCATGATCTGCTGTAACAAATGTTTTCTTTCTATTTTCCTCGGTATGTTTATATTTTTCATTTTTGCTTTTTTTGTTTTCATAAGATATTCTGCAGTAACAATTCTCTTCAAATCATGATACATGACCGATACGATGAGCTGATGCATTCTTTCATTTAACATTCGCATCGAATAAAAATTTTACTCCTTTACAAATTTTAAAGACCTGTTTTGTTTAGTGTTTATAATTTTTATAAAATATATACCGGCGCTTAATTTATGTGTATCCAATGTGTACGAAGCAGCAAAAGCAATATCCCTTTTAAGCACCTGACCGTTTACATCAGTTACAACCATGTGCGTGATATTTGTTGCAAGCCCATTAATGTTAAGCACATTCTTTACAGGATTGGGGTACAGTTTTATCTGCAATTCTTTTTCAGGGGAAATAGCATTTGAGTAAACAGTATTACTCAAAAAAGTAAAATGCTTTTTTGGTTGTTGACTGTCACAAGCGTCGCTATTGCTACAGTGATTAGCATTATTGCTATTACATCCTGTTCTGGTATTTTCACATTTAATGAATGCAGAAGGGTTTAAATTAGCAGCAGTGGCTCCATTCATTACAGCTTGAAAAAAAGTAGCAACACGCTGTGCTATATACACGGTTACTTGTGTTTGAGAAGTATCTCCTGTTCCAAAATCGCTGTTGAATGTAGGCCCGTCATCGTCTAACCCATGTACCATATTACAATCAACGTACAGTTCTTTTGGTATAGTGGGTGCAAGACTATCCAATATCTTATACATGTTAAGCGGACTTGCGTTTACTAAATCCGCTGTTTTAGCAACATTATCTAACTTATACGGTGTATCAATTAAACATCTCACTTCTTTGTTGTAGTCAAAATCACTTTTATTTTTGGGTGGGGGTGAAAAATACGTGTCTTGCAAAGTATCCATATAATAAGGGAAAACACGGTCATAAATACCATGAAAGGCAATTAAAGGTTTCAATTTTGCTTGAGTAAAGAATGCAGATTGGTTATTCTTGTACTTGTATGGAATACCCATTCCACTCCACAAAATCATTACTCCTTTTATGCGTGAGTTAAAATTAATAGTGGGCTCACCAGAGTAATAGTCTGCATCTATAGGACCAAGCACATCCTTGACCTGTGGATAACCTGGTTGAGTTGGAAAAGCGGCATATACCATTGAATTGGTGTACCACGCACTGTTCATGCTCATCAGTCCACCTGCACTGGCTCCTCCTATAAAAATTTTATTGGTATCAATTCTGTATGGCTGGTTTTGCATTCGTTCTCTTTTTATAATACTGCGTATAGCGCCCCTCATATCCTGGCTTGCCCGGTACACGGCGGCTTCTTGTTGCACAGTTTTATACGAAGAAAAATTATTGGTAGGATCAAGGACTCTTCCACGCCGGTATTCGATATTGAAAACTACAAATCCGCGACGCGCAAACGCAGTGCAAAGCGTATTCATAAAACGCGAATGAAGATTGGTGCATTCCATATATCCCCCGGGATGGGCAAGAATAATAGCAGGCAACTTTAGCGTGCTGTAATTATGGACTGGATAATAAACATCATAAAATAAAGATGCCTCGCCGCTTCCGCAACTGTCTACAGGAATACAGTTGCCCCTAATATCGTCATTTGCATAAGATACGTCTTTGCATTCTGCAGGAAAGGGAGTCTTTGCATAGGAGATATTTGACATAGTGGAATACTTGCTGAAAATCGGATTTACCAAATTCCATTTACAATTAGCGGGGGTGCTGTCGGTTGCAAGAGCGCGGATGTTGTTTGTTTTAACTGATACGTTGAAATTTTGCTTTAAAGGTACGGAGCTTAATTGGGTTTGCGCTTTAACAGAGTAAAAAAATAGGGTAAAACATGGTAAAGCAATACCATGCATAAATTGCTTTTTCATGGGGAAAAAATTTGAAATGATTAAAAAGAAGGCTTACGTTTTGGTAAAGAATAGTTTTAGTGCTACACTTACACGCGCTTTGATGTAGTGTTATTTAATCGTGAAGCGATAGACGTGAGACGTGAAACACTCATGTTTGAGTCTCATGGCGAAAGCGACATAATACAGCTACTTTACAGTAGTTATTGTACAGGTTATTTATACATGATGCTCATGGCATCGTCTTATTACTTATGAACATAATGATATATGTGTGCTAAAAGTTTAATTCAATGCTTGTTCACTTCGTGCTGTATTGCACGAACAATAAAATTTTTTTGAATAAATATTGGATAATTTTTGAAAACAAGTCTTGTCTCTCAATCTTATTTCTATATGGGAAAGGCTTAGGTCTTTTTATTATAGGATATGAAGTAAAATTACATCATGGCGAACGTCAAAGTCAATACCATAAATTTGGTAAAATTTAAAAGAAACACTTAAAAAATTACAATGAGCTTAGTGGTGATTTTTAGTAAAGGTAGATTAAGAAAATGCAGAAGTCAACTACATGATCATGTAAAATGAAACAGGTGAATTAACATTATTGTTAGAAGTTTTTTATTGAAATAAAAAAGCTCCGCTCATTATTGCGATGCTTTTTAATTATTCACAAAACTTATTTTTAAAACTACTTCCTCGCCTTATAACTCAATCCCATATTCCACAACAAAAATGCCCACTTGTCTGCTTCGTCTTGTATCACTTTCGATGTTGGTTTACCTGCACCATGGCCAGCTTTTGTTTCAATGCTGATGAGCACAGGATTATCGCAGCTTTGTGCTGCTTGTAATGTTGCAGCAAACTTGAATGAGTGCGCGGGAACAACACGGTCATCATGATCTGCTGTAACAATAAATGTTGCAGGATAACATGTTCCTTTCTTTACATTATGTACCGGCGAATATTTGTAGAGATACTCAAACATTTCTTTACTGTCGTCGGCGGTTCCATAATCATAAGCCCAGCCTGCACCTGCAGTGAACTTATGATAACGCAACATATCGAGCACGCCAACACCGGGAAAACAAACGCGGAATAAATCGGGGCGCTGTGTCATACATGTACCAACAAGGAGTCCGCCATTACTGCGACCAAGAATGGCGAGATAATCTTTCGAAGTAATTTTATCACTTATCAAAAATTCAGCAGCAGCAATAAAATCATCGAATACATTTTGTTTTTTTGTTTTGATGCCTGCATTGTGCCATGCATCACCATACTCTCCACCGCCGCGTAAATTAGCAACCGCATATACGCCACCATTTTCCATGAACACTAAATTGCTTATACTAAAAGCAGGCGTGAGACTTATATTAAATCCGCCATAACCATACAACATCGTTGGATTTTGTCCATTCAATTGAATTCCTTTTTTGTGCGTGATAATCATCGGAATTTTTGTTCCATCTTTTGAAGTGTAAAACACTTGCGTGCTTTCATACTCATCTGGATTGAATTGTATCGCAGGCTTTTTATAAACAGCAGAAATTCCTTTGTCAATATCATATTTAAAAATGGTTGGTGGATATACATAAGATGTAAAAGAGAAATAAGTTTCTTTCTCTTCGCGTTTGCCACTGAAACCACTCGCACTGCCAAGACCGGGTAATTCAATCGCATGTTCTTGTTTACCGGTAAGATTATATTGAATCACTTCGCTCACTGCATCTTTTATATAATGTGCAAACAATTTTCTTCCGCATGTAGAAACACTTAAAGGAAATTTTGTTTCGGGAATCAAATCTTTCCAATGTTCAGGTGTTGGTGTTGATGCATCGGTTATAACCAGCTTACGATTAGGTGCATGCATGTTTGTGCTTATATAAAGTTTCCCACTCTCTGCATACTCAACACTTTGTTCTGTTTCGAAGCCTTCAACGATGGGAACAATCGGTGCATTCGATTTTGTTAAGTCTTGTACATATAGTTCATTTCCATAGGTAGCATTCGCAGCAGAGATAATAAGATAGTTTTGATCTTCGGTTACATAAGCGCCGATATATCTGCGTGGTGTTTGTTCTCCGCCAAAAATCAATTTGTCTTCACTTTGTTTTGTACCGAGTTTGTGATAATACAATTTATGGTACTGCGTTTTGCCACTTAACTGGCTTCCTTCTTTTGGTTTATCGTAACTGCTGTAATAAAATCCATTGTTTTGTTTCCATGCAATGCCGCTGAATTTTATATCGTACAAAGTATCGTCCAATAATTTTTTTGTTGCAGTGTTTATTACAAGCAACTTATTCCAATCGGAGCCACCTTCAGAAATTAAATATGCAGCTAACCAACCATCTTTTGTAAAATCAATACCGGTAAGTGCTGTAGTGCCATCCGCAGAAAAAGTATTCGGATCTAAAAATATTTCGGGTTGTGCTTCCCCCTTCTGACGGTACAACACACTTTGATTTTGCAATCCGTTGTTCTTATAAAAATAAGTGTAGTCGCCCTCCTTAAACGGCGCAGAATATTTTTCATAGTTCCATAACTCCGTCAAGCGTTGTTTTATCGCATCACGAAAAGGTATTTGCCATAAATATTTACTTGTTACTTCATTCTCTCTGCGCACCCAATCTTTTGTATCGGCAGCAGTATCATTTTCAAGCCAGCGATAAGGATCACTCACTTTCGTTCCAAAAAAATCATCAACCTGTTCAACTGTTTTTGTTTCAGGATACTTGCCTGTAAACGTACTGTGCGTTTGCCCAAAAGTTGTTATGCTCATAATGGTGATTAAACTCAATAAAAAATTTTTCATATCGCAATGTTATAGATGATGTGATTTGCAAGATAAGCGTTATTTATTTTTTATGGAGTAGGCTGAAGATTCTTGGTGATCGCCTGTTGTGTCACTCACTTGCACGTTCTGAACATTATGAGACAAGCAGAACAAATGTGATATAGAATAATGATAAGAATAAAAAAATTTAATCATTATCACCCATGACACTCTGCTTCATCTGCGTTTCATCATTTGTTCATTGCGTTATTCGTGTTTCTGACTTTGAAGATGACGAGTGAACTTTTTTAATCTTGAAATGCGTAGAATAAAGGACAAAGCGTACAACTGAGTCCACGACTAAGTTGGGATTATAATGACACAACAAAAGCTTAATAGCAGCAATCAGCTAAGTACAAAAATAAAAAAGACTCTGACGTGAATCAGAGCCTATGTTTTCAGATTTCTCTCATGCACAATCAATTTTGCATGGGTGCTTCTGTAACTTTTATACCTGTGATAAAACTGCTTATAGAAGGATTTATCTCAAGCGCTTGCTGTGTAATCAAATATAACTCTTCAAACGTTTTTTCTTCGAGAGAGCAATATTTAAAAATACCCGTGTAATTAAATTCCCTGAAAATGTGTGAATGCTTTTTGAATGAATATTCAGCCATTTCGGTAAGCGAGTTGAGCAAATCGCCGTACCCAATATTTGTTACAAGCTGATTAATACCTGCTTCAAATTCATAATTCGAACGCGACGATAGTCTGTAAAAGAATTTTTTATAATAAGTAGTTGATGTTATGGTAATGCTCACTTTGTTTTCGCTTATATCATAATCAAAATTTATTTCGTTTCCTTCTTCATAAAAAGGAGGCTTAATAATATTTCCTGATTTGGAATGCAGAATTTGAAATGATGAAAGGGTAGCTGATAGTTTTTGTTGTGTGGTCATAATGCAGGGATTTATCGTTCAATTTACAATTATTTTTTTTGGTGCGAACTTAATTTTTAGCACCTTGTCAAGTAGCGGCATCTTGTTGTCAAACGAAAAAATTTTAGGGTAAATGATTGCTTTGCTTTGTGGTTGAAAGCAGAATTATCTTTTAACTACAAAATTTTTAAAGCTATGTTACACTCAATTTTCAAATCAGCAACGGTGAAATATTTTATACCACTTGTGTTGCTTTTAACCACATTTTCTTTTGCTGCTAAGGCAGGTGGCGATTCTTACTCCTTTTATCTCAATGGAAAATTACTTTTTACTCAGGTCGGTACTCGTACTTCTGTAAGTAACCTTCAATTAAGTAAAGAGAACTACAAGGATGAGCTTGTTATTCGTTACAACCATTGTGGGCAAACGGGAAAAGGCAGAAGCATTGTTTTGAAAGATGACAAAAACAACATTGTAAAAGAATGGAAGTTTGCAGATGGAAACGCATCTATGACGATTCCGGTAAAGGAAATTTTAGAACTTCAAAAGAAAAATGCGAATACAACATTGAGCTTGTACTATTTTTCATCAAAGTATTTACCGAAAGGTCGTATGCTTACTTCAGTAAAATTGCAGGATAAGAATACGGCAATGCACCCGATAGAAGCAAAGGCTTTGCCAGTATAAAGAGATAAAAAAAGCAAGGTAAAAAAGTGAAAGGTGACAAGCGCTTCAGTAAAAGTTAAACGCTGTTGCCTTTCACTTTTTATCGTCACTTCACACATTCTTATCAAGAAAAAAATGAAAGCTGTCGCTTCTTAAACCTAAACGCATTGCTTCAAGTGCAATTACTTCATGCGCATCAATGTTGCCAAGATTGGCGTTGCAGCCGAGCAGTTCAAGAAAATAAAGTTGCTGGTCTTTTTTTGGCGCTTCCCAAATTATTTTTTCGTGAGGAATTTTTGTAAGTATCTCTTGAATCAAACCTTCACGCACTTCACCCGAGTCGCGGTAAATGCCTACTGTGCCTGTTTCCCGCGCTTCGGCAATAATATAACTTGCACCCGCAGCAAGTTCTTCTTCTATCAGGTCAATCCATTTATATGGTGGCGTTATATGTTCGCGGTCTTTGTCTTTCGAACCAATTTCACCCATCACCACACCATACTTCGTAAGCTTTTCAATGTAGCCGCATTTCTCTGCATGCGTTATAGAAATAGAGCCGTCAGAAACTTCCATATATTTAATGTCAAACTCTTCAATCAATCGCAAATAATCATCAAACTGATTGCGTATTAAATAAGCTTCAAACAAAATACCGCCGAAGTAAACCGGAACATTATATGAGTGATATATTTCAATTTTTTCTTTCAGCCCGTTTGAAACAACCGGTGTGCCAAATGCAAGCTTTGCAATATCAACATAAGGCGCAGCCACCGACAAAAAATTTTCTGTTTCACCTGCGCTTAATCCTTTATCGGTAACCATTGTAATGCCGTGCGAACGCGGCTTTTGAGTACGCTCGGGAATTTGTGTAAGATTAAAATTCATTGCGTTTGTTTCACAGATTATTTTAATAAAGATTGCAAAAATAAGTGTGTGCACTATAAAAATAATAGTGAAGATTTTTATGTACTTAGCTTTTGAATAAAATGGCATCGTCTCTTGTGTCACTCACTTCAACGGCTTGAACTTTATTCAACAATCTTGATGCAACATCTTTGGTTATTGAAACTCATTACGAAACAAAACCTGACAGGTTTCAAAAACCTGTCAGGTTTGAATAAGCCCCTTTTAAAAAAATTTTGCGTCTTAATGCCTTAGTGGCTCAACAGTTCTTGCGCTAATGCTGTTGGTAGTCCATCTATGCTGCTTACATTTTTTTCTTTCTGGTATTGTTTAATTCCTTCCGCGCCTTTCTTTTCAGCCCATTCAAACATAATTTCTCTTTCACCGGTATATTCATATAAAGGAACACCAAAGCCGCAAGAGGTTTGTGTTTTATGAATATCCGCAACAATTATCTGGCGGGTGTTTGAGAGAATAGTAAAATGTGAAGCGAGTTCATCCCATTCTTCATCGGTTGGTAAAACAGTATAGCCTGTTCCATACAATCGAAGAATGTTTGGCTTGCCCTTGAACGCACAAAACATAAAAGTGATGCGACCGTTTTCAAGCATGTGTGCAGAAGTTTCATTTCCGCTGCCAACAAAATCCATATATGCAACACGTGTTGGTGAAAGGACTCTGAAGGTATCAAGACCCTTCGGTGAGAGATTGATATGACCTTGTTTATTCAATGGTGCTGTCGCTACAAAAAATATATGTTGCTTTTCAATAAATGCTTTGTATTCTTCGATAATATGATTATTAAACTTACCCATGCTGATAAAATTATTCGACAAATTTACGGAGATGAAGGTAGATTCCTCCTAACGTCGGAATGACAAGCTGAAGAGTGATGACAAGCTTTAGAATAAAACTTCAGCACAAATTAAAAACATCGGCTTGTCATGCGACCGCGTGCCGCCTTAGCTTTAGCGATGGCGCAAGAATGAGGCAATTATTTCGCATCGCTCAATAAAGTTTCGACAGATAAAGTGATTGCGACGCAAGAGGTGATGCTATGAAAAACTAAAGCCGGTATCAAAAAAAAATTATTCTACTCTTCCTGAAACTTATTCTTTTTTCAATGAATTAAAATCAATTATCATCACTTTGTTTTTTGTCAATACCGGATCATAAATTTTGCGTGAAGCTTTATCATAATAAATATCCGCAGACCCTGCTTCAAAAGGATATGAAGCAACAGAGTGATTCTTTAAATCATACACGACAAATCTTCCTTTTTCGCTATTGAAGCTAATCCAATCGGTGAGCAAAAGATGTGTATCATCTATCATTTCAAGTCCATCGAAAACGCCGGTGGGACTGTTTGGCAGTTCATTAAAAAGAGTGTCTTTCTTGTCTATGTATTTTACATATAACTTGCCTGTACCATTCATTTGAGCGCCCATGCCGCAAGCTAAAAGCTGTTTTGTTTTTGCATTATAAGTAACTCCGTTTGCACCTCCGATACTGCCGAGAAAATCATACGAGTTATTTGCTGTGTTTATTATATACACTTTACCGTTTACACTTTCTGTTACAACCAAACGAGAATCATCAACTGTGCAAAGGTCATTAAGCATAGCAGCATTGGAAATGTTGATTTCAAAAACCTGTTCGCCGGAATTAATATTAAAACCTACAACACGATTAATGTCTGCGGTGTATAACACATTCTTGATTATTGCCAAACCTTTGGGTCCGTTCAAAATTGTTTTTTGAAATTTTTGCTGAAGCATTTTTCCATCGGCAGACAGCTCTGAAATAAACCCATTGCTGTCGAGCGCCGTTGGATTGAATTGTGCCCCTCCAATGTTTGATACAAATAATTTGTCTCCATGTTTAATAATGCTTTCAGGAGCTTGAAAACCTTCAATGGTTGGTTGTGCGTGAATTTGAAGAAAAGCAACAAAGGAAAACAAAGATGTTAGTATTGGTAGTTTTTTGTATATCATATTTATTGGTTTTAAAATTTTTGATAGAACGCAGATTATAATGACCGTCATGATTTGTATTGATAAAATCCTGAATAATCCTGGTAATCCTCTCGATCTGCGTTCCGGTTCTTCGTACTAGAATTATTCAATTTACTTTTTCAGTTAGTCCTGTTAACTCTATACTCAACTCCCATAATTTTTTTCTTGCCTTTGCATCATACGCCTGGCTGTGTGCTTTTGTTTCTTTCTTTACATCAAAATATTTTCCCGTTATATTTTCTAACTGCGGCGATGTTGCAAGAAACACTTCTGCATCTGCACCTGTTTCAGGTTTACCCCACGGCGTAACGCCTGCTTCCCGAACCATATTGGTATCGAGATAAGTTCCGGGATGCAAACTGTTCACCGTAATTCTCTCACTCTTTAATTGTTCTGCAAGGTCAATGGAAAACATGATGAGAGCAAGCTTACTTTGACAATATGCTTCAACACCATCAAATTTTTTTTCGAGCATAATGTCATCAAAATGAATGGGCGCCTGTCCTGCAGAGCTTACGTTTACAATGCGTGAACCCGCTGAATTTTTTAAAGCAGGTAACAACAAATGCGTAAGAAGAAATGGAGCAAGATAGTTTACAGTTAAACGTGTTTCAGTTCCATCTTTACCATAACGCGGCGCAGCAAAACCGGCACCTGCATTGTTGATAAGCACATCGAGTTTATCGTGTTTTTCAAGAATATCGCTTGCAAGTTTTCTTACCTCATCAAGTGATGAAAGGTCAGCAACAAAGCCTTCGATATTTTTGTTGCCCGTTGTGTTTTTTATTTCATTCACAACGCTTACAACTTTGGTTTCATTTCTTCCATGGATGAGTATGTATGCATTTTGTTTTGCAAGTTGCAGCGCTGTTAGCTTACCGATTCCATCTGTAGCGCCGGTAATGAGTATTGTTTGTTCGTTCACAGGTTTCATTGTATTGATTGTTTATTGAAAAAAATTTATTGTGATTATTTTGTTGCCTTGGCGGGAAAGGCATATATCGCCTGCATAATATCGTTTCTTCCCCAATGGTCCATTTACATCTTTGGAGAAATTGCAGCCGCCGTATGATTGATAAAATTATCTGCTACAATTTCTTTTAAAACTTCTTTCTCTAAAACTCTTCATTAAATCGAAGGACTGCTTTTTTGTTTTGTTCTGTTATCATTTGTTGTTGATTAAAGCCCTATAAGGTTTTTGAACCTTATAGTTTTTTTGGGTTTATACAATTGTTTTTACAACTCCGCCATCTGCACGCAATGAAGCGCCATTGGTTGCAGATGCAAGCGGGCTCGCAACATATACAACCATATTTGCCACTTCCTCTGTTGAAGCAAATCTTTTTAGTAATGATGTTGGGCGTGCAGATTGAAAAAATTCTTTCTCTACTTCTTCTCTTGATTTGTTTTGATGTTTACCCAAATCTTCAATAAAATCTTTTACACCTTCTGATTTTGTGGGACCAGGCAAAACTGCATTTACAGTAACGTTGGTTCCTTTAGTTAACTCTGCTAATCCTCTGCTGATAGAAAGTTGTGCAGTTTTTGTCATGCCGTAATGAATCATTTCTTCGGGAATATTGAGTGCAGATTCGCTGGAGATGAAAATGATTCTTCCCCAATTTTTTTCAAGCATCTTTGGGAAATAATGACGGCTTAGTCTCACACCGCTCATTACATTTACTTCAAAAAATTTAAACCAATCTTCATCGGGAATATATGTAAATGCTTTTGGTTCGAAAATGCCAACATTGTTGATGAGAATATCAACAAAAGGTATTTGCTGAATGAGTTTATTTACTTCATCTGCTTTTGAAAAATCTGCTGCAACGCCAATTACTTTTGCATTCGGTGTTGCTTGCTTTAATTTTTGTATCGCTTCATCCACTCTTTGTTGTGTTCTTCCATTGATATAAACTGTTGAGCCTTCTTGCAATAATTTTTTAGTAATAGCAAAACCAATGCCTGCAGTAGAGCCGGTAACAAGTGCAGTTTTATTGTTTAATTGTAAGTCCATAGATTGTTTAATTGTGATAATTCATCTTCGTGCCAAACTTCTTTCAACACTTGTATATTCTTATTGTTAAATGCATAGTAGAAACTTTCAAGACATGCTAATGCTCCGTTTAACGATGCATCAGTTGCTTTGTTAAATTTATTCAAAGCATGAATGCCAAAAGTTTGAGTGAGTTTGGAAATATTCATAAATCTCCTAACCCAAATGTTTTAAAGTTTATGTGATTGTGAACAGCTTTGCATTGAAACGCCACAGATGCCAAACAATATACAGATAAAGTGATTGCGACGCAACGAAGATGCCATGAAACACCCTTGTTGGTATCATACAAAATATTCGACTAAATCACAAACTGATTTAATGATTCACCAGCTTCAATGCGCCTTCGCTGTAACGGTCGCCCACATTAGGATGACGTGCAACAATGTTCTCCATTTCTTCGAGGTCTTGCTTCGTTAAAACAATATCAACGGCGGCGGCATTTTCTTCGAGATATTTTCTGCGCTTAGTGCCGGGAATCGGAATCATATCGTCGCCCTGTGCAAGCACCCATGCAAGCGCAAGTTGGGCAGGCGTGCAATTCTTTGATGCGGCGAATTCTGCAAAATCATCAACCAGTTCTTTGTTGTTTTGCCAATGCTCATCGTCGAACCGCGGCAGAGTTCTGCGAAAATCATCTTGAGGCAATGCATCCTTGTCGTTTACTGTTGCAGTAACAAGTCCGCGTGCAAGCGGCGAATAAGGAACGAACGTAATACCAAGTTCACGAACAGTATCAAGAATTTCGCCTTCAATATCGCGTGTGATAAGTGAATACTCACTTTGCAGCGCCGCGATAGGATGTACTTTGTGTGCACGACGAATAGATTTGGCCGACGCTTCGGACAAACCGAGATAACGCACCTTGCCTTCTTTCACAAGGTTAGCCATAGCGCCAACCATGTCTTCAACAGGCACGTTGGGATCAATGCGATGTGCATAATAAAGGTCAATCGTTTCAATCTTCAAACGCATCAAACTTTTCTCTACAGCCTCTTTCACATAAGCAGGCGAGCCATCGAAGTAGGTAGCGGGTGAGCCGGCAAAACCCTGCTTACCATCCCTATACCTGAAACCAAATTTTGTTGCAAGAAAAATTTTGTTGCGATTGGGAACAAGCACTTTTGAAATAAGTTCTTCATTGTGCCCCATACCGTACATGTCGGCAGTGTCCCAAAAATTAATTCCCAGTTCGAGTGCGCGATTGAGTGTTGCGATAGATTCTTCATCGTTGCGAGGACCATAAGCGAAACTCATGCCCATACAACCTAAACCAATAGCAGAAAGTTGAATGCCTGTGTTTCCAAGTTGTCTGTATTTCATAAGTATAAATTTTATTTTTTTGAATAGTGATGAGCACCTTTCTATGAACAGTGTAAGAAATTATACACGCTTTTATAAGGATAATTTAGAAGACGCAAAATTATACAACGATATACAGGCGTAAATTGTTCAATTCAGAGAAAAAATTGTTCAAATCAAAGAAGATGAAGGTGGAAGGTTTAAGGCAGAAGGTATCTGCATAAATAAACAAAACAGGGTATTAAAAAACCACCGAATTTTTATGTGCATCGAGAACAGATTCAATAAAAGAATTGCATATTTCTTGCTGCTGCTTACGAAGTCTTTAAAAAAATCGGTGGAATTTTTCTATACTTTGTAACGAGTCGTACTATAAAAATTTATTCTCAACAAAGGCAAAATTTTATAGTTATTGATGGGAAAAACTTACCAACTCTTCACGTTCATGTCCACCTTTTGCTGTTTCTACAAGAATATTTCCAATGCCAGGCGCATAATATTTATACTCTATAACACCGGGTTCCAATCTTGAAAATTCTGCTGTTTTAACGCAGTTGTAAAAAGTGCCGAGATGAATTTTTACGGTAACATTTGTGTCTAAATTTTTTGCTGCATCTTCTGCAATGCCCTTAAGATATTCCTGACGATATGCTTGACCAAGATGCGCTCCAAAATCGGCAAACATAACAATGCCTGCGCAAGCGCCGTTAACGCCTGCTTCCCAGGAGCCTTCTGTAGTCCATCCTGTATCGGTTCTTGCTTTTGTATCTTCACCTAAATACCACACATTACCTTTTTTATCCTGCGCATACCAATCATAAGTTTCTTCTACTACAATGCCATCTTCTTTTACTACATCATACACCACTGTAGCGTCCACGCCTAAAATTTTTTTAGTGTCGTGCGTAACAGTTACAATTTGATGTTGCGTTATAATCTCGCCATCTTCCAATGTTTTTGTTACATACCGGTACGAAGTGCCCGGTATCCACGGCAAATAAGGGTTGTCAACTTTTTTTACAAAATTCGAGGGGTTAATTTCGGGGCAAGCAACGCTTAACGCAGATAAAATATCACTTGTTGCAGATGAGCTGTTCGATGGTTGTTCAGCGTTTTCTTTTTTACATGCTGCCATTACTGTTATTGCAGCAACGATCATACATAATGCAAATGTTTTCATTGTAGTTGATTTTAATGATGAAGAAATGTGGTGATGTTTTGCACTGTAGCTATCAGGTTTTGCGAGCAACACGTTGAATAAAAAAGACATCTTTACTAATAGAGATAACAATTTTTAAAAAATGGTTGGGTTTAAAATGCAACTTTTATTTCACCTTAATAAGTGGTAAGAATATTTTGAAATCAGTTGAATAAAATTTTTTCAGTACAGGCATTAATTTTTCATGGCATCTTGGTTGCGTCGCATTTCCTGTCTGCCGACAGGCAAGCTTTCATCTATTGTGCAAATAGCATCTGTAGGTTTCAGAGTTGAAGTTGCATATAAAATTGAAGTAGTTATTAAGTATAAGCTCCAAGGCTTATTTATTTTCCAAAAGAATGTTATAAATTTTACTAAAAGCTCTAACACAAAAGTTTTAGCCTTCGGAGCAAGAAATTATTTGCTTTCTCAATAATAACTTTCTTGCTTTTAAACAAATCAAAGTATTGGATGAATGTTTGTTTCCGATGAAAATCCACAAATATGAATGAATAAAATTTCGCACCACAGGAATGCGTCAGTTTGTTTCACGATTGTTTTCATATCACATTTTTACAGGTTTAAAAAATAATGCAGGAAATAATAAAATGGTTTTTTGAAGTGAAAATTATTTACAGAAACAAAATTTATTGTTAATCCCTGTGAAAGGTTTAAGGTGTAGGGTGGGGAAGCAACTTGACTATGGAACAAATAGCTCATTGCAATAAAAGGATTTATTATTAAAAATAAAAGCGCAGAAATAAAATCTGCGCTATCATGTTCATTCTATCCGTTCAACATCTATTGATGTGTCACTTTAATGAGTTCATCAACCTCTGTTCCGCCTCTTGTTTGCACTTCTTTTATTTCACCTATTCCCAGTGCATAAAATTTATGTGATACCACGCCGCGTTCTAATCTTGTAAATTCTTTTGTATCGAGACAATTATCAAAAGTGCCTAACCGAATTTTTACAGTGCTGTTTGTATTAATCACCTGTGCCTGATCTTCTGCTTCGCCTTTTAAGAATTCCTGATAATAGATTTCTCCGACATGTCTTTCAGGATGCGCCCACATAATAATACCTGCACAAGCGCCGTCAACACCTGCTTGCCATGAGCCTTCGGTGCTCCATCCGGTATCTTCCCGCTCTTTTGTGTCTTCACCAAAGTACCAAACGTTGCCATGTTTATCCTGTGCGTACCAGTCATACGTATCTTCTGTTACAGAACCTTCCACTTTTATTTGATCATGAACTACTGTGCAGGTAACACCAAGAATAACTTTTGTTTCAGAAGTTACTGTTACTACATCATGTTCTATTGAAACCTCGTCATCTTCTACAATTCTGTTGATGTAATAATATGTAGTGCCCGGTTTTAAAGGGAAGTATGGATTTCTTACTTCCTTTACAAAATTGGCGGGGTCAATTTCAGGACAGGCTTTACGACTGTTTTCTACAATATCATTTTGTGTTGCTGCATTGATTGAAGAAGATTGTGTGAATTCTTTTTTGCATGCAGTGAAGCTAATTATAGCAATAAGTACAATGAGTGTTTTACATGTTTTCATAGAAATTAATTTTAGAAATTAAAAAAAATGTACATTTTTTAAATTTTAGCCGGAATAAATAACAGATCGCTGCTGTTGAATAGAATTACTATCAGTACAAGAGTGCCCCGATGCAGCGCACAAAGCCTAACTCGGGGTTAATGACGACGCAACAGGTGATGCACAAAGAACTTCAGTTGGGCTCATAAAAGTCAGTAAAATCGCTAAAAAATTTTACTCCTACAATTTTATTCGCACTGATGCGCCAACACCCAAATTGATTGGATATGTTTTTACCGGTGTTCCTTTATTTACCGGTGTAACCGCATAACGCAAAACGGGATTAACACCTATACTGATATTTCTGTTAATACGATAAGCTGCTTCCGCCCCTGCCATGAGGGTGATGAAATTATTTTTTACACCTTCAATTCTTCCTATAGATTCAATTTCTGAAGCACTTGAAGTAGCGTAATCCACTTCTACCTCATCTTTTTGTATGGCATTGAAGGCAGCCCCCAACGTGCCACTGATGTTTATCTTGCCTTGTTTTAAATTTATTTTCATCAGCGCCGGAATTGAGATGTATTGAAGATGTATCATGGCGTGAATTATCGAGACGCTGTCGCCCTGCTGCGCCATGCCGGCTTTCTTTATTTCTGCAAAACCATAAGAAGTGACGAGTTTGAATTTGTAAAGCCCTGAATTATCAGGTACTGCCTTTACAATTGTAGGAGATACATTTGTGAATGCATTTGATAAAACAAGACCCGATTGCAGCGCATATTTTTTAGAAAGATTATACTCAAAAATCAAACCTGTGGTGTAAGACATATCAGGTTTTTCTCTTCCAGAATAATCTGATTTATTTTCATTATTGTATTCATACACTTGCTGCAACCGTTCTGCAACGTGATCTATAGTTGCAAAGGGTATAGCATAGAATGGATGCTTTTGTTTTGTAATAGTTTGCTTCGTAACACCACGGGATTTTTCCTGAATAAGATTTAACGGTATTCTGTTTTTTAGCACATTCGATAGAAGTACCGATGACGTTATGGTGTCTGCGTTAATATTTGTCCCTGAGGCCAAAATCAATAAAGATTCTTGTGTGTTGTTAGAAGTGTTAGGTGTGTTGTACAGCGGTATTATTTGGTTATAATCTTGATGTATTTTATCAGAAGCAATGAGAGTATTTTTCGATAGGGTTGTATTATCGTTTAGATTTTCTTTTGTAACTGCGTTGCCTTGTTTCACTTTTTCCTTATCGTGATTATATTCTTTTTTGTTGTTGTGCAGTTCAAACTTTTTGGCACTTTGAAAAGATTTATAAGCAATTTGCGTTTCGTCGTTGTTGTGTTTAAAAAATTGCAATGCGCCACTCAACAATAAACATGCGCAAGTAAGTACAATGCAGGTAACAGTTTTTTTAAGCGAGCCGTATTTTGATTTATACATTTCTGCATCTCTCCTGTTTAAATCATTTTCAATTTGCTGCCACATATCAGGTGGCGGCTCCTCTGTATAGTCTTTGAGGAATTGCGTAAAAATTTTGTCAATATCTTGTAGATTTTTATTCATGCACCGGAGTTTATGTTTGCAACAAAGATTTGTTCATGCAGTCTGCGTTGTAATAATACTCGTGCATCGTGCAAGTTAGATTTGGATGTGCCTTCAGAAATATTCAGCAGCTTGGCAATTTCACGGTGCTTCATTCCTTCAAATGCATACAGATTAAACACAAGACGGCACACAGTTGGCAAGCCTTGCACCAATTGAATTAACTCCTTTGCATTAATGTTGTCGAGAACCAAGTCTTTATCAATATATTCTTCAGGTATGTTATCGGCAGGCATTACTTTATACAAAAGATTTTTGCTCCTTAGCCTTTGCAATGCACAATTGATCATAATTCTTTTTATCCACGCTTCGAGTGTGCCGCTGAATTTATATTGATGAAGACAGGAAAACACTTTAATAAAGCCTTCCTGTAAAACTTCCTCCGCATCTTGCCTGTTTTTGGCATAGCGCAGGCACACAGCCATCATTACAGGAGCAAACTGTGTATATAATTTGTTTTGCATTGCACGATTGCCCGCAATACATTCTTTCACCAATTGTTTTTCACTGTTCAATATAAAAGCAGGTTTATTTAGCAAGGATGCTTTTTTTATTAAAATGGTTGGGGAGCTTCGAAAAAAATTTTTCAGCTAATAAGGTACGAAAAAAACGTTGTTATAGCTAAGGTGAGATTATAACACGAGGCAGGTTTTATTTTAAGGAACCGGCAATAGTGAGTTCGGTTAATTGTCGTTGCGCATTCCGTTTTATCTGCGGAATATGAATTGAGCTTTTTAAAAAAATAAAAATTGCGCTTCGATTTTTTAACAGGGCTATATATTATGAAACATTATTGATCAAAGCAATCTTTTATCATAAGGCTTTTCTACTTATTGTTGCAAACATTTTCCGGTGTTGCTGGGACAAAGAAAGAAGGAAAATATGGGGCAGAGTTTACCCAAAATATAAATAGTTCTGCAACCTTTGCCCGGGCTTTGTAAGAAACAGAAATTGATATTCCGGTTAATGAACTGCCCGCAACGATTGTTTCTTATATTCAATCACATGGCGCAGGAAGAGCAAGAGGAAGAGTGACAATAGTTTGCAATTTAAAATAAGCAGATGCTTCCTTTGTCGGCATGGCAAGCCAAAAAATAAATAAAAGAGATAATTAAAATTCCATCAAGAAATTAAGCTTGTTGTGTTGAACAGAATTACTAATGATAAAAAATTATATAAAGAAGTTTAATGCAGAATCCAAAGTTGGTATCCTCCTCGGACGGGCAGGGTGGATTGCGCAATAAACAATAAAACGTACAAAGCGTGTGATGCAAAAAAAACTTCGCAGTACCAATACAACTCGGTTCATAAAAAACATAAACACACAAAACTTCTAAATATACCCCAATATCTTCAACATACTTTGTGCAGATTGCTCCTTTGCATAAAGCCAATCGGTAAGCTTGCCGTTCTTATCATGTCCCACAATCACATGTTTGGGCGAGGGAATAAGACAATGTTTTATGCCGCCATATCCGCTTATCTGGTCTTGATAGGCACCCGTATGAAAGAATCCAATATACAAAGGCTCCTTATCATCATCAGCAGGTGGTCGTCGTGCATTATCGGGGGGAACACCATTTGAAGCACTTTGGGCTGAAGTAATTTTTGGAAGAAAAACCTCGTTAATATGTTCTTCGGAATCATAATAATCATGACTGTCACAAGTGATTCCGCCTAACACCACGCGCTGATAATCGTTGTCCCACTTATTTATCGGCAACAATAAAAATTTTTCACCGATTCCCCATGTATCGGGCAATGTAGTAATGAACGACGAATCTATCATATACCAAATCTCACGGTCGTTCTGAATCTTTTGACCAACAACACTGTAAATATGCGCCATGCTCTCCCCTACCGTATAACTTCCAAACTCCGTATAAATATCAGGCATCGGAACATTCGCACGTTTACAGCCTTTCTTGATGTTACTTACAATTTCATTTATCATGAACTGATAATCGTACTCAAAACCGAGCGAGTGTTTTATCGGAAATCCACCACCGATATTTATAGAATCAAGTTCAGGACAAATCTTTTTCAACTGGCAATAAAGATTGATGATTTTATTCAACTCACTCCAGTAGTAAATATCATCTTTAATGCCTTTGTTCAAAAAGATGTGCAGCATTTTTAACTGAAACTTGTTCTCATAACCTTCAATCTGATCAACATAAAATTCAAGAATATCTTTTGCCCTTATGCCAAGCCGCGATGTATAAAAAGGAAAGCTCGGTTCTTCTTCAGCAGCAATGCGAATGCCCAATTTAAAGGGTTGTCTTACGCTGCGTTTATACGATTCAAGCTCTTGTATGTTGTCAAGAACTGGAATAACATTTTTAAAGCCGGTGTTGATGAGCCGAGCAATGCGCGATGTATAAGATTTTTGTTTATAGCCATTGCAAATAATAACGGTATCTTTTGTAATTTTTTTTCTCTCGTACAGCTTGTTAATTATTTCAATGTCGTATGCGTAAGATGTTTCAAGATGAATATCGTGTTTCAGTGCTTCTTCCACCACAAAAGAAAAATGCGAACTTTTGGTGCAGTAACAGTAATAGTAATCGCCCGTGTACTTATGCTTTTTGATCGCTGCAGCAAACATCTTTTTCGCCTTATTTATTTGCTGACCTATTTTAGGCAGATAAGTAAGCTTCATTGGCGTGCCATATTTTTCAATCAGTGGTTTCAGGTCAAGCCCGTTAAACTCAAGATAACCATCGTCTCCAACATCAAAACCTTCCTGCGGAAAATGGAAAGTTTGCTTCACCAGAGCGGTGTAAGTATTATTCATCCCTGCGGGTTAGTTGTTTAATGAATAAAAATTTTTCAATGTGCAAAAATAACTTTTTGAGCAAAACGTCAAATAAAAAAACCGGAGGGTATGTAGCTCCGGTTTGAAATGTGTTTGTAAGCTTTAGAATTTTCTTTTCGTATAATACCAGCAGCGGGATTTTATGGCATCGTCCCTTGCGTCGCAATCACTTTATCTGTAGAATATGTGGCATCTTTAGTTTCCTGAAAAAAAATCTCCCTAACTAAATTGAATCAACTCTGTGCGACGTACGAGAAAATTATTTTACAGAATCAATTAATGCTTTAAAGCTCGCAGGTTCATTCATCGCAAGGTCTGCAAGAATTTTGCGGTTTATTTCGATGCCTTTTGTATTCAGCTTGTTGATGAATTCGCTGTATGTTAAACCTTCTGCTCTTACAGCAGCGTTGATGCGTGCAATCCAAAGCTGGCGGTATTCTCGCTTTTTATTTTTGCGACCCACGTAGCTGTAGGTCATACCTTTTTCAACAATATTTTTTGCAACGGTATAAACGTTTTTACGTTTACCATAGAATCCTTTTGCTTGATTAAGAATTCTTTTTCTTCTTGCTCTTGAGGCAACAGCATTTACAGAACGAGGCATGATAAATTATTTTAGATTTTTAGATTTCGGATTTACGATTTGTCCGTTCCAAAAAAGTGTTAATGTAATAGTTTTAGGAATCACTTAGCGGAGACGCAATAAGCGTAAAACAAAGTCGCGATTGGCATCGCTTACTTTACCTTTTTTTCGAAGAGCTCTTTTGCGTTTTGTAGATTTCTTAGTAAGAATGTGTCTTTTGTAAGCTTTCTGATGGGTGATTTCGCCTGTAGCCGTCACCTTAAAGCGCTTCTTGGCGCTGGAGTTTGTTTTTACCTTTGGCATTTCTATAATCTGTTACGATTACTCCCTGCTGGCGTTTCCGCACCTGCGGAACCCTTGTAGAGCCTTGTGGGAAATGGGCGGCAAAAGTATAGGAAAATGTTGAAATAAACAACAGGAGTGGATTAGAATCTTAAGTTTTATTGCAAGGTGAGAAGAAAGCGTAAAACAATTTAAATCGCCATATGAGCAAGCCCGAAAGGGCTTCAATGTAAATAGCTCTGAATGAAATTCAGAGTCAATAAGCAAACATATATATCACACAACTCCGAAGGGGTTGAATCTTTCGTTGCTGCTCGGAATCGCATTGGAATGAAGGGTGATCTGTAGTGACGGAATACAATATTTATTTTATTCAACCCTTTCAGGGTTGATGTTCTTATTTCGGTTTTTATTTTCCTTAGATTGCATCTATGGTTATTCATATTGAACCCCTTCGGGGTTATTCCATTATAATGTCTATTTCATTTTTTATTCAATCTCATCAAATAATCATATCTGGAAAAAATTCTTGTTAAAAAATAAATGAATAACACTCAAAGAACTAATCGAAATCTACATCCCTTCAACAAACTTATTTTGCAGATTCCGTTTTTTACTTTTAATTCGATTGTTTGACCTTGTTGCTTGCCAATAATTCGCTACGATGTCTGATACTGCTGAATAACGATAAGAACGTACAAGTGAGTCCGCGACTAAGTCGGGATTATAATGACACAACAAAAGCATCATAGCAGCAACAAAGCCGGCTACATAAAAATCATTATAAAATTATCATGGGAAGATTTTCTGATTCAACAAATCAGCACGATTCGCTTGTTAACATCAACAGTGGCGACAAAGAAAAAAATACGTACGATGCAATTGTGATCGGCTCGGGTATTTCGGGCGGTTGGGCTGCAAAGGAGCTTTGTGAAAAAGGTTTGAAAACACTGGTACTTGAGCGCGGCAGAAATGTGGAGCACATAAAAGATTATGTAACGGCAAACACGCCGCCGTGGGGGTTTTCGCATCGCGACCAGTTACCGAAAAAATTTGTTGATGCGAACCCGCAGCTTTGCCGCGCAGGCGTGGTTTCGGAAAGCATTAAACATTTTTTTGTACAAGATAAAGAGCATCCGTACTTAGAGGAGAAGCCTTTTACGTGGGTGCGTGGTTATCAGGTGGGTGGCAAGTCTATGTTGTGGGCACGATGGACACAACGCTGGAGTGATTTGGATTATGAAGCAAATGCGAAAGAAGGTATCGGTGTAGATTGGCCCATTCGTTACAAGGATATTGCACCGTGGTACTCTTATGTAGAAAAATTTGTGGGCATTAGTGGCAACCGCGATGGTTTGCCACAAATTCCAGATGGAGAATATATGCCACCGATGGAAATGAATTGTGTTGAGAAACATTTTAAACAAAGCATTGAAACCAATTATCCGGGAAGGCATTTGGTGATTTCACGCACGGCAAATGTTACAAAACAATTGAATGGTCGCGGACCTTGTCAGTACAGAAATTTATGTTCGCGTGGATGCCCGTTTGGTGCGGCTTTCAGCAGTTTGTCCGCAACATTGCCTGCAGCAAAAGCCACCGGTAATTTAACGATACGTCCTTTCTCTGTTGTTCATTCCATTATTTATGATGAGCGAAAACAAAGGGCAATAGGTGTTCGTGTTATTGATACAAACGCAAAACAGTCAACAGAATTTTATGCGAAAGTTATTTTTGTCAATGCAAGCACGATCAACACTGCGTTGATATTATTAAACTCAACTTCGTCACGTTTCCCAAACGGACTTGGTAACGATAGTGGTGTGCTTGGTCATTATTTGATGGATCATAATTATCGTGCTCGTATCAATGCAAAGTATTACGGTTTTGAAGACCAATATTATTATGGCAGAAGACCAACAGGCACCTATCTGGCCCGGTTTAGGAATTTTCAAAGCGATAAACAAAAAGACTTTTTACGTGGCTATGCATACGCCTGCGGTGCCTCGCGAGATACGTGGTATAAACAAAATGATTTACCCATCGGTACGGAATTGAAAGAAGATTTATCAGAACCGGGACCTTGGAATATATGGATGGTGGGTATGGGTGAATGTCTGCCGTACTATGAAAACAAAGTAACATTAAACAAGGAGAAAAAAGATGATTGGGGAATGCCACTGATTGAAATAGATGCGCAGTTTAGAACCAATGAAGATGTAATGACAAAAGATATTTTAGCTCAAGCTGCTGAAATGCTGGATAAGGCTGGATTTAAAGATATTCAAACACAAGACCCGCCGCATATAAAAATTGGGCACGGCATACATGAAATGGGCACGGCACGAATGGGTCGTGATCCAAAAACTTCAATTCTCAATGGCTTTAATCAAATGCATGCAGTAAAAAATGTTTTTGTAAGTGATGGTGCGTGTATGACAAGTGGGGGTTGTCAAAATCCTTCGGTTACATATATGGCGCTGACTGCACGTGCTGCAGATTATGCAGTGAATGAGTTAAAGAAGATGAATATTTAATGGTGCTAATTAGCTAATACGCTGATGTGCTAATTAGAATAATAAATCTAATGCAGTCAAGTTCAATAATATTCAGAAAGTACAGGAGTGCGACGCAACAGAAGTTTAATTCATATTCTATTGCCGGACACATAAAAAAATAAAGAATAAAATACTATCGAGCTTAATATTTTCTTCCAACAAAAAAACAGCAAACCTTCTTCATCTTACAATTTATTTTTAGGTTATTACTTATTTTATTTCTTTTATCAGTTGAACGATAGCTTCAACACTTTCAGCGATTTCATTTTATACGGCGATATAGAGAAATGTACATTTGTTTTACACCATTTAAAGCTCCCCGTTTTATTAAAAATCTAAAAAACCATAATTCATGCTGCAAACAGATGAACAGTATTTATTTTTGCTGGAATTTAAAAGAGTGTATATCAAAAGAGAGTCCAGCAATTCGGGTATTTTTTATTATAAGCGCGGTATTTTTTTAAAATTTTTGTGCGATGGTTATTATAAGGTTTACAATAACGACATGCAATTCATGGGCACCATTAATGATCTTTATCGTTTACAATTATTATTGGTTATAAAACAATATCCGTTAAATATGAATTAACGTTTAACTGCAGTTGTATCCTAATCCATTTTGTAACGTTTTTAATGCTGGCACAAACTTAAATTCGGCTAAACGATTGCTTTATTTCATTCACCGATTTCTTTTGAATAAGAGCCTATAACATTCTAAATTCATTTTCTAAACCTTTTAATTCCTGACTATGATTACTAAAATATTTCAAGGCCCTAAAAACATTGTTGAAGAACAACTTGCTGCCTACACTTTATCTCTGCCTAATGTTCACAGCGTTTCTCTTACTACCACTCTTATAGAGGGATTAGAAAAAAATCTGCCTCGCGTTATTTATTTAACAGTAATAGTGATGCATGAAGAAACCACAGCCAAGAATGGAACTGATACGATGAATATTAATAAATTGCGTGAAATAAATAAGATATTATACCAAACTTCTGAAGTGAAAACTGATACAAAAATGGCATAACTCAACATACTGCAATTAGAATAAAATTTTCTAATTTTAGGGCGACTGAAATTTAACTCAAACGTATGCAAGGCTTCGTTTTTTACGGAGCCTTTTTTATTGTTTTTAAATTGTTCAAAAAAAAACAGTTGCCTTTTATTTACACGATCTTTGTTACTATTGAGATTTATAATAGTTGTTGAAGAGTCGCATAAACAAAAATGAAGGCCGCTGCATTAACAGGTTACGATATAATTTATAAATGGTTTGTTTCTAAAAACCTTACTCCATTTGCATTTCAGGAAGAAACGTGGCGACAGATAATTCACGGTAAAAGCGGTTTGGTAAATGCACCTACAGGTTGCGGTAAAACGTTTTCTGTTTTTATGGGTGCATTGATCCGTTTCATCAACGATAATCCTCACGCCTATACTTCTAAAAAGAACAATGGTTTGCAACTTCTTTGGATAACACCACTTCGCGCACTTGCAAAAGATATTGCCCGCGCTATGCAAGAAGTGATCACAGATCTTAACATTCAATGGAAAATAGCGGTGCGCAATGGTGATACGGACCTTGCAGAACGGCAACAACAAAAACGCAACATGCCTGAAGTGTTAATTATCACTCCTGAAAGTTTGCATTTATTACTCGCACAAAAAGGTTATCCTGATATTTTTAAAAATCTTAAAATTATTGCTGCTGATGAATGGCATGAATTGCTTGGTAGCAAAAGAGGCGTGCAGGTGGAGTTGGCAATAAGTCGCATTGTTGGATGTTCCGAGTTAAATAGTGGAAGTTTATTATTGAATGATGAAACACAAAACACAAAACCTAAAACACAAAACATTTCTGTTTGGGGCATCAGTGCAACCATTGGCAATCTTGAAGAAGCAAAAGATGTTTTGTTAGCTCCGCTTAAGCAAGAAGGAATAATTATAAAAGCTAATCTCAATAAACAAACCGAGGTTTTTTCCATCATTCCTCCCGAAATAGAGAAATATCCGTGGTCTGGTCATCTCGGTTTAAAACTTGCCGAAAGGATTGTTCAAATAATTGATGAGAACAACACCACGCTCGTATTTATCAATACACGCGGTATGAGTGAGCGCTGGTATCAAACTTTATTAAACATTGCACCGCATCTTGCGGGCGCTATTGCATTGCATCATGGAAGTATTGAACGTGAGTTGCGCACATGGGTTGAAGAAGCATTGCATGCACAAAAGTTGAAGGCCGTTATTTGCACTGCCAGTCTTGATCTTGGCGTAGATTTTCGTCCTGTTGATACGGTTGTGCAAGTAGGTTCTCCAAAAGGTGTTTCAAGATTTTTGCAACGCGCAGGTCGCAGTGGTCACCGCCCCGGTGAGGTTAGCAGGATTTGGTTTTTGCCCACACATTCCCTCGAATTAGTAGAAGCTGCTGCATTAAAAGAAGCTATTAAAGAAAATGTAATCGAGAGCCGCGAACCCATGATGCTTTGTTTCGATGTGCTTATTCAATATCTCTGCACACTTGCAATTGGCGAGGGTTTTCGTGAAGAAGAAATTTTTGAAGAAGTAAAATCAACGCATTGTTATGCCGATATAACAAGAGATGAATGGAATGAAGTGTTGTACCACATTACGAATGGCGGCAGGGCGCTGGAGAACTATGATGAATATAAAAAAGTGGAAGTAGAAAATGGTTTGTATAAAATTCGTAATCGTGGTATCGCTATGCGTCATCGCATGCAAATCGGTACAATTGTAAGCGATGCAATGATGAAAGTAAAATTCATGAGCGGTGGATACATTGGTGTGATTGAAGAGTATTTTGTCAGCAGATTAGAGCCGGGTGATGTATTTACATTTGGGGGTTACAATCTTGAGCTGGTAAGCATAAAAGATATGACCGCTTTTGTTAGAAAATCAAAAGCAAAAAAATCAATTGTTCCAAGCTGGATGGGAGGAAGAATGAGTCTTACCGCCAATCTTGGAATGATGTTAAGAAGAACTTTCAATAAAGTTGGTTCATGGTCTAATCATGGGGAACTCGATATTGAACTAAAAGCACTGCAACCGTTATTCGATTTGCAAAAAGAACTATCATACATTCCTCAAGCAAATGAATTACTCATAGAGCATCTTGAAGACCGAGATGGGTATCATTTGCTTGTATATCCATTCGAAGGCAGGCAGGTGCATGAAGCTATGAGTTCATTAATGGCATATCGCATCAGCAAAATAACACCTATCAGTTTTTCAATTGCGATGAGTGATTACGGTTTTGAGTTGATGAGCGATAAACCTATTCCCGTTGATGATATAAATGCACACGAACTTTTTACAACAGATAATTTAATTGCAGACATACAAAAGAGTGTGAATGCAGTCGAAATGGCTATCAGAAAATTCCGCGACATTGCAACAATCGGTGGTTTAATTTTTCAGGGTTATCCCGGCGAACAAAAAAAGGCACGTCACTTGCAAGCCTCTGCAGGATTACTTTTCAGAGTTTTAAGTGAACATGATCCAAACAATTTATTATTGCGACAAGCATACAACGAAGTCTTCGCGCAGCAAATGGAAGAGCAGCGTTTACGGGATGCATTACAACGTATTCAAAACAATCGCATTGTCATTATGTTTCCAGAAAGACTCACGCCTCTCTCGTTTCCTATCATCGTTGATGGTCTTAGCCGTTATAACCTTTCTTCCGAAAAACTGGAAGATAGAATTCATCGCATGAGGCAGCAGTTAGAAAACTGAATATTCAAGAAAATTTTCACATTTCACGACGGATGAACCACAATTGAAAATTGACGATTGACGATTCACGTTTTTAATTATAAATTGCGCATCAGTGTCCTAACTTAGGCTTCAACATCATCTTTCACCACCAGAACTACTATGAAGAAAAGAACATTCGTTAAACTTTCTGCCGCATTGCTTTCAACACCATTAATGTCTCCGCTTGCATCTTTTGCACAAGACGAAAAATTAAAAAACTGGGCAGGCAATTTGGAGTATGGCACTAATAAAATTGATTATCCAAAATCTGTTGAAGACATTCAGCAAATTGTAAAAAAATATCACAAGGTAAAAGTCCTTGGCACAAGACATTGCTTCAACCGGATAGCAGACAGCAAAGACAATTTTATTTCGCTTAGAGACATGAATAAAATGATTTCGCTTGATGCAACGGCACGAACTGTTACCGTTGAAGGCGGAATGAAATACGGCGAATTATGTCCCATATTGAATGACAAAGGTTTTGCGCTGCATAATCTTGCGTCGTTGCCACATATTTCTATAGCCGGTGCTATCACTACTGCCACACATGGTTCAGGCGTGAAAAATAAAAACCTTTCGTCCGCTGTTGCAGGTTTGGAAATTGTTAATGCCAATGGTGAGGTAATAACTCTATCAAAAAAAGATGAAGAAAAATTTTATGCAACCGTTACCTGCTTAGGTGCTCTCGGAGTAATAACAAAAGTTACACTCGAGATTCAACCCACATATATGATGCGGCAACATGTATATGAACAACTTCCTCTTCAACAACTGAAAGAACATTTTGACGAGATCATGTCTGCAGGCTATAGCGTTAGTCTTTTTACCGATTGGCAAAGTGAGAACATAAATGAGGTTTGGATAAAGAGCCTTGTCAGTGATGCATCAAACAGTAAAGCAAAAACAGAATTCTTCGGAGCTAAACCTGCAACAAAAAATGTTCATCCTATTATAGATTTATCTGCCGAAAACTGCACAGAGCAAATGGGAGTGCCCGGCGCTTGGTACGAGCGGTTGCCTCACTTTAAAATGGGTTTCACGCCAAGCAGCGGCAAAGAATTGCAGGCAGAATATTTTGTTCCTCATCAACATGCTGTTGATGCCATTCTCGCGGTTCAACGAATGGGAAAAGAAATAAGTCCTCATCTTTTTATTTCAGAGATACGCGCAATTGATGCTGATAATTTATGGATGAGTCCTTGCTACAAACAACCAAGCGTAGCTATTCATTTTACATGGAAACAAGAGTGGGATGCAGTAATTAACCTGTTGCCTAAAATAGAAAAAGAGCTTGCACCATTTAATGCAAAACCACACTGGGGAAAGTTATTTACAATCAATGCATCACAATTTGAACAACTTTATGAAAAGATGCATGATTTTAAAAACACAATTGCACAATACGATCCCGCTGGAAAATTTAGAAATGAATTTTTAGAAAAGAATATTTATGGTGCTTGAAGTTGCTTACATTACGTAAGCTTTTTATACATTAAATGTCTTCACTTCTGTCTTCTGCTGCCATTGGAATTTGGAAATAATTCTTTGCGTTGTAATAACAAATGTCCCGTATAACTTTACCAGTCCATTCAATATCACCGGGTAATTCGCCGTTCTCAATTTCTTCACCAAATAAATTGCATAAGATTCTTCTGAAGTATTCATGGCGTGGATAAGATAAAAAGCTTCTTGAATCGGTTAGCATTCCAACAAACTTGCTAAGTAAACTCATGTTTGATAAAGTGTTTAACTGTTGTGTCATTCCCTCTTTTTGATCAAGAAACCACCATGCAGAGCCCCATTGAATTTTTCCTGCAACGGAGCCATCATTAAAGTTGCCGATCATGGTTGCCATCATCGCATTATCGGCTGGGTTAAGATTATAGAGAATCGTCTTTGCAAGCATGTTCTCCGCATCAAGTCTATCAAGAAATTTAGAGAGAGCATTTGACGAAATACTGTTACCAATTGAATCCCAACCCGTATCTGTTCCCAATTGCAACATCATTCTTGAATTGTTATTGCGTAGTGCGCCTAAATGAAATTGTTGCACCCAGCCTTTTGCAAAATGCATTTTTGCAAATTCAATCAGCATTGCAGATTTAAACTTCAATTGCTCCTTGGCATTAAGCGGAATACCCGATCTTATCGTTAGAAAAATGTCTTGTATTTCTTCATAAGTAAAATCTTCTGAATACACTTGTTCTAACCCATGATCTGCAATTATGCAACCCATTGATGCAAAGTAATCGTGACGTTGTTGAAGTGCTCTGTAAAAATTATCATAAGTGTTTATAGAAAACCCTGAAACTGCTTCGAGTTTACTTACATACTGATTAAATGTTTCAACATTCTCCACCTGCATTGCTTTATCAGGACGAAAAGTTGGCAACACTTTAATCTCAAATTCATCATCCTGAATTTTTTGGTGAAATTCTAAAGTATCTGTTGGATCATCTGTAGTGCAAACCATTTCAACTTTCATCATGCGTAAAAGGTTACGAATAGAATATTCTTTTGAACGCAACATTTCAGAACAAGAATCATAAATGTTTTTTGCGGTGGAAGGAGAAAGAATTTTGTGTTCATTAAAATAACGTTGCAACTCAAGATGCGTCCATTGATATAAAGGGTTTCTTAAAGTATAAGGTACTGTTGCAGCCCAAGCTTCAAATTTTTCATAGTCGCTTTTATTGCCGGTGCAGTAACTTTCATCAACTCCGTTCGTACGCATGGCTCGCCATTTGTAATGATCGCCATATAGCCATGCTTGTGTAAGATTTTCAAAATTTATATCGTCTGCAATTTGTTGCGCCGGAAGATGCGAATGATAATCTATTATCGGCAGATATTTTGCAAACTCGTGATAAAGCTGTTGAGCAGTTTTGGTTTGCAATAGAAAATTTTCATCGAGAAATTGTTTCATAAGTTTTTGGTAGCAAGCTTTGTAATACTATTAAGCTTTCGTTGTGTCATTATAATCCCAACTTAGTCGCGGACTCACTTGTGCGTTCTGTTCTCTATTCAGCTTTTGCAAACAGCGATTTGTAAATTCCCATCTCTAATCCTCGTAACTCTGCAAGACCTCTCAATCTTCCTATCGCAGAATAGCCCGGATTTGTTTTCTTCTTCAAATCATCGAGCATTTGATGTCCATGATCAGGGCGCATAGGAAGTGATACTTTTCTTCTCCGCATTACTTCCAATAATTTTTTTACAACTGAATACATGTCAACATCTCCTTCTAAGTGATTGTCTTCATAAAAATCTCCATACTCATTTCTTCTTGTACTGCGTAAATGAACAAAATGAATTCTGTCGCTAAACTGCTCTATCATTTTTGGTAGGTTGTTATCAATCCGTACCCCAAAAGAGCCGGTGCAAAAACACAAACCATTATTTAAGGAAGGAACTGCATCAACCAGTTGCTGCACTTGCCTTGCAGTACAAACAACTCTTGGTAAACCAAGAATGCTGTAAGGCGGATCATCAGGATGAATTGCCATCATTACGCCTGCTTCTTCAGCAGCAGGAATTATTTCTTTTAAAAAATAAATAAGATGTTGCTGCAGTTTTTGTGTGTCAATATTTTTGTAAGGCTCAAGCGCTTTACGAAAATCATTCATGGTAAATCCTTCTGAACTTCCCGGCAAACCTGCAATAATATTTCGTTGCAGTTGTTCTATTTCCTCATCACTCATAGCTTCATATCTTTCTTTTGCTCTGTTTAATTCTTCCCATGTATAATCGTGTTCTGCGTTTTCTCTGCCGAGAATATACATATCAAAAGCTACAAAAGCCGCCCGCTCAAAACGAAGCGCTTTGCTGTCATCGGGCATTGTGTAAGAAAGATCTGTTCTGGTCCAATCAAGCACCGGCATGAAATTATATGTTACGATGTTGATGCCACACGCTGCAAGATTATAGAGTGTTATTTTATAATTCTCGATATACTTTTTAAAATCGCCGGTTTGCGTTTTAATGGCTTCGTTTACAAATACGCTTTCAACAACATCCCATGTTAAGCCAATTGCCTCAATTTCATTTTTGCGTTTCAAAATTTCATCAACGTTCCAAACTTCGCCGGCGGGAATATGATGCAAGGCAGTAACGACTCCGCTGCAGCCTGCTTGTTTAATATCCCATAAGCTAACCGGATCGTTTGGACCAAACCAACGCATAGCTTGAGTGAAAAGATAAGCCCCATCCCAACCTTCCCCAACAAGGAAGGAGTTAGAAGCAACATCACTGGTTGTAGCTTGATTCATTAAATGAGATTCTTGTTGCCCGCGAAGATATGTAGTAGTATTACACAAGAAACAAGTTTACAAAGAAACAATAGTTGCTGCAAAATGGTCAAACCACTACAGTGGTCAACCAATAGGAAACAATTGAGACTTCGCAGCTTCAGAGGTTGAATCAATGCCTTGAAGAAAGGGAAAATCACTTAAGATTATTTCACTCCTTTATCAGGATTCCACCAGCCTTTCATTTTTCTTATGTAAATAATTTGACCGGTATGATAAGCATTGTGTGTACCGATATGTGCAATGGCAGAGTACCATGATTGTAACTTTGCATCCTCCGCCGCTTCAATTACTTTTTCCAATTCGGTTAAAACACTGTCCAATCTTTTTACTGTGGCTGGCCATGAATTTTGATCAACAGGTGAAAATGTTTCTTTGTTGTCACCGCTGTAAGCCGGCACTTTTTCTCCTTTGAATTTTGCGAGTTGTTGTGTATTCCAAAATATAAGATGCGTGGCGAGTTGTGCAATAGAATGATTCTCACTGTTGTCTTTCCAGTTTGCCTGATCCGGTGTTAAACCTTCGATAGAAATATTTACCGGAACGAACCAATCTTCTGTGTTGTGTGTTGTACGAAGTTGTTCTAATAAAATTGATTTTAGTGTTGGAGCTTTATCATTTTGTGCATACGCAGCAGATAAAGTGAACGAAAGCAGGAGAATAAAAAAGTATTTCATAGACGAATGTTTAAGTGAAAAAACTGCTGATAAAAATAAAAGAGAAGGCTTTCATTAAGATAGAATTTGTGTATTCGTGCGGAAATATTTACAGTCGGTAAATATTAATTATCAAGTTCAACTAATCTTCAGGAACGATAAATTTTTCAAGCTCTTTAGCTCTTGCCGGAGGCACAAATAAAATATCGGAAGAAGCAATTTCTGCAAGGGTTAATTTATCGGCACTAATAAGTTTATTATTGCGCAAATGATATGCCTTATACCCAATCTCCGAAAAATAAGAAAGCATTATAGGTAATTGTTCGCCCCAAGTTTCTAATTGAACAAGGGGAAAGTGTTTTTGCAGTATAGGTTTTAGTTCAGGTAAAACAACCGTTTCATAACCTTCAATATCGCATTTAATGTAATTGAGTTTTGAAAGGTGGGTAAAAACTTCACTTCCTTTTTTTATTTCGCTTTCAAACACTAATTGTTCGTTACTGATGTTTTTATCATCTAAAATAGTAACCGTACCATGCCGTAAATAAGTGAGCTTTTGGAGCATCGGCGGCATGCCCAGTTTTACGCGACCTTCATTACTGTTGCCTAGAGCAAAAGGACATACAATAATATTTTTTTGTTTTGGTAAAATTTTCTCGAGAAGATTTCTGTATGGTGTTACAGGCTCGATACTGTATAAGCTTCCGGTTTCATTTATGATATTTGCAAAAACATAGCTGAAGTATCCAAGGTTAGCGCCAATATCAATAATGGTGTCATCCGGCTTTACAATCTTCTTTACAAAATAATGCCATCTGTATTTGCTGCTTAGTTTTAATAGTCGTGTTTTATAACCAAACAAATATAGCGTTTGCAACAAGTTCAGGTATTTTTTTAACCCGAGTGTTTTATATAACCAAGCTTTTATTGAATCAGCCATTCGCAAAGATTATTTTGAAAATTCTTCAAAGATGCCGGAGAAAAATCAAATCACAAATAACAAGCTCTAAATAAAATATCAAATGCCAAAAACAAGCTATAAATAAATTACAAATTGTATAGTCAAAACAAGCACTTCGTATTGAGATTTTTGATCTCTATATTATTTTGATATTTGAATTTTAGCTCTTTTAATTTATTTGAATTTTGGTTCTTGTTATTGATTCTTTAAACTCAGATCATTTTTACTTTTTAAAGACATTCAGGCAATAAAAATTAGATTTTTTTTATGTTTATTGTCTAATTTTGAGCCTCCAATAATTAAACACCCAACTATGACAAACACTCTCGATTTTAACCAGATGTTGTTAACCAGCGCAGAGTTCTTAAAACCATTTGCAGCAACACTTACCAGAGATTTAGAAGATGCAAAAGACCTTTTTCAGGAAACGGTGTACAGAGCTTTAGCAAACAAAGAAAAGTATATTTCCGGCACTAATATTAAGGCGTGGTTATATACTATTATGCGCAACATTTTTATAAACAATTATCGCCGAAAGTCTAAGACACAGGTTGTTTTAGACAATACTCCAAACGATTTTTTTCTCAATTACAATACCGTCACCGTGCCAAATGCCGCTATTGCTAATATCAATATAAAGGATATTCATAAAGCCATTTTTGAACTCCCTGAAATTTTTAAAAAACCCTTTGTTCTCTATTTCGACGGCTATAAATACAATGAGATTTCTCATATTCTGAAAGAACCGCTTGGTACTATCAAGAGTCGTATTCATTTTGCACGGAAACTGTTGAAAAAACAGATTGAAAGATTTTAAAATAATTCACTTCGGAAATTTCAAATTGTTGAATTGTGCACTAAAATCCTCATGCACACACAACGGTAAAAATTATTCCACGTTTATTGTTATCAATTTATTGTAACGAAGATTAACCTGATGTTGGAGTAAGTGAACGACCTGCAATTTTGCTGAATAAAGAACAAGATGTACAAGTGAGTCCGCGACTAAGTCGGGATTATAATGACACAACGAAAGCATTATAGCAGCAGTGCAGCTTAGTTCATAAAAATCAAATTACTTACACTTATGCAGCATAATATTTCATTCGCTCTTTTGATGTACGTTTGAAAAAAATTTTTTTCTGAAAAGGCGATACAAAATATTACTCAACTACATTATTGGTCCGCTGCTCTTTGTTGTGCTTTCCATTTCTATTTATTATAAAGTTAAGCACCAGGCGAGCCTGCAAGAAACAAAGGAGATGCTCCGGGGTGCAGTTTCCGGAAACAATGTATGGCTTATTGCTCTTCTTGTTTTATTGATGATCGCAAACTGGGGCATTGAAGCAAGAAAATGGCAAATACTTGTATCCCGCATTGAACGTGTGAAGTTTCTTACTGCATTTGGCGCGGTGCTATCCGGCTTATCATTTTCATTATTTGTTCCTAATGGGATTGGTGATTATGCAGGAAGAATTTTGTACATGCATGAAGGCAATCGCCTCCGCTCTATTACATTAACGCTTGTGGGCAGCATGGCGCAGTTAATAGTAACGCTTACAGGCGGATTAATTGCATTACTTTATTTGCGCAACAACTCGTGGCATGCATCAGAACAATTTCAGGGCTTATCTTTTTTTTGGATAAATGGAATTATTTTCATGATTGCGATGGGCGCACTGTTGATGCTCTTTATTTATTTTAAACTAAACTGGCTAACGGTTATGTTCGAAAAAATTCCGTTTGTATATAAATACAGATTTATGGTAGAGAAGCTTGAACACATAAGTGTTGCAGATTTAACAAGAATTTTGTTGCTTTCTGTTGTGCGGTTTGGTGTATTTATCGTTCAGTATTTATTGATGTTGCATATTTTTAGCGTGCAATTAAACATGCTTGATGCAGCTTGTACTGTGAGTGTTCTTTTTTTAGTAATGGCTATTTTGCCAACTATACCTGTGGCTGATTTGGGAATGAGGGGCGAAGTTGGTCTGCAGCTATTTGGCATACTTACTTCAAATACCACGGGCGTTATTGCAACAACAGCGGGAATATGGCTTGTTAACCTTATTGTGCCTGCTGTGGCAGGAAGTTTGTTTATATTGGGAATTAAATTATTCAGAAACAGGTAACGTGTGAAGAAACTTTTAACTATTGTTATTGCCATACTTTTTTCGATAAAACTTGAAGCAGGTGATGATTTTTGCGGCATTCGTAACACTGCATTTAAAGCCGGCGAATTAATCACCTATAATGTCTTTTATAATGTTGCCGGAATTTATGTTAATGCCGGAACTGCCACTTTTACTACAACACTCGAAAGATTAAACAACAAATCTTGTTATCATGTAACAGGCGATGGGAGAACGAATTCCAGTTACGATTGGATATTCAAAGTACGCGACCGCTATGAAACTTATTTTGACACTTCAAATCTTCAACCGATGAAATTCATCCGCAATGTTGACGAAGGTGGTTATAAAAAACATGAGAATATTACATTTAATCAACAAACCAATACTGCTGTTACAACAAAAGGCGTGTTCACTGTTCCCAATTGTGTGCAAGATGTGTTAAGTGCTGTGTATTATGCGCGCAATATAGATTTTAATAAATATAAGAAAGATGATAAAATTCCTTTCGACATGTTTCTTGATAATGAAGTGTATCATCTGTACATACGTTATCTGGGGAAGGAGACTGTGAAAACAAGATATGGAAAGTTTCGTGCCGTTAAGTTTAAGCCACTGCTTGTAAAAGGAACCATTTTTGAGGGTGGTGAAAAAATGGTTGTTTGGGTAAGTGACGATGCCAATCATCTTCCGCTGCGGTTAGAAAGTCCTATCATTGTTGGCAGTATAAAGATTGATATGATGCAATATAAAAATCTGCGTCATCCATTAACATCACTCTTAAATTTTAGGTAGAAACGTGTGGGGACGAGCAAACGCAGATGGCATCGCCTGTTGTGTCACTCACTTGTACGTTCGGAGCATTGTTGAGCAAAGTGAGTAGTGAGTGGTAAGTGGTAAGTGGTAAGTAAAAATAATGAATGTTGCTGCTAATTTTGTCTGCAGATATTAAATTGTTTAATTGTTCGTGTTATTTTTCAGATACACTTATATAATTCAACCAATTAACTAATCAACCAATCAACTAATCAACCAATCAACCAATTAACTAATCAACCAATCAACCAATTAACTAATCAACCAATTAACTAATCAACCGTCATCTTTTCGCTCTAAAAAAATCTTTTATTAACTGCGCACATTCAAACTCCAGCACACCTTGTACCAGCTCTGTTTTCGGATGAAAAGGAAATGTATCTTTTGCAATGCGACGATAACCGTTTTTTTCATCGCTTGCGCCATAAACAACTCTTGCGAGTTTACTCCAATACATAGCACCGCAGCACATAAGACAAGGCTCAATCGTTACATATAAACTTGCAGTGGTTAAATATTTTGCTCCCAGATAATTACATGCAGAAGTAATTGCAAGTATTTCGGCATGTGCGGTGGGGTCATTTAAAAGCTCTACCTGATTATATCCTCTTGCAATTATTTTATTGTTCACAACAATAGCAGCACCGATGGGCACTTCATCTTTATCAAAAGCTTTTTGTGCCTCTTTTAAAGCCTGCCGCATAAAATATTCATCATTGTATTCAAACATTTAACTAAGATAGGTGGTTGGAGGGATAAGATGTTCCTTTCGTGAAACGTGAGACGACAAACGTGAGAAAATTTTGGATACTCTCTCACACTTCACGTCTCACGATGGAAGATGTGAAAAAACAAACGTAAGATTTTTGTGTCACTCTCACGTCTCACGTTTGACGCTTCACGAATGAAGAAAGTGAAACTATTAAAGAGCAAGCAATTTATTTTCTCTCGAGAAATGGTTTTAATAAATCTATCGGTACGGGGAAGATGGTTGTTGAGTTTTTTTCTGTAGCAATTTCTCTTAATGTTTGAAGATAGCGAAGTGTAAGAGCACTGGGTTGGTCGCTTAAGATTTGAGCAGCATCCGCTAATCTTTGTGAAGCTTGAAACTCGCCTTCAGCAGCAATAACTTTCGAACGGCGTTCACGTTCTGCTTCTGCCTGCTTCGCCATTGCGCGCTGCATTTCCTGTGGTAAATCAATTTGCTTTACTTCAACATTTGAAACTTTTATACCCCAAGGTTCTGTATGCGCATCAATAATTTGTTGCAGCTTCTGATTTATTTTTTCTCTCTGCGAAAGCAAATCATCAAGTTCACTTTGCCCCAACACACTTCTTAAAGTTGTTTGCGAAAGTTGCGATGTTGCCTGTAGATAATTTTCTACTTCGACAATTGCTTTTCCTGGTTCAAGCACACGGAAATAAACAACAGCATTTACTTTTATAGAAACGTTGTCTTGTGTAATTACGTCTTGTGCCGGTACTTCCGTAACTATTGTTCGCAAACTTACTTTTACCATTTTATCAATGATGGGGATCAGCAAAATAAGACCGGGACCTCTTACGCCACCGCGACCGCTTAATCTTCCCAGCCGGAATATCACACCTCGTTCATATTCTCTTAAAATGCGAATAGCGTTCGATAAAATAATTAGTGCAAATACAATAACAACGATGAGAAATACGGGAACTGTTTCCATAAAAACTCCTTATTATTTTTAGGTATTCACAGACTCAACGTAAAGCTTCAGATTTTTTACGCCTGTTACACGAATCTTTTCTCCTTTATTAATCATACCTTTTACAGATTCTGCATTCCATGTTTCACCATGCACATGTACCCTGCCCACAGGATTAAGTGCTTCAAGAGATTCGCCGGTTTCGCCAATCATTCCTTCTATCCCTGTTACAGGTTTTGCCCGCTGCGCTTTTATGCCAAGCCCAATTACAAACAAGAAAAAGAATGCGGTTACTGCAACAGAAGAAATAATAACACTTAAAGAAACTCTTATAAAATCGAACGAGGAATCGGAACGTATTAACATTAGTGAACCCAGTAATAACGATATTATTCCGCCAACAGTTAGTAAGCCATGACTCACAATTTTTATTTCAAGAACAAAAAGAATAATACCAAAAATTATCAGTGCTAAACCTGCATAATTAATAGGCAAAGTTTGCATAGAATAGAATGCAAGAATAAGAGAGATGCCACCGACGATCCCCGGAAAAATTGCGCCTGGACTATACAACTCAAACAAAAGCCCATAGAAACCAAGCATCATTAAAATGTACGCAATGTTTGGATCGCTTATAATATTTAAGAATTTTTGAATTGATCCCATTTTATACAACTCGATGCTTGCATCCTTTGTATGCAGCGTTGTTGTGCCTGTGCTTACTTCTACGTTTTTTCCATCAATCATTGCAAGTAATTCATGGTCGTTTTTTGCAATGGTATCAACCACTTTTTTTTCAAGCGCTTCTGTTTCGGTAATGGAAATACTGTGACGCACTGCATCTTCTGCCCATTCCCAGTTGCGGTTTCTTTTTTGAGCAATGGTACGAATAAACGCTGCTGCATCGTTTGTTGCTTTTGCATTCATGATGGTATCCATACCACCTTGCATTTGTACGGGATGTGCGGCGCCCATATTTGTACCCGGCGCCATTGCAGCAATATGCGCAGCAATCGTAATAAAAACACCGGCTGAACCTGAATGTGCGCCACCGGGGGCAACATATACAACAACAGGAACAGGCGATTCCAAAATATCACTTACAATAATGCGGGTTGATTGTAGCAAGCCACCCGGTGTATTAAGATGAATAATTAAGCATTGCCCTTTTTCATTTGCCGTTTTTACAATTGCGTTATGAATAAAGTCTGCAGTAACAGGATTTATAGTGGCGTCTATTTTTATAGAAATTGCTTTTTGCGCGGAAACAATTAGCGGCAACAATAGAATAATAAAGTAAAATAAAATGCGCTTCATAAAAAATATATTTATTGAATGAAGCATAATAAAAAGTTGGCAGAACCTATTATACAAATAAACAGGAGAATACAGTTTTTGTTTTGCAATCCTCACTGTAATTTACTCAATTAGGCGTTACAAAAAATTCTTTTCATTTTGTTCCTGTATATCCAATTTGTATGTCATAAATAAACTTGCTACATTAGTTTTTAAACCACCTGTATGGCTAATCTTTTTCATGAAACTACAGCTAACGAAATACTCGAACGTTTGGAAAAACTTCAACCAGATTCAAAGGCTTTGTGGGGCAAAATGAATGTATCCCAAATGATAGTTCATTGCGAGGCGCCAATGAATGTTGCGTTAGGAGACACTACATTGAAGCAAAGTTTTTTGGGTTTATTGTTTGGACGAATCGCAAAAAAGCAATTGCTGAAACCGGAGCCATTTAAAAAGAGCCTGCCTACTGCTCCCGAGTTTGTTGTTAAAAACACACCTGATTTTGCTACAGAAAAACTAAAACTAAAATTGTTGATAAAACGTTTCGCAGCTACAGACCCAACCACTGTTTCCTCAAGAGCACATCCTTTCTTTGGAAAAATGACAAGCGCTGAATGGGGCTTTCTTCAATGGAAACATCTTGACCACCATTTAAGACAGTTTGGAGTTTGAGGAGAGAATGGAACGCAGATTGAACGGATTACAAGGATTGATAATGATTTTATTTGTATAGCAATAATCTTATCTTCTGCACTCTATACCAAAGTGAAATGATAATCTGTGCTAATCTTGATAATCATGAAAATCTGCGTTCCATCATTTTCTCTAAGAGTAATGCAGAAGTATTTAAACACACTTTGAATTCGAAACCTGCAGCCGCCCAATGATATACTGTTAAAGTGATTGCGACGCAAGGGACGATGCTATGAAATACCGCTGCCGGTATCATAAAAAAATAAGAGACGTAGATTGAGCAATATTATCATGATTGATAAAGATTTCATCTGCGCATATCTTAATAATCCTGATAATCTGCGTTCCATCCTTCCCATGGAATTTTTACAAAAAAGTTGATGATTGCTCTTGACAAACGCCTTTTATAGTTGTAACTTAGACATCCTTCTCGTATTTCTTCATCTAAAAATTATACACCAATGTCAGACTATGCTCGTCCTGAAATGTTGGTTTCCACAGAGTGGGTTGACCAGCATAAATTCGACCCCAATGTTGTAGTAGTTGAGGTTGATGTGGACACACAGGCTTATGAAGAAGGTCATGTTCCCGGCGCTCTTGGCTGGAACTGGCACACACAACTGTGTGACACATTGCGTCGCGATGTTATCAGCAAAGCCGAGCTTGAAAAATTGCTCGGCAATAGCGGCATCGGCAACGATACTACCGTAATTCTTTATGGCGATAACAACAACTGGTTCGCCGCATGGGCGCTGTGGCAAATGAAAATGTATGGGCATGATGATGTGCGCATCATGAATGGTGGCCGTAAAAAATGGCTCGCCGAAGGCAAGGTTATAACAAAAGATGTTCGCACACCTCAAACCGTTACTTACACTGCAAAAGAGAGAGACGAATCTTTGCGCAGCTATCTTATGCAGGTGCAGCAAGCTATGAATGCGGGAGACACGGTAATGGTAGATGTTCGCTCAGGCGATGAATACACCGGTAAAGTTCTTTCGCCTCCAGGTTTGCCTGAAACTTGTCAGCGTGGCGGACACATTCCGGGTGCTATTAATGTTCCGTGGGCACAAGCCTGCAATGAAGATGGCACATTTAAATCACGCGAAGACCTTGAAGCGCTTTACATGGGCAAAGGTGTTTCACCCGATAAAAGAGTGATTGCTTATTGCCGTATCGGCGAACGCAGCAGTCACACATGGTTTGTATTGAAATACCTGCTCGGCATGAACAATGTAAGCAACTACGATGGCTCATGGACAGAATGGGGTAACCTTGTAGGTGCACCTGTTGAAAAAGATGCGCCTGTTATGGCAAAAACAGCAATGGCATCATGACTACCGAAAATTTTAAAGAAGAATTTCGCGAACTGGAAGGAACAAAAGTTCGCATTACCACCTATAAAATCGGCGATGAATGTTATTGCCACATTTACAATGCCGACCCGGGAGCAACTATAGCCCGGGCAACCGCAAAAACTGTTGAAGAGGCAATGCAAAAGGCAATAGAAAAGGCATCTTCGCGATTAAGTGCGACGGTAAAGAAAAAATAGTTCTTCCAAGATTTCGAAACCCAAGTGTAAGCCCGGTTAATTATCGGGCTTTTGTGTTTTTATAAGTGTATGATTGGAAGTTTTTTTATGAGCCGAACTGATGTTTTTCATGGCATCGCCTCTTGCGTCGCACACTTATACTTTCTAAACTTTATTGAGGATGATTCATCGTTTTGTGATGAGCACAAAGCTGTTGTCAGTAAAAGAATAAGCCCCATCAAATTAACGATGAGGCTTATTGTTTCTCACGTGCATCACTATCGGGTTCCTAAATTGGAAACATCATCAGTCGTTGAAATTACGTCCCATTCTGATGAAGAGGAGGCAGACCAATTTGTATTACCTTTTGTAACTGTTTGTTTCCTTCTTACTGTTTTATCTTTTGCAGCTTCAGGATCACCTGCTATAGTCCAGCTATCACCCGGATCAACACCCACTTCACCGAACACGTCAATCACAACACCATCTTTTTCCAAAGTTATTGCATCATCACCATTAAAACCGCATACACCTGAAGGATAAGACGTAACTCCGGCAGGAAGCGTTAACGAAGCGCTTGAATGTTGTATAACAATGATGCCACCCGAAGGTAAAGAAGATAAGCCGGTTAGCACATCGAGCAGAGCCGAACTTGATGCACTTGTACCGCCGTTTGCATACATCTTAACCGTGTACTTTGAAAGATCTGCCGTACCTGTGCCTGCATTGTAAATTTCGATATACTTGTTGTAAGAAGAGCCTTCAATGTATTCAGAAATAATAAGATCATCGTCGCCTGTTTGTGACCCACCATCGTCATCATCTTCTACATCGTTTGTGTTCCGTATCGCAAACTCTTTTGTTGAATTGAACATATTGCAATAGCCTGTCCATGTACGCGATTCTGTAGGCAATGCATCCGAAGCAAACAATGCGTTTGAAGAAGTATATAAAGTTATGCTTCCTGTAGCATCGGTTAATGTTTTATTGCCACTATAAGTAGTGCCGCCACTTGCTGTTGCATCTTTAATTTTTACAAGTGTATATTCTATGTCAGGTAAGTTTTCGTTTAATTGCTGAATGGTCAGTTCTTGCGGCACTATTATTTTTCCAATGCCTGCCACAGTTGAAGGAAGCGATGAAGAAGATAATTTTATTTCAAGAGAACCATTATAGCTCGTGAGCGTGCCGCCTGTAACATCCAAGACAAGAGAATCACCGACATGAAAATTTGAAACAGGAGCAGAGCTGCCAAAGTATAATGAAATTCCACGATTACCATCTTGCAGAATGATGCTGCCCGTTGATACATTTTTACTTGCAGCATCGGAAATAACAATACCTGTTACGAGATAGGAGCCAAGAGCGACATCACTTCCTTTGTAAAAATTTCTTACATCGCTAATGCTTATAACAGAACCATTACCTCCTCCGCCACATCTTGGGTTGTAAAATTTTACATCAGCGGTATCACGAATGTTCAACTGTTTTGTAGAACCGTAAATAGTATAAACAGCTATAATGTTTCCATTACCATTGGGAACATTGTAACCCGCAAAATCTGCATAGCTGCTGTTTCGCAGAATGATGCTTTCTCCTTCACAACTTCTTATTGTAAAATTTACTGCTGATGAATTGAATAAGGTATCTGCAAAA